>Ga0315281_10000715_pt1 | contig 47274 bp, 37 predicted proteins | sample YL17G07_0_MG_FD_204540 | JGI IMG/M metagenome (GOLD analysis project Ga0315281, IMG submission 204540) | Sediment microbial communities from Yellowstone Lake, YNP, Wyoming, USA - YL17G07_0 | ecosystem: Environmental > Aquatic > Freshwater > Lake > Sediment | place: USA: Wyoming | collected...
GAGACATTGAAGAAAGGTTCCCTCGAATTCAACAGGCGACAGACTGAGGCTGACATCCTAAGGAAGCAGGTTGATGAGAAGGTCGCCCAGTTGGACGAGAGGGAGAAGGCTCTCGCAGAGCAGCACGGCCAATTGGAGGCTGATCGGACAAGGATATCGGCTGAGGGGGCGCAAAATTCCGAGGCGGCGTCGCGCGTGCAGGCTGCCGAGTTACAGTTCGCTGAACGCGAAGCGAGACTTGCGGCCGGAACATCGGAACTTGAGGCAAGGGGAGCGGCGATGAGAGCAGCGGCCGAAGCCGCTGAAAGGGCTGGCAAAGAAGCCGAAGCGGAAATGCAGGCCAAGCTCGCTGAGAACGATCGGAAGATAGTGGAGCTTGAGAACAAGGTCACAGAGATGCAGCTGAAAGAGCACGATGTCGACGCTCAGAAGGCCGAGATCGATGCGATCAGCATAAAACAGGCCGAGAAGGAAGCATCTCTCGCCGGAACCGAAAGCAAGTTGGGAGAAAAAGAACGACTTGCGGCCGAAATGGATAGAGTTTTACAGGCAAAAGAGACCGATCTTTCAGGGAGAGAGGATAAGGTCAAATCCGATTCAGAGAAATTGCAACAGGAGCTAACCGATTTTGAAGCCCTCGCAGCTGCGATGAACAAAGAGAAGACAGTGCTTGAGGGTGAGAAAGAGAAGCTCGATGCCCTTAGAAAGGAGCTGTCGGAGACGACAGAACTTCTTGATAAAGAGCGGACGAAGATCGACCGTGAGATTGCCTTGCAGATCGAGAATTTGAATCGGGAGATGGCGCATCACAACACCAATGTTTACGAGACAGCGGCTCAAATAAAGGCCAATGAGGAGAAGCTGCATTCCTTGCAAGAGCAGCTTCTGGCAAGGGAGAGGGACATCGAAACGAGAGAGCACGTACTTTCTGAAGAGCTAGAAAAAGTGGATTTGGAGCGCGCTGAGATCGGTTCGCAATGGGAGCGGGTGGAGAGCGCCAAGCAGGGCGTCATCACCTCACTGGAATCCGAAATGCTCAATGCCCTGGAGAAAAGGAAGACCGAGCTAGAGGAGAAAGCCATGGAGCTCTCCAGGAAGGAAGATGTGGCGAAGGAAGAAGAGGTTCGGCTCGAGTCTGAATGGGGCAGGTTGCAGAACCTAGAGGAGCAGCTGCTGAAGCTCGGTTCGACCCTGAAAGAGAAAGAGGACGAGCTTTCAAGGAAAGACATGAAGCTTTCCTGAACGGGGGAATATTATAAAGGGGGCTGATGGCCCCCTGTTCCTGATTTACATACGATCAGAATACGTTTAATTCGTTGTTCAGGATCTGCGCGGTTATGCGGTCTATGTTCTCGAGGTATTCGTCGACTATTCCTCTGACCTCAGAAGCATACTTCGATGGTTTTACGCCGTCCGCATAGATCAACTGAACGCTCGCCGCCTGGGGCATATCGATCCTTTTGCCGATCTGCGCAAGTATCCTTACGCGCGCCTCGAGGATGTCCCCCTTGGAGACCTCGGCAATCTTGCATGCGATCTGATACGACAGGAGGTTATAGATTTTGCCGACATGAGTAACTGGATTCTTTCCTGCCGATGCCTCCATGCTCATAGGTCTGAATGGCGTGATGAGCCCGTTGACCCTGTTGCCCCTCCCTACGGAGCCGTCATCGCCGTTCTCCATCGATAGCCCGGATACAGTCAGGTAGAAGATGTCCTTGTTGTAGTTGTCCGCGGTGTTGACATCCACCTTCACTTCCCTGCAGGTGCACTTCGTCGCATGGTCCGCAACTGCCTCCCTTAGATCATCGATCACACTGATGTAGTGGTCCCTGTCCTTGACAAGAGGGGATACGATTGCCGCTGCGACGGTCAGGTTGATCTGATGACCCTCTCTGCATGACATTACCTTGACATCCTTTCCGACCTCGGGGAGCTTCTTCTTCAGAACGCCATTGATGAACCTCTCGGTCTCGAGGGTCAGCCGCTCCGTTTCGCTGAGCGGCGCGAAGCTAACGCCGAAAGATGTGTCGTTGGAGAGCCTCTTCCTCGTCTCATAGACGCCTCTGAGGTCTATGCTTCCCTGCCCGATCCTGCAGTCTAGGGTCAGATCCCAATCCGGATCGAGGTGCTGGAAGTTCTTCTTCATGTAATTGTAGGCCGCTTTAAGAGCGGTGGTTCTGTAAGGCAGCCTCTCGCCGTTCACCTCCGTAGTGGCGCGTCCGACCAGCAGGATGTAGATCGGTTCTAGGATAGAGCCTCCGCCGAACTTCGGTGCGGACTGCCCTCCGACCACCTGCGTTTCATCTGTGTTGTGGTGGAGTATCCTGTCATAGCGGTCGATGTACATCTTGCATAGAGCCCTGCTTACGCTCTCCGAGAGGCCGTCAGCAACGCTGTCAGGATGCCCCATACCCTTCCTTTCGACGATTTCAACGTTCTGCTCCTCGATTGGGGTCTCATCGATGGTCTCGACAATGATGTTTCTCGCCATGTTTGTCACTCCTGATTATATGAGTCTGACTGAAATTCTCTACCTTACTTAAACCTTTCCCAGTTGAAAGAGCATATACTGGAGGGGCGGATGAAATCTAGGAATGAGAAAGAAGAAGTGTTTGGAAGAAGAAGCATTCACTTCTTCTTCTCCGATTTCTTTGTCTTTGCCTTCACTTCTATCGGAACCTTGATCTTCTCCTTTTCGGGGCTCAATAGGAAGCATTCGGCCCAGTGTCCCTCTTCGATCTCCGTCTCAGCGGGCTGGCCCACTCGGCATATGTCCATGACGTATGGGCATCTCGGGTGGAATCGACAACCATGCGGAATGTTCGTAGGGTCCGGTCTTTCACCGCGAAGGATGATCTTCTCCTCTTTTGCGGTCGGGTCAGGCTTCGGAACGACTGTTATCAGCGCCTGGGTGTAGGGATGCTTCGGGTTCTTGATGACCATCTCGGTCGGGCCAAGCTCCACTATCCTGCCAAGGTACATGACTCCTATCCTGTCAGAGAAGACGTATGCGACGGAAAGGTCGTGAGTGATGAACAGATAGCTGAGCCGCTGCTTCTCCCTCAGGTCGAGCATGAGCTTCAGAATCTCCCCTCTTATCGACACATCGAGCATCGAAATCGGCTCATCGGCCACAAGTAGGCTCGGCGATAGCACTAGAGCTCCGGCGATACCGACCCTCTGTCTTTGGCCTCCGGAGACCTGGTGCGGATACCTCCACATGAACTGTTCCGGCGGCCTTAGCCCTGCCTCGCTGAGGGCTTTCTTGACCCTTCGCTCCTTGTCGTGTTCGTCCTTATACAGCCTGTTGACTATGAGCGGCTCTGCGATGATGTCGAAGACGGTCATTTTCGGGTTGAGCGATTCGTACGGATCCTGGAAGATCATCTGGATCCTCTGCCGGGCATAGGTCATCTCCTTCCTTGTCAACTTCCTGAGATCTATGCCCTTTCTCCCTTCGAGCTCGACGACCGCTTCGGATTCAAGGAGCTTCTTGATGATCGGATCAGTCTCGTCGTCAGCGAAGATGATGCTGCCGCTCGTCGGCTCGACAAGCCTCAGTATCCCCTTGCCGGTTGTGGTCTTTCCGCACCCGCTTTCACCGACAAGGCAGAATATCTCGCCCTTCTTGATGTTGAATGATATGCCATCTACTGCCTTCGCGTACTTGATGTCCTTGGCCATTATGTCCTTTAGGAATCCTTGCCTCATCTGGAACCAGATGTTCAGGTTCTCGATCTTGAGTATGTCCGTGTCTGTCGCCATCTCAAATCACCCCTGCCTGCACCAGGTGGCATGCGACCCAGTGGTTCGGCTCGACCTCGAACAGCTCCGGTTCATTGTCCTTGCACGGATCCTGCTTGTACTTGCATCTCTCGTAGAACCTGCATCCCTTCGGCGGGTGGATAAGATTCGGCGGGTTGCCTGGAATCGGCTCGGGCATGAATCGCACTCCCTTGATGTTAGGGAATGCCGCCACCAGACCTCTTGTGTACGGGTGCTTTGAATTCTTGAAGACGTGGATGGATGTGCCTCTTTCGACGATTTTCCCTGCATACATAATGCATAGCTTCTCACAAGTTTCAGCAAGAACAGAAAGGTCGTGAGAAATCAAGATGAGGCCTAGATTGAGCTCTTTCTGCAGATTCTTAAGCAATCTGATGATCTGCGCCTGAATCATGACGTCGAGGGCAGTCGTAGGCTCGTCGGCGATTATCAGCTTCGGCCAGCATGCGAGCGACATGGCGATCATAACTCTCTGCCTCATGCCTCCGCTGAATTCGTGGGGATACTCATTTATCCTGTCAGGGTTGATGCCTACAAGCTCGAAGAGTTCCTTCCCCCTCTTCAAGGCCGCTTCTTCTGTGATATCCTCGTGTAGGAGCATCGGCTCGATGATTTGGTCCCCTACCCTCTTGACGGGGTTCAGAGCGTTCATAGCGCCCTGGAAGACGATGGATAACTCCTTCCATCTCATCTTCCTGAGTCTCACCGGGTTCATCTTGACGATGTTTCTTCCGTTGAAGTTGATAGCGCCTGTCTTTATATACCCGTTAACAGGAAGTAGCCTCATTATGGATAGCGCCGCGGTGGTCTTTCCGCAGCCTGATTCGCCCGCTAGGCCCATGGCCTCTCCTTCCTCGAGGTCGAAGCTCACACCGTCAACCGCCTGGACAGTCCCTTCCATTGTGGTAAAATACGTCCTCAGGTTCTGTACCTCTAGCAATGCCATCAGGATTCATCCCCTTGTTCCGTTACCAGCTTTATCAAAGGTTTGAGTCGATTACATTTTCCTATGATTCCTTCGATGCCCCTGATTCAGCTGGATGACCGCATCAACGATTCTTTTCTATATAAAAGTTATGAAATGGAATGGGAGCTAGATGATCGGTCACTATGATCGCTTAACGACATATTCGTCGATGTCGGAAGGAGCGAAAACGTTCGTGAAGAAACTCTTAGCATCTTCCACCAATGCGCCTTGTTCTTTGTACCGGGGGCTGCAATGAATTAAGGCAAGAACCTTGGCTCCTGCAAGGTGCGCGACCTCGCCGGCCTCCTTGCAAGTCGAATGACCGAAGTCGGAAGCCCCCCCTCCTTCGGATGATAGTAAGGTCGCATCATGTATCAGTAGATCGGCACCAGACGCTAATTCTATGATTGTCTTGCTCGGCCTCGTATCGCCAGTATAGACTATTTTTCTCCCTTTACGAATAGGCCCTAGTACCTGCCCCGGAACTATTCTTCTACCCTCGACCTCGATAGTTTCCCCGTTCTGCAGCCTCCTGAAAAGAGGTCCTTCGGGGATTCCTAGTTCTGCAGCCTTTGCCGTGTCAAATCGACCGGGGCTGTCGTCCTCGATTATCGCATAGGCAAGAGACGGCACAGTATGATCGGCCTTCACGGCAACGACTGAGAATCCATCCAAAACCACTCTATCTCCGGGCTCGACATCGTGCGAGATTATCTCGTATCCCGGGGTGAAATGACCCGCGGTGAGCAAGAATTCCATCAGATCTATGGTGCCAACTGGCCCATATATGTCAATCGCCCTCTTCCTGTCGTTAAGGTTCATGCTCTGTATCAAGCCAGGTAGGCCTAGGAAATGATCACCGTGGTAATGCGTAATAAATATCCATCTGGTATTCATGAACGAGACATTGGACTTCATGAATTGCCTCTGGGTCCCTTCCCCGCAGTCGAGGAGTAGAACTTCTTTTCCAATCTGGACAGCTATCGCCATGACATTCCTTTCGGTGCATGGGTAGGTTCCGCCGGTCCCGAGGAATACGACCCTCATCGGGACACTGATGCTCATGTATTCCAGAAATATGTTTCTGTATGCGAAGACGGTAACCGAAAAACAGCAATTAGGAAACGATTCTCAGTCATACTCGCCTCCTTTTTTTCCTCAAATCCTTCACCGGCTTTTCCAGCCAACATCAATGCTTTAACGGATGCGACTGCCTTTCTTAAGCGATAAGCGTTAGCGTCTCAGTAAGGCATAGGAAGGTTGTCTTCGAACCTCTTTCAGGGGATCTACTTCGTTCTAGCGGCACATTTCGGGCAACGATCAGTACCAGTCGGTATTGAGCATTTGCATGACTTGCATCGCCATGGGTATGTTTTGCATTTGTTGCAGTAGTAGCTTGAAAAACGATTGATGAATGCAGTCTTTTCCCCACAGTGTGGACAGGCGAAATCCGACGGGATGATGTCATCTATCGGTTGCTTTTCCTGAGGATATAGGGGTTGAATGACCCATGGCACTTGGATTCTGGCGGAACATTTCGAGCAACGGTCGGACCCGGTCGGTATTGAGTACTTGCATGAGCCGCATCGCCATGGATATATCTTGCATTTATTACAATAAAAGCTTGAAAAGCGATTGTAGAAAAGTGTCTTTTCCCCACAATGTGGGCAAGCGAAATCCGACGGGATGATGCCTTCTGTCGGTTGCTTTTCCTGAGGATATGGAGATTGAACATCACATGGCACTTCAATCGTAGGCATGACCAACATCGTCACCGGTTGCGGAATCGTCTGCGGAGGTACCGTAGGCGGTTCAGGTTTCACGATATCTGGGTTTTTCGATGATATCTGCACCGCTTGTTGGTCAGGGTTGCATTTGGGACATGCTGAAGACCCTTTGGGAAAGAAACGCCCGCAGGAGGGGCAATTCTTCTTAACCGGTACAACGGGCGGAGGATCAATGGTCAACGGAGCCGAGACGGTAGATACAGCCTGCTGAGGGGATGGTTGATTCAAAGCCGTCTGTTGGACGACTGGATATGTCTGAGTCTGCGGATACGGCTGCTGGTTTTGCGGCTGGATTGGTGTTGGAGATGCGCGATCTGTCTGCTTCTGATATTGCGGTTGCAGTTGTGGGTTCTGAGGTTGCTGATTAGACTGAGGGGGAGTGCTTGCCGGTGGCTGTGCAAGGGATATCGCAGGCTGAGGGAAGAGGGGCTGACTCGCCATCGTTTGTGGGGAAGTCGGATATGCCTGAGGTTTATAGTCCAATCCGGCAAATGTTTGAACCTGCTGATACGGCGGCCGCATCTGCTGCGGCGGATACTGCTGCGGGTAAGGCTGCTGATGCTGTTGCTGTACCGGTGGCTGCTGGTATTGCGGCTGCATTGGCTGAGGAGATTGAGCCGGAAGTTGTTGAGATCTGGGAGCCACGATGAAAGGCGTTGCACAGTAGCCACAGAACATGAAATCTTCAGGATTTATTCTTCCACATTTCGGACAGGGAACCATATTCTCACCCAATCGCATATCCGTTCATCATGATATAAGCCTCCTCCGTCCCTCCTCAGCTGAGATAAAAGTCATGTTGATTCGCTCTGACGGAGTCGAGATTGTATCACGGCCAGGATGCAAGTGTCGCGCGTTGATTACTGTTTGTACAATTTTATCGCGTTCGTTTCGGTATAGGCTCTTTGCCCGTACATGCCCGTAAAGGTGCTATCCCATGTCCCCATCATGTTCGATGTGGTGAAGGAGAAGACTCCAACAACGGTGCTGCCCTCTAGCAACTGTAGCTGCGTACCGTTGACTGCCCCGGATAGGTATTTCGGCGATACCTCAGGTATCCAAAGGGAACCCGGTAGGATATTGCTAGTCTCTGCCCAGCAGTTCATTTCTACATCCACCGCATTAGGGTCGTCGGATGTACTCGTTATTTTAAAAATCACGTTCCACATCTGATACCCTGCGCTCTCGAAGGAGCCTGTGTTGACGTCGGTTTCCATATTGACCCTCGTGGGGGTCGTGGTCTCCCATGTCGTCCCTTCCAAGGACCGTGCCGGGGAGATCGAGCCACCGCCTCCTCCGCCACCAGTGCTCGGTAAAATCACCGCATAGGCGAGTAACAGCCCGATGACGAGCGCGACCCCTGTGAATGCGGCGGCTTTCTTCGGGCTCTTTTTCAGTCTGAGAGGCTGCTGATACTGCTGCAGGTACTGCTGTTGCGGGTACTGCTGCGAATAAAGATTCGGATACTGCGTCTGTGGAGGTGACTGCGAGGAAGGTTGATATTGGTACTGAGGATGCATCGGCTGAGGGGATTGAGGGGTCATGCTGAAAGACGCTGCACAGTAGCCACAGAACATAACGCCTTCAGGATTTATCTTTCCACATTTCGGACAGAGGACTATATTCTCACCCTATCGCGTATCCGTTCATCATGATATAAGCATCCCCCGTCCCCTCAGCCAATCATGGCCGCCTTTGTCTTTTCTCTCGCCTTTGAGAATTGAAAAATCGCAAGGCCTGCCACAGATAGGAGCATCGCAATCAGGATCGTGCTGCGGTAGCCCAATTCCATATCGAGATAACCACCGATTAGCGGCCCCAATATCCCTGCTATGCTTATGATTCCTTGGAGCCAGCCCATCGAAGTGGCTTTCTCGGGACTGCGCTCAGTCACATATTTCAAGCTCCCTACATACAATGCGGCCCATGATGCGGCGAGGATGATCTGAAGCGGGATAATCTGGTAGAAGTCCTGAGTTATGGAGAATAACAAGAAAGTCACAACGGAAAGGGATAGCCCGAACCTGACGAGCTTGGTCGAATCATATCCGTCCAACCTCCTCATTACAAAGAACTGCGAGAAAGCATTTACCCCGTAGATTATCCCGACCCAAAAGTAATCCGCTCCGAGCACATCCATCAGGAATAGAGGATATGTGACCCAGATGAAGTTTGCACCGATGTGCCTGACAAGGACGGAGACATACACTGCCGCATTCTCCTTGAATACCCTCCTTGGGAAAAGCGGCACGACATGCCTCACCTCCTCGGTCTTCGGCAGGGAGAAGACGGCTATCGTTGCGACAAGCATCAGTATGGCCGAATAGGCGAATATTATCGTGGCGTCTCCGATAATGCCAGCGACAATCGACCCGAAGCCCCACCCGAGCGCACCGAGCGAGGAGAAAACCCCTATCTTCCCCTTTGTCTCATACATGAAGTACGCCATGAGCACTGAAGCGACCATGCCGGCAGAGATTCCCAAGAGCACCCTGACCAAAAGGAGGACGAGGGGGGTGCTCGCAAATATCTGCAGGAACACCCCCATTGTGGCCATTGCGAAACCGAACCGCAGGAACATCCTCCTCCCGCGGATGTCCGCCGCCCTTCCGATCAAAACCGAGGCGATAAAAAGCGCTGTCTGGTATGAGGTGACGACAACCCCTATCAGCAGGGAGTCCGCAGACATCTGCTTTTCCAGGATTATCGGTATGAATATACCGCACGCGAACAGGCTCGCACTTTGAAAGAACTGGGCGAAGTACGCCTTATTAGCGATGGTCGTGGGAATCGACCTTAACGGCTATCTCGGCACAGGCTATAAGAGTTTAGCGCGTTCCGAACTACCAGCCGAGTCTTTCCAAGTCTCTGTCCTTTTTCATCTTCTTCTTGAATTCGCGATAGTGCGTCTTGCAGAGGTGAGCGCTGCCGCCATCCACATCTGAGAGCTTCATCCCAGCAGCCTCGATCCTTTTTACGCTAAGGGATCGGTCAGCGGTCTCATCGCATCCGTCTATATCGCACTTGGCGAGCGATTCAATCTTGTGATGTGGTTCGACCATTGGTTCCGTGAACGGGATTCTCCGTAATAAATCCTGTCAGAGGAAACGGTTTCACAAAAGCGTTATCAACCAAGTGGAGGATACCATTTCGGATGGCCAAAGTTTCCTCCTCGTTGTTGTCGGCTGATTTCGCGAATCTCGGACGAGATGTAATCGAAATCACGGGGATGGGTTCTGACTATCTTCACATCGATGTAATGGACGGAAGCTTCGTTCCGAACATCACGATCGGTCCAGGGGTCATAAAGTCGATACGCGGATTGACGAAGGTGCCCTTCATCGCACACCTAATGATAGACAGGCCGGAAAGGATTGTTAGTAGCTTCGCAGAGGCTGGTGCCGACTTCATAACGGTCCACATTGAAGCGAAAGGCGATATTAAGGAGGCCATGAAGTCAATCAGGAAGTCTGGGAAGAAGGTCGGCATCGCGATAAACCCCCCTACCCCCCTGACGAAGATAAAGGACTTGATCCCTTTGGTAGACATTATCCTGATCATGACCGTGAACCCAGGCTGGGCGGGACAAAAGTTCATGCCGGAAGCAGCCGAGAAGATTGCCGGAGCTAGGAAGATAATCGAGGAGGAGGGTCTCGCGACCCTGATAGAAGTGGACGGGGGGATCAACCAGGAGACTGGAAAAGTATGCGTTGAGCACGGTGTTGACATCCTCGCAGCAGGGAGTTACATCTTCGGGGCCAAAGATAGGCGGAAAGCTCTGGATGGGTTAAAGGGCCTTTGACGAAAATATTTAAGCCAAGTTAATATGCATGAGCTATAGTCGGTGATGACCAAATGGACTGGGACGGTTGGAAGAGATTCGGCATGGTTTGGTTTGCCATCATACTCCCGATATGCATCTTCCTCATTGCGATGTTGAGTGATGCCGGCGTCCTTTGGATGTTCTTGCTTCTGATCTGGATTTGCGCAGGCATAATGATCGTAGTCCTGCCTTCGACCACCGATGCGGTCGATTAGTAGCCATCGAATGACATTTCTGCCGAGCTCGGCAATAGACAAGCATTTTGTATCGGGGATTCCGTTCAGAAACCCGATGGGAGTAGACATATCCGATCTGGTTGACGGCAGAAAAATATCTTTGCCGGAGATGTCTGGCAAGATCATCGCCATAGATGCTTTCAATGCGCTTTACCAGTTTCTTTCCATAATACGTCAGCCGGACGGCACCCCTCTCAAGAACAGAGACGGGGAAGTCACATCCCATCTAACAGGTCTTTTTTACAGATGCGTTAATTTCCTCGAAATCGGAATAAAGCCCGCCTTCGTATTCGATGGGAAACCACCTGAACTGAAACGCGAGACGATACAGACGAGGGTAGCCGCTCGCAAGGATGCAGACATTGCATGGAAGGAAGCTTTGGCGGAGGGAGATGTCCGGCGCGCGTGGTCCAAGGCGACTCGGTCGAGCAGGTTGACTGGCAAGATGATCGAGGACTCCAAGATGCTGTTGGATGACATGGGCATTCCGTGGATCCAAGCTCCTTCGGAAGGGGAGGCCCAGGCCAGTTCTATGGTGTCAAACGGGATCGCCCATGCAGCGGCATCGCAGGACTTCGATGCACTTCTTTTCGGGTGCCCACGCCTAATAAGGAATCTCGCGATAAGCGGGAAGAGGAGGGTACCTCGCACCGATAAGTTCGTTAATGTCGATACGGAAGAGGTGCTCCTCGATAAAGTGCTGGCTTCGGTCGGCATTACAAGGCTGCAATTGGTCGACATGGGCATCATGATGGGCACAGATTTCAATCCAGGGATAAAGGGGATAGGGCCGAAGAAGGCGCTCGCAATTGTAAAGCAATACGAGAATGTGGAAGGAGCCATAAAGGCCGGCAAGATACAGCCCATAGATCTTCTCGAAGAGCTGAGGGGCATCTTCCTCCACCCTGAAGTTGAGGACAATACGAGCCTGTCATGGGGGGAGTTGAGGCGTTCCAACATCCTCGGGTTCATGTGTGACCGCAACGGCTTTTCGGTGGATCGGATAAATTCAGCGCTCGACAGGATTCCCAAGGCCGGCGCACCCTCCGTTTCAATCTCCCTAGATAGATGGCTTTGACTGATTGCCAGAGCTTCCCAGTTTTCAAGGGCGAGGACGGCATGTTTTTAAAAGGCAGGCGTAATATGGCAAACGGGTCTGCGGTTTATGAAGAAAGTTGAGAAAGATTATCGTCCCCCCGAGCTCGAGGAGTCGATAAGGGCTTTTTGGAAGGAGAACGACTCCTACCGCAAAACGAGAGAATGGCGGTCTTCCAGCCCGATATACTGCTTCATAGATGGCCCTCCGTACACTACTGGTTCAGTTCACGTCGGCACCGCGTGGAACAAGATCCTCAAGGACCTAATATTGAGATACAAATCGATGCGCGGATTCAAAGTCAGGGATCAGCCAGGGTATGACATGCATGGTCTGCCTATCGAGGTAAAAGTCGAACAGGCCATCGGCACTAAGAACAAAGCGGACATTGAAGTCTTCGGCGTAGAGAAGTTCATAGAAAAATGCAAATCATTTGCGATTGATTTCCGGAACAAGCAGACCGAGGAGTTCAAACAGCTCGGCATCTGGATGGACTGGGACAACCCGTATCAGACAATCGACCGCTCTTTCATTTCTGGCGTTTGGTGGACCATAGGGGAGGCTTACAAGAAAGGGCTCGTCACGAAAGCCAACAGGGTCCTTTCCTGGTGCCCCCGATGCGAGACCGCCCTTGCTGAGGCGGAGATCGAATACTGGGAAGAGAAGGACCCGTCGGTCTACATCAGGTTCCCGCTCCTCGACTCTGCGGATGAATCCATGGTCATATGGACGACGACGCCTTGGACCATACCTGGGAACTTGGCAGTAGCGGTTCACCCTGACGAGGTGTATGCCAAGGTTAAAGTGAGGTCTGCAAACGACCGAAACGAGGTCCTCATCTTGATGAAGAGCCTCATCGAATCGATCATGCCCGTCATGGGCTATCCGGACTCGGAATACCGAGTAGTCGGAGAATTGCTCGGCAAGGAGCTTCTGGGAAAGAAGTACAAGCACCCATTGCTCGAAACAGTGCCGATGCAGAAAACCTTCAAAGGCGAATATGTTCACTCTGTTGTAGTTTCAGACACGGTGGCAAAGGAGAACACCGGAGTCGTGCATATTGCGCCAGGCCACGGTCCAGAGGATTTCGAGATAGGGAAGCAATTCAGCCTACCAGCATTCTCCCCAGTTGACGGCAAGGGGATGTTCACCCCTGATGCAGGCGACAGGTACGCCGGGAGGCCGGTACATATAGCCGGCAAACAGGTGCTCAACGACCTTCAGGATCTGCAACTGCTCGTAAAAGAGACCGAGATAACTCACAGATTCGGCCACTGCTGGCGGTGCAAGACGCCCATCATTTACCGGATGACTGATCAATGGTTCCTTCAGATTCCGGCAATAAAGGAAGAGATACTCAGGTCAAACGAAGCTGTCAAATGGTATCCTGAATGGGCCGGTTCCGGAAGGCAGAGGGACTGGATCGTTAACGCCCGGGACTGGTGCATAAGCAGGCAAAGGTATTGGGGCACCCCGCTGCCGATATGGCAGTGCTCCTGCGGTGAGCTCAAGGTTGTTTCCGGGTACGATGACCTAAGGCAAGCGGAAGGGTTTTTCGAAGGAGTTGACCCCCATAGGCCGTGGATAGACAGGCTGACTTTCAGCTGCCCCAAGTGCTCTGGCAAGATGACGCGCGTACCTGATGTGATGGATGTCTGGATAGACTCAGGCGCCTGTTCTTGGGCATCGATGGCATACCCTGAGAAGAGGGATGACTTCGAGAAGTGGTGGCCCTCCGAGTGGATCACCGAGGCGCACGACCAGACGAGGGGCTGGTTCTATTCGCAACTTGTACTGGGCACGATGGTTTTCGGCAAATCCCCGTTCAAATCAGTATTGATGCACGGCTGGGCGCTCGATCAGCAAGGAAGGCCGATGTCGAAGAGCGAGGGGACCGCCGTCGATCCGATAGAAGTCATCAAGACCTCCGGTACGGACGCTCTGAGGCTCTACCTGCTCGGCACAGGCGCGCCTTGGGACGACCTCTCGTTCCAGCCTGACGGCCCGAAACAGGCAAGCAGGTTCCTCAACATTTTCTGGAACATCTACAAATTCGCCATCCTGTACATGGCCATGGATGCTTTCGACCCTGGAAAGAACCCTGTCACCCTATACAAATCGGTGTTAAAGCCAGAGGACAGGTGGATCCTTTCCCGTCTTGAGCGGGTCAAGGCCACTGTTACAGCAGCTCTTGAGAAATTCCAGCCGCAGGATGCCGTAAGGCCTTTGGAGAAGTTCATCGCGGACGATCTATCGAGATGGTATGTAAGGCTCATCAGGGACCGCCTATGGATCGAAGGGGAGAGCGCCGAGAAGATGAGTGCTTTCTCGGTCCTGTACAGGATCCTCGACGATTCGATCATGATGATCGCACCGTTCGCCCCTCACATCTCGGAAGAGATGTATCGCAACATCGACGGCATCATGCCATCAGTCCATATGACGGACTGGCCTGCACATAACCCCGAGGCGATGGACGACTCCCTGGAGAAGGGCATGGACATCGTCAGGGAGATCGTGGAGAAAGTCTCTAACGCGAGGCAGACTGCCAAGCTCAACCTGCGCTGGCCATTGAAGAGAATAATCGTGAAAGCGGACTCGGACGAGGTGTTCGAGCTAATCGCGCCTCTCAAGGAGATACTCCTCGAGCAGATCAATGCCAAGGAGATGCAGACTGTCACGGTGGGTGAAGATTGGGAGGAAGCGATCCTGACTGTTGTGCCGAACCCGAATGCCATAGGCAAGACTTACAGGCAGTGGTCGAGCAAGATTGCAGTGCTTCTGAAGAGCAGGCCGGCCAAATCGATAAAAGAGGGCATCGAGAAGGGCGAGTACAAGATAGGGATAGAAGGGCAGATCGTCGAGATAACCGCTGGCATGGTGTCATTCACGGCGGCTATGCCGCCGGACGTGACTTCGGTGAAGTTCTCGAACGGAGACATATACGTCGACACCGAAATTACGCCGGAGCTCGAAGCGGAAGGTTTCTCCAGGGAGACCGTAAGGCGCATACAGCAGATGAGGAAGGAGATGAAGCTCGACGTCGAGGAATACATCGGCCTCGAAGTAGCCTGCGGCCAAACGCTCGAAGGATACCTCACGACCTGGAAAAAGTATCTCATGCACGAGACCAGATCGCAGGAAGTGAGGTTCACTCCGGCTCCCAAAGGCGATTACGTGGTCGAATGGACGATAACCGGTGAGAACCTGACCATTGGTGTCACAAACCTGAAGGTCAAAGAGACTGTAGGCGAACTCTCGGATATCGCAGGCCTTTCCATGGATAAAGCTCTGAGATTCAGCAGGGCGGGATACAAGACGATTTCAAGTCTTTCTTCAGTGGATGACTCGAGTCTGCTCTCGATTCCAGGGATAAGTCGTGATGATCTGCTAAAATTAAGGGAATTTTTCATCAAGAAAATGACAACGGCGAGGATCCAACAGCATGTGGCGGCGCCTCATTCGCCCGTGCAGGACCCCAAACCGGCCATGGTCCCACAGGAACGACCTTCTCAACCCGCCAATACGATGGAAATCAAGGCCGAGGACAAAACTATCGCACAGGTCGCAGTACAAACGACGATGCAAACTGAGAGCCGAACTGCAGTCCAGCAAGCCGTACAAGAGCCTCACCCAGATGAACAAGAGGCCCCTGTCGAGGTCGCAAAGGTGCAGGCGCCACTGAAAGCCATCGAGACCGGCTTCGCCGAAAACACTTCAGGGCCTTCGTCCATGGCCCTGGAGAAGTCATTCACATACATCGTGGAAGAGGACAAGCCAGAGACATCATACAAGCTGTTCATCGAGCAGTTGAACGCTGGCAAGAAAGGTTTCTGCATAACAAGGAACTATCCTGCGAAGATCAAAGCCAGGTTCCGCCTTGGTGAGATACCACTATACTGGCTCTCGAATGTCGGAAAAGACAACACCATCCGCCCGAAGGACCTGGAAAAGTTAAACCTCCAACTGGAGCAGTTCCTCGCGAACGACGATGTCGTCATATTGATCGACGGCCTAGAGTACCTCATCATCAACAACAGCTTCGTCGCTGTCATGAGGCTGCTGCAGTCATTGAGGGACCAGGTGGCAATCCATCAATCCATCCTGATAATCGCGGTGAACCCTTCGACGTTGGAAGCTCACCAGATGAACCTTCTGGAGAAGGAGATAGACAAGATAATACGTGGATGAACGCCACTCAGCATATCTTCTTCGCGGACACGGCTTCAGCCTTGAGAAGGGATGCCACTACCTCTTCGAGCCTCGGAACTGTCTGGAACTTCGCCAATTCTGACGGAACTATCCATCGGAATTCATCGTGTTCCCAATCCAATGATATCTCCTCCGAATCCAGTTCGACGAGGAAAGGAAGAACTTTCCAGATTGTGCCGCCGTCCCTCGCATATACTGGATCGCACTGGAGCATCGGAGCAGAAGGCTTTGCGACCCTGCCCGTCTCCTCCTTGAGCTCCCTGTGTGCTGCCTCCAAGGCTTTTTCTCCCGGCTGCAGGCTTCCTGAGACACCGGCCCAATGCTCCCGATATGTCCTGACGGTGTTGCTCCTTTTCAGAATGAGGATCCTGTCTCCCCTCTTCACTATGACCGTCACTACGACATTCCCGAATACCGCAGGGAGCTCCAAAGTACCTTCGTCCGCATCGATTATCGCTTTATCTCCTGTCCGGAGGATGTTGGTCGGTATCCCGCTCAGCATCGGTATGCCTGCAAGGATTGCCCCTGTGGCGACTATCGCTTCGGCTTTATGGTTGAGCATGGCCGCAGGCGCTGTTCCGGCCTTCTTAAGCTGGAAGATGACATATGAGCCGACCGTGCTGCCTTTGCCGTGTGGGAATGAGAGTATCTTGCCGGCGAAGGATTCCCCCCTTATGTCCGAACCTTCCTCGACGACGCACCCCTTTGCAGGATCAACTCCGCCAAGGAATGAGATGGGCATCTGCGTCTGAACGACGACGCCCTCCGCGCGCCCGTGCCCGATCCCTTTTGTCCGTATCATCATTTTGACACCATCCTCAGCAGATCCCTGCGTGTTGCAAAGACGACTTTCTGCCTGCAGAGAGTCGGAAGATATGTGCCTGCTTTTGCCGAGTCGGTCGCAGTTGTCTTGCTGAATTCCTCAAGCGGGGAGACCACCATGCAAGTATCGCATGCGACATGACCGAACTTCTTGAGGATCTTTACCTCCTCAGGGCACCGTTTTGCCACATCCCTCGATACGCAGAACCAGGCATGGCATCTCTTGGTCGGCGTCCTGTCTTTAAGGAAGCTGGCGATATCGACCATCTCCATAACCGATAGATGAGGGCAACCGATAGCAACGAGATCGACATTGTCGGTCGAAGTGTTTAGAGCATCGTGAGAGTCATCAAGGTCTTCCTCCTCGATGGATATCTTCTCCTCTATCGTGTTGAATTCCGCACAGGCCTTGTGGCTTGCTCGGAAATGGTACATGGTAGCGGCCCCAGACGCAGCCATTGCGGCTCCGAGCGCTTTATGTTCATCCTCCCTCGGATCAATGCCCGCTATCAGAGGAATCTGCTGGCCGATCTTCTTCCCTATTGCATGTCCGAGGAGGGTGAAATCATCGGATGTGAGTTCGAACCCCACGTTGATGGCGACCTTGGGTTTCCTGTTCTCTGGGATGTGCAGACCACAATAGGGCGTCTTGCCTAGTATTGCAGCTGCGAGAGCAGATGGGCCGCCCTCTCTGTTAGTATGAGCTCCAAGGACGGAGTTCGCGAACACTACAGCCGATGATTCGGCCCATGCGATATCGCTTCCAGCGCTCGGCCTATTGCCAATGAAGTAAGGCGTGCAGGTGCATGTCAGCTCGACGTCCATCTTCCTGTATGCCTCGAGAATTCTATTCTGGGAGATGGCGAACTTCTCTGAGATGCCCATCTCTTTCCAGGAATCCCTGTCCATTCCGATTGGATTCAATGTCGTCTTGACCGACACCTTCGCATCCGCCGAGAAATCCTCCAGGAATTCCAATCCGGCATCAGATATCGTCTTGTACGAAGCACCTGAGATCTGTGCCGAAGTGATCGGCACAAGCCTCTCCGCATCATCCAGGTCTCCAAGGGCAACGAGGAGCTCCATTGCTCTCCTGCGCGTTTCTCCACGCTCTCCCTTGAGGATCTTCTCTTCGTCGCTTGTCAGGTGCATCTTATTACTCTCGCCGTTTGTTTTGGCGGGCCTGCTGGGAAATTCGGAGCCTTGATAGGCTCTTTCGAACCCAGGTTCGGGACTTTCTTCGGCGTCCATCTAAGGCCGCCTCCGGAGGCCCCTGTGATATCCAAGCTACACTACAGGCCCGCGGCCCCGTGATGGGGGATGGTAAAAACTGGTAGAAATCGTTATGGTTCCTAAGAGACCTGCCAGACTCGTAAGGTTCGAATCAAAGCATTTATCTCGGCTAATGGAGATTTGGGGGCAGGAGATGGCACCTAATGAAATGTTCTAGTTGTGGTGCGGAGAATCGTCCTGAATCGTTATTCTGCAAGAACTGTGGTACTCAACTGCGAATGGATGCTTCTCAGCAATCGATACCTCAGCCGCAATATCCGCCAACCGCGGCACCGATCCAGAAAAAGAAGCGGCTCAAATGGTACTATTTCCCAGTCGCATTCATGATACTCTTCCTATTGCTCGCAGTTGCAATGGCGGCGACAAGCCCAGGAGCACCACTTTTGAATCACAGCTTGACTTTCGTTACAGACATGGATGTCGGAGGGACCAGCAGTTGGACGGCTGGACCCGGAAGCATTGTTGTTGATGGGACGATCACTAACAGTGGCACCGTCGTAGGAAGCGGTAGCATACACATCAGAGTGTTTACCGGCTACAACACGATAGACTACGATGTCTTGACGGGGAGTGTTCCGGTAGGAGGCAATATCCCCTTCCACTGGGAGCAACATTACGATATGCTCAATCCGTTGAATACCACCGTCATGACGAGCTTTGTTAATTATTGATTATTTCGACTAATAAATCAAAGCATTTATCTCGGCTATGGGGGATTCCGGAGTGAGGGAAATGGAGAATAGTCTTATTCGATTGATAGATTCCAAATCGATATTCTTAGCCATTTGCGGACAAATAATATTCTTCATAATTGCGTTACTCAACCCAAATGGTATAAAATTGCTAATGATAATTCCAATGTGCATCGGTTGGCTATCGGTAATTGTTTCATACCTGAAGCATGAGCATTATGCATTCAAAGCGATTTCTTTAGCGATAGCAATCGAATTGTCATTCATATTGATTGTACTCAATTTACCTGTTGGTGATACGTAAAGAACTTAGATGAGCATTAGTTTGATGCTCCGGTCGTCAAAGCATTATCACGGCTGAAAAAGGGTGAAATAAGGTTTTCGGGGGATATGGGGCGGCTTTCAGCAACTTAGTTTGGCAGGGCAAAACTGACCCAATTAAATCGTTTGGCAATCGAATACGAATCGGATTGTACGAAGTCGCTACTTCTTCTTGATGAATTCGGTGTAGCCGCACTTGCCGCATGAAATCCGGTCCTTGTGCTCCCCTAGATAGACTCCAGGGCCGCATTTAGGGCAGTGTTTCTTCGTCCTCACTATCTTGTCGCCTTCGACCTTGTAATAATCCCTCTTGGCCATTTGAATACCCCGCGATCTTTTACTTCCTTGGTGCAGCGGCCTCAGCAGGCTTCTTTGCCGCCGCGGCGTCCTTCTTTACTTCCTTTTCTATGACTTTGTTCCTGACCAAGATGTGCTTCCTCTCGTGTTTCTTGGCTGCATCAACGGACTTGTATACCTTCGCATAGCCCTTGGTCTGGCCAAGGCCGAATTCGGATCTCATGTTGTCAAGTATGACTTTGTCCTTGGTGGAATGTGCGAGCGCGGCTATCTTCTCGCGAATTGCGTCCCGCGATACCGTCCCCTCTTTCTGATGCACAGCTTTGAACTTGATCTCAGTCCTGTCGAGCAAAGGGTTCTCCCTCGTCTCCGTGAATTCAATCTCCATCTTAAATCACCCCTATCTTTCTGAATGCATCTGCGACAGGATGCCGCCGATGACCTTCTTGATCTCCTCATCCACTCGTATTACGCTTATTCCCTGATTAGGAATCCCATATATTACACAATCCCCTGTTTCTGCCAAAGCTATGCACGCCAGCGATGCGAGGTCCTCTTCGCCGGAAACCTCGATCTTCACCTTCTTATCGGTTTTCAAGGCCTTTGCGATAGCATTCCAGAGCTCGATTGTGAGCATTCCAGGTGGATTTTGAACCTTTATGTTGACCCCTTCGGCCTTCCTGAGAAGATTCTTTGTTTCCTCCCCGCAAGGCCCCCTTTCTGTTCGGAAGTCGAATATCATCAGATCGGGCTCGATGCCCATCTCGATCAATGAGGCACACACCATGTCGCCGATCGCCAGCGCCCTCTTGCAACCCCTTAAGTGGCCAGCAAGGTCCATCTCGTTAAGAACTGGCCCGTAAGGTCTTGCGAGTTCCGCCCTGAGGCTTTCAGGCAGTTGCAGGTCAGAATCAATCGTCCCGTCAGCGGACACGAAGTGCAAACTTCCCGTTGACATTTATCCCCATTCTCTTTGCTATCTCAGACTTGGTATGGTCGATTATGATGATGTAGCCCTGCCATTCCTTGGAGGTCGGCGAACCGCATGCTGGACATGTGTCCAATTCGGTGACTTGACTGCAGTGCTTGCATGCCTTCTCAATGTTCATTTCTTATCCTTCTCCGCTTTCTTTGCCTTCTCGGGCTTCTCCGGCTTCTCGTCCTCTTTCTTGGCTTCCTTCTTGCCCTTCTTGTCTTCATCTATCCAGTCTAATTTCCCAAGGGCAGGCTGGCGCATCGTGAGCCCTATCTTGCTTTCGCGCGGGCTCCTCTCATTGATGCTGAGCGAGACTATTCTTGCACGGACCGAATCCCCCAGCCTCAACTCTCTCTTGGAGTCTTTTCCAAGGAACCGCTGGTTCTCAAGATCCGCGTCGATCCGGTCATCCATGATCTGGCTGATGTGAAGCAGTCCATCGAGCGGACCGAAACGAACAAAGGCGCCGAACTTCATCACTTCGCAGACTGTGCCCTCTATGACCTCATGAAGCATCGGCCGGTAGAGCATCGCCTGGAACTTGACTTTCTGGTAGACTGCACCATCACCGTGGACAATCCTCCCTTCGCCAACAACTTCGACGTTCCTGACGATCAGGGTGTATCCATTCTGGGCATCGACCTTACCTTCGAACGATTCCCGCGTGAGCTCGGTCGAAAGATCCTTGAACTTCTCGCCGAGCCTGTTCGGCGGGATGCGTATGACATCTTCTCTTGTTTCAAGCAAATACATAGGCAGTCCTCTTAGTAGTCAGCGAAACCCTTGACCATGCTCCTTCCTTAATATAGCTTTCCCCGCTGCCGCGTTTATATCGGCTTCAGCACGAACAGGCTGACGAACACCAATGTAATAGTCGCAAGCAGCTTGACAAGCACATGCAGCGATGGACCGGCTGTGTCCTTGAATGGATCGCCGACCGTGTCGCCGACGACGGCTGCCGCGTGAGCGGGCGACTTCTTACCGCCGTAGTGCCCCTCCTCGATGTACTTCTTCGCATTGTCCCAAGCGCCTCCGCCGTTGTTGAACATGGTGGCCATCAGTATGCCGACAATCGTCCCTACCATCAGCATAGCGCCGATCATCATGTAAGTGACGTCTCCCTCTGGGTGACCGAACGAATCACCGATGACATAGGCCCCGGTCAGTCCGAGGATTAACGGCACTATTACCGGTAGTATGCCTGGAAGGATCATTGCCCTGAGGGCTCCGGCTGTGGCTATGTCCACGCACTTCGCATAATCAGGCTTCGCTGTCCCTTCCATTATGCCGGGTATCTCCTTGAACTGCCTCCTTACCTCGGCGATCATTTTTCCAGCAGCCTTGCCGACGGCCCTGATCGCGAGTGAGGAGAAGATGAACACGAGCACACCGCCGACCATCGCGCCTACGAAAACCTCAGGATATGCGAGGTCCACATGGAACCAGTTTCCCAGTTGAGCCGCATTTATCGTGCCTCCGATCCCGACATCCTCTTTTATCATTGCGACTCTCTCGAAATATGCTCCGAAAAGGAGGAACGCGGCAAGTCCCGCGCTTGCCATTGCGTATCCCTTTGTCAATGCCTTCGTAGTGTTTCCGAGTGCATCGAGCCTATCGGTCCTCTGCCTTATCTCCTCAGGCTGTTTCGACATCTCGATGATGCCTCCAGCGTTATCTGTTATCGGGCCGAAGGTGTCCTCTGCCAGGATGAAAGCTGCCGTTGCAAGCATACCCATAGTTGCGACTGCTGTGCCGTAGAATCCGTACAGAAGAACCATTGAGTCGTGGTTCGGTCCGAGCGGTGTCGCGAGCGTTCCAAGATAGAATGAGGATAGCAGGGCTATCGCGATAGAGACAATAGGCATGAGTGCTGCTTCAAGACCTACTGAGAATCCTGTGATTATTGTCGTTGCCGGACCAGTCTTGGAAGCTTCGGCGATCTCTTTAACTGGCCTCCATTCGCCAGAAGTATAATACTGAGTTATGTAGACAATGACTATGCTCAGGATGATTCCAACGAGACCGCATCCAAAGAAATACAAATAGGACTCTCCGAGCATTTGCTGCGCGCAGAAGAAGAACAATATCGCTGCAAGAATGCAGGCGACATAGTATCCCCTGTTAAGTGCCTTGACCGGCTCTTCGTCTTCGTTTTTTAGTTTCACTATAGCGACGCCGACTATTGATGCGAATATGCCGAATGCCCTAACAACAAGCGGGAAGAATATGAAGCCGAGTGCAAGCTCTTTAGCCAGTAGACCTTCAGTACTCACCCAAATTGAGAATCCGAGCAACATTGCTCCGATGTTCTCCGCTGCAGTGGATTCGAACAAATCCGCGCCTCTGCCAGCGCAGTCGCCGACGTTGTCCCCGACAAGGTCCGCGATGACTGCTGGGTTGCGTGGGTCGTCCTCAGGAATGCCGGCCTCGATTTTCCCTACAAGGTCGGCGCCGACATCGGCGGCCTTAGTGTATATCCCGCCGCCCAATTGTGCGAACAGGGCCGCAAAGCTCGCTCCGAACGCATAGCCGACCGCCCCGTTAAGCGCGCCGTCGACTTCGAAGCCAAGACCTATGCGATATGCATAGAATATCCCGGCGACTCCTAGGAGGCTGAGCGCTACGACGATGAAACCTGATACTGCCCCGCCTCTGAATGATGTAGTAAGCGCCTCATTTAGAGATCTCCTCGCGGCACTAGCTGTTCGTATGTTGGATTTAACAGAAACGAACATGCCGATATATCCAGACAGGGACGAGCAGAACGCCCCCAGGAGGAATGCGACACCCACCCAAGGCTTAGGCTCTATCAAGAGCATTATGACAGCACCTAGGATGATACTCACGATTGCAATCGTCTTGTACTGCCGCTTAAGGAACGCCATTGCGCCTTCTCTGATGGCGTCTCCAATCGCCGCCATCTCAGGTGTTCCCGTGTCCTTCCTGAAAATCGATCTGGTCAACAACCATGCAAATACCAGGGCAACTGCCCCAGCTATCGGAACAACCGCAATAAGTGCTGGATCCGCCATTGTATCGCCCATCCATCAATCTTGGGTTATTCTGGCGATGAGTATCCTCGTATAAATGGATAACCCGAAAGGCTAATGGTTAGAATCCCCGGCAGATAGTCTGCCGGCAAAACTGGACTCACAAACCTTATTACCGAAGATACTGCTTTTGAATCGGTGAGATAATGGTGGGTAACGACGTGCCAGTCACGACAAAGAAGCAGACCGATGCAGAAAGGGAGAAGGCCCTCGATGAGCTCAAGGCCATGAGGGAGAGGCGTATCGATACAACTAATCAGCCGGCACCTGCCATCAAGCCTTACCAACCGGGTCAACCAACGACCCCTCCTCAGAAGAAGACGGAACAAGATTCCGTAGATCTAACAGCACCCCGCAAAGAGAACGATGACGCCGCCATTGCAGCCGTGCGTGCGTCGCGTATGCAGGCAGAGGCGTATCACGATGTCACTGTCCTAAGAAAGAAGGCACATGCTCAACAGCATAAAGCGGCGAAATTCCAGACGAAGTCAAAAACCTTCGAAACGAGGGCGCAGAAAGCCATCACCAAGGCTGTCACCTATCGAGATAAGGCCCAGGAAAGCAGGGAGAAAGGTAAGGATTTCGAGGCCAGGGAAAGGGATCTTGAGAAGGAGCTGAAAGCTTCTGCAGCTGGAGAAGGAGGCATAGAGCCAGAGAAGATCCGCTTGAAGATGTCTAAGCTTGAGGGGAAGATAGCATCATTAAACGAGCGGGGAAGGAAGTTCGATGCCAAGGCGGCTATGCAGAACGAAAGAGCTGCGAATTTCCGGTCGAAGGCCGCATTCAATCTCGAGCAGACCAAGATACATGAAGCTGAAATGAAGAATTTCACGAAGAGAGCAGACAACCTTGAGAAGGCCGGCATGATGGATTGATGCTATACATGCCCAACATCTATTCGTGAACATCGGAATCTTGAGCGATGATCAAGAGTTGTTGAAATGACGCCGGCAGAGATTCGTGATAACGGCCATCTTGATTCCATACTGGAATCTTCAGAAAGCATAGTAATCGTCGTAGACGGCCTGATGAAGATATCCCGTGTGTCCAAGGGCGCGAGGAGGGCGCTCGGGTATGATGATCAGGATCTTGAAGGCAAATCATTTCTTATGATTGTGCCAGAAGATCGCAGGGAGTGGATGTCTGCTTTATCTAAAAGAGTGCGGGAAGACAACTTGGCAAGCGATATTTTCGTCCACTGGAAGACAAAGGACGGACGCAGGCTGATATCTAAATCGACTATCAAGTCGGTAGTCAACTATCAACGCGACTTCCTCGGCATGATAATATCGGAGGACGCCTCACTGGCGCAGAAGAGCGACGGGGAGATAACACCGCAGCAGGCAATCGACATGATCCATGCCTCAGAGATAGCGCTAGTCGTCACAGACCTCAGCGGCAACATAGTATCCTTCAGCTCAGGAGCGGAAAAGCTCAGCGGCTTCACCTCTGCACAGGCCGTCGGCACCACCATAGGCCGCCTGTTCGCAGACAGGGTGGTGGTCGCAGACATCACCACTAAAGCGCTTAGAGACGGGAAGGTGGAGGACCGGGAAGCGCAGATCATCACGCCCGCTGATGACCGAATAGAGATATCCGTATCTACTTCTGTCCGAAGGAACCAGAGCGGTGCGGCCGTCGGTTTCTCATTCGTTATGTTCAACATCGCGAAAAGGAAGTATCTCGAGAGGGAGTTGGAGCTGAGGGCAGAGAAGCTCTACCTTGCGAACGAACTCGCTACAAGGATCAGATCCGGGAAGAGCCTCAACGAGATATACTCGGTAGCTGTGGAAGGGCTGTCGAGGATGACAAATTTCGACATGATGACACTTGTATCCACTACAAGCATCGATGAGGATCTAAGGATTACCTCGGTAGAGGGCAGACGGCCTAAATGGCTTGAGGAGGGGAGAACGATCCCACTGTCAATAGGGCCGTTCGCCTTGGCCATGAAGGACGGCAAGCCCGTGACCTATTCGTTTGCAGACATCAAGGAAACCCTCGGGGAGGGCGCCATGGACGGCCTTAGGTTCGAAAAAGCCCTGGCAGTGCCTCTCTTTGCTGGCAAGCGCTCCATCGGCTTCCTCAATTTCACTTCATCCCAGGCTACCGCCTTCGACTCCAAGAGCCTAGATTCGATAGCCTCCGTCGCAGACCATATCGCCCTCGCGGTAGAGTCGATGAGACTGCTGACCGCGCTCATCGAGAACATCAACATACAAACGATCCTGATGGAGACCGGCACTGCAGTGAGATCGGAGATGGAGCTTGATAAAGTATATCCACTTGCAGTAGAGAAGACGCAAGATATAGTCCCTCGGGAACACGCCGTCCTGTACATGCTCGATGTAGACAAGCTGAGGATGGTGGCTTACGACGGCAACACGAGGGACTCGTTCCCAAAGACCGTCTCGAAGGGCGATGTCTGCCTTGCATCCTCGGCGTTCTTCTCTGGCGGAAAGGCATTCCAGCGTGATTTATCTCACAGCGAGAACGCGTCAGAAAGGGAGAGGAACGGCCTCGGTTCGGTGATGATGGCAAAACTCGTCAGCCGCTCGGGACCGATGGGGCTGCTGTATCTTGCAAGGGATAGAGGCAGGGTGCCTTTCACGCCGTACGAATTCGAGCTTTTGAGCCTCTACTGCAATCACCTGGCACCTTCGCTTGAGAATGCGAAAATGTTCACGATAACCAAGAACAGCGAGGAGAAGGCACGGCAAGCGCTCGAATCGGAGAAGAGGACATACGAGGCTCTTCATTTCATGATCAGCATGCTCATGCACGACTCCCTGAATCAGATACAGGGCATCCAGGGATACCTAGAGCTCATCGGACAATCCGACGTCCCGGCGGAGGTGCAGAGCTACCTCGAAAAGGCGATGAGACAGGTGAAGGCAGGTTCCTACCTCATCTCCGGAACATCGCTGGTATTCCAGAACATACAGAAGGGAGAGAGGGTGAGGAGCTCGCTAGAGATCATCCACGCAATAACCGATGCGATGCACCGCTTTTCAACTGTTTTCTCGAGCGTCGAGCTCAAGAGCCAGATGCCCTCGGAGGAGATGGGGGACACTGAAGTGGACATGCTGCTCTCCGAGCTGTTCTTCCATGTCATTAGGCTGATGCACAAAGCTTCCGGTTCGTCCGGAATCGAGATCGGATATGCAGATACCAAAGATTTGCCGGAGGTGGCCATAGAGTTCAGGGTCGAGGCAGGCCTCAGGTCCGGGAAGTATCTGGAGGCACTGAGCGTCCAGGATGATTCTGACGAGGACTCCCCCTGGTTGCTCGATCCATTCATAGTCAGGATACTCAGCGAGAGCTACGGCACGAAGATAACCGCTACGGAGCACAAGCATCCGGAGAGCGGGAGGAGGGAGATCGTGTGCGTGCTCCGATTCAGGACTGCCACATAGGGTCATAGCGCTTTTACTGCAGGTCGGATGAGAATCTCTGCGTCATGGTCTCTTTGTTGTCCTTCAGCCTGATGAGCATGTTCATGTCACCGTGCTCAAGCGAGACATAGGCCATGTCTATGTTCGATTGGTACCTTGAGACCTGCCATTCGCACGGAGCCCCCTCGGCTCTGCATAGGCTGAGCAGCTTGGCGTCTGTCATCATCTTCAGCTTGCGATAGCAGACGGAACGGGGAATGCCCATCCGCCGGCAGATCTCGGAAGCGATCATAGGAGCCTCCGAGGTAAGACCTATGATCACGCAGGCCTGCTCGTCGAACATCAGCCTCATCATTCCGAATGTGTCGATGTCCATGGCCGTAGTCGTTTCTAGGAGTCTTTTCTCACCCGCCTCGATAGACTCCGACTGGCCGTCTTGTGAAAGGCATTCCATTGTCCCGGATTCTATGTTGAGATGGGCGAATACGATATTCTCCGACGGAAATATACTGCTGAGGGGGATCGAGAGTTCGACGCTCTGAGGACTCAGCCTGGCGGTGCAATTGCTGCAATTACCGCCTTTATTATAGGCCATATCGCCGCAAGATTGGCAGAACACCCTTCCAGACAGGTCGGTGGTTATTCTGCTCCCTGCAATGGCCCCGGACATCAACTTTGTCAGGCCACCCGTCAACTGATCGAGTGCACCTCCGCAGAGAGGGCAGGATTTGACCGGTATCTCGAGCAGAGTGCCGCAGTTTAGACATTCCGATAACTCGTATCTGTTAGAACAGGTCGGGCCGGTAAAGGCGAAAACGCCTCCCTCAACATCGAGATACCCGCATTCGACGGCTTTCTGATCGAAGAGCGGTTCGGAGTCACTCGACAGGTCGTCATCGCTGGACCCTTCGTCAACTTCTGGGATATCCTGCCAAACGTACCTTGTACCACAGTCAAGGCAATGATCCATCCCAAAAAGGCCATGTGAATGACAGTTCAGGCAATCGAATCCACGCGTTCCTTTATCTTCAGCGCTTGCGTTCTTTGAAGCAGTCATGTCTCCCGACATATTCTCGTCTCCATCCGAAGGCTTCCCCCCTCCCGCGCCTCGATATTGCCTTGGCAGGAAGAGACGAACCGATTCTGCATCGTTGCTCCTATTTCGCGTTATGAGTTTAAACGAGTTTCGATTGCATAATCACTAGTGATACCCAGAAGATATGAGGGATAGCACGTTGGATGGATTCCGGTGCTGATTACCCTTTAAAAGGAGAGTGCGAATCCGCTTCATAATCAAGAGGCTGGCCGATGGCATCTGATTAATACCAGCGTGTCGAAAGGGTTATAAATTGGACGCTTTATAGGCTAAAACAGCGGCTTTGGAACCAATTGGCGCATTTCCATGACTGAATTGTTAGACGAGCTTGAGGGAAAGAGGTCTGAGGCCAACAACGCGGCCGAGAAGCACCGTAGGCAACGGGACGAGCTCAATGGAGGAACTCGTGACTGGGTCGATAAACGCGATGAACTCAACTCGAAAGTAAGGGTAATGATAGACAAGGCCAATGAGCACAAGGAGAACCGGGACAAGCTCAACAATGAGGTCCGAGAGACCAAAGTCCAGCGGGACAATTGGAACCGCGCGGTTTCCGAGCTAAGTGAAAAGCTCATCGAGCAGAAACGGGAAAAGATGCCGGACGGCTCCCCGATAAGGAAGCTCAAGATTCAACTGAAAGCGTTGGAGAATGAGCACATGACCTCCGTCCTTAAGGCGGATAAAGAGCGGGCACTGGTCGATAAGATAGGCGAAATTTCTTCACAGATTCAGGCTTTTGAGAAGGAGTATGAGCAATTCGAGGGAATTAGGCAGATCGAGAGGGACTTGCGAGAGGCGAAGAAGCAGGCAGAAGCGTCTCACCGAAAAGTGGGGGACCTTGCGGAAAAGGCTCAGTTGGAGCACGACGAGATGGTCAGGCTGTTCGAAGAGGCTGACAAGATTCGCAGGGAAGCCGACCAGGCGCAGGAAAAATTCATTGAGAATAAGCTCAAGGCGGATGAGGAGCACCGCAACCATATAGAGCATATCCGACAAGTCCACGACTTCGACAAGATCATATCCGGTATGCGCCAGAAGCTGCACAAGTCGAGGAAGGAGAGAGAGGACGACTCTGCGAAGAAGGAATCGGAGGAGATTTTCGACAAGTTCAAGGCCGGAGAGAAGCTCAGCACTGAGGATCTCATGGTTTTGCAGAAGTCTGGATATTTATAGTCGGTTGCATTGAGATGCAAGTTGCCTTTCGGCGAAGTTTTATATATCCTCCTGTTCATATAGAGGACGGGAATTCGGGGCTAGTTGTTAGAGTGCATCCCATCCCTTCTGACAAGGCTAGCCCTTCCCTTCCCTTTTTTTTGTAAGAATCGTTTAATAAGGAAACGACATGGTTCCGGGTGAACTGGAAGCAGAGGTGGGCATGAATGGTTCTTGAGAAACTCGGTCAATCGCTTCGCGATGCATTGAAGAAGATCGCGAACGCCTCACATATTGATCCGACAATCGTTAAAGAGGTAGTCAAGGACATCCAGCGCGCGTTGCTTCAAGCTGATGTCAATGTGAAACTAGTCGTTTCGATGACAAAGAACCTCGAGACGAGAGCGCTCACTGAGAAGCCTCCAGCCGGGATGAGCTCGCGTGAGCACGTGATCCGGATCATCTACGAAGAGATCGTGAGGATCATAGGGAGCAGCACTCGGGAGATACAACCAAAGAAGCAGCGCATCCTGATGGTGGGTCTTTACGGGCAAGGTAAGACGACCACTGCAGGAAAACTCGCAAAGCAGCTGCAGAAGAAGGGGCTGAAGATTGCCATGATAGCTTGCGACGTTCACAGGCCTGCTGCCTACGACCAGCTATCCCAGATCGGCAAGAAATTGAACGTCCCTGTCTACGGAGACCCGACCGAGAAAAAGGCTTTGAAGATACTCAAGGCCGGGCTAAAGGAGTTCAAGGACGACGACATCATCATCATTGATACATCTGGGAGGCACTCCCTCGAAAAGTCGCTCATCGAAGAGATTAAGGACCTCTCGGAAGAGGCCAAGGCCGACGAGCGCTTCCTGGTCCTCGATGCTACGGTCGGTCAGCAGGCAGGCCCTCAGGCGAAGGCATTCCATGATGCGATCGGCGTGACCGGGGTCGTTCTCACCAAGATGGACGGTTCTGCAAAAGGCGGCGGCGCGCTTTCTGCGGTCGCTGAGACCGGGGCACCGATATGCTTCATCGGGGTCGGAGAACACCTCGAGGACCTTGAGAAGTTCGACCCTGCACGGTTCGTATCCAGGCTCTTGGGCATGGGAGACATACAATCTCTTCTTGAGAAGGCCCAGGAGATGATGGACGATGAGACCGCCGAGGAGACTGCCAGGAAGATGATGTCAGGCAGGTTCACACTCAAGGACATGTACGATCAGATGGAGATGCTCGAAGGGGTCGGGTCTCTCAGCAAGGTCGCGAACATGATACCGGGAATATCCGGTAAGGTATCTGAAAAGGACATGGAGGCCTCCCAGGAGCGGCTCAGGAAGTTCAGGGTCATAATGGATTCGATGACGAAGGAGGAGCTGGAGGATCCCAAGATCTTGAAATCGAGCCGCGTCATGCGCATCGCGAGGGGATCCGGGACTACGCCGAAAGATGTCCGGGAGCTATTGAAGCAATACAACATATCCAAGAAGGCCATCAAAGGCTTCATGGGCAACAGGAAGATGCGACGGCAGCTGATGAAGCAGATGAAGACGGACGGCCCGGCTGGAGGGTAGGTAAGATGAGGCACTTCGTGGTTATAGGTCATAGGGCGACCACCTCGCCGGAGTTCAGCCTCGATGACCTTTCTGGAGCCACTGGCAGGTTGGACATCCTCCTGCGCTGCATCAACTCTTCGTTCCATCTTTCTCACGGGATAAGGACGGATGTCGAGACGCATCTGATCTTGCAAGGCCCGCCGAACCCCCCAAGGACACTCAGGTTCGTCGGTTCGGAGCTGAAATATCTCAATCCAGACGAGAGATCCACTGCAGCCCTGGTTAGGAACGCCCTGAGCGTCAAGGGGGAGGGGGAGACGATAAGCTCGCCAGGCATATACATATCATCTCGGAGCTACTCCGACGTCATATCAATACTCGCAAAAAGGTCGCATATCTATTACCTGAAGGAGGACGGGCACGACGTGAGGAAGTTGCCGACCTTCGAAGACGATGTCACTTTCGTCCTTGGAGATGACCGGGACCTGACGCCGGAAGAGGAGGAGATACTTGCCCAGTATCAGCCCATGAAGGTCTCTTTGGGAGAGAAGAGCTTACACGCCGACCATTGCATCATTATTGCCAATAATGAGTTGGACAGGCGCACTCCTCGCTGATTCCACCGGTCCCTCCGTTAGTCTGTTCCACGAAAAGGTTAAGACAGAACTGCGGGATATTGCCCCCGGTAACACAATGGTCGTATGCCCGCTGGAATTCAGGTACGGTCGCCCGAAGATCAAGAACATCTTCTCAGAGGAGACGAGGCTCCAGTATATTCTCGATGTGGAGGCGGCGCTCGCCGATGCCGACTCGCGCCTTGGAATAATCTCTCCAGAACATGCGGACATGATTAGGAAGTCGGCCAACACAAAGATCGTCAGCTTGGCGAGGGTGCGGGATCTCGACGGCCAGATCAACCATGAGATCACAGCGATCATACGGACCCTTGCGGAGCAGAGCGGGGATGGCGGAAAATACGTCCATCTGGGCGCCACTTCAAATGACATCCTTGATACAGCCGCGGCACTTCAGATTAGGGACTCACTGAGGATCGTGACCGAGGACCTTCTGAGTCTTAGGTCGGCGCTAGCCGATCTGGCGGACAAGCATCGCGATACCATAATGATCGGCAGGACTCACGGCCAGTACGCCATACCGATAACTTTCGGGCTGAAGATGGCGATATACTCCCTTGAGATCCACAGGCAGATAGAGCGCGTTCACCAGATGATGCCAAGGATATGCGTCGGAAAGATGAGCGGCGCTGTTGGCACCGGAGCCGGCATGGGTCCGAAAGCCCTCGACATACAGAAGCTTGTGATGGATAAACTCGAGCTTGACATCGAAGAAGGACCATCTCAAGTGGTCTGCCGCGACAGGTATGTAGAGCTGATAGCGGTGTTGAGCAACATAGCGACCTCGATAGAGAAGATCGCCACGGAGGTACGGAACCTGCAGAGATCGGAGATAGCAGAGGTGTCCGAGGCCTTCGACAGCAAGAAGCAGGTAGGCAGTTCCACGATGGCACACAAGAGGAACCCCGTCACTGCCGAGAACATATGCAGTCTCGCGAGGATAGTCCGAGGCTTTATGACACCTACTTTCGAGAGCGCGATACTCTGGCACGAGAGGGACTTGACGAACTCCGCTGCAGAGAGATTCATCATCCCGCATTCGTTCATTCTGCTCGACGATATCCTTGCCAAGTCGGACAAGCTGGTCCGGACGCTTGTGGTCAACAAAGAGCGCATGAGGGAGAACCTGAACAAAGCTGGGCCGCAGGTCATGGCCGAATCAGTCATAATGAAGCTCGTCGACAAAGGCATGGGTCGCCAGGATGCGCATGAGATTCTGAGGAGTTGCACCATGGAGTGCGTCGATAGCGGGAAGGACTTCAAGGGCGCACTCAAGGGAAAGAGCCTTGTCAGCCAGATGCTCTGCGATGAGGAGATTGAGCAGTGCCTGCAGCCTGAATCCTACCTTGGCACAACCAGCAAGACTATCGACAACATATTGGCAAAGTACAAGTAGCCATTTTTCTTAGAGGTACATAAGGGCCCTTAGATCAGTGGTAAATCGTTGCTTTCGCAAGGCAAAGACCGCGGGTTCGAATCCCGCAGGGTCCATTTATCTTTCACAAGACATTTATCTCATCTTTGGAATAAAGAACAGGATGAGATTTGAAGAGGCATGAAGGTCTCTTCGACGAAGGAATTCACTAGACCTCTGTGTAAATCACCGTAAGAACATCCGTTGCGCTGTTGCCGACATCATCGTAAGCGGTTACGGTTATCACGTTGTCACCCTGGTACAGCAGGACATTGCCCCTGCTCTGCCAAGTAACACTTGTTCCACCATACTGGGGAGTCATGTATGCCACTCCAGAGCCGCCGAGCGAGTTGCTCCAGACGACTCTCGTCACAAATGAGTCATCAGATGCGGTCCCCACTAAGTAGATCATATGCCAACCGGTAGTCATTGTCGGGCTGCTTGTCGGGTTGGTTATCGTTACGTTCGGAATAATACCGTTAATCACAGTTATAGAATCGTTTGCGCTATTGCTTGCTGCGTCATAAGTCGTGACGATTATCACGTTATTTCCGGAATTGAGAGCTATGCCATTTTGTGACCAAGAGGTCATGCCTGTACAAATCCCAGAAGCGCAAGTAGCAGCATTCATCCACATCACGCTGACAATACCGATGTTGTCATACGCCGTGCCTGAAAGATTGAACTTTCCCGAGGCGGTGTAGACGAAGTCGGATGCCGGCATCGTGATTACACATGTCGGGATGACATTATCACGTATTACCGAAAACGTGTCCGATCCGGTGTTACCAGCCTCGTCAGTCACGGTTACAGTGATGTTGTTCCAGCCTGCGAACAGCGGGATGCTGTTGATAGTCCAGCTAGTCTTGCCGGTCTGAGAGCCGAAACCCCCTCGGGTGTTTATCCATGATATGGTTGTTATGTTAATGTTGTCCCATGCAATCCCGCCGAGGTTTGCCGTCGTGCCGGTGGTGTCATAGCGTGTCATTGCGGTTGGCGAGGTTATAGTGATCGTAGGGTTTGTAACATCATAGATCGCTCTTATGGAATCCGAACCATTCTTCTGCGGAACCCCATTATCCCATGCCGTGACAGTTATGTTGTTCCATCCTGCGTAGAGGATTATGTTGTTCTGTGACCAGCTATTGGTGCCAGAACAAGTCCCAGATCCTCCTCTGTCGTTCGCCCAAGTGACAGTAGTAACCAAGCTGTCGTCAGATGCCATGCCAGCAAGGTTAATTGAGCCAGTAGTGTTGCAATATAGGTCCGATGCAGGTTTGGTGATAATGCAGGTCGGAACCGTTGGATCGTATACCACTGTCAAAGTATCAGATGCAGTTTTGCCAGTGTCACCGTAAGATGTTACGGTGATAAGGTTGTTGCCCAGATTCAAATTGATGACAGCGACCGACCAGCTCGTTGTACCAATGGCGGTGCCTGAATTGCCAGTTGCGGCGTTGCTCCATTTGACGCTCGTCACTCCGACATTGTCTGAAGCCGTGCCAGCTATGTTGATCGAGTTGATGTTGTTGATATATGGATCTGTTCCTGGCTTTGTTATCATACAGCTCGGAGGTGTCGGATCATACAACACCGCTAAGGTGTCGGACGCGTTGTTGCCTGCCGAATCAAAGGCCTTGACAGTTATGACATTGGTTCCGGGTAACAGATAGACATTGCCCCTGCTCTGCCATGATACGATTGGGCCGCCCCACTGCGGAGTCAAGTATGCTACCCCAGAGCCACCGAGCGAGTTGCTCCAAGTCACGACGGTCACTTTCACACCTTCCGACGCTGTTCCCTTAAGACATATCATGTGCCAACTAGCATTCATATTCGGGTCGCTTGTAGGGTCGGTAATCGTCACGGTCAAAGTGGTGACGATGATTGTTGCGGATGCATTGAAAAAGTCGGACACAAAGAGAGTATCGTTTCGTATATCGTATCCCAGATCCATGACCCTTTTGCTCAATAAGGGTCTGAGGATCTTGGTGACGTCTCCATTGGATGTGTGCTCAATGACGCACACTTGGCTTACGTGCCTGCCCAATAGATCTATTGCCACCGTCACTGGGACGAGCCAATAGCCTGCAGCCTTGGGATTCTGGCGACAAATGTCATAGGCCATCGATCCGGCACTGATGTTCTTGCTTATCGAAGTTGTATGGCTGGCATATACGTAGCTTGCTACCTCTCCGTCGGTGGCTTTCCAGTTCTCATAGGAGAAGTTGGTTTTCGGATCAACAATCCAATGCACCACCGTAGCAGCATTTGATTTAATGCTTTGATGATTGTATATGCGTAATAGGCCTCCCTGAGAAGCTATGCTCTTGACGATGTTCCAGGGGGCGCCGTTGCCGTCCGTGTTCCAAGCCCTGTAACTATCCAGCATATCCTCTGGTCGAGACGGTTGCCAGGAATGTCCGGGAGTGGTCCACCAATGAGAATTCGGCAGTATCCAGCTACCGTACAGCGAGGAATTGCCAGCAACTGTATCAACAAAGTTTGAACTGTCTCCCATAATCCTCGTCCCCCGTTGATATTGGGCGAACATCATCTGGTATGTGGCGGCAGAACCAGGATTGGCAAGGGAGATGTAAGTATCACCTTTGCCTACATAGGCCGGATTGTCCCAGCGGCTGGCGTAGGTGTAGTAACTCTCCAGTTGCGAATGGCCGCTGTTAGCCGATGCCACAGCACCGCTCCAGTTCATAGTTTTCCAATTCAAGAAGTCATGTGGGAGATGCAGAGCAAGCTCTGACTGTGATGCTAGAATATCTGCGGAGCTCCCGGATCGGGTCATAACATAGGCCGTAAGGGGATGGTCGTAGCCCGAGTAGATGCTCTTCGTAGTGCCGAAGCCTTTGCAATCATCCGTGCCAAGTACGCTGACCCATGCCCAGCCCCCCCACCAATTTGTTACTCGTGCTCCAAGAACGGTGGAGGTCGTGGTGACTTTCACACTATCTCGGAAGATGACGGGGCCAGTGTCTACATCGATCATCGTTTCCACGCTCCAGTTAACGGTTCGCGGATAGGATGCTTCATAATATGATCCACTGCGCACTGCAACCTTATTAGCGATTCTCATCTGCACAGCTATCGGCACCCCTCCCTCATCCATCATCTTTACCCGAACTGGTCCACCTTGCGGTGCCTCTAACCAAAGAAGTGGCAAGATCGGGTAAGTGGTATCTGGCCCCCTTATAGTTAAGTCGTCAACCATCCACCCTCCATTCACGCTTCTTATATAGGGTGCGGAACCGCCCATGCGGACTGTTGAATCGCTACACAGATGGATTACCGCGTCCGCCATATCCGCGGGGAATGAACGGACTAGAAGTGTCCCCAGCACAGTATGCCGCACCATGGCTGTGATGATGCCTTGTTTCAATTCGAACGACACCACATAGCGGTCTGCTTTCTCCCCATTGGAGCTGTCTCCACCTGGAAATGCTGGAGCGATGTCGTGGCGAACTAGATTCCAGGTGGATCCTTCAAGCACGTATATGCCTTCAGAAGTGCTGTTACCCACCGCTATTTCTACGCCGGCCAGCTCTGTAGAGCCACTTTTTATAATTGCCCGAAGGCCGAACCTGCCAGGGTCCATGCCGATGTAAGCGGACCCGGTCTTAGGAGCGTAAGCCTCGAAAGATATGTTCCAACTTGATCCAGGGTAGTAAGGATGGTACCTCGCCACCTCTGCATTGTTACTTGACCGGTACATAAACCAAAGCGCTCCGTCGATGACGACGACATCAGTGGCGGTGTTCCCCATTATGTCCAGATATTGTATGGATTGGGTAGTCCCGGTGGGCACCCCGGCGAAGGTGACCCGGCTACCGCGAGTCGAATCGGATGTTACCCATATCGCATCGGATCCTTTGTTTCCGGCGTTGTCCGTCGCGTTGACATATATCAGGTTGGATCCTTCATTGATGGTTATGCTAGGGATACTCCAGCTTGTAGTGCCAGCAGCGATCCCGGATATTCTTGTCGCTAGGTTATACCAGGTCACAGTTCCCACTGCGATGTTATCAGATACAGAGCCGCTTAGGTTGATTGTCCCGGAATTCGTCAGATAGGTCGTACTGCTAGTCGGTGATAAAATCTTACACGCTGGGGGAACTGAGTCATACGTGACCGTTAAGACATCGGTCGCGGTGTTGCCAGCCGAATCGTGAACGGTTACCGTTATCGAATTCACTCCTGAGAAAAGCTGTACATTGCCCCTGCTCTGCCAAGAAACACTTGTCCCGCCATACTGCGGAGTCATGTATGCTACCCCAGAGCCGCCGAGCGAGTTGCTCCAAGCCACGTTATTAACGCCAACATCATCAGATGCTGTGCCGATGAGATTAATCCAGCCCCAATTGGTTAGATATGTTGATGCGCTAGTTGGAGAGGTTATCATACAGGCGGGAGGAACCTTTTCGAAATTACCGCAATATGTGACGGTCAAGATGTCGACCGCACATTTGTTAGCATGATTGTAGGCGGTAGCTGTTATCACGTTAACTCCAGGAAAGAGCTGTACATTGCCCCTGCTCTGCCAGGTCACGATAGTTCCGCCATACTGTGGAGTCATGTATGCCACTCCAGAGCCGCCGAGTGAGTTGCTCCAAATGACGTTTGTCACAGCTATTTGGTCGTAGGCAGAGCCCACCAATTTTATCCACCCCCAGGTGGTAGTAAAAGTCGATGCGCTGGTCGGAGAGGTTATAGTGCAGGTCTGAAAGGCCCTGGGATAATGGTCCTTCGCACTACTGCCCCCCATCACATTGTATGGTTCATCTATAATCCCCAGAGGAGCAAGAATATCGGGCGTTTTACAGTCGCTCCACCAATTGCCGTATCCTGATGTGGAGTTCCAATGGTTGTTCGTGCCATCGTCATTGGCTTGATTGGCTAACGGATCGGAGATGCTCCCCGATCCATGATTCCCAATAAATGTGTTGTTCCAGATCCAATTATTGCTAGATGAATGGAGCCTTATCCCACACCAGCCATTGTTAGAACAGAAATTATTGCTCAAGGAGTTGCCGTCACTTGATGAGAAGAACCACATGCCATAATGATTGTTCGAGCTGTATGTGTTATTGCGGATAGTGTTGTCGCTCGATGAGTAAAAGTATATGCCGTAACTATTGTTATAGCAGGTATTGTTGCGGATGACGTTATCTCTCGAATAGCTGAGTTCCATGCCCAAAAGATTGTTTGAACAATTGTTGTTGCCAATAGTATTGTTATTCGATGAGTATAGGTACACACCATACCAATTTCTCAAGCAGTTGTTATTGCTGACAGTGCCATTGGCGCAATTGTACAGGTTTATACCATGAAAATTCGAGGCGCCGTCATGAATGATGCATTTTTCAATGGAAAAATACACTGTCGTGTTCCGTATATCGATCCCATTTTCACTAACGGCATCTATATCCAATCCGCTGATGACATATGGATCATAGGCCGTGCCGTCCCCCGGCCAGCCTTGCTCTGAGAATCCTTCATTCCCATCTATGCGTACAGGGAGATGAGTAGTATATGCAAAGCTAGTTGTTTTCTGCGTCTGAGAGATGGGTGAAGCTATTGAAGGAAAAAAGGAAGATGATATAACAATCATCAATATGACAACAACAATGGAACCCGGAAGACATTCTACTTTCATATATCCTGCCTCGTAAAAGGGTTTGTTGGACGAATGAATTATTGATTACAATATTGATTAATAAGGATATGCATAACTTGGAGGGATTTTGTCCGGAAAGCCATAAAAGTTGAATATTATTTCTTCGCCTTTTGTAGGCTTTATTAGACGCCAATATTTAGCAATTTTGTGCCTTCTCAATCCATCTCATGACTATCAATTGTTTGGTGGATAGACGAGGAAAGGGATCGAGCGCCTATTATGAATTGAAAAAGATAAAGTAATCAGTGGAACAGGAGAAGTACCAAGCTATGGAGGAGGGCTAGTACTACATTATCTACAAACAGAAGCGATGATCCGTCAATCCGGGTTCAGCGCCTTTTCACCCTTGGAGTGAACATCTAAGGCAGGTTCTCAACTATCTTGTCAACCAGCTTTAGCACCTCGGCGAGATCCTTCTCCGTAGGTCTACCTGAAGCGTCGACTGCTCCAAGGATTTCGATCTTTGTCCCGCTCAGAATATCCTGTATCGCCTTGATAGCGCCGCCGCTCCAGCCGTGGGATGTGAGCACTGCAGCGTATCTTGTCGGAGCCCTGAGCGCCTTAACGAGCATTGCGACATAAGCAGCGACAGGATGGACGCCGCCGAGGACGGTGGGTGCTCCGACGATGACTACTGGCGAATCAATCAGCTCCTTCGCGATGTGCCCGACATCCGAGTTAGGGATATCGAATATCCGCACATCCACCCCTTTCTTGACAAGGGCTTCTGTGAGGACTTTGACCATCTTTTCCGTGCTGCCCCACATGGAAACGTAAGCGACGAGTACTTTTCGCTTCATCTTCTCCCCGGCCCAGTCCGAGTAGGCATCGATGATCAGATTTGGATCGCGGTAGAATACGCCGTGGGACGGGCATATCATCTTGACTTTCCGTTTCTTGACCTTCTCGATCCCATCGAGGCAGGGCTTCCTGAAAGGCATCATGATCTCAGCGAAATAGACCTTCGCCAGGTCGAGAGTGACATCGTTCCCGAGCTCGTCGGCGAAGAATTCCCCTTGAGCGATATGCTGCCCGAAGAAATCGCAGGGGAAGAGTATGCCGTCCTCCTCCAGGAAAGTGAACATCGTCTCAGGCCAGTGCAGCCAGGGGGCATAGATGAACTCGAGCGTCCGGCCTCCGAGGTCTATCCTTTCGCCATCTTCGACAACGAGTATCCGCTCTTCGGGGACGTCGAAGTAGATGAACGAAGCCTCCTTCCCCTTCTTGCTGGTTATGAGCTTTGCCTTCGGAGCGATCTTTAGGATGTGCTGGCCAGCGTTTGCATGATCCGGCTCTGCGTGGTTCATTATGACGTAGTCGATCTCCGCCGGATCGATGTGCTGGGAGATCTTTCCTATGAGTTCCCCCTCGAAACCGGGGTTGACCGTGTCTATCAGCGCGGTCTTGGTCTTGCCTTTGACAAGATATGAATTATAGCTCGTGCCGTGAGGAAGTGGAATCAATGCATCGAAAAGCCGCCTGTTGTGGTGCTTCGTTCCGACCCAGAAAACGTCCTTCGCAATCTCTTTCGTACCCTTGGGGAGAGGTTCCGCCACTGTTACACGCTCCATTCCGGGGATATTATCGGGCTTTTTGTTATTAGAGCTATTGTTCCATGGCAGCCACGCTGGAAGTTAAGAACAATTTTAATGTAGGGATATGCCGTTGGCTCGAACGCACACATGCGGGCGCAGGCCTGCGTTTGTCAAGGGGGTTTGTGTATTGGGCACCGATAAAATATTGAAGGATCTGCAGAAGGCCGTTCTATCATACGACCCAGACGCAGCCGTGAAAGCTACAAAAGCGGCGATCAAGGCTAAAGTGCCGCCGATGGATGTAATTGATGAAGGACTCGTCCCAGCGATCGAGATGGTGGGTGACCTGTTCGAGAGGATGGAGATATTCCTCCCCGATTTGATGCTCGCAGCGGACGCGGTCAAGTCATCGACCTCGCTGTTGCTCCCGCTTCTTCCGAAAGAAGGAAAAAACATCAAAGCGACCGTTATAGTCGCAACTGTCCAGGGCGATGTGCACGAGATTGGCAAGAACATCGTTGCGAGCATGCTCATGGCGCGCGGTTTCAATGTCATTGACATGGGGGTCGATGTGAAGACCTCCGATCTAGTTGAGACGACGAAGAAGGAGAAGGCCAAGGTGATCTGCGCCTCAGCGCTGATGTCGAGCACGCTCGGTTCCCAGAAGGATATTGTCGATTACCTTGCTTCAACCGGTATGAGAAAGAAGGTCGCCGTGCTGATAGGGGGCGGACCTACCTCGAAAGCTTGGGCGAAGGAGATCGGTGCTGACGATTGGGGCGCGGACGCGAACGCTGCCGTAAAGCTCGCCGAGAAGTATTCCAAGGCAAGGTGAGGCAGATGGTCCAGATACTCGATATCATGGAGAAGGCCCTCAATGGCAAGCCGATGAGTGAGACGGACTACCAGCTGAAGCTGTTCGCTCCCAAGTGCCAGGAGAAGGTCAAGGCTCACGGGATAAAGTTCGATTTGAAAAATCCAATATGCGATGACGACTCGCTCGCGGACGACGTGTTCGAGGCCGCGGTGGAGCTGCTGATCGATGTCGGGGCCTATTGCACCAACACGAACAGGATCATCTCTTACACCGAGAACGAGATAAAGGACGCTTTGACCAATGCCCCAAATGAGATCCTGATGGGAGAGGGCAAGGACAAGAGATGGCTTAGGCCTAGGAAGGTGGAGGACAAGACGCCACCATGGTGCCTGCTCGGTGCCGGCGGTGGAGCTTGCGCCAGCGACAAGTCATTCCTGGCGCTAGTTGAAGGATATGCTGAAATCCCAGAGGTCGACGCGATAACTACTCCGGCCATCACACGCGTGGGCGGGATGAGGATAAGACCGGCATCCCCCTTAGAATTGCTGGGAGCAATGCGGAACGCGGTATTGGCGCGCGAGGCGACCAATAGAGCTGGTCGGCAGGGGATACCGATAATGAACTCGCTCGCAACGGCGGAATCGGATATTGCTCTCGCGGCAGCGTTGCACCCAAAGTACGGGATGCGAGCATCCGATGGATACATGATCTGCTGCATGGACCCGATGAAGGTCGATTTCAATAGGCTGAACAAGGTCACCGTGGCTCTGTCGATGGGAGGGCCGATTGGCATGTGCTTTGGGCCGCTCATGGGCGGCTACTCCGGAGGGCCGGAGAGCACTGCGGTATCGCTCACGGCTCATCACATGATGGGCATACTGACCTACCAGTCGAGCTGGTTGCTTCCATTCCCGCTGCACCTGAGGTATGTTTCCAGCAGTTCGAGGGAGATGCTCGCGCTCATCAGCGCGACCGGACAGGCGATCAGCCGGAACACGCACCTGATAAGCATAAACCTCAACTACACTTCAGGTGGACCGTGTACGCCAATGTGCCTCTATGAAACAACCGCCTCCGTCACAGCGGCGGTTGTATCCGGCCAGTCAATTGAATCATTAGGGGTTGCATCAAACAGGGATGAAGATAGAACCTCGCCGGTGGAGCCGAGGATATCGGCTGAGGTCGGGCACGCAGTGGCAGGCATCAAGCGCTCTGATGCGAACGAACTGGTGAAGAAGCTGCTTCCAAAGTACGAGGCAAAGCTCCCGAACCCGAATCTGGGCAAGACTCTTTTCGAGGTCTGGGACCCTGAGAAGCGCAGGCCGAGCAAGGACTATCTTAGGGTAATAAAGGACTACAAGAGGACCATGGCAGGCCTCGGGGTCGAGTTGAAACCTGAAAAATACTGAAACTGAATAAGAGGGACTGGACCGTCCCTCCGAAACCTTTTGATCGCCTCTACCTGAGAGGCGCTCCCCATTTGTCTTTGAAGAAGTTCTCGCCGATAGGCTTTCTCGGCGGGCGCGTAGCTTCCTCGTTCTTCTGCTTATCTGAGAGAACGGAATCGTCACTGCCTGGACGCCCGCATATCACGAAGGTTATGACAGTGAATTCATCAGGTATGCCGAGCACTTCGCGCGCCCTCTTCGGGCTGAATCCTGCGATGGGATGAGCGATGAGCCCCATCTCGGTCGCGCGGAGCACCAATTCGCTTACGGCAAGGCCGCAATCGAACAGGAAGTACTGCCTGTCGACTATTATGCAATCATCCGACTGCTTTGCCGCAACCGCTATGATCAGAGTGGCTTTGTGCGCCCACTCATTGCCCTTGCTCAGTGCCGTCTTGATCTGCGCAAGCTGATCTGCACCATATACTAAAACCGGGCGCCATGGCTGATTGTTAAAACATGATGGAGAGAGCCTCATCGCCTCTATCAGTGAGTCTATCTCGCCCTCGGTCAAAGGCCGCTTTTCATCGATGATACGCCTCGCCCTTCTTGTCAGAACCGCATCATGGACATCCATTCCGCTAACCCCTTTGATTCCTTCCGATTACATCTACAGGGCCGGAGATAATCCTTTGGATGGACAAGAACGGATTTTCAGGCAGGAGGAGCCGCATCCGGGATCTTCTTATTGGTTTTCGGCCTCGTGTTCAACAGGCAGACGCCAATGACCGCAATCATACCGCCGATCATTGCGAGCAGCAGATTCTCTGGCAGCTGTATGTCTATATCCACGAATAGTAGAACCGAAGCCTGGGCGATGACGGTCAATATGCCGCTCAGTGAGAACAGAACTGATGTCAATGACGCGCCAATCGCCTGCAATCCAGCATAGTAAGTCAAAATGGACATCGCAGGGAAGAGACCTAGCCCGAACATGACGAGCCAGCCGGCAAGATCCGGCCATTCTATCGGGAATATCAATATTCCTATCAACAGCAGGATCACTCCGCTGTATACCAGCTCAATGCCAGATATTGGGAGGACGCCGTAGTCCCTGAGAACCCGAGCTATCATGACTGCTCCTGAACCCAAGAAGAATGAACTCACGATCGCCTCAATCTCACCCGTCCCCATTGTAAATGTCAGGAAATCCTTGTTCACGAGCACGAGGAAGACTCCGAGGAGGATCAGGACGCTGCCGAGCACCTCCAGCCGCTTGAGCCTCTCCCCGAGGAATATCGCCGATAAGATCACGACGAAAAGGACCTCCGACGAGCCTCCCCCCAGTATCGCCTCTTTTCCTGCCCCGATCCTACCGACCGCATCATACCAGAGGATGACGCCGATGGCAACAAAGACGGAGAGGATGCTGATGAACATCCATTCCTTCCTGCTCATCGACCTAGCTGTCTGCGCGGTCTTGCGGGGGTTGAAAGCGATGAGGATCAGGCCGGCGATCATCGGTGGTATAGAGCCGATGAGGAAGATGTCCAAGGACAGGGTATTCAAGGCTATCTCTATTGCCACCGATTCGTAGGCGATTACAAGCGCGGAGAAGAGCACGATGGCGATGTACTTGCTCTTTCTGTCCAACGGATCCCTCGCCCCGCAAACCAACTATGCAGTGATAAATGCTTTGCAAGACCTGGCACACCCCTGGATCCGTGGCTTCTTCCGCGCCATCGAGGACAACTATTTATACCAACTTGCACCCTAATTGAGGTGCTAGGCTTGGCCGGGACGTTCGGCGTGTCCTTATACATCGAAATCGTCGATAGCGAGGGCGACAGCCGAGGACGTCGTAACCAATCATGCGGGAGCCCCGGACTGCAACTGTGAGATCCTGTCCGGCAGGGTCGGAGGCGGTGTGTTCGTCCAGCTGGAGAGCGGGATTGCATGTCCTGATCGTGGGAACCGGGCGAGGCCCTGACGGGAGCAGCCTCACCACGAACTTACGATGCTCACCGGGAAGCGGGATCGAGACGCGTTCGGTCAACTTCCGCATGTGCGGTCGGCAACCTCGGTGGCCTAGCATGTTCTTGTTCAGAACAGGCCGGTTATCTTCTCGGACGCGAGGTCGAAAAGGAGCCGTTCGCTCCCCCCGAGCCGGATTATCAACTTCTTTGATTTCGTCACCTTGCCAATCACCGCGAAACTCATACCTGAGCCTTTCAACTCCGCAGAGATGACTTTGATCTTCGATTCTTTGATGGTTCCGATGAAGCCGAGCCCCTGATACGCCTTCAGCCACTGGAGGAGGTCGACCCCTTTTGGGATCGGAATCTTGGCGATGTCGATGTCCGCTCCAGTTCCGCTGGATTCCAGGAGCATTGCAAGAGTTCCCAGAATCCCCGGGTTGCTGATGTCTTTGCCAGAACTGAGGTTCTGCAGGCTCGCGAGCAGCTTCGCCATGACTGCTTTCATCTCCTTCTTGCTCTTGTCGGATGTGCAGTCCCAGCTGTACGGCAGACCTGGCGTGAATCCGCCTTTGCAGTCGCATATAACAATGATATTTTCCCCAGGCTTGGCGGTCGTGGAGAGCAGCGGACCTTCGGAACCAGCTTCCCCTATCATCGAGACCGATACTTCGTTGTGACTTGCATCGGGGTGCAGATGTCCGCCGACCATCTGTACATCGAACTTCGCGCATGCCTCGTTCATGCCCGAGACGATCTTTGCGAGGGTCTTTCGATCCTTAGCGGAGATGACATTAACGGCGGCGATTGGCTCTGCGCACATTGCGAGCATGTCGTTCACGTTGACGAGCACGGAGCAGTATCCGGCCCACTTTGGATACCTGTCGACCAGATCCTCCATTATCCCATCGGCGGCGAACACCAATTTGCTTCCGCCCATGGACAGCACGGCGCCGTCCTCCCCTTTTGCCGCTATGACCCTCCCAGAGTTGCCGGCTATCAGGGAAGAAAGCGCTACGATGTCGGATTTGCGGCGGATCCCGCGGTATGATCTGACTTCACTTACGATCCGCTTGAGAAGTATCGCGTCACTGTCCGTCAAGGAGATCTCATCCCTCCTCGAGGGTCTTCTGCTTTGTCTCTGCCACTAGTAGCTTGAGTCCGGCCATCTCGATCAGCAGATCGGCGACCAGCCTGTTGCATGCAGGAGAGAAGTTGCCTGTGGGGACTATTGCTATGTCCGATCCCCCGACCTTTATGCCGGCCTTGGATGCTACTGCTGCAGCATCTGCGCGCTCTTTGTCTGTGGCACGCCTTGATGCAGGAGACCCAATCAGGCTGCACATGCGTAGCTCCCTGTCCATCACAGCCCTCCGGAAGAGCTTGTTCATCACAAGAAGGGCCATGCTTGCCCTCTTGTCCTCGTCCTCGTCCTCCCGGCGCACTATCTCGCCGAGGAAGTCGTATATGCTCTTCCTTTTGCTCTGCAGCGGGCTGAACACCTTAGATGGCTTGACATCCCTCTCTCGCAGGATTCCCATGTCGGAGAGCGCCTTGAGGTAGCCGCTGAGCTCTAGCCTATGCATCTTGAAGCCTTTCTCATTCAATAGCCGTGAGAGGGCGCTTATCGACATGCCATCCTCAGGAAGGCTGTCGAGTATGAGCGATTTCAGCTCCTTGTCGAATCCGAACATCAGCTTCCATGATAACAGACCGGATAATAAACAGTTTCGAGGAGTCGATGCATCAGAAAAGCCTCGGACCTACTAGTTGCCACAGGATCAAGAACAAGATGAAGACCGAAATAGTCAGACTGATGACCGAGATATAGCGGTCTGCATCCGCCTCAGCGATCAGCTTCTTTCTGACAGCTTCTGCGGCACTCAGCCTCTTGGCATTTACACGCTCGAATATCCCTTTGAGCATGTCTCGGAAGACATATCCGCCGTCGAGCGGCACGGCCGGCAATGCGTTCGTAAGGCCTACCATGAGGTTGATCCAGAATATCCAATAAACCGAATTTGTGAGCACCCAAAAGACATCATTAGGCAGGCCGGTCAGCATCCCAGTCGGTTCATATAAAGTCGACAAAGGTCCTTCGATCGGTGAAAGACCGCGAAGCGGCAGTGATATGAAATTTATTGAAGCGGTAAGTGCGTCTCCGGAGAAAGAATCCGTGTAGAATTTAGAGGCGTAGTCCGAATCCACTGGGGCAATCCCAAGGACCGTGCTCCCGACCCCCATATAACTGATACCTTTGTAGCTTTCATCGTTGCTGCTTGGCAGGTTCTGCCCGTAGTAGTCCCATTTGTCGACAAGGGCAATGCTCGTGATATTTTGGTTCACAATGAACCAGTTCGAATTGTAATCGTATGTCAGTACGGTTATGCCAACAGGCGCGTCATGGGGTGAGGTCTGGATCGCAGATGTGAACTCATCGAGCCCGTATATCATCTCATTGTTCAGGCTTTCCACAATCATGCCAGGTTTAATGCCTGCGGCAGCGGCGGGAGAGCTTAGCGTCACGCTTTGAATGACCACGCCCCAGGGTAGGTTGACGATTGATGTATTGCCGTCATACAGAATCTCGACATTGACAGGATCTCCGGGATGAAAGAAAGTGAGGTTATAGATGTCCTCCGCAACGGAGATCTTCTCATTATCTACAGAAAGTATCTCGCTCCAGGTCGAAATGCCGAAATGTGCGGCAGGCGAATCGACTACTACTCCCTTGACGATTGCGCCGGAAGAGACTGGCTTCATGGCCGGGGCCAGGACGACAAGCAGCACGACGAAGCAGATGAATGCCGCAAGCATGTTCGTCCCCGGACCGGCTGCGAACAGGCGCACCCTGTTCTTGCGTTCGGTCTTCCTGATCTCCTCCTCATTCGGCTCGACGAAAGCCCCCATCGGCAAAACGAGGAAGACGAGACCGAGCGATTCCACTTTGATGTTTGCGACCCTCGAAAGGATGCCGTGTGCAAACTCGTGGATGATTATGGCGACAGCTATGCCGAGGATACCGTACCAGATGGGGATGAACGGATTTAGCCCCGGTATGCCTATCATCATCTCCGGGGTAGGAGCGTACTCCGACGGGATCATGAACACCAGAGTTGCTTCCCACGTCAATAGCAGGGTAAGGGCGATCATGGAGCCTATTGTGACAATGACGGAGATCCTTCCGTACATTATCCAGAACCTTTTCCGTCTTGCAAGCCTGTCGATGAACTGCCGTCCTTTCACGGTCTTGACCATGAGGAATG
>Ga0315281_10000716_pt1 | contig 47267 bp, 45 predicted proteins | sample YL17G07_0_MG_FD_204540 | JGI IMG/M metagenome (GOLD analysis project Ga0315281, IMG submission 204540) | Sediment microbial communities from Yellowstone Lake, YNP, Wyoming, USA - YL17G07_0 | ecosystem: Environmental > Aquatic > Freshwater > Lake > Sediment | place: USA: Wyoming | collected...
TGACGCGTGACAAAAAAAGTGACAGATGAGAATGACGAGTGACAAAGGAACAGGTATTTACCTGTCACCCTAAAAAGAGAGAGGTAGAAAAAATGGAAATAACAAATGGCAGTGCAGTCGCAGACCTCATTTCTACCCAACAACTGAGACCTGGTACGGTGAAAGATGGTGCGCCTCAACCACAGCAAGGCAACAATGTCGGCAACTCTGCAAACGTTGTGGCTCAAAAAAGCAGTGAACCTGATGTTAAGGCACTGAAAACGGCTGTTGACAAAGCCAACAAGATGGTACAGTCTTTTAACAGGTACCTCAACTTTTCAGTGGATGACAGCACAAAAGAGATTGTTGTGAAAGTGGTTGACACCAATACCAATGAAGTTGTTAGGCAGATACCACCTAAGGAGATGTTGAGCCTTATGGAGCAGTTTGACAAGATTCAGTCGTTGATTTTCAGCAAGAACGTCTAAGCAGTAACTGGTGATAAGTGGTCAGTGACCGGACAAGACAGTTTTTCGAGTCCGGTTAACTGACCACTAACCACTAAGGGAGATAGTTATGGGCATTTCATCAAGCGGGCTAATTTCAGGCATTAACAGCAATGAACTGATATCCCAGTTAATAGAACTGGAGAAGGCCCCTATTAAAACTATACAGACCAAGCAAAAGGACTATCAGGTAAAGATAGCTGCTTTCTTGGATATAAGCTCAAAATTATCAACCTTTAAAGCAGCCCTTGACTCTCTTAACAGCAGCAGTAAATTCAATGTCAAGAACGCTTCAGTAACATCAACAGCAAGCGGCGACCTGCTTAAAGTATCTGCATCAAGCACTGCCTCGGCAGGCTCTCACTCCATACAGGTAAAGCAGCTTGCTGCGGCAAATTCAAAGGCAACTCAGGGATGGGTGGACCAAAATACAACTGCAATTGCGCCATCCGGCGGGACCTTTGCATTCAAGGTGGGCGGCGGCGGCGCTGAGACCTCGATAGGCGTAACCAGTACAATGACCCTTCAGGGATTGAGAGACGCGATAAATTCTTCAGGCAGCTTGGCTACAGCATCGATAATAAACGACGGAACCGGATCAAACCCCTACAGGCTTATTTTAACTGCAGACAACGCCGGTTCTTCAAACAGCATATATATTACGACAAATACGACAAGCCTCGATCTTGCAAATAAAAAGATTGAAGCTGCTTATGCATATACGACGAATACTTATTCGGGAACTGTTGCAGCCAATTCCGGCGATAATTATACAGGGACGACAAATAAGACATTTTTGATAGAGGCCGTAAGTACGACTGCTTATAAATATTCGATTGACGGAGGCATAAACTGGCTGGGTTCAGGCGGGGCTGCCTATAGCGGTGCAAATGCAATAACAGCCAATGCAGCCCTCACGGCTATTGACGGCACCGGAGTTAGTAATGAAGGTGTTCAGGTCAGTTTTGCCGCTGGCAACTTTGCAGTGGGTGACAGATTTTCCGTTGATGCATTCAATCCTGAAATGCAGGCAGCGCAGGATGCTGTTATAACCATAGACAATGCAACCATTACGAAGAGTTCCAATACTATCACAGACGCCCTTCAGGGGGTGACGATGAACCTGCTCAAGGCGGATACATCCTCCACCTTGACTTTAAACGTGTCTTCCGACACTTCAGGCGCCAGGACGAGCATTAAGAGTTTTGTGGATTCATATAACACCATAATAAAGGCTATTAACGACCAGTTAACATACGACACAAGCACAAAGGTTAAAAATCCTCTTCTGGGTGATCCCACGCTTGTTGAAATCAGCAGAAAGATAACCAGGGCTATTACGGGAGCTGTCCCCGGGCTTTCGTCCTCAAGTTATACAAATCTTTCGCAAATCGGCATTACATCGGACAGCAAGACAGGGAAATTATCTCTTAACGAAACAAAACTCAGCGCTGCCTTGAGCGCAAATCCTGATGCAGTTGCGAAACTTTTTATAGGCACTGCAACTGCAACTAATACGGCAGTGTCATTTATAAGCAAGACATCAAAAACGCAGCCCGGAAAATACAGCATATCAGTAAGTACTGCGCCTGAAAAAGCAATCCTTTCCGGAGATAATGATCTTTCATCAACCGGCCTGGTTTTGGCTGAGACACTGACCTTTATGTATTCAACCAATCATACGGCTGGCACTCCTACTTTTACGACATTTAACACAACTCTTTCTGCAGGCGCAACAATAAACACGATTGTCAATAATCTTAACAGTGCGTTTGCAACCAATAACGTGGGGTTGTCGGCATCTAATGTCGGTGGAAAATTAAGTATTACATCCGCTGATTATGGCGCAGATGTATGGTTCCAGGTATCCACTAATCGGGGGGATGCAACCAATCAAATATGGGACACGTCTGCGACGAGAAGTGATGCAGGCGTTGATATAGTGGGCACGATTAACAACTATAAGGCAACGGGTTTGGGTAATGTGCTCACAGCAACATCCGGGTCTGCCGAAGACGGCCTGAAGATAAGTGTTGACTCAAATCAGACAGGGGGATTCGGATATGTGTCTGTTTCGTCAGGCGTATCAGACAGGTTGTCATCTTCACTGGCAACTTATACTAATTCTACAAGCGGCATTATTATTAAAAAGACCGATTCCATTCAAAAGACTATAGATGATCTAACAGCGCAAACAAACAGGATAAACAGCAGGCTTGCCGACAAACAAAAGAGGCTTCAGGCACAGTTTACAAGTCTTGAGGTCTTGCTGTCTAAATACACTGCGCAGAGCCAGTTCCTGACAAGCTCGCTTACAAGCTTATCCAATAATTTGGCGAACAATAAATAAGAAAGAATGATGCACTCGTAAAGAGTCCTTTTACAGGCCGTCATTCCCGAAGGTTTTTATCGGGAATACATGGTTCGACAAGGCTTCGACAAGCTCAGCCTGACATTGCTCACCATGACATGTCACCCTGAGCTTGTCGAAGGGTAGATTCCCGTTTTCACGGGAATGACAGATTGAGCGATACTTTTATCAGGGAGGAATAATATGGTAGCAGCATTGGCACATCACTATAGAGATACCCAGGTCACATCGGCTTCACCGGCACAGACGGTTCTTATGCTGTATGACGGCGCGATAAGATTCCTCAAGTCTGCATCAATCGAATTGACTGAAAAAAATGATTTGCTTCATCAGGCAAAGATGATAGAAAAGACAGTCAATATACTGGATTATCTGAAGTCATGTCTTGACATGGAAAAAGGCGGTGAGATTGCTGCAAATCTCGACAGGATTTATGAATATATGATGGTTGAGTTGACCCATGCAAATCTTAAACATGATGCTGAAAAGATTGACGCCATAATTAAACTGATTCTGCCTGTGAGAGATGCCTGGGCTGAAATCTGTAAGGATGTGAATGAAAATGGAAAAATTAATAAAGCCAATGCATATTCAGGCAATGCTGATGAAGATAAATTGCCCGAAAAGAAAAGAATGCTGATTAAGGCTTAATGCTTCCGGCCAATTGCATGCATATTGATCCAAATACCTTGCTTGACCTGTACCGCAGGCTGTCCGATGAAAGCGACAAGACTTACTCCATGACGAGCATCGGGGACCTTGAAGCCATTGAGTCCTGCACTCAAACAATGGATGGAACCATAAAGGAAATTGAGGCGCTGATGAGCAATGGCACTCCCGTTCCGACGGCAGAGCAGCTAAAAGAGGTCAAGACCATCGTAGCGCGAGTTGATGACCACAATAACAAACGCGTTGAAGCAATAGACGCCTTGCGCAAGGCCGTCATAGAAGAGATGAAGGGCCTTCAGGCGGAAAAGAGCGCCAACCTCACATACCTCGCCGGGCAGTCCGGATAAGATACCTCGGTCTCTTTGACATATAATCCGCCTATATTTTAAACTTAATTCCTAAGAGCGTCTAACGAAATGACGGTAGTTAATCAGACAAGGCATGGCATGTTCGCTCATTCTCGCCGGGCATCCGGCCCGTCTCCGAGGCGCGGCGGCCCGCTTCGCCGTCCATGGCTTTGCCTGGACCGCCGATGCCGCTCACATACCATGCCCTGCCTGATTTATTGACCAGGTCATTTTGTTAGGGTCTCTGAGTAATTCCCTCACACGAACAGCCGGACGGACAGGAGGTCTCATAAATCAAATGAATAATATTTTTCATAAAACACTGACCGTTTTTCTCTGCATAGCCGTATTTATCATTCCTCCGCTTAACGTCTCTTCCGAAGAGGCCAGGGTCCCTCAAAAGGATCAGGAGGCGAGGTCGGCTGTTATGACAATCCTGGACGGGCTTAAGGACGAGGCAGCCTCCTATTTTCAGCCGGTCTCCGGCCGCATAACCTCTGTTGAAGGGATGACTGTCAGGACTGATGGCGGCTCCAAGGCCGGCATGAAGCCCGGCATGAGGCTCTTTGTGTATAAGGAAGGGGTAAATTTTATCCACCCCGTCACAAAGGAGCCGCTTGGCAAGATGGAAGTGCCGGTCGGCAATATTGATATAACTTCGGTGACTCCGGACGCCTGCTCAGGGGAGATAGTCAGTGGAAATCCATCGGACTTTAAGGACGCAAAGGTCAAGATACCCGAGAAGAAGGTCCGGGCGCTTTTTTACCAGGGCGACATGGACTGGTATCTTGGAGACGCCTATTTCAGGGATCTTAAGGGCAGCGGACGCTTTGAACTGGTGGATACCGCGCTTAAGACGGATAATGTCTCAATGATAATTGCGGATGCCAGGGATAAAGGTACTGATCTGGCAGTGGTCATGAGTGCGGCAGTGGTTTCAGGCAGCATTGAATTGACTGAGAAGCTCTTTCGCAGTTCCGACGGCCGCCGGTTTTCTGAAAAGACCGTGGCTCTCAACCCGGCCCTTGTCAAGGGGCTGAGGTTTGGAAGCCGTATGCTGGGCACACGGAGCGGGGACATCCTTTTGAACTTCCGGCTGCCCGGAGACGTCAGGCATATGGTTTTAGGCGATGTAAACGGCGACGGGCAACAGGAGGCCGTCTTTTCAGCAGGCAATTATGTGCTTATATACTCTGTTGATGTTGACCTGAAAAAGCTCTATGAATTCAAGCTGCCGGTGGCAGGGGACATTTTATGGCTCGATACGGCAGAGCGGCACGGCGCAGCCGGAGACGTAATACTTATCACATGCATGATGAACAATGAAATATCTTCCATTATTTACGGATATAACGCGGCAAACAGCCGTTATGAGGCCCTTTGGCGGGCTGATGGCATGTTTCTCAGATCGCTGGACAAAGGCATTATTGCACAGCGTTTCAACAGACTTGAAGGTTTCGAAGGCCATGTATTCAGGCTTGTTGCTGATAAAGGCCCGTACAGGGAAGGCGACGGGCTTGGCCTGCCTGCCGGTGTGAACATCTACGACTTTCAGTATTTCACATCTCCGGAGGGTACGAGGAACCTTATTGCCTGGGACGAAAACGGGCGGATTAACCTATACAGCGACAAGGGTGTCAAGGTATGGGGCGGCAAGGACAATTACGGCGGCTTCCTCACGGCCTTCAATGATGAGATGGTTCCAGTTGAAGGCCTGGACCGTAAGCAATGGTCCTTCAAGGACAGGCTGACGGTAAGCAGCGGCGAGGTGCTGACTGTGAAACGCACTCCGACACTGAAAAATATGAAGGGTCTGGGTTACAGGAGTTCGGCCATTGTAGCTCTAATGAGCACGGGCGGGTCTGTTGAGATCAGGGATTATATTGACAGGGTCGGCGGGGAAATATATGATTTTACTGTTGACGGGGACCGCATACTGGTTATTTCCAAGGCCATGTTCGGATTCGATCTTCAGAGGCTGCTGAAGGGAGTGAACCCCTTCGGTGTTTCACTTGATATATATTCAACTAAGGGGAAGTGAGGAAGTTATTACAACCCCCTTTGTCCCCCTTTTCTAAGGGGGAATAACATGTGGAGATGATTTTGGAGCAGAGGACCGTACCACGACATATCGGCATCATAATGGACGGCAACGGCAGGTGGGCCGAGATGCGGGGTCTGAAACGCGTGGAGGGGCACAAGCGCGGGGTGGAACGTGTGACCGAGATCGTGGAGGCAGCACAGGCCCTGGGCGTTGAAGTGCTCTCCCTTTATGCCTTTTCAATCGAAAACTGGAAAAGACCTGAAGACGAGGTGTCCGTCATCATGGACCTCCTTGAAGCAACGCTCTCAAAGGAATTCCTTAACTTCATGCGGGAAGGGGTCAGGTTCAGGATAATCGGAAACAGAGAACGGCTCCCCTCACATGTCAGGGGTGTTATTGAGACTATAGAAACGGAAACCTCCGTTAACAGCAGACTGGTCCTTCAGTGCGCCCTTAGTTACGGCGGAAGGGATGAAATAATCCGTGCCGTAAGGAAGATTATCTCCTCAGGCACTGCACCCGGGGAGGTCAATGAGGAGACGCTCGGCAGTATGCTTGATACAGCCGGCATACCTGATCCGGACCTCATAATCCGCACAAGCGGTGAAGAACGTCTGAGCAACTTTCTGCTTTGGCAGTCTGCTTATTCCGAATTTTACTTCACCGATACCCTGTGGCCGGACTTTACCAGGGAGGAACTCATGGAGGCCCTGCGTGAATTCAGAAAAAGGAGCAGAAGGTTCGGCACCCTTGAGCCGTCGCGGACTGAGACGGATACGACCTTCCGTGGGCTGGGCTATTAATGAAGGATGCAAAAGCAATGTCCTACACGTTGTCATTCCGGCTCGTCCGGAATCTTTCTGCGGGAAGGACTCCCGACAAGCGGGAGTGACAGGAAATAGGTCATTTATTATGCAGGGATCAATAATGCATCTAAACAGGAATCAATAATGCATTTTAAGAGGATTGCAACTGCGTTAGTCGCGTTGCCTTTTTTTTACTTCTATATAATGAAACCGCCTCCGGTTTTTTTCCTCGCACTCTTGGTCCTTGCCACAGGCATTGCACAGACTGAATTTCATCTTATGTATAAAACGGACCGCAGCCTTGCCGTACCGGCTGTTATCTGCGGGTCTTTGCTTCTTTTTTCAGCCTTCCTGACCGACCGCTATCACTTCTTCGGTTTCAGTCCCACATCATCGGTCATCATGTTTTCAATAATGCTCATGCTTGTAATACGTCTTTTCACGAAGAAAGACCCTTCTTCATCCTTGAGGGACCTCGCCCCTGCCTTAACAGGTTTTCTATATATCCCTGTGCTCATGCTCTCCCAGTGGCATCTCAGGCTACGCGGGCCTGAGTGGATAATATTCCTTTACGGCTGCGTATGGGCCTCAGACAGTCTTGCGCTTTATATCGGAACAGGCATCGGCAAAAGGAAGCTCTATCCGGAGATGAGCCCGAAAAAGACGGTGGAAGGGGCGATTGCCTCTGTGGTCGGGGGAATGCTGTCAACCCTGCTGCTAAGCTATCTTTTCCCATCAGGCCTGATGTCAATGACTCAGTGGATCGTCATGGGCGCAGTCATAGGCGCGACCACGGTTGTAAGTGACCTGGCCGAATCAATGTTCAAGCGGGACGCGGGTGTGAAGGACTCAGGCGGCTTCATACCGGGGCACGGCGGCATCCTTGACAAGCTTGACGGCAGCCTCTTTGCAGGGCCTGTACTATACTGGATGCTGTTTCTTATGTTATGAAAAACATAGTCATCCTCGGGTCCACCGGCTCCATCGGCACTGCCACACTCCAGGTCGTGTCGGCCTATCCCGACAGGTTCAGGGTGGCCGGTCTGACTGCCGGAAGGAATGTGCCTCTTTTGCTTGACCAGATCAGCGTCTTTAAGCCCGAAGTCGTTGCCGTGCCGGATGATGACACCTGCGCCGAACTGAAAAAAGGTCTATCCTCTCTTACCGGGCCAAGACCTGAGGTGCTTTACGGGGTTGAAGGGATATGCCGTGTGGCTGAAATGACTTCCGCGCATGTGGTTATTTCCGCCATAGTCGGCTCGGCCGGCCTTTTGCCTACACTTTGTGCTGTAAGGTCAGGAAAGACCGTTGGCCTCGCCAATAAGGAGACGCTGGTCATGGCAGGGGACATAGTGATGTCTGAGGCCGCAGCCTGCGGTTCTGTCATAATTCCGGTTGACAGTGAGCACAGTGCGGTCTTCCAGTGCCTGCAGGGGCATGAAAGGAAGTCGCTTGCAAGGATAATCCTCACTGCCTCGGGCGGACCGTTCATCGGCAGGACCCATGAGGAAATGAAGGATGTTACACCTGACGATGCCCTGAAACACCCGAACTGGAGCATGGGCCGGAAGATATCCATTGACTCGGCAACGCTTATGAATAAAGGACTGGAGGTCATAGAGGCCTGCCGTCTGTTTGACCTGCCCGCTCAAGAAATAGACGTGCTCATCCATCCCCAGAGCATTATTCACTCAATGGTGGAGTTCATAGACGGCAGCCTGCTGGCGCAACTTTCCAGGCCGGACATGAAGGGCCCGATAGCTTACGCCTTATCCTGGCCCGAGCGGCTTGACAGCGTTATGGAGGCAGTGCCCTGGGCAGACCTCGCCCCGCTGACTTTTCAGGGGCCCGACAGGGAGGCCTTCCCCTGCCTGTCTTTGGCATATTCAGCCCTGGAGGCCGGCGGAACAATGCCCGCCGTGCTTAATGCCTCAAATGAAACAGCAGTGCAGGCCTTTCTGGACGGCATTGTCCGCTTCACCGACATCCCTGCTATAATAAAAAAGGTTATGGATTCCCATGCGCCTCAGAGAGCGGACGATATAGCGGTTATACTTGAAGCCGACAGGTGGGCAAGGGAAGAGAGTAAAATAAGGTTTGCAGGCCTTTAATTCCCCCTTAGAAAAGGGGGATACAGGGGGTTGTAAAACTCCGGAAGGAGTGGCGCCTCAAGGCCACAACCCCCTCACCCCCTTTATTAAGGGGGAATAGTCATAATGGAGAGTTAACAGATGAGCATTTTATACGCCATATTGCTGTTTGGGTTTGTCATATTCATTCATGAACTGGGGCATTTCATCGTTGCCAAACTTAATGGTGTAAAGGTGCTCAAGTTTTCACTCGGCTTCGGTCCCGTCCTCATAGGCAAACGCATTGGAGAAACCGAATACCTGCTTTCGGCAGTGCCGCTTGGGGGATACGTCAAGATGCTGGGTGAGGACCCGGAGGATGAGGTTGATCAATCGGATAAGGAACGCGCCTACCAAAACAAAAATACGATCCGGAGGGCATGCATAATATTTTCAGGCCCGCTCTTTAATATGCTTACTGCCGTAGTTATATTTTTCTTTATTTTCCTGACCGGCGTGCCCAACCTTTTGCCGACAATAGGAGAGGTGATGCCCGACTCCCCGGCCCAGAAGGCCGGCCTGATTAAGGGTGACAGGATCACTGAGATTGACGGCAAGGCAGTAAGTGAATGGACTGCTATGGCTAATGTTATCCATGACAGTCCAGGAAAGACGCTTAGCGCAAAGGTCCTCCGCAGTCAGGAGACTATAACATTGACCCTAATTCCGGAGAGAAAGCAGGTCAAGGATATATTCGGTGAGGCCAAAGAGGTCGGCCTCATAGGCGTTAAGCCGTTGGGTGATACGGTCACAGTCAGGGTAGGTCTCATCGGTTCAGCCCGTAATGCCGTGCTCAAGACATGGGAGATTTCAGCCCTGACCGTCCTTGGGATAGTGAAGATGATACAGAGAATAATCCCTGCCGACACTATCGGGGGGCCGATCCTGATTTTTCAGCTTGCAGAGAAACAGGCCGCAGAAGGGGTGCTGAACTTCCTGACCTTCGCGGCGGTCATAAGTATAAACCTCGGCGTGCTCAACCTGCTTCCTATTCCGGTGCTGGACGGCGGGCATCTCCTTTTTTTGGGCATTGAGGCGCTAAGGAAAAAACCGGTCAGCGAAAAGGCCGTAATGATATCCCAAAAGGTAGGGATAGCCCTGCTTATATCGCTCATGCTTTTTGCAATGTACAACGATATCTTCAGGCTGATAAGCGGGACGCCTCTGCCGTGAAGGTGGTGCTGGCAGGAGAACTGAAGCGGGAACTGGCGACCCTGAAGGCTGCCGGAAGAAGGATTGTCTTTACGAACGGCTGTTTTGACATAATTCACGCCGGCCACGTGCGTTATCTCAGGGAGGCACGGAAGCTTGGAGACCTTCTTATAGTGGGGCTCAATTCGGATGCCTCGGTATGCCGGCTGAAGCCCGGCAGGCCGATTGTCGGGCAGAAAAACAGGGCTGAGGTGCTGGCAGCCCTTGAGATGGTGGACTTTGTGGTATTGTTTGATGAAGATACTCCTTATGAGTTGATTAATCTATTGAGGCCTGATGTGCTCGTAAAAGGCGGTGACTGGAAGAGAGAAGATATAGTCGGCTCAGACCTTGTTGCCGACACCCGCAGCCTGCCCTATATTGACGGACTATCAACAACCGAAATTATTCAGAAGATAAAAGAAAAAGCCGACTAATGAAGGATGCAAAAGTAATGTCCTACACTTTGTCATTCCGGCTCGTCCGGAATCTTTCTGCGGGAAGGACTCCCGACAAGCGGGAGTGACAGGAAACAGGTCATTTATTATGCAGGAATCAATAATTGCCCTACATTTTTTTTCTGTACATTTTTTTTCTTGACATTGATTTTAAAAAATATTATTATGACAATACTGACATTACTGAATATACCGACATGGATAGGGGTGATTTAGACTATGGGAAGGGCTCAGACAGCGTCAAAGACTTTTACAACCGGTGAGGCGGCCCGAGAAATAGGGGTGTCAAAAGAGACGCTCTACCGCTACCTGAAGGAATTGGGCGACGTGGAGCGCGACCGCAGGGGCGACAGGACATGGACGGATGCCGACATAGTGAGGTTCAGCGCCTTTAAGGTCGAAAAACTCAGGAAAAAGCTGAAAAAATAAGTGTTTCACAAATGGATGGACTCATAATAAGTCGTCATTCCCGTGAAAACGGGAATCTACAAAACCATGGATTCCCGATTACAAACTTCGGGAATGACGGCTTGGGAAAGGACTTTTTACGTATGTGTGAAATGACGTATAACGGAGCCGGAGGGATATGTTTTTCAAGAAAAAAGGCACAATAGGTCTGGACATCGGCAGCGGCTGGATAAAGATGGTCAGGCTCGTTGACTCTAAAGAGGGTTATTTGCTGGACCTTTTCGACATGGTCCAGACCCCTCCCGGCATTTTTGAGGACGGTGTGATTACCGATAAGACCAGCATGATTGTAGCGCTCCAGCAATTGCTCAAGAAGACCGGAGTGAATGGTGGAGACGCAGTCATCGGGGTTTCGGGCCATTCATCGGTCATCATCAAGAGGATAAACCTTCCGATGATGACCGACGATGAACTTGGGACTTCAATCCGCTACGAGGCTGAGCAGTATATCCCTTTTGACATAAACGACGTAAACATAGACTTCCAGATACTCGGCCCTAAACAGGACGAGGAAGGACAGATGGATGTCATGCTTGTGGCTGTAAAGAAAAATGTGGTCAATAGCCTGGTTGAGGTGGTTGAACAGGCAGGCCTGGACACTGTAATCGTGGATGTGGACTCTTTTGCGCTGAGCAATATGTATGAAGTCAACTACGACGCTGCGGAAAGGAGGATAGCTGCGTTGGTCAACGTGGGCGCCTCAAATATCAATATAAATGTGTTGCTGGACGGGGTGCCTGTTTTTACGAGGGACAGCTCAAAGGGAAGCAACTACCATACCGAGTCACTTATGAGTGAACTGAGCGTAAGCAGGGAAGATGCCGAACTCCTTAAGATGGGAAGGGCCGTTGATGGGGTGGACCCCTTGAGCGCGCAGTCGGTCATTGACGCTGCCTCGGAGGAGATTTACGGTGAGATATCCAACTCTTTTGAGTATTTTCGAAGCAGCGTGGGATATGAAGATATAGACGGGATAATCCTCAGCGGAGGGGCGGCAACAATAAAGGGTTTTCGCGAGACAATGGCTGAGAGGCTGGGCATTGGTGTGACGGCGGCAGATCCTTTTAATGGCTTTAATGTGTCAGAGAAACTGGACCAGGCTTTTTTAAGTGAGATGGCCCCCATGGCAGCCGTTGCCGTGGGCCTTGCCCTGAGGCGGGAGGACGACAGGTGATAATCCGTATAAACCTGATAACTGAAAAGAAGAAAAAGAAGAAAAAGAAAAAGGCCCAGGGTCCGGGCAATATAAAGCTTGTGCTGATTATCGCAAATATTGCGGCGTTATTGATTTCAGGGGGGGCTGCGTATTATTTTGACTCGGAAGCCTCAAGGCTGAAGGCTGAGACCGAATCCAACCTGAAGACCCTCGCTTCGCTCAATAAGAAGGCCGAAGAGGTAAAGAAGCAGGAGGAGATGAAAAATGACATGCAGCGCCGCTCCGCCCTTATAGAAACCCTGACCAAGGACCAGGCAATTCCTGTAAAGGTCCTGGACGGGGTGAGTACGCTCATGCCTGATGGGGTCTGGCTGGTGTCGTTCAATTTCAATAACAGTGCCGTGAATCTCGTTGGTTATGCATTCTCCAATAACAATATAGTGGCTTACGTGGACAATCTGAAGGGGCGCTTTAACGATGTGAATCTGGATGAGACGGTCCAGAGCGTAATCGAAAAAACGCCGGTTTACCAGTTCAGGCTGAGATTCAATCTGAGGCAATAAAACAGGTGGACATGAAACTCAACATAAATCTGGAAGCCCTTCCTCCCAATCAGAAGAAGATGCTCATGTTTATCCCCCCGGTCGTTATTGTCGCCCTGGTAGTGTACCTTTTTATTATGCCTGCCATGGATGACCGGACAAAGTTTATGGACAAGATAGACAACCAGAGCAAGGAAATAAACCTGCTTAAGACGAAGACCGCCTCGCTTAATGCGCTAAGGTCTGAAAACGAAAAATTGAAGGCTGAGCTCATGGTGCTTCAGCGTAAACTGCCCGAGGAAAAGGAGGTGTCCGGGCTTCTAAAGCAGGTCTCGGAACTCGTCATACAGTCCGGGATGGAGATAACGCTCTGGAGGCCCCGCTCAAGGACCGTGCATTCAGGCAAGGATGTTTACGAGATACCTGTGGATGTAAAGATGAAAGGTCCTTACCACAACCTCGGAAACTTTCTCGGCGATATAGCCGGTCTGGGCAGGACTGTGGTGATAGGCAATATTGCACTTAACCCTTTGCCGGCGGCAAAGGGACTAAGGGGGGCGGCGCCTCTTGATATAAGTTTTAATGCGATGACATATTCGCTCATCTCCGAGCTTGAGAAAAAGGCCATCATGGAAAAAGAAGCCAGGGACGCCAAGGACAAAAAGAAGTGACACAGCTATGAAAGGCATGAACATAGATATAAAACCCCTGCTTGAAAAGTTGTCCGGCATGGCAAAGGACCGAAAGAAGCTTGCGCTGATTGTCGTGCCGGCTCTTGTCGTGGTCCTGGGTGGTGGTGCGGCGACATATCTGATGTTTTTTCAGGAAACGCCTGCCCCCAAAAAGGTCGTGACTATAGTTCGCAAGACGGCGCCCGGGGCAAAAGACAATAAAACAGAGCAAAAAGGCGTTTCTTCGGACAACAAGACGGCTGTTGCCGCGCCTGACAACAAGACTGTTGCTTCGGCTAAAGATAACATTTCTTCGGCTGTGGGCGGGCCGGGGACGGAAAAGGACTCTTACCGGTACTCTTCGACCTCAAGAAGGGACCCGTTCATGCCGCTGATAATACTTAGGCAGGATACGGAAAGAAAAAAGGGAGAAAGTCCGGTTGAGGATTATGATATATCCGATTTCAAACTGATAGCCATTTTATGGAACAAGACGGGTTATTTCGCGCTTATAACCCTTCCGGACGGCAAATCATATACCCTCAGGACCGGCACAAGGCTTGGGCTTAACAGCGGCAAGGTGTATAAAATTACAAATGATTCTGTTATTATTAAGGAGCCCGCGAGGGACTACAAGGGGGCCATTGTGGAAAAGGAAAAGATAATAAAACTTCGCAAGGGGGAAGAGGGATGAGGGGCGGGGCATTGGGATTCTCAGACTATAAAGACAAGAGCGGTCCCGCTTTGTCCGCGCTGTTTTTCCTGACAATTCTTTTAGCGGCCATGTTTTATGCCTGTCCTGGAGCCGCATCCGAAAGCGGCAGGATTACCAATATTGAAATAAGCGATTACTCAGTTGAGGTAAGGGCGGACCGCCCTATCAAATACAGCATCCTGAAGTCTGACGATCCCTTCAGGTTTACCGTCATGCTGGAGGGGATAACCGCCGGCGACTTTAAAAACAGGATTTTTTCAAGGAGTGCGGGGATAACCGAAATAACACCGAGCTTTACTGAGACACCAGTGCCTGCCTCCAGGCTGGAAATCCTCCTTCAGACACCCTCTGTTGTCAAGCCCGAAGTTTCAGGCAATGTGCTGACTTTGAGCCTGGACCATGACCCGGCAGAACAGCCGGACGCGGCCATTACCGGCAGTGCGGATGACAGCGGAGACATTGAGATGGCCTCAGCGATAAAAGAGGTGTTGCTTGACAAGAAGGACGGCGGGCTGGAAATCGTACTTAAGACCGACGGCACAGCTCCGGAACCGTCTGTGTTTGAGGTTGACGGCGGGCTTGTTATAGATATTCCGGATATTGTCATGGAGGCCACCCTGCCTAAAGGCTTTGCCTCTCCGCTTAAGGGGTTGCGCTTCAGGAAAGAGAAAAACGGCATCAGGCTGGTCGTGGATACTGAGAGCGGTTATAACAGCGATGTTTACTCTTTGGATGACGAGATAATAATAGACATATCATCCGCTTTTATGACGAAAAAACAGGGCGAAGGCGCGTCTGTTTCGCAGTCTGCAGGGGTCCCGATGCCTGAAAGCAAAGGCAACCAGCTCGTCTCCCTGGATTTCCAGGACGGGGACATTGTGCCTATCCTCAGACTGCTTGCGGATGTCAGCGGGTACAACATCGTGGTCCATCCCGATGTGCGCGGAAAGATTACCATGAAACTCCTGAACGTGAAGTGGGACCAGGCCCTTGATTTGGTCCTTAAGACCTTTTCGCTTGAAAAGCTGATTGACGGCAATATTATCAGGATTGCGCCGGTCAAGATATTTCAGGAAGAAAGAAGGATAACGGCCGAGAAGAAAGAGGATAGCGGAAAGGCCGAGGATATCACGACAAAGGTGTTTCGCGTCAACTACAGCACTGTAGAGAGTGTCGAGACCTTTATAAACAAGGCCAAGGTGCTCTCTCCGAGGGGCAGCATTAGTTCCGACTCAAGGACGCGGTCCCTTATCATAAAGGATATCACCTCCAGTATTGTGGAGGTTGAAAAACTCATAAGCACCCTTGACAAGCCAACGCCCCAGGTCATAATAGACGCAAGGATAGTTGAGGCGGACGTGGACAACACAAGGAACCTGGGCATTGAGTGGGGCGCAAAGTGGCTTTCTTCGGACGGCAGGTTTGGAATGGCCGGTTCCTCGCCCGGATCGATAGCCAACACGCTCGGCACTGTATCTCCGATTGTGAGTCTCCCGGCAGGAGCTGTAGCAGGCGCCCTGACCCTGGGTTATCTGAATCCGAAACAGGCTATAGGATTAGACATCAGACTGTCGGCCTTTGAAAACGCAGGCCTTGTCAAGATTATTTCCCAGCCCCATATAATGACTATAGAAAACGAGGCGGCCACGATAGTACACGGAGCATCCATTCCGGTAACCACTGCAGGGTCCGCCAATGCTCCGCCTACGACTTCGTATCTTTCAGCAGATCTCAGGCTTAATGTTAAACCAACTGTCACACCTGATGAGTCGGTGTTTCTTGAAATAGACATAACAAACGACAATCCCAATTATGCCCTGAGAGACCCTTTGACCGGCAATGTCCCGATAGACAAGAGGCAGGCCAAGACAAAGGTGCTCATAAAAGACGGGGCGACCCTTGTCATCGGAGGGATAGCCAAGTCCACGGAGAGCGATTCCCAGGGGGGGGTGCCGTTTCTTTCAAAGATTCCGGGGTTGGGCTGGTTATTCAAGAACCAGTCAAAGACAAAGAGCTCATCGGAGGTCCTCATTTTTATAACGCCGAGGATCGTGCGCACGCAATGAAGGACTATATTGTAAAGAAAGACCTGCAGGAGTTGAGGAAAGAAATAAAGGCTGACGTGAAAAAGGACCTTGACGATTTCAGAAAAGAGCTTGATGAAAAATTTGATGGATACAGGTCTGAATCAAAAAAGGAAATGTCTGAGTACAAGGCTGAAGTCAGGAAAGAAGTGTCTGAGTATAGAGATGACATCAAAAGGTACATGGGAATCCTCACGGAGGATTTTCAGCATAAATTAGGTTTTGTTATAGATGGACAGGAAGATATTAAAAGAGATCAGCAAGAGATAAAGAGGGAGTTGATCGCTCACAGGGACAACACCGAAGTCCATGTGAAGCGGGAGAGTCGGCGGCGCAAAGGGGCATAATAAATTTTCCGGGTTCGGGAGGGATGATGAAGCTGATAAATATGGCTGGCGAGATTAAATATAAGGTTGTCCTTCAAAAACTGCTCCTTCCGGCGCTTTGTTGTTTAATGGTAGCGATACTCTCAGGCTGTGGTGGAGGGACCCAGTCAGATGGGGTCTCGGGCGGACTCACTAAATCCTCAAAGGTCCTGAGTACGGATTTGCAGATAGACAACAATACCAGTGATCAGTCCAACCCTTCAATTGCTTATGATCCGGTAAATAAGAAGTATCTCATTGTGTGGGTAGACGACAGGAATAGTCTCACGACCGGGACGGATATATACGGAAAGATATGCGACAGCGCGAGTTTTGCGGCATGCACTGCAGCATCTGAGATAATAATATCCAACGCAACGGGAAATCAGTCGGAGCCTAAGGTTGCATTTGATAAGGTCAACAATAAGTATTTGGTGGTATGGACTGATACACGAAACACAACTTATACCCAGATCTATGGACAATATGTTGATACAAGCGGCATTCTTTCCGGTGTCAATACAGCTCTGACGGCTCATTCAGTGGCTGGTACTACATACACGGACCAGTCGCAGCCCGATCTGATATATAATGAAACGACTCTGAAATTTCAACTTGTCTGGCTCGATAAAAGCAATTTAGATTCAAACGGTACTATGAACAAAAGAGGGTTAGGTTGTGACAACAATACAGATCCTGACTTAACAATAAGTTACGTCCCTTCTTCGGGTGGTGCTGATACTAATCTGATACGAAGTGGTGAAATAGACGGTAGCGCTGCCTTAGCATTGGGGGGTGTTCAGGCCCTTTCCAATTATACGACTATTACTCTGTTCAGTGATTCAGGTGACGGGACCGGCGGTAAGTTGACGGGCAGCTTTTACACGCAGGTTTCAGAGGCGCATCCTAAAATAGGGTATGATAAGGTTACTGGGAAATCATTTGTTGCTTGGCAGGGCAAGACCATTACTTCAGATTATTCTATAACGTATGTGGTAAACAGTACCAGTCATGTATGTGGTTACACAGCCCCTTCGTGGAACCTGACCCCCGTTGATACAAAACAGAAAGTCAAGTTGCGTGTGACTTCGGGCAATCCGCTTACATACGGAACAGGCGATTCATTTAACCCGGTTTTTATGATTGACCCTAATAATTCACGCATGTTACTCGCTTGGGAGGAGATGGGGGCGAGCGATAAGGATATCTTCGGGGCGGTTATTGACGACAGTAGTTTCAACACATATCGCACCTTAACTATTTCAAATGCTCAGGGAGATCAGACATCTCCGACTGTCAGCTTTGACAACGCAAACCAGCGTTTCCTCGTCATTTGGGAAGATTCCCGAAATCAAAGTATAAATTTGTCCAACATGGACGTATACGGTCAGTTCATAGACCCGCAAGGAAATATCTCAGGCAGCAATTTCCCGGTTACTGTGGCTGTGGGCAACCAGATTGCACCCGCTGTTGCATTTGGGGGTGGCAACTTCTTTATCGTTTGGAAAGACGGGAGATCGCCCAGCAACTCAGATATTTATGGTCAATTATGGCAATATTCCGTAGCTCCGCAGTTATTGGTAACCGATAACAGCAGTAATCCCATATATAACCAGGCCCTGGATTTCGGCAGCGTCAATATCGGGACCTCCAGTACCAAGTCGATCAGAATATGGAACAACGGAAATGCCCCGCTCAACATCAGCGGCATTACAAGCCCGGATAGTCCGTTTACCCTTCTTACTTCGGCGCCGGCCACCATTTCCCCCGGGGTTTATTATGAGATGTCGGTGCAGTTTGCACCGACGGGCGGAGGTAGCTATGCAGGCAGCTCAGGCAATAATTACAAGATCAATATAAACTCCGACGGAGGTGCTACGTCCATATATCTGAGCGGCAACAGTCTCAGTAATGTCCCGCTGTCTATAACTACAACGAGTCTACCTAACGCAGCTACCGGTGTAGCGTATTCGCAAACCCTTGTCGGTTACGGTGGGACTGTGCCTTACACCTGGAGCATTGTTTCAGGAACATTGCCTGTCGGCTTATCACTGAACAGTTCTTCCGGTTTGATAAGCGGAACACCAACGACTTCCGGCACCAAGTCATTTACGGTGCAGGCTATGGATAATAAGGGCAACAGCACAACTACAGATCTGTCTATTAATGTAACCGTTGTTAATATAACTACCACCTCATTGAAGTCATGGACGGTGAATTTATCCGGATACAAAGATACCTTGGTTGCTACCGGAGGGACAGCACCATATACGTGGAGTATTTCATCAGGTTACCTGCCTATCGGCCTGTCACTTGATAATTCTACTGGTGTCATATCCGGCACTCCGACAACTGCCGGTACATACAGTTTTACCGTATCGCTTACTGACTCAGTCAACAATACGACATCCAAGGCCCTTTCCATAACTACAGCTGCAGCGGTAGGGGGCGGAAAATTATCCATTTCACCATCTCAGTTGGATTTTAAGGAGGTAGCGGTTGGCAACAGTAAGACTATGCTGCTGACCTTGACTAACAGCGGCACCGGGCCGTTGACGATTACCGGTATAGACAATCTGAGTGCTCCGTATGCAATTACTATCAGTGGATCGGTGCCGTTTCAGTTACTGCCAGGCACGAGTTACTCCATTATTGTTACTTACAACCCAACTGCAGTTAAAGTTGACTCCGCGAGTTTAAAGGTTAAATCAGATTCAGTAGATGCGACTGTTCAGACTGTTAATGTGCAGGGCGTGGGTGTGACCCCTTATATAAAGGTACGGGAAGGCGATGGAGTGGACGATAAAAATATTATATTTGATAACGTCACTGCTAACACGTCCGGCTACAACAATAGCAGCAACTCTATTACCATTACGAACATAGGCAATATTACGTATAGAATTATCAATATTTCAGGAATAACAGCCCCGTTCAAGTTCGATTCTGCCATCCTGGACAACGGATCAAGCACGAATCGCATTTACGACCTTGCCGAGATTACTAATATTGATTTTCAGCCTGGCGCAACTCTGAATATAAACTTTCTTTATTCGCCGACCGGAGCTCAAAGTGATAATGTCAGCATTAATATTGTCACCGATGTTAATGATGCATTGGGTGGAGGGAAACTGGCTCCGAGATATCTCATCGGAAACGGGCTTGCCCCGGTCCTGAGCGTTACCGGCAACCTTGATTTCGGCACAGTCTCTTCATCCATGACCAAGACTGTGACCCTGAAGAATACGGGAAACTCGAAACTTACCATAAAAGACATTACAAATTATTATGGTTATTACGCGGACAGGTTCAGCATTACAACCGACTCTCTTCCGATCGTGCTGGAGCCTGGAGCCACGTCGAACTTGACCGTCCGGTTCACACCTTTGTCCCACGACGCCGGCTCCTCTTACGGTGATACAATTTATATATACAGCGACAGCATGAACAATTCCTACTCTAACGTAACAGTGGAGATGAAAGCAGCTGTTTCCTCGACTGCTACGATAAATGAGACTAGTTCCGGTTCAAGCGGCAGCAGTGCCGGCGGCGGGGGCTGTTTCATCGCAACCGCAGCGTACGGCAGTTACATTGAGCCTCATGTCATGGCGCTCAGGCACTTCAGGGACAACTATCTGCTGACAAACGGTCCCGGCACTGCTCTTGTACAGTTCTATTACAGGACCTCGCCTCCCATAGCCGACTTTATCAGGGAGCACGAAGCACTCAGGACCGCGACGCGCTGGGCGCTTACCCCGGTTGTGTACTCTGTTGAGTATCCTTCGGCAGCCGGTATCATTCTACTGGCAGGCATAGTGGTAGTGCTAAGGAAGAGAAGGAAGTAAACCGTATGCTTGCTGTTAAAGAGAGAAAACATACGATCAGGGATTATCAGACATTGCCTGAAGGATCTCCATTTCAGCTTGTTGGAGGTGAACTTGTTAAGACACCTGCGCCTAATCCGAGACACCAGATAATATCAGCAAAGCTGTTTAAAAGGATTTCAAACTTCGTGGATAGAGAGGCAATTGGTATTACTCTTTATTCTCCGATTGATGTTTATCTTGATGATGGAAATGCATTTCAACCGGATATTGTCGTTATTTTGAATGAAAACAAGGGAATAATAAAAGATGACGGCATATACGGTCCTCCGGACATCGTAATAGAAATTCTCTCCCCTTCAACTGCGTACTATGACCTGAAGAAAAAATTCAAGGTTTATGAAAAGGCCGGCGTAACTGAATATTGGATAGTAGACCCTGAAGTAAATACCATAGAGATATATGCCAATGAAGAAAAGCGCTTTATACTAAAAGCCAACTCCGAAGAGCAGGGCAAAGTAGAGTCAGCAGTATTAAATGGCTTCAAACTGACGGTTGCTGAAGTTTTTTAACAACCCCCTGTATCCCCCTTTACTAAGGGGGAATGCCGATTTATCCAGTCAGCGCCACCACTTCTTCGTAGGTCGTCTTGCCCTCCAGCATCTTTTTAACGGCCGTCTCCCTTAGACGCGTCAACCCGTCTGCTCGTGCGGCCTCAGAAAGCATTGACAACTCGACCTTGTCCGAAAGTAGCGAGCGTACCTTTTCCGTGATCTCCATGACCTCAAATATCCCTTCCCTGCCTTTGTACCCGGTCCCCCTGCATTCGGTGCAACCCTCGCCGTAAGATACGGTATGGGCCTTCAGGTCAAGCTGCAGGTGCTGAAGTTCCTCTTCATACATTTCCCTTTGCCGCTTGCAGTGCGGGCATATCTTTCTCACGAGCCTCTGGGCAATCACCCCGATAAGCGTGGAGGCTATAAGAAATGAAGGAATTCCCAGGTCCAGTAATCTTGTGATTGCCGAAGGCGCATCATTGGTGTGGAGCGTGGAGAGGACAAGGTGCCCGGTGAGGGCCGACTGCACTGCGCTGTCCGCAGTCTCGCGGTCCCTTATTTCACCCACCATTATGATGTCCGGGTCCTGCCGGAGTATTGTCCTCAGGATGTTCCCGAAGGTCACCCCTATGGCCTGCTGCACCCCGACCTGGTTGAATTCCTCGACAACCATTTCAATAGGCTCCTCAATGGTGACTATGTTTACCTCGGGCGAGGCCAGGGCCTTCATTGAGGAATAAAGTGTCGTTGTCTTGCCGCTGCCGGTGGGGCCGGTGACCAGTATTATCCCGTTCGGCCTCCTTATAAAGGCGCTGTATAACTGGTATTCCCTTGGATAAAAACCAAGGCCGTCAAGGTCCTGCAAGAGGATCTCCGGGTCAAATATCCTTATGACTACTTTTTCTCCAAAGGCCGTTGGCAGGGTCGAGACCCTGAGTTCTATCTCTTTGCCCTTGTTAGTCGTCTTTATCCTGCCGTCCTGGGGCCTTCTCTTTTCCGATATGTCCATCCTTGAAAGTGTCTTTATGCGCGAGACCATCGGGGGGTGCAGGGATTTGGGCACAGTGTGTATGTAATGAAGCACGCCGTCTATGCGGAGCCTGATAAAGGTCTTCTCCCTTTTTGGCTCGATGTGTATGTCGCTGGCCCTCTGGTCAAAGGCGTAATGAAGCAGGTATTCAACCGCATTCACTATATGCTGGTCCGTCGCCTCTATCTCGCCCTGACCCTTGAGCCGGACATACTGTTCCAGATTGCCCAGGTCCATGCCCGGCGCTATCTCAGCGGCCGCTGCCGAGACCGAGGCGCGGAAACCGAAGAACTCCCTGACAATCTTGAGTATATCGTTTTTGGATGCAAGGACGATTTTAATGTCTATTTTTCTGGCGCTCCGCAGGCTCTCTATGGGCTCAAGATTAAAAGGGTCGGCCACGGCCATGACCACGCTGCCCTCTTTTTCCTCCACCGGGACAATCAGGTGTCTGAGTGCAAACGGACGGGGCACATGCCTGGTGACCACGTCAATGTCCAGTTTGAGCGGGTCTATCTTTTTATAGATCAGTCCAAGTTCTCCGGCTATTGCCTCGGTTATGGTGTCCTCGGTCATTATCCTGCCGCCTGTCCCCGGCATCTCGATATTAAAGGACGATATTACCTCGGCAGGAGAAATCGAATACTGGGCCTGCTGGGACCTGCGGGAGTAAGCGGTCTCCTGATATTTCTGAAGACGCGTCCTCTGGGCGTTGCCCTTGGAGAGGATGTTATCGTACTGTTCTTCGGATATGAGCTTGCGTCCAAGGAGGACGCCTGCGACAAATTCGATGGTAAGGGTCTTTTTCTTAACAGTGTCGTTCATGAGTTTGTATGTATAGTTTAGCAAAAAATGCGGAATATTGAGAGCCCATAACTAAATGATGATAGTAAATCAGGCAAGGTATAGTATATTCGCTCATTCTTGCCCCGCATCCAGCAGGTCTCCGAGGCGTGGTCCCTGGCTTTGCCTGGGCTGCCGATATCGAAAGCGTACTTAACGTTTAGTTGTCCTAAATGCAAAGTATGAAATCGAAAGCTATAAGAAGATCGGGTTGTAGTAAATAATCTTTGATAACTTGTTAGGATTCATCTGGCAATAAACGTTACTCTCACTTGCTATTTTAATATTATTATAGTACACTCTAAATTATCTTAAGAATATTTCGAGAGGTGGCATGTAATGGATGAGAGGGTATTTTATTCCTATAACACATGGAAGACTGGGGCATTCACCATACCTTCCGGTACGGTGGAACGTGACATTCACCCCAAAGTCTTAAGTTTAGTCAGAGATAAGGAAATACTAATCCTCCCCGGTCTAAGGCAGACAGGCAAAAGCACCCTTGCTTTTCAGCTTATATTTGACCTGCTTACCAAAGATAAAATCAAACCGGGGAAAATATTCTATTTTAATTTTGACGACATGGCCCTCAGGCATGAACTCTCTTCGTCCTTTGATAACTTCCTGAAGATTGTGGAGCGATTTACAGGCGATGATATAAAAGTGCAAAAGGATACAATTTATATCTTTGTTGATGAGGTGCAGAAGCTTCCCGGATTTGTGGAATATATAAAAACGCTCTATGACCTGCACTACCCTGTCAAATGGGTACTTACCGGTTCATCATCTCTTGAACTAAAGGTCCAGGTCAAGGAGAGTCTTGCAGGGAGGTCGATTACCATGCCCATCCTCCCGTTTACCGAAACTGAGATATTCAGGGGCATGGGTCTCAGCTCTCCGGATAAGGGAACTATCGGGCACTTTATCCTTGGCGGCAAACTGCCCGACAAAAGAACTCTTAAAGAATATCAGGCATCGCTTATGCCTTATAAACAGCAAATTGAAGGCATATTTGAGGACAGCCTAATCTTCGGCAACCTGCCCGCTATATGCCTTAATAGAGATATTGAGAAGAAGCAATTGCTCCTCAGAAACTATCGTGACACCTATCTGGAACAGGACATAAGGAACCTCGTGAAGGAAGACAAGCTCTGGATATATCAAAAAATAATGGAAATTCTGGCTTCAAGGATAGGTGACCTTCTGAACTATTCAAACATAGCCTCTCAGCTTGAGATCACGGTGGACACGGTAAAGAGATATACAATGCTTTTGGAAAAGACCTTTATACTGAAGAATCTGACGACCTATTCACGTAACATACGCAAAGAGGTGCTGAAGACCCCGAAGGCATATTTCAGCGACCTCGGCATCAGAAACAGCCTGCTTGGCTTAAACAGCATTGCACAGGCGGAGAAACTCGGACAATCGGGTATGATGCTCGAAAACCTGATCCTGGAACGCCTGCTTTCAATCAGCTCGGTTTCAGCCTATGACGCGAGGCTTTACTACTGGAGGACAAAAACAAAAGAAGAAGTTGATTTCATCGTATCCTCGCCCGTAAGAGCCCTGCCCATAGAGGTCAAGAGCGACAAGAGAATTCAGCTCCGTCAGTTAAAGGGACTTAAAAGTTTTATGGAAAAAGAAAAGGAAGAGGCAGGAGTGGTTATAGGCAGGTTTGAGGATGCGGATATATTGGACGAGGGCGGAAAAAGAATATATCTGTTGCCATATTGGTTGATATGAGATTGGGGATGGTAACATGTTATGATCTGGTCAGCATTGGTATATTTTGTGAATAGGAGAGCCTAATAACGCACTCTAATTTATCTTAAGAATATTTCGAGAGAAGGCATATTTTGGATGATACTCCTGCAACACATGAAAGACAGAGACGTTCAATATAGTTTCTTATTCAGAACGAATATGAAAATCCACTTTTCTTACGGCCGACAGCTTATCCCGAAGGAATTTGCTATACTAATACCAAGAATACTTCAAGATTTCCGGAGGTCGCAATGTCTATAGCACTTAAATTTGAAATGCCTGAAGGTGCGTTTTCTGCACTTCGGAAGGCACCTGATGAATTCGCTTTAGAGTTGCGCCTTGCCGCCGCTGTAAAATGGTATGAGCTTGGCATAATATCACAGGAGAAAGCTTCACAAATAGCAGGTCTCTCAAGGACTGACTTCATATTTTCTCTTTCGCGATTTAATGTATCGCCTTTTCAATATACTGCAAATGACTTGGAAGAAGAACTCCGGAATGCGGATTGAACAGGTTGTAGTTAATGCATCACCCTTAATCTGCCTGTGTAAAAGCGGCCTGTCAAACATTCTGCCGTCTCTGTTTGATGAAATTGTTATTCCTGCCCCTGTGTATGAGGAAGTCACTGCCAAAGGAGATATTGAGCCGGACTTAATCAGACTGTCTGCAAGTAACAGGATTAATAAAGCAGACGGAATCGTAATCCCAACATCCATCACAGCATGGGATTTGGGTGAAGGAGAAAGCTCTGTAGTAGCATTTGCTATTGAGAATCCTCAATTTTATGCGGTTATTGACGATCTGGAAGCAAGACGTTGCGCTATAGCTTCAGGATGTCGTTATACAGGGACTGTTGGTGTAATATTGCTCGCAAAGAGGAGAGGCATTATATTGTCAGTAAAAGATTGTCTTTTCAAACTCCGCAGCGCAGGGCTATGGCTATCGGATGATTTCATAAAAGCTGTCTGCCAAAAGGCTGAGGAATGACGACCTCGTAAAAAGTCGGGAATAATCCTTGTCATGACCCGGATGGGAGCAGTTTATAAAGGGTATAGGTATAGTCCTTTCCTTTCCACGTCATCACGCCTTTGTGCCTGTATTTCTGCAGTATGTTGGTGCAGAACTTTTGCTGGTTTGGGTCTGCTGTATTGCACCAGAAGTTGAAATGGAAATAAACTCCCCCCTTGTATTTTTCAAAATATGACTTCATCTTTGTTTCATAAGAGGTTGCCATGGAGGCCTGGGCCGCATCTTTTCCCCACAAAAGAAACATATTTGGATTATGGGTCAGGACAATGGAGTTGTCAGGCAGACTGTCAGCCATTATGCGGGCATAATAATGGTCTTCCCTGGCCTGTCGCGCCTCTTCCCCAACAGTTCCAACATAACGCAGGAAGGGTAGGAAACACAGGATGACGACAGTCACGGTGACGAATCTGAAGCGGCGCATATTGTCTTCCCGGCTGAACAGGCATTCAAGTCTTAGAAGTCCGAGTCCGCCCAAAAGCGCCAGGGGCATGAAGGACATCAGGGAATATCTGACGTCCTGGCCATAGCCGTAGCTGCCGGCGTAAAAAAGCAGAAATACCCCCCAGAGGACCAGAAACCATGTGCCGAGGAAGAGTCGTTGTTTGTTCAGGTCTTTCCTGAAAGCCAATCCGATAAATGCAAGGAGTGTAAAGAGCATAGGGAAACGGACGTTGTTCAGATAAAAGAGGGAATTGGTCCTGAGGTTGTGCATGAAGAATGAAAAATCCATTCGGGTGCCGTTACTCCCCCAATTGTCGTAGCGCACGGAATAGATGTGAGCCAGATGTCCTAATAACAGGGCAAAGGAGAGGATCCCGAAGAGCCGGAATATACGGCCCTTCATCAGGGATCTGTCTTGCAGAAAGATGAGCATTAACACAAGGGGGACGAGGAGTGAGGACTCCATCCTGAACTGTAGTGAAAAGGGCAGTATGACCGCCAAAAGAAAGAGAGCGGCCCGGCTTTTATCCTTCAGGTACAAAAGGGCCGATAAAAAGAGAAGTCCTGCAAAAAGGGCGGCCGATGGCTCCACGGCTGTTGTATTGCCCCACAAGGAGTTCTCCGGAATGAGTGCAAACAGTAGCGAGGCATATAAGCCTGCCGGAACACTTTCAAAGAGCAATCTTCCGATGAGAAATATAGTGATTATGGAAAGACAAAATGCGAGGTTGTTGAATATGAATCCGCAGGTCTCACTCGTCCCGAACAGGCGGAAGACAAGGCCCATCAGGTATGGATAGGCATAAGGCTGTTTGTTGAATTCCAGTTGGCTGCATAGGTATTGTCCGTCAATATTGGATCCTTCATTACACATCCCTGCCTTCATAAGGAAACCGAGGTCCTGCCCTATATTAAGGTAAATGTTCTCATCGTAATATATCCGGTGGACCTTGGGAGCTATCAGCGCGGTAAGGACAAGACCGATAAGGCCAATTATAAGGAGCAGTCGGACGGAACGCCTGCCGATACCGGCAAACAAACCCTTTATCGCTTTTATGTTCAAGGCAAGGCCGATGACTATAAGCAGGAAGTTGGCCGTAAGAAAATAGGGAAGGACCGAGATCAGGTTTCCCCGCAAACGGCCTTCACCGTATGCGTCACACCAAAAGACGAGTATGAGAAAGACGCCCAGATAACCGGCGCCGACCGAAAGCCATTTAAAAGTTTCTTTACCCGACAAGGTAGTCATTTATTGCCATGTGTCTGCAGTTTGTCTTAAGGAATGTCTTCACCGCATCCTCAGGTGAACATACCATCGGGTCCCCGTGCAGGTTAAAGCTGGTGTTCAGGACCGCACCTGTGCCGGTAAGTTTTTTTACACTGCACAGAAGTTCATAATAACTTCCTGCCATCCGGTTAACTATCTGCGGCCTGCACGTTCCGTCCTTACCCATGACACCCTTCAGTCTATCCCTTTGTCCCGGTCTGACCATATATGCTGATGTCATATACCTGTCCGGGGTTCCGGGATGCAGTTCAAGCAAATCTGCACCGTCCTCCTCCAGGATTGAAGGGCAAAAAGGTTGATACCAAACCCTCATCTTGAGGTCCATGTTCAGCCTGTCCCTTATCTCCGCTGAATCCGGACGCGCCAGGATGCTCCGGTGTCCGAGCGCCCTGGGGCCGTATTCCATCCCCCCCTGAAACCAGAACACTATTTCACCGGTTGCAATCAGGGCTGCAACCTCCACGGCTATATCCCCCGGCTTTCTGAAATTCAGGTTGTATTGCTTCAGGACCTTTTCAACTTCTGCGTCATCATATGCCGGTCCCAGGCAGATATCTTCAAAGTCATAAGACGTTATGCTATATTGTCGTCTATTCAGGCAAAGGGCCGCGCCGAGGGCGAGCCCGCCGTCCCCCATGTGCGGGAAGACAAAGAGATCGTCCACTTCGGGCATTTCCCTCAGACGCATATTTACCTTGATATTTGAAAATATCCCCCCGGCAACAGCCAGTTTTTTCATACTGCTTATTCTCATCACATTTCCGGCAAGCTCGGTCACCATGTTCTCCAGGCCCCGTTGGGCCATATAGGCAAACTGCTCGGACGGGTATTTCCACAATATATTCCGGAGTTCCCGATACATCCTGAGGGAATTGTATTTTGCATGCACCGTAATGCCCTCGATCCTGAAAAAGTCGTTCATGGGATTTTCCTTCAGAGGGTAGGCGTAGGTGGCCAGGGCAGATACCTTGCCCTCATCCTCCAGTTCCCGCATGTTGAGCAGAGTTGTGACATGTTCAAAGAATATGCCCAGCGAGTCACTTCCGGAAATCTTGCCGATTAGCTCAAGTCTTTCATCACGGAAGAGTCCGACGCTCCCGGAAAGGCCGTCCCCGATTCCGTCAAGTGTAAGGACAGCACACTCGCCAAAGCCGCTGCAAAATGCGGCTGCTGACGCGTGGCAAAGGTGATGGTCAAAAAAGTTCATGGTGAAATCCCTGAATCCAGCCTCCCTCAATTGTTTTTCAAGCACATGCCTGCTAAGTATCTGTGAAAGCATAGAGGGCCCTATCTCAGTCAGTCTGTATTTGGCCGCCTTCTTAAGTCTGTCCAGCCTGCCGGGCTGTTTTTTCCGCCTCCTTATTAGATAATATTGCTCTTTTAAGGAAGGAAAAAGGCGGGTAAGGGTCTTTGCAAAGTCGCTTGTGGAGACAGCCACGTGTCTTATGTCGTAGGGCAATAAGCCGGCCGTATTCAGGCAAGCCTTTATTGACAGATCCGGAAATCCAACTTCGAGTTTTCGCCTTGTAAACCGCTCTTCATTAGCTGCAGCTATTATCCTGTCACCGGTTACAAGCGCTGCGCCGGAATCATGCCCGTCCCATATGCCGAGGATGTATTTCAGAATAACCTCCTGACGAATTTCAGAGCGCCTTGCAAGCTGATTCCAAGCGTCCTCATATTCATAAGCCTCAGTATCTTCAGTATAACAGCGGGCCTGCCGTAGAACTCCCTGACGGCTTGTCTCCGAATGCGCTCCACTTCCTGCGGAGAGATGGAAGGCAAGGACATTGCCGCCCGTTCCTGCCTGAAACAGGCAAAGGACCCGCTTGTTATCCATCCGCTTTGAAGCGCCTTATTATATAATGGCGTGCCCGGAAAAGGAACAGCGCAGTAAAACTGGGCAAAGTCGAGGTCCAGGCCCTTTACGAACCTGAGTGTTTCTTTTGCAGTATCAACAGTCTCCCCGGGAAGACCAAAGATGACGTGGCCAGAGACGAGCATGCCGTATTGCTTTGAAAGGCCAACCGCAATACGCGTCTGTTCCGGTGTTGTATTTTTATCGACCGTCTTTAGTATCTCTTGGTTGGAGGATTCGATCCCAAAGCTAATCATCCAGCAACCGGCCCCGGCCATTGCCAAGAGCATCTCTTCGTCAACCGTGTCCACGCGGCTGTTACATACCCACCTGAAGCGCAGCCCACTTTCCCTTATTGCCCTGCAAAGGTCCATCACAAAGGCGCGGTCAACAGTAAAGGTCTCGGCCCAGAAGAAAAAATCCTGCACGCCGAACCTCTCCATCCCATCCCTTATCTCATTCAGGATCAACCGTGTGTCCCTCTCGCGCAGCCCTTTGCCGTAGTAAAGCCCGGCCGTGCAAAAGGAGCACGGGAAAGGGCATCCCCGAAAGGGCACAACAATCAGGAAGGAATCTCCCTTCAGAGGAAGTCTGTAATTATCCGTATTGATAAGTCCCCAATCCGGAAATGGCAGGGTGTCCGGATCCCGTACAAATGGCCTGGATGGGTTGTGGACTATCTCGCTGTTGGAGGCCCTGAAAGTAAGGCCCTCCACGTCGGCAAAGGTTGATCCGGAACTTATCGCCCACACTAATTCCAGGGCGGTCATCTCCGGTTCGTTTCTGATTATCACATCGAGGTCAGGGGACTGTTTCATGCAATCAGCATCAAGTGCGCTTGCGTGAGTGCCGAAGACAGCAGTAAAGGCGGCTGGCCGGATACGCTTAATTTCAGAGGCAAGGGCAAGGTCGCTTTCGATGGAGGGGGTACCGGTTGACCAGATGACAATATCCGGGTTAAAGGACCTGATTATTTCTTTTAGCGCCTCGAGGTCGACATCCTCCGGAGGGCAATCATGGACCCTGACCTCGTAGCAGTTAGCCTTAAGTACCGTCCCAATGTAGACCAGCGAGACGGGGGGCCACAGGGTAGCCCACATGCCTTCTGGCTGGGTGCAGCGGCCTTCCCTGATGAAATTTTCATTTCCAGAGTCAGGCGGGTTCAAAAGGAGGATTTTCACAGAAGGTTTTTCACCAGGCAGTAACCATACCTGAACCAGACGGAACGCAGGACTACCTTGGAACTGCCGGCTTTCCGTTTATACTCGTGGGAAGGGACCTCTGTGAGCCTGAACCCCTTGCGTATGGTCTTTATGATCATCTCCTGCTCAATAGTCGTGATGTCTTCCCTAAGATCTAATTGTTTTATGATGTCGGTCTTTATGGCCCTGAAACCGTTCTGGCTATCGCTCAGACGGACATGGAGTCTCCAATTTATGCAGGCTGTGATAAAGGCGCTGCCAGCGAGCCTGAAAAACTCGTCAAAGCCGCCGTGAAGTTCGCTGGAGCCGCCGATCAGGCGCGAGCCTGAAACGTGATCAGCCTCGCCCTTTATGATTGGTTCGATGAGTTTTGGTATGTCGGCCGGGTCATGGGAACCGTCGGCGTCTATGAAAACGATTATATCTCCTTTGACATGCGAGACGGATTCCCTGATAGCCGCGCCCTTGCCCTTGCCACAGTCGGTTATAACCTTTGCGCCGAGACCCTCAGCCACCTCTTTTGTCCTATCGTCGGAGTGACCATCCATCACGATTATCTCATCGCCATAATGCAGGCATTTAGCTATGACGTCTCCGACTGAGGCCTCTTCGTTGAGGGCCGGGATGACGATGGATATAAAGTGCTTACCGGCCACGTTTGCTGCGTCTATAAGCCGCCCTGAGGTAATAGACGGCTATCATTGAGACAAGCAGGATAAAGACTGCCAGGAGGGGCATTTTCAGCTTGCCGAAGGGCTTTGTATTTCCAATGGTTATCAGACCGGAATTCACGGCCGTATAAAAGTATTGTTCGTCCTCATATGTCATCACGGCAAAGACCGGATAGCTGCTGTCCGGAAGCGCCGAGAGGTTTCGGACCTCGAATTTGATTGTGCTCTCAGACAAGGGATTCAAGGCAAGTTCAATTGCCGGATTAACAACGGAGAGTTCCCTTGCAGCCACCATGCGCACGGAATATTTTCTCTTTGCAGCGTCAAGGTTTTTCACTGTCAGGCTGACTTCACCGCTTTGAGCTATTTTTGTTGCGTGCAAAGTCCCGACTACAAGGGCATTGGCGGATTCCTTGTGGTTGACATATGACACGGAAACAGCAGAGAAAGGGTAGAGGTTTGCGTCCGTGTATTCCGTGGTAACGATAACCGGATACCTCCCAGGTTTTTGAAACTTCGCAGCAACCTGGAACTCCTCACTGAATTTGTCCTTCACTGCGAATTTGTCCTTAATCCTTCCGGAAATTCGAGTGCCGTTTATGTCCACATTTACTTTCAGATTAAAGGCAGGCTCATCTCCCTTGTTCAGATTGTCCACCCTGACCATTGTGCCATTGTCGCCTGAGACTGCGGATACGGAAGTCTCAATACTGATAACTGAGGCTGAGGACTCAGCCGGGATAAGGAATGCGAACAGGATCAGGCACATTGAAAGCCTGATTGCCGGTGTTTTGATAAACGTTTCAGTGAACATGTTTTTATTATAACATTGCCATTGGAAAAACCCGACCCTCAGGGCGAACGCACTATGCATAAAATCGAAACTAATCAGACAAAAAAGCAATTATGAATCAAAAAAAACAGCATGGGAAACGTCATTCCCGCAGTTTGTAAGCGGGAATCCAGCTCTTTTGCTCCTGGATGCCCGATAAAAACCTTCGGGCATGACGGAAAATGGATGCTTATGGCACATAGTGCGTTCGCCCTGACCCGACCCTCTGTTGTCAGGCCTTTTTTGTGGTATAGTAAGTAATAGGTTACATAAAACTGTGTGATCTGTTTCACAACCATGAAATTTTCTTGCAGGACCACATTGAAATATATGGTTAAACGACGGCAGTTTTAGTGGCATAGAAGTTGCACTTCTTATTAGAGCAAAGAAGTGGGCGGATTTGCTGGAGGTGGGTTGATGATGAGGAAAACACGTAATTTTTATATTTGGCTGTTCATACTGGCCCTAAGTTTAATACTATGTAGCAGCCAGCCGGTTTTTGCAGTCACCTGCTCCTCTTGCCCGACAAGTTTTGCTGATACAACATCCTGTGCTACATATGTTACAGCCCACGGCGGGACGTGCGACTCTTCCTGGTTCTGGTGCGGTTCCGGAAGCGACAAGGTAAAGTGCTATTATTGGAACGCGCCTGTTACAACGACCACGACAAGCACCACTACTACAACCGTACCTACAACAACCACTGTATCAGCAACGACAACAACAAGTACCTCTACATCATCGGTATCAACTACAGTAGCAACAACTTCTACTTCCACTACCTCCACTTCCACTTCAACCACAACGGTCCCGGGTGGTTCAGCAGTACAGACAGGATATTGTTATGTGCCTCCGTTTCTGGCAAGCAGTTTACTGCCCAATCTACTTCTTCTCATAGACAATTCGGCAAGCATGTATGACCTTGCCTATTATAATGACAACAGTACTGCCTGTTATGACGATTCGTACACCTCATCAACGAGCTATGCCGGGTATTTTGATACAACTGCCGGCACTTATTATCAATACAATGCCGGAGCAGGACAATTTGAAAAGGTTACCGGTACGATTACCGCGGGTTCCTGCACAGTAACTCTAGGCACAGACATGTGCATCAATCATTCTGGGGGATCAGTTTCGCTTTTTAAGGCCAAAGGCAATTTCCTGAACTGGCTGACCATGTCAAAGTTTGATATTCAGAAAAAGATACTGACTGGCGGTAAATATGTTGGACAGCAGTTAGTGGCCGAGTCAAGAGGTTGCAATCACAGCAGTTATGTTAAGGCGCCTAAAAATGCCGGCGCATCAATAGGCATCACCTTCGGCGTGAGGGGAGCACTGCCTGCCGGCGGCAACACTTACATTGACATAATGGCGGGCAGCTACAATACGTCTGCGTGTAATGCCTCTATTGAGGGATGGGTAAACAAGACGTCTTTCGGATCGGTCAAACAGGACATAAAGGACTGTATGAATGATTCTGCGACTTATCATGGAGTTGATCAACCCACATTTAATCACATACTTCAGACCTGCTGGGGCATGCCGACAGTCGGCACTGGCGACATAAACCGGCTTGAGAACTCCTGCGACAATCACATATACGGCACCTATTTGCCCAGTCAGATAGTGCCTTCAATAGGCGCAAGATATTACACAGAGATGACGTGCAGCAGCGTTGCTTCCAATCCACCCTATGACGGCACCACGGGCTATATTGGGAAATGCAAAAGCGGCTCTTCCTGGACCGACTCATGTGTTGAAACGGAGACAAGACATTACTGCGGCGATCTTGTCACTCTGCCGACTCCCGACCCTCTTTTGGATCCGGTTTACGGCGCAAGCGCCGGTAACTTCCCGGCCATGTTAAGTCTGGCGGGCCTGTATTCGCTTGGCAGTCCCATGGCCAGTTATCCGGTCAAGATACTTAATACTACTGCCCCAACCGGCATTATCCAAAACTTCTCCACCCGGATCCGGTTTGGAGCAATGGTCTTTAATTCTGTTGGATCCGCCTCTGAAAGCACTGCTGATGGCAGTAACGGTATTCCTGCCGCCTCTGGTGATCTTGACGGATCAAAGATTATTTACTATATGGGAGGAGCAGTAGGTGACCACACCTCAGGACTTATCGGCACTGTTGATAACATTACGGCAACAACATGGACTCCCTTTGCAGAAGCCTACTATGATGTCATCGGCTATTTTGCAAACAGGACAGACATGAGACTAAATACTTCAGATTTTAATTCAAGTTATGACCCTGTGCAGTATTCCTGCCAGAAAAACAATGTCCTCCTTATTACTGACGGTATGTCAACTGCTGACAACCATAGCAGTGTAAGGTCTTTGGTTAGTTATTACAATGACGGGGACGGTCTGGTTACTACGAGTTCATCAGGCACAGGGTGTGCATATGGAGGCAGTAAAAACTTAGACGACCTTACCTGGCTTGCCTACAACAGGGACATCAGGGCATTCAGCAAGTCGGCCTCATCCACGACGGAGCCGTCCAGTTCGAGCCGTTATATAACGACCTATGTTGTATTTAACGGCAAGGCAACCTCAGCCGCGGGAGAATGCAATCCCCAGACCCTACTGATTCAGGCTGCCGCCAACGGGGGAACGGGAATGTACCAGGCCACGGATCCGGCAAGCCTTGAAGCCGCCCTGCAGGATGCCTTTTCAACAGTGGTTGCACTGGCGTCTTCCGGCACAACAGTTGTGGCAATGCCGCCGACTCAGTCAAGGGAATCCTTTACCCTTGCTCAGGGTTATTTTTATCCGTCCGAGCAGCAGGGCAGCGTACTGGTTCAATGGATTGGTTATCTGAGAATGCTATGGGCGGATGTTATAGGCAACATAAGGGAAAACACTGACACTACCGGAGAATCCACTATACTGAAGATCCTTGACCTGATTAAGGATAAGATACTGGCCTTTGTTTACAGTGCCGTTGATATGAAATATGTTGCCAAGATTTATACGGATGCAAATGGCGATTCTGTCCCGGAATCCTGCACCTCTACACAGAAGGCATCTGACAATGTGACCCCCTTGTGGGAGGCCGGCGCGCTGCTTAAGGCAAAATCTCCTGTGGACCGTACAATCAAGATATGGTTTGACAGCAACAATAATGATGTTGTTGACAGCGGCGAATTCACTGACTTTGACACATCCACATCCGGTCTGACAGCCGCGCTGAAAAACATCTGGAACTACTCGGACATGAGCGCCTGCGATGACAACTGTTCCGAATCGGTAATCAAGTACATAAGAGGATACGATTTTCCAACTCCGTCAGGCAGTGCTTTCAGGCCAAGGCAATCTGCATCTGGCAGCAATATAACCACTGCGTGGAAAATGGGGGACATTATATTCTCCACACCGAGAATTGCATCTAACAAGGCAGTCAATGCCTATGACACAAGATATTCGGATATGACTTACAAGGCTTTTCTTGATAACGTTATTGCCGGCATAAGTCCAATAGCTGTTGTGGGCGCCAATGATGGGATGCTGCATGCATTCAGGGTGGGCACTATGCAGGACATCAGTCCCGCTGCCACTGAGGGCGGTGGAAAGCAGATTGCCCGGGTGTCGGATAGTTTTACGATTGGCGATGAAGTATGGTCTTTCATACCTAAAAATGCAGCCCCGTATCTCAGATGGTACTGTCAGGAAACTTACTGCCACATCCCGATGGTGGACACGACCTTTACCATTGTTGATGCCTCAATCGGAGAGGCAGATAACGGTGTCAGGAGTGCCTCGTCGTGGAGACGTCTTTTGATTGGTGCCATGGGCTTTGGCGGGACCAAGATAATTGTGGACAACAAGACCTTCAGTTCGTCCATTTTTGTAATGGACATTACCAGTCCTTTAAACCCGACTCTGCTTTGGGAAAAGAAACTTCCGGACAATACCCTGACAACCGGCACGCCGGGCATTGTCAGGCTGGGAGCCTCAGACAAAAACGGGTCTTGGTATCTCCTTGTCGGGAGCGGACCGGCCGGTTTGAGCACATCCACCCTGAGCTATACTGCAAGCCCAAAGATGTTTGTTTTTAACTTAAAGGACGGGTCACAGGCGGTTTCCGGCGGGCTTGCAATATCCGGGGCTTCCAATGCGGCCGTGAGCGATATAATGGTGACGGATATGGACTATCCAAACGGTGATTACCAGTCAGATGGCGCCTATTTTGGCACCTATGGTGGGACAGGAACTGCCCAGACAGGCAAATTTTACAGGTTGCGGATACGTAACGGGTCCAGTTATACAACCACCCCGGCTGACTGGTCGATAAGCACTGCTGTGGATGCGGGCCGGCCTGTATTTGGCGGCGCCTCTGTTGCAGTCGACAGCAATAGTAACAGGTGGGTATATTTCGGCACAGGTTTATATGTGACAACCGAACATATTGTCACAGACAACAACACCCTTTATGGTTTCAAAGAAACAGACGGTTGTTGGAAGACCGGGAGTGGATGTTCAACTTACAGCAATTTTCTGGATACTTCAGTGCTTTCTTTCCAGAATGCGCAGGCGACCAATTACTCCTGTGTTTGCAGCGGAGGGGTGAATATAAGCACCGGGGTCTGCCAGCCGGCAGGGACTTGTTCCGCCTGCGGCGAGGGCACGCAGGTAATTACGGCCACCTCTGGGGCGACCCTCGCAGGTGGGACCGGTTCTCTGGCGGACTGTAACGACAAACAGGAGGACCTTGCCGTAAGCTGTGTGGAGGGCAAGCTCAACAGCTATGACGGATGGAAGTCGCCGCTTATAGGACAGAAGATGTATTCCGTGCCCCTTGTGGCGGGCGGGATTGTGGGAGTGACCCTTTTTACGCCGTCCGCGGATCCGTGTCAACTGGGAGGGACGGCGAGCATCATGGCCCTGCACTATACGACAGGCACGACTTACAGCCAGCCGGCCATTCAGGGCGAGGGCGGCACCACGGGGACGGCGTCTAGTGCCACAATATCAAGGTCTGTCCAGGTTGCCTATGGCGCGCCGCCCTTTAAGCAGAGCCTTGTTGCCATCACAACCGGAGATACGTATAAGGTGTTTACTCAGGCCAGCGGTGGTATAACAAGTATGACCATAAATCCGAGCGCGCCTTTACTCCCCAATGGATATGTGCAATGGCTGACAAAGTAAAAGGGTTTACCCTTATTGAGTTATTGGTAGTGGTAGCCATAATTTCACTGCTCTCCTCTGTGGCTATAATAGGTGTTGAACGCATAATGACCGCCTCACGGCTTGCAGAGCAGAGGGACAGGTTATTGACCTTCATAATGGAGGCCAGGAGTCGCTCAGTTGCCTCTTATCCCCATGGCGTGCAATTCACGAGCACCGGTATCAGCCTCATCAAATTGAACGACACGGGAAATCTCCAGTACGATTCCGGTGAAACTACTACAACTATCATGACCGGCCCCCAATTGCCAAGCGGTTTTGCCTTTACGCTTAACCAGTGCACTGCCGACAATATCCTCTGGTTTGACCGCAAGGGTATTCCAAGGTGCAGCAACTGGAGTTTCGGCATGTTGACGATTTTGATTAAAAAGGATTCGACCTTGAGTGATGCGACCTGCAAAGGCGCTGACAACACGGCCTTAACAAGTGATGATGACAGGCGATGCAAGGCCGTGGTTGTAGATACTGCCGGAAGGGTGAGGTATGAGCCGGGCGGGTAAAGTTATGAATGTGTCATGGTGGCTCTTACGGGACCGCCGGGGATTTACCCTTGTGGAGGTCCTGGTTGCTATGTTCATCATGACTGTTGCGATGCTTGGATTTCTGATGGGCACTGTTTCAGTCATACAGCAGAGGGCCAGGCTCGGCAAGATGCAGAACGCATCAAATATAGCGGTTGAGGTGGCAGACCGCTTACAGAGGCTTAGTGCTGCCGACCCCTTGCTTGCCCCAAAGGCGGGGCATGCAGATTATCTTGGATATGACGGCTCAGGCAATCTGAAGAAGTGCAGCGGAGGAGCGCCTGTCTCGGATATTACCGTTGACAGTTCCGGCATGACCGAATTTTCCAATCCATGGAGTGGAAGCGCCCTTTATTTGTATGACAACAATCTTGGGACTTTTTCCACCTCAGTCAATATAGCGACCTCAGCTAATGCAAGCATAGATCATCCCAACTCCTCAGACTCAGCGTCAACCATAAACAACGAAGTCAGTCCCATCAGGCAATATTCGGATGGCACAACTTACTATACTGTCTGGAGCGTGGTCTATCTGCCGTGCACTACTACGCAACAGGACCAGGTCAAGATATTCATCACGACATACTGGATTGAGCCTGAGCCTTCTGAGACGTCAGTCAGTGCGGTCAATTCAAAGCTGGCTTCGGGTGAATATAAACTTAAGAAAGTCTCTTTATCAATCGTAAAGGCGTACAAGGTGGAGCAATGAAAACAGGCCTTAACAACAGGGGAGTCTCTCTCATCGAACTTCTGATAGTAATGGCGATACTTGGTTTTTTAACGGTCATGATGGTCTCTTCATATGCACTGATGGTAAAGTATGCGATAAGGACAAGAGTGACGGCCAAGACTGAGGGGGAGTCTATTACCGTCATATGGCCGCTTTTCAAGGAGGTCGAATCTGCCGGTTTCGGGGTCCCGAGTTCAGGCACCTGCACACCTGCCATAAGCCTGTCGGGCGATACCCTTACCATTCATAGTACGGCCTCAGGCGATGAGAAAGGATCCGGTTCCTGGAGTTTTATTTCGGACGGTTGCGCTGTGGACAATACCTCAGTCAGCAAGATTGCATTTGGACAGTATGCGGTCGTAATAGACCCGGGCTCAAAGGCGCGTCTGGCACTTTCCAATATTCAGTCTTCGACCTACATTATTGATTATCCCGGTTCTGAATGTACCTGGGTCGGAAAGCTCGCCTATCGTGTGCCTGACGGCGGACTGGAGTGCTATGAAACGAAATTTACCCTGAGAAGTTATGCCTCCGGCAGTAGACCTAATCTGTGTGACACCAATACCTTCAAACTAACAAGGAGTGTTGCAAAAGATGCCGGTAATGACAGTTTCCAGCCTGTAGCTGACTGTGTCCTGACCTTGAAGTATCGGTTCGGTTGTATAAACAAGACTTCAGGGGCTTTAACATGGCGTGCAGATTCTACATGCACAGCCTCAGAGGGTATCTTGAAGTTTGTAAGAGTGGGAATGCTTATTCAGGCTACTCCGAAGATTGCGACACAGGAGCCGGCAAGCATCACCCTTTTCCAGGATGCGGCTACGCCTGAAACAATAACATTAACTTCTGATCAGAGGTATTACAAATGGAAAATGATAGACAGGACAATACCATTACGAAACATGTAGGCCTTGGCAGGCAGGGATTTGCTCTTGTTCAGGCCCTGGTAATCATGCTCAGCACCCTTTTGCTGGTAGGGGGTGTGCTGTATCTGCTAAGAGGTAGCTGGAGGATTGCCGTGCTGAACAAGCAGTTTGCAACTGTCCAGGAGGCTGCGGCTGGCGGGGTGGAGCACACTTCTGAAGTAATAAGACGAATAAACGGCGAGTATGGTACCTCCAACATGGGAATTCTGAACACATCGGATGCAACTAATGTCATTTTTTATTGCATAAAGACCACCTCTGCCCAGATAGGCGCCAAAACAGCAGACGGCAAATATGAGATATCCGTTACTCTTAAGTGTCTGGGGCAAAATCCAATACCGGGTGGAGGAGGAGCACTGGTTTTTCCACCTCCACCGGCCCTTGGTTCAGGAGGCGGACTGCCGTCTTTTTACGTCTATTACTCCATTTCTTCATCTGCCAGTTCAACAGACAATAACACCTTGGGAAAGGTAGAGGCGGTATACAGGTTTGCCCGATGAAACGAGAACCTCTCATGGTCCATGTCGCAATTCCACCGCCCAATCCGTCGCCGGCCGCCCCGGAGAAAAAGCGAAAGTCTATCTTGATCCGTCTCGCGATAGCCCTTATTTTTATTGCGGCATTTTTTTTTATGCGGGGGGCAGGAGATAAGAAGACTGAAATCCCCGCTGAAATCCCGGCTCCCAATGACGCCGGGGATACGGCAGGCGGAGGGACAGGAGCACGGTCCGAATCCGATGCGGGGAGTACAAACGCCGGTCCGGCCCCGGGAATTCCTAAAGAGTTGGTGTCCTATATAACCGCCGAACCGCAACGCCCTAAAAAGGGCGATACAATAACCATCATGCCCGTGATGTCTACCCCTGATGTTGCGGCCCCGCCGCTATCGTATGAGTGGAGAAGAAACGGGGAAAACCTGTATAACAACACCAATACGCTCAAGATAGATGCAGGGTTCAAGCGCGGCGACAAGGTAGAGGCATCTGTCACTTATGACGCGGCCGGCGGAAACAAGAAGGAGTGGAACGTCTCGTCCGTTATTGTGAACTCTCCGCCTGTGATAGGTCCTGTTACCCCCGTAGTGAAGACCGGTGAAAACAGGTTCGGCTTTAAAGTAAGCGCAACGGATGCGGACGGGGACCCGCTGACGTTTTCCATATCTCCACAGGGCGAGGGTTCTTCGGTTGACAAGTCCACTGGAGAAGTTTCGTTCACCGTGCCTCCGGGCAGCAAGGGGCCGGTTAATCTCACCGTAAATGTTGAAGACGGTCAGGGCGGCAGAGACTCATATAACGTCGGCCTTGAGATGGTACCTGAGAAGAAGTAAGGAATGATGGACTATCAACAAATTCGAATCCCCCTCACCCTCTCCCTCCAGGGGAGAGGGGAATATTTTGATGATATATCAATGCTTCCCTCCCCCTTAACGGGGGAGGGGTAGGGAGAGGGTGACCTGATAAATTACTTTTCGTGAGTCCGACACATTATCTGATATAAGTCCCGTAGAGCGTATAGATGAAGTGACCGGTTATTGTCAGCGCCTTTTTGTCCCAGTCATCAGGAAGCGGCCAGTATGGTTCAGCGTCCCGAAGGGCCTTCATGGCAGCCCTGTCTAATTCCGTGTGTCCGGAGGTGCGGACCAGTTCAATATCTCCGAGCCGGCCGTCTTTTTTTATGGTGAAGCTTATCAGGAGGTCCCCGTATATGCCTCTTTCCGCCGCCGCCGCCGGATAGTTCCACGCCCCCTGGATCTTTTCCCTCAACCTCTGCATGTAGCCGTATAACCTATATTCTCTGGTGTCGAAGGTTATGCTGTTGTCCATGTCCTTTTTCTTTTCGCGCGACAGTTTGCCGATTATCTCAGGGTCATTCAGCATTTCCCTTACAGACCTCGGGGCTGATGGAGATCTCGCCTCTTTGTTAATGCCGCCGCCTTCTCCCTGAATTTCACCGGAAGGTCTTTTATTGCCCATTTCAGGGGAAGAGCCGGGAAGTGTTCTGATATCCCCGCCTGCAATGTCCGGACGGGACAATGCCTCAGTCGTTTTTCTTACGGCTGCAGGTTTAGGTGCCTGGTTGTTTGCGCGCTCAATGCGTGGTGTTGGGGCCGCCCGCCGCCTTTGAGGTCTTGCTGCGTCAGACCGTCTACCGGCCAAAGGGCCTCCGCTGCCTTTCAGTTCATCAGGGGAGACAAGGCGGGTAAAAAAGGGAGGCGTCCCCTTATTCACCTTTTCATGGGCAATAAGAAGCAGCAGTGAAATTATCAAGGCATGCAGCAGGAGCGATAATACAAGAGATTTTTTCACGATTAACTATTATAACCGCAGATCCAAAACAAAGGGGAGATGGGAAACCCATCTCCCCATATTGTTAACTTCCGCCTTATTATAGTTTGCTTCTGACCGTCAGGACAGGGCACGAAGAGTTCCTTACAACCCTCTCTGCAGTGCTGCCGAACAGCACGCGGTCAAGGCCCTTTCTGCCGTGTGTGCCTATAATGATAATATCCGCATGTCTTTGCTCCGCGCATTTCAGTATCTCCTCATAGGGGACGCCGCGCAGGACCTCATATTCCACATCCTTTAGGTCCTGTCTTAGTTCCGCCCCGAAATTGCGCAGTTCCCTGGCAGCGCTCGCTTCCATATCAGCGTACATCTCGTCCAAGGAGATGTGAGGCACATACAGCCCCGAAACAGTCGCCATGTCGTATATCACATGCATCATGCAGATTTTTGAGTTGTTGCAGCGGGCCATGTCCGCCGCGTATGCCAGGGCCTGCAGGGAGCTTTCTGAAAAGTCGGTCGGGAAAAGAATGTTCTTAATGTTCATCAATCAACCCTCCTTGAGATATTTTGCCGCATCCTCCGGGGATGTGGTGAGAATATGAAATTCCGTGTCCCACTCAAAGCTGCTCTTGACCGGGGGCCTGGGGACGACCTCTATATGCCAGTGGAAATCATCCCTTATCGTATGCCAGTAATCCCTGCGGGGCAGCCTGTTTGGAGCAGAATGAAAAACATAGGTAAAATCCGGGTCCCCAAGCGTTTTCCGGAGCTTGGCGATGGAGGTCATAAGTACAAGACTCAGGCCTGAGATCTCATCATCATCAATTTCCTGAAAGGTGCAGTTATGTCTCTTGGGCATTATCCAGAACTCAAAGGGAAACCTCGGTGAATAAGGCACAAAAGAGATAAAGTCCGCCGAATCCAGTATGACCCGTTTACCGCCACGAGACTCCTCGGCAATAATGTCGCAGTATATGCAGCGTTCCTTGTAATAATAGTAAGCCTTGGCCCCGTCAAGTTCATCCTTGACACCCCTTGGAATCACTGGTACGGCAATGATCTGGGACTGGGGATGAGAGCCAAAGCCGCCGCAGTTTCTGCGACGGTCCTTGTATATCAGACTGTAGCGCAGCCTTGGATCTTTTTCAAGCTCAGACATCCGGTTTCTGTATGTCTTCACGACCCGCGTCATTTGAACTATACCGCTTTCATCCGCCGGCTTGTCGTGAAACGGCGACTCTATGATTATCTCATTGGCCCCGACGCCGTTCATCCTGTCGTACATGCCTACGGCTTTTCTTCCCAACTCGCCCTCAATCCTGAAAAGCGGATCCAGGCCAGGTATAACCCTCGTAAGCCAGGTGTTGCCGTCCCTGAAGGAGAAAATTTCATTTGGGGTCTCGCTTTCCCTTCCTGGACACAGCTGACAGGTCTTACTTTCGTGTTTGTGTTCCAATTCAGCAGGACGGTCTTCCTGATAGTATTCCGGAGGCTTGGAATCCTTCATGATAGCCGACCAACGATTAAGTATTGGATCTTTTCTCAGTTCCTGCATGGCTCAACACCTGATTTCATTTTTCTTTCAAATATATCAGTCTCATGCCCTGAAAAGTCAAATCGAAAACCAGCCGATGTCTCCTGTTAAACACAGGCGACATGAGGGCAGCATGTCCGCCGGTCAGGAACAATTTTAGCTTAAAACCGAGCCCTTTCTCCATATCTTTCAGCAGGCCTTCAACCGCCTTTGCCGTGCCGCTGATAATGCCCAGTGAAATGGCCGAGGCCGTGTCCTTCCCAAGCGCACCGGAGCGGGCCCTGAGAGGCGCGTCAGGAAGCCTGGCAGTCCCGGCGCACAGCGCTTTTTTCATAAGTTCAACCCCCGGCATTATTGCGCCCCCGATGAAAACGCCTCTGCCGTCCACAACCGAGATCGTTGTTGCCGTACCAAAATCCACGATTGCGGCAGGGCCCTTTATTGTTTGGGACACTGCAACGGCGTTTGCTATCCTGTCCGCTCCGACCTTCTCCGGTTCCCTGACTGAAAAGGCAAGTCCGGTGTGCTTTACCATGATCGGTCTGGTCCCGTACAGTTCCTTTAACGAACGGATAAGGGCCTTGTTTGCTGCCGGCACTACGGAGGCAATGACGGCTTCAACCGTGGACAGGGGGGTCTTGTGTCTTATCCTGGGCCGGCCCGGCGCTGTTACGGTATTGCGCCTCATGAAACTTCGGATTATTTTATTGAACGCTTCCGGAGGTTTTAACGGATAAGTCGGTATTTTTTCAATAATGACACGGTTATTCAGTCCGGGTTCAGGGAAGAGGCCGAGACCGATAGTGGAATTGCCTATGTCAATTGCAAGAAGCATCCCTTCTCCTCACCCCTTACTGTTTCTTAAGTGTATCACATCCCCGGCGCTTATCTTTTTAACGGAGCCGTCCGGCAGTCTTAACATCAGCAGACCGGCATCGTCAATGCCCTCGGCTGTTCCCCGAATCTCCGAGTCTTCCATGGTGACTTTTACTTCCATTCCTATTGTGGATGATAATTTTATCCATGCCGCGATGATAGGTGCGGGTCCTGTTTTGAGGAGCGTTTCGTACCAATTATCAGTTTCCGCAAGTATCTCCAATGCAATTTCCGTTACGGACCGCTTCTCGCCGGATTCATGATGGATGGAAGTCGAGACGCGCCTTATTTCTTCGGGCAATTCCTGAATATCCATGTTTACATTTATGCCGATACCGATTACCGCATATGCAATCCTGTCGGCAGCAGGTTTTGTCTCAGACAGAAGCCCTCCCACCTTCCTGCCCGAGATCATGAGGTCATTGGGCCATTTGATGGAGACCGGCAAAGAGGTCGCCCTTTGAAGTGCGAAGGCGCAGGCTACCGAGGCCATGAGAGTGAGGATAGGGGCGTCTCTCAGCAGAATATCGGGTCTGAGGATAATGCTCATATAAAGGTTCTTTCCCGGCGGAGATAACCAGGTCCTTCCTCGCCTGCCTCTGCCTGAGGTCTGGCTGCCGGCGAAGATGACTGTGCCTTCGGGTAATTTATCGGCGCTCTCTATGGCAATAGTATTTGTGGAAGACACACTATTGCGGAAGATTATTTCCCTGCCGATTGTCTTTGTCCGGCCGGACAGGGATTGTCCGAGCTCTTCGAGATCCATGGGCTTATTTTAACTTATTGTTGATGGGCCTGTGTAAAAAGGCGTGATTTAGCGATTATCCGATGAGCTTTACAAGTGCGGCTAAAACGGCAATACAAATCAGGAGGTTGAAAAGGTTGCGTCGTATAAATGTCGTAAAATCCGTGCAACAGATTGATTTTTATCAATAACATTTCAGAGAAATCTTTGAACACACAGCGAAGGCGGGAAGGCGGGGTCAGGTCTTTTTATTTGTCATTACTGTTTTTCTGCTTTTTCTTCATAATGCGGCTCACCGAGGAATAAGAGAAATAAAGGGGACGGTTCTCGTTATTGGCTCATCATGGAACCGTGTGATAGAGGGGTTGAAATAACGGTCTAAAAGGGGAGTGAGTTTACCTGATGAAAAGCTTTATGACGATAGACATCACGCCGGCCAGCACAAAGCCGAGCATCCACTTGATCAAAACAAGTTCGCCACGCAGGGTCTCTATTTTTGTATCCATGCCCAGGCCGAGTTCCCTGATCTCGTGTTTTACTTCCGAAACATCGTCTTTGGTGGCAAGCCCTTCCTCATGCGCTTGCCTTATGGCGGCCGTAATACCCTTGGCCTGCTCTTCAGTAAAGCCCTTTGCCCTTAGTGTTTCAACAGCCTGTAATGTGTCAAAAGTAACCGCGCTCATGCTTCAATCCTATCAGACCGCAGTTAAAAAATCAACTGCATGTTTCCAGGAGTTTTCCTAAAAAAAATTAGGCGCTCGAGCAAAAAAGATCATGGTCTTCGCAGAATGGGATGGGTCCCGACTCTTCTGAGAATATAGATATCATCGCTGATTTGAAATGTCATGCGGTAGTCTACTGTGACTCTCGCCTCCCAAACATACTCGTGCCCTTCCATCTTCTTTATCCGGAGGGACGGATGGTTTTGATTTTCCAGAAGTCGCTCGATCTGTTTGTCTATCTGCACTTGAATATTTGATGGAAGTTTTTTGTAGTCTTTTTTGAAAGGCTTCGTAAAAGCAACCCTCATTTTTTCAGGGCCTTAAGAGCATCTAACGCACCAGAAAACGGACCCGTAACGTCGCCTTCTTCAATGGCCTTGTCAGCTTCTTTTTCCAGTTCCTGCCATTCTTTTGTCCAGAACCACTCCTGGTCTCTGGGCACTAATTTATGGGGTATCAGTACGATAGTGTTGCCTTTAACCTGTGTATCAAGAAATTCACCTACTGTAAGATGCAATGAATCATACACTTCTTTTGGGATTGTTATCTGGTGTTTGGGACCAATTTTTACAGCCGGCATATCTTTACCCCCTTACTTTCTTACATTAAGTATATTTGAGTTGTTTAATGCCTGTCAAGGAAATACGGGGGGGATAAACGGGGCAAACGCACTACGTGTCATAAGCATCTCTGCCCGATGAGCTACCAAAATTAAGTGGTATTCGTTACAATACAAATAACAGATGAGCCCGACACTATTAAGAGAGAAAGGTTATCGATTCTTTTTCTTCTCCCGTGAGGAGATACGGATGCAAATTCATGTCGGCTGCTCCGAAAATGACAGAGCTGGAAGAGTAAGAAGGAAGGGGCAAGCCAATGAAAATATTCAAAGAGCTTTTTTCTTGTCTTAACAAAGAAAGAGTGAAATATATGATTGCCGGCGGCATAGCCGTCAACCTTTACGGCATTGAACGGGCCACGGCCGACATGGATATTGTTGTGAAGCTTGATGAGCGCAATATATCAAGATTCATCAATGCGGTTAAAAAACTTGGACTAAAGCCGAAAATCCCCGTCAAGCTGGAAGATTTTATTGATGACAAAAAAAGGGAAGAATGGATGACGGACAAGGGTCTGATGGTCTTCAGCCTCTATGATCCGGCAATCCCGTTTTTTTTGCTGGATATATTTGTTGTGGTCCCCTTAGACCACAAAACCGGTGACATCGACCGGAGATTTAGTGGGAGAGGGGGCTGGCGTTAATAATCAGGAGGTGTTTGTGTCACGGGATGATAGTTACAGTAGCTTGACGAGTGCGGCGATAACGGCGGCTTGCGCCACAAGCATGGCGGCCACCCATTTAATGATGTTGGCTTCTATCCTGGCTTCCAATTCTTTAAGATCACCCTTTGTGGCAAGCTCATCAAGACGGGTTTGCTCTACTTCTTTAAAGGTTTCGGCGATCTCTTTGGCGGCCTTATCAGTGAGGTCAGCAGCCTTGAAGCGTTCAAATAATTGCAGTGTGTCTATTCCCGTTGCCATGCTTACAGCTTATCAGACAGGGGTAATGATGTCAAGACGGGTACCAAACATAGACATCACGCCGGCCAGCATAAAGCCGAGCATCCAATTAAGCAAAACAAGTTCGCCGCGCAGGGTCTCTATTAATGTAAATAAAGGGAAACGTTTAATAATTGCAACTTTTCTTTGATGAAAGTTATTTGTGGTATAATAAAATCATGAAAAATATCAGGCATGGGGTCAGACTTAATTCTTGTAGTTATTTCTTTATGCTTGTCAACAATCTTGCCGTATCTTCCTTCAGTGTTTCCTTCGACCCCATATGCCGAGAGATCATTGCAGGGTCCTTGCATAAAAAAACACCT
>Ga0315281_10000717_pt1 | contig 47234 bp, 39 predicted proteins | sample YL17G07_0_MG_FD_204540 | JGI IMG/M metagenome (GOLD analysis project Ga0315281, IMG submission 204540) | Sediment microbial communities from Yellowstone Lake, YNP, Wyoming, USA - YL17G07_0 | ecosystem: Environmental > Aquatic > Freshwater > Lake > Sediment | place: USA: Wyoming | collected...
TTGGCGGAGCCTTGTCCAGAACGCCTCTCACAGTTGAGAGGAATTCTCGAAGAGTGATTCCTTCGATGGTTAACAGCCCAAGTCAACCGTTCAGAACAAGCATCTAATATGGTTTAGAGACAGAGCCGTATTTTCGTCCAAGGAGCTGACGAACTCGATTCGCTTGCAATAGTGATCGGCGCCTCATGCGGTGGCTGGAAAGCTATGACGGCGACCTCAGGGAACGGCATATGTCTAATGCAAGAAAACATAGGTTATGCGGCTATGACAGAGACGCCTTGTGTCATAGTGGATGTCCAGAGAGCCGGGCCAGGCACAGGCATAGCTACAAAGCCGATGCAAGGCGATTTCTATCAGATAAGATATGGGAGCAACGCAGACTATGCCATTATAGCGCTGGCTCCAAACTCCCCTCAAGAAATGTTTGGACTCACGATCGAAGCATTCAACCTCTCCGAAACCTTTAGGGTTCCAACATTCATACTGGCCGATGAAATTACAGCCCTGATGCGCGAGAAGGTTGTCATACCTGCAGCTGATGAGATCAAAACTCTAGAACGGAAGAGGCCTGAAGTTCCGCCGGAGAAGTTCGTTCCTTTTAGGGCGAACAGCGACATGGACATTCTTCCGATGCCCGCATTTGGAGACGGATACGCTTACCCGCTCTCCGGCTTCACGAGGACAGAAACAGGCTCGCCAACTGTAAGAGCAGATATTCATCAGAATCTAGTGAGTCGTCTCTGGAACAAGGTCGAGAAGAACGTAGACAGTATTGCGAGGATAGAGACCGCATTCCTCGACGATGCGGATATCGCTGTTCTCTCATATGGTACGCCGGCTAGATCAGCTTATCGAGCCGTCCTCAACGCGAGGAAGAAAGGCCTGCGTGCAGGATACGTCAGGTTGATTACGCTTTGGCCTTTTCCGGATCGATTGGTACGAGAGATTGCCGAGGACGTGAAGACCATTCTCGTAGCTGAGATGAACATGGGGAAGGTCGTGCGTGAAGTTCGGAGAGCTGTTGAAGGAACAGCCAGAGTTGTTCTTCATTCCAAGCCGGGCGTAGAGGCTCATACTCCAAGCGAAATCGAACAGAAAATGGCGAGCGTGGTTTGAATGTTGAACCATCCGGCGTTCAAGTACTTTAGGGTCAATAGACCAGGCACGCCTCACCTATGGTGCCCTGGATGCGGGATAGGACAAGTATGGTACTATACGGCGAAGGCAATAGAGGAGCTCGAGCTGGACACCAACAGAGTTCTGTGGGTCGGTGGAAGCGGTTGTACAGGGCGCATGTGCACTTACTGGTACAAGGACTACTTTCACACGTTGCATGGTCGGCCGCTGGCATTTGCAACAGGCGTAAAATTGGCGAGGCCTGAGCTGACCGTTATCTGCCATATGGGCGATGGCGAGGCCGCGGCAATAGGCGGCAACCACCTCATTCAGACCGCCAGACGGAATGTCGAGTTGGTTGCCATATGCGTAAACAACTTCAACTACGGCATGACAGGAGGGCAATTCTCCCCAACCACGCCTAGGGGAGCTATAACGTCCACCTCACTCTTCGGGAACGTCGAGGGAGCCCTCGACCTATGTAGACTTGTCGAAGCTTGCGGAGCAAGCTACGTGGCCAGATGGACGACTGTGCACGTTCGACAAACAATCGAATCCATAAAGAAGGGGATCAGAAAGAACGGATTCTCATTCATAGAAGTTGTCTCACAGTGCCCCACTTTCTATGGAAGACGAAACAGAACCGGAGATGCTGTCGAAATGATGAAGCAGTTCAGAAACTACTCGGTCACGAGGGACAGAGCAGAGAAGATGAGCCAAGACGAACTGAAGGACAAGATTGTGGTCGGAGACCTAGTGGATCGTGAAAACGTCGGCTTCTGTGCATCGCTTCACGATGTTGCAAGGAAATTGTCGGGTGATTCTCGTGACTAGAACGGAGGTTCGTTTCGCGGGGTTTGGCGGGCAGGGGATAATACTCGCTGGAATTGTCTTGGGCAGGGCGATCGCGGTTCACGAGGGCAAGAATGCGACCCAGGTACAATCCTACGGACCTGAAGCAAGAGGGGGATCCTGCAGATCAGAAGTTGTAGCATCCGAGGAGCAGATTGACTACCCGAGCGTAATTGAGGCCGACATCCTCGTCGCAATGTCGCAGGAAGCGGCACAGAAGTTTGTAGTAAATGTCAAGAAGGGGGGCCAGGTCATTGCAGACTCCACCTTGGTCAAGCTGCCAGAACTTCCAGACATCACAGTCTACAGGATACCGGCGACGCAGGTCGCCATGCAGGAGCTCGGCAAAAAAGTCGGAGCGAACATGATAATGCTTGGAGCTCTTGTTGCCCTAACGAAGGTCACCACGGAAGATGCCGTGCACAGGTCCTTGAAGGAAACCGTTCCAAGAGGGACGGAAGAAGTCAACCTGAGGGCATTCCAGATGGGCCTGAAACTCGCAGATCAAGCCCTGGCTCAGGCACGCACGTAATCGCAACGGCGGAACGTCTCGCCTAGTCCCAAGGCAAACATGGGAACAATCGCTTCCTTCTCTAGCAGAGAAAGAGCCCTGCCGATTTCTGACGCCTTTCAAGAGGAACCGTACAAATGGCATCTCAATTCGTGTCTGTCCACCATAGTTGTCACAGGCTCGACCTGTGCACAGACATGCATCGCGGATGGGCATCGTGTTACGAATATGCATCCCTTGGGCACTCTGACGGACAGGGTATCATTCCCACGAGTTTCACTCTCTTGACAAGCAACGACGCCTCTGTGTCTGATACAGTAGGAATCGCACCGGGAGCGTTGGCAATAGGAGATGCGTAAGATGCGTCATGGATCAGGATGGTTCAATCTTGGACACGTCCTCCTATCCGAATACATTCCTTGATGCGTCACAGTACGCGAGGCAGGTAGTGGAGAAGTACGGCGAATGCAAGGCTGTGGTTGAGTCGACAGACAGCGTGTGCATGAAGACGTATAGGCGTTCGAGTCAAATGGAGTGGAGGTGAAGCTAGCTAACCCGGTGAAGACAAGAGCCATCGCAGAAGCAAGAGTGAAGACCGATCAACCGCAAACGTATCCGGCGAATCTGCCGCATCCTAAGCTGGATTCAACCGCAGAAGACGAAGAAGCTGCTCCTCAGAGCAGAATACGATAGAAGACCTTAACCCACGAGGCCCAACGAACTCTGGGATCTCACCTACATCCATTGCGTTATAGACGGCTGGACGTACCTCTTCTTGGCTCACAGTACGAGACCGAATCCTTCAGGGAGAGCATGAAGATCCTAGTCGTCAAACAGGAATTCATAGCCGTCAACACGCCTGACAGCCACATGGAATCCTTCCATAAGACGTTGAAGCGCGAACATGTTTGGACAAGAGACTTCCAGAGCTTCCAAGAAGCGGCTGAAGCCATCTAGGGAGCCCATATAGACTACAACCGGAGAAGGATCCACTCATCCCTCGGATACATGACACCCTCGGAATTCCTGGCAAGAGTGAAGGTGACTCAACATGACGGATAGAACCACAAGCTCAAGAACCGAAAAGGCGTTCTCAATAACAGGGGTCCACTCCATTCCCTTAAGACCAAAACATTCAGGCGCGATACTGTTGACAAAGCCTTTACGTCATTGCTCGGGAAAATAGAGGCTACTTTCCAGTCTTTCAAGTTCATCGGCAGCGGATTTCAGGCCCAATTCTTCGAGCTTGCTTCTTGTCGGTATGCCAGTGGTCCTATCCCATGCTCTAAGTTCGTAGTAGTCGTCCAACATCAGCTCTAATGTCGCAGGGTCCAGCGCTTGTCCTCTCGTAGGTCCCGCTGTTAGTGGTTCTGCCATCCTGCCTGGAAGCCTATCCTCTTTACGTGTTATTCCTTCTCGGGCATTGAAAGCTCTGCAGAGGTTGAAGACTCTTTCTCCAGTCTTCATTAGCTCAGCTGCGTTGACATCCCATCCTGTGACCGCTTCGATGACTTGAATGAGTTCTGGAGTTTTGTATCCTACTCCTGCAAACTTGCACATTATGAGTGAATCGTACAGTGCGAAGAAGTCCTGAGTCTTAATCACATAGTCTACCTTCGTTCGATCTGTGGAGTACAGAGTCAGTTTCTTAGTTATACCGATTGCCGGGTCAAAGTTCTCCTTTTCGAAGACCGGGTCCTGTTCACTTTGTAGATGGCATGCACCGCGATTTGATGTTGCATACGAGAGTCCAAGTCCTTTCTTTCCTCGCGGTTCATGCATCGGAATCTCCAATCCCTTGACATGTGCGGCGAATTCCTCTGAGCCTTGCCCAAATTTCTCCGCCATCCGTCTCGTACCTAGCGCAAGGGTTGAGCCGAACCCACGCTTATGCGCGATCTCTTCCACAAGTTTGACAATTGCGTCTGCATTTCCCCAAATCAAGTCGATGCCGCCAGTATCTTTCGCCGTTATTATTCCTCGTTCAAAGCATTCCATAGCGAAGCCGATCGATACGCCTGCTGAAATAGTGTCTATGCCATACATGTTGCAAAGCATACTTGCTTTCGCTATAGCCTTCAGATCCATTACGCAGCACGTCGACCCGAAAGAGCCGAGCGTCTCATACTCAGGTCCTCCGTATTCAGGCAGCACCGGCGCGTAGGGACCATCCTTTACTGCGACCTTACGCATGCATCCTATCGGGCATCCAGGGCAGGTTTGTCTACCGACCAAGATCGTCTTGGTCATCGTTTCGCCGCCTATATCTTTAGCATACCCGAAGCTACCTTTTCTGAAGTTCTCTGTAGGCAGAACCCCCTGCTCATTTAGCGATTCCAGCCCACCTCCGGTTCCGTTCTTTGGGAGGTTTCTTATCCAGTCGCTCCTTCCACCCGTCTTCCAATTGTCAATGTATGTTCGTATCAGCTTTCTTAGCTTCTCGACTTTTGCGACTTGGAGCTTCTCTGTTCCTCGAACCGCCACCGCTTTCAATTTCTTCGATCCCATTACTGCGCCCAACCCGCATCTTCCGGCAGCTCTGTGTCTTTCGCTTATTATCGATGCATAGTTCACTAGGTTCTCACCAGCGATGCCTATTGATGCTACGATAGCTTTTGGGTCATCTATCTCTGCTTTGATCTTGTCCTCTGTCTGCGCAGTAGACCTCCCCCAGAGTTCCGAAGCATCGTTCATGGTTACTTGCGAGTCTCTCACAGAGACGTATACAGGGGTTGGAGACGCGCCTTCGATAACGATCGCCATGCAGCCAGCATTCCTTGATTCAAGTCCGAAACTTCCTGCTGCATGAGCTTCGCCCCATATGCCGGTTTGAGGAGATTTTGCGAAGACTCCGTAGCGGGAAGCCCCTGGTGCCATAGAGCCTTCCAGAACGCCGACCGCAAAGATCAATTTGTTCTCTGGGCCCCAAGGGTCTATCCCCGGTTTCAGTTCTTCGAAGAGGATTCTCGCTGCCAATCCTCTTCCACCAATGTATTTTCTCAGATCTTCCTCCGAAACTGTTTCCTCACGAGTGCTCTTGTTTGACAGGTTTATGCGGAGGATCTTGTTCAGCATCTTCAACATTAGTCGCCGCCGTTCCAAGGCTGGCACCAACCTGAAAGGTTTTCCACCAATGTCGCAAAGCGAACTGCTACGGGTTGTCTCAATACTACCGGATACCTCCGAAATCGTACGCTCTCGCACAACAAGAACAGGGTCTCGCTCCGCACTTGATGAGGACGTCCATGTGGCCTAACCCTTTAGGACCCTCTGGAGGGTGCGTGCGATCCGTTCTTCCCTCGATAATACTGCTCGCATGTGAAAACCTCATTCCGGCAGGAGCCCGTTCCAGCTATGTACGCGACTAGGGGTTTTGTGTATGGGCCCTCCTTCATACGCGACCAACGGCTAAAGCTGCGACGGAGAAGAATCATGGTTCGATTGTACGAGTACCAAGGAAAGCAACTGCTCAGAAAGATCACAGTTCCAATCCCTGAAGGAGACGTTGCATCTAACCCTGAGGAAGCGGCCAGAATAGCTGAGAAGATCGGCAGACCCATGATGATGAAAGCGCAGATATGGGCTACCGGCAGGTTCAAGGCTGGCGGAATAAGGTTTGCGGAGAATCCCCAAGAAGCCCAGAAGGTAGCTCGGGATATGCTCGGTAGCGAGATAAGGGCCAACAGAGTTGAAAAGATCCTCGTAGAAGAGAAGCTGGAAATTGACAGAGAATACTACGGAGCGGTGACCGTAGATGCTTCTCGGAACGTCCGGGCCCCGGTCGCTATCTTTAGCAGCGAGGGAGGCGTTGACATCGAGGAGGTGGCCGAAAGATCCCCTCAGAAGATCGCGCGAATGACTGTGGATATTGCGCGTGGAATCCGAAGCTACGATGCGTTCAACCTTGCGCTGAAGACCCGTGTGCCAACCTACCTGCTTACCGCTCTCGGCAACGTCATATGCGGTATCTACAGAGTGTTCGATGCGTATGATGCCCGTGCTGTTGAAGTCAACCCGATCGTTGTAACCCGTGACAAGAAGGTCTACGCGGCTGATTGTCGAGTAACAATCGATGATTCGTCCGCGTTTCGACATCCCGAGTTCGGTATCGACTTTCCACGCGAATTTCCCAAACCGCCGACACAGTTGGACAAGATTGCCTGGACAATAGAGGAAGGCGACTACCGAGGGGTCTGCTACTTCGCGCAGATGGTTCCTGTAATCGCAGAACCCGGCTACATTGGTTATCACGGGATTGGCGGCGGCGGAGCCATCTTGGGCGTCGATGCTCTAAACCGCCAAGGCCTGAAGATCGCTAACTATTCTGACACGAGCGGAAATCCAACGGCCGCAAAGGTCTATCGTTGCGCTAAAGTGATTCTCTCTCAAGCCGGAATAGAAGGCTACATGCTCGGAGGCTTTATCTTTGCAAACCAAGAGCAGTGGCACCATGCTCACGGTATCGTAAAGGCAATCAGAGAAGATCTCGCCGAGAGGCCTGGTTTCCCGGTTCTGGTACTCCTGTGCGGCAACAAGGAGAAGGAATCACTTGAGATTCTAGGGGAAGGGTTGAGAGGGTTGCCCATACGTCTCGAAACATATGGAAGCGACCGCGTCTACGACACAGATTTTCTCGCCAAGAGGATGAGGACGATGATAGATGAGTATCGAAAGGAGAGATCAGCGAGGCAGGAGTAGGGTACTATGTTAGAATTTGGGGAAGGAACGATAACAGTAAGGATCGACGATAGCAAGTGTCTCGAGTGCCAAACCAAGGCGTGCATCAAGGGCTGCAGCACATATGATCGCGGCATATTGAAGCTCAGGGATGGAAAACCCACAGTCTCGGATCTTGAGGAGGCCAAACGCCTAGGTACGGAATGCCTTGCATGCGAATATGAGTGTTGGTTTAGGGGCCTCAACGCGATCAAGATAGAGATTCCGACTCGTGGATTGGAGGAATACAGAACAAACACTAGATCCAGAATGGTGAAGTGATGGAATTGGTTATTCTTCTGGATGAAAAGACAAGTGTTCTGGTCCAAGGCATTACGGGGCGAGAAGGCTCGGCCCGCGCCATCGTCATGAAGGGATACAGCACGAGAGTTGTTGCGGGAGTTACACCCGGCCGAGGCGGAGGCGAGGTCGCAGGAATACCGGTCTACAACACAGTCGAAGAGGCCGTTAACAAGCATGGGCCCATAGACGCGTCTGTCACGTTCGTACCGGGTCCCGCTGTCAAAGATGCCGTCTTCGAGGCCGTTGACTCCGGAATAGAGTTGATCATCGTGCCCTCCGAGCGCGTGCCGCTGCATGATATTCTACGCATTGTGGCCTGCGCGAGGCAGGGAGAGGCTCGGATACTTGGACCAGGCTCCATCGGAATCATAAGTCCGGGAAAGGCTGCTGTGGGATGGCTTGGAGGATCGGCGGAGATGGCAAGAGAAATCTTTGTTCCAGGGTCTATCGGGGTTCTGTCGCGTAGCGGCGGACAATCGAGTACCCTTCCATGGACGCTTAGGCTTGAAGGCTTTGGAATAAGTACGGCACTACACATCGGTACTGAGCCCGTGGTGGGACAGTCGTTCGGCGATATGCTACCATTGTTTGAAGAAGATGCGCAGACGCAAGCTGTGGCAATGTTTGGAGAGATTGGAGGACCCTTCGAAGAGGAGGCTGCGGCAGTAATGAGAGAAGGTTTCTACACGAAGCCCCTCGTCGCATATATTGCAGGGGCTTGGGCTCCTGCCGGAATGAGGTTCTCCCATGCGAGCAGCATCATCGAAGGAAGAAGAGGAACAGCCCAGGCCAAGATACAGGCACTGCAAGAGGCGGGAGCGCATGTTGTGGAGAGGCCTGAACAGATCGGGCCCACCCTCAAGCAAGTTCTAAAGGGTTCAAAGTTGCCCCATGTCGCCTAGCTCTAGGGGATTAAGAGAACAGTCAATTGTTGTCGTATTTCGCAGCCAGCGGGCCTAGCCTTCATCGGTCATGCCCTCAAGCTAAGGGGACACGTCCTTATCTTCCCATATATCTCTGACGTGGAGGGTCACATGTACTGAGGACATCGATGTTTTCCAAAGAGGATTCTTGGTCATGACTTCAACGGATGTTGTAGTTGGTGGTAGAGCCATCTGGAGTTCTGCCGCATACTACCTGTCCACAGAGAACATGAAGGTCGCCCTACTGGAGAGACGCGAATTGGCATCAGAAGCGTTCGGTGCGAACATTGGTGGATTCTGCATCCAACTCGAGACGGGTACCGTCATGAACCTTGGGTTGGGTTTTGAGGAGCAGATATTCGGCTGCTTCTGGCCCCGGGAACGTAACAGATTGGTGTCGTCAAGGCACTTGGGTTGTCCACTCACGGTGTCGCTGTTGTGAGAGATGCCTCTCGGTTTGAGGAATTGGATATGATCATGACGATACGCTGTAAAGCAGACGATCATTCGAAAATTTCAGGAGCATATATCGCTTGAAGACGGTTGTATTGAAGAAATGTTCCGGGCGATTCCCACGACAGCTGTATTGTCCTAGGACATGTTGCACATTTCTGAAGTGGATTGGGAATGATCATAGGAATGAGAAGTGTTGAAGAAGTTGAGAGGAGCCTGGAGTCATTCTCTCCGGTTAGCCATCCGAGGGAGTGTAGGACCAGGAGTTCCGCGCGATCAACAATATCTCGGAGCCAAGCCCTAGGTCCTCGACGTAGAGAAAGGTGCCCGCCGCCAAGCTAGGGCCACAAGCAGATCCCGGATAAACCCGCTCGCTGTCCAAGCCGCCCGTTAGCATATCTGTGTTCATTTCGGTTACATGACGCTACCACATCCTCCAGAGAAGGGGAATACTCTCCCCAAGAACAAGCTCGAAAACCGAGGCCGGTCTTAAAAGAGCGCTAGGCGGAGTATTGTGGACCACGTTCGGCGAAGGCACGGGTATATCCCATACGATACCAGATATTGACCCTCGGTACGGTGAATATTGTGAAGAATAGGATTCGCAAAGTCATCAAAGAAGGCGGAGCGGCTCTTGGAGCGGGGGCCCTGACATTCAACCCAAATGTGATCGAAGTTCTCGGGAATGCTGGTCTGGATTTCGTTTGGCTTGACTTGGAACACACTGGCCACTGTCCGTTCGACAGCGTCTCCATGGAGAATCTGATTAGGGCAGCTGATAACGTTGATATCGCGACTCTTGTCAGAGTTCCCACCGATGATGATCATATGATCGGTAAGCTCCTAGATGCGGGTGCCCAAGCCATCTTAGTTCCCGGTCTAAGTAGTGTGGAGGAGGTTCGGCATGCCGTCTCAGCAGCAAAGTACAGCCTTGGAGGAAGAGGAACGCCGCTCTCCCGGGCCACCGGCTTTAGAGCACCCGATCAAGCCTTCGCTGAACAAGCTGACCAAGACACTATGATAGGAATCATGATTGAGAATAAGGCTTTGATAGATAACCTGGACAAGGTTCTAATGATCAACGGTCTCGACTTCGGCTTCATCGGTCCTAGTGACCTCTCGATCTCTCTCGGTGTACCATTCCAAACGAGCCATCCGAAAGTGAAGGAATACATCTCAAAGGCTCTTGAATTATGCAAGGCGAAGGGGATTCCCGTAGGCTATCCTGTCTCAGACCTGGAATCCGCGAGGAAAGCTATTCGTGAAGGATGCAAGCTGCTTCGAATTGGAGTGGACCTACAGGTTCTTCATAGGGAGTTCTCACGTCTCATCCAGCAGGTGAAACAGCCTCCGGCTTAACGTCTGCCACTTATTTTCCCCGTTCCTTTCTTGTGAAGTATAATTAAGCTGACTTGCGTACGAGTCCAAGTCGGGTGCCTGCCAACACTCTTCTTGCTGCGCATCGCGTACATTTCAAGCCGTATTGAAATGTAGAATCGGGTTATGCTGCTATCGGGCTCCGTTCGAATGTGAGTTTCAGTGCAGCCTTAGTACAGCCCTACGGGTCTGTGGAATGCTATCGCCAACAGAAAGAAATATGGATGATCGCTGTCTTGTGTGACCCTTTGAGCAGTCAACATCAACTTTTCTACTTCAAAAGAACCAAAGGCACAAAGGCACACCTCGAGGCGCACTCAGAATGTGAGCAAAGAAGGCACTCGAGTGGCCTCCTCTCTGCAAATTCAAGAATACCGAGAAGAACATTCCAGGACATGACGCTAGTGAGCCCGACGGCAGAGTAGCTACGCTTCTGATAGAGGCATCCGTATTCCTCTATCCACCAATAATCGCTTGTCAATTTGCTCCGCAAAGTGACAAGAAGCGAAATGCCCCTTCTTGATCTCTCTAAGCTCAGGGTAGACTTCCTCGCAGACTCTTTGTCTGAGTGCGCATCTTGGATAGAACCTGCATCCAACAGGGGGGTTCGCGAGGTTGATGCCTGCTTCAACGATTTGTGGTAGTTCACAAGAAGTGGGTAGCTCCACGCTTGTGTCGACCACAGGCATCGCCGAAAGAAGAGTCCTGGTGTATGGGTGAAATGGACGTTGGAATAACTCTTGTGTGGAGGCCAACTCTAGAAGCTTCGCATAATACATCACGCCCACAGTTGTTGAAATGTTCTTCACTAACACGAGGTTATGGGAGATAAACAGGTAGGTTAGAGAGAGCCTCTTCTGTAATTCATCCAGAAGGGCTAGAGTCTTCGCCTGAACAGACACGTCCAGGGCGGAGGTTGGCTCGTCTAGAACGAGAAGCCGGGGATTCAGCGCGAGAGCCCTCGCAAGTCCTACCCTCTGCTTTTCGCCTCCGCTCAAGCCGTAAGGGTATCGGTGCAGATAGTCCTCCGAGAGCTGAACTAGTTTCAGAAGCTCGACGGCGCGATCGAGCCTTTCAGAATGTCTTCCCACTTTGTGTATCTCAAGTGGTGCCATAACTATATCCTTAACCCTCTTTCTAGGGTTTAGTGACGATGTGGGATCCTGAAAGAGCATCTGCACGTTGCGCCTCGTTTTCATCAGATCGTCCGGACTGAGTGTTGTTACGTCACGTCCTTCGAACCATACGGTGCCAGCTGTTGGCTCATAGACCCTCACAATCGTCTTGCCGATCGTCGTCTTGCCTGAGCCCGACTCCCCTACGAGTGCAAAGGTTTGACCAGCGTCTATCTTGAAGGAGACACCGTCAACGGCCTTGATCTCACCGGTCTTCTTCCTCAAGATACCGCCGTAAAGAGGGAAGTACTTCTTCAGATCGTCTACGCGAAGGGTTTCTTTACTCAAGCCTTGCTATCACTCGTGTGATTGATATGGCATTCCACAAAGTGGCCGGGTGATACTTCGACCATTTCTGGCTCGACTTGCTCACAGTTCGGCGTCCGGTGCTCACATCTAGGATGAAATCGGCATCCACTAGGGGGATTTACGTAATCTGGCACCATCCCCGGGATTCCCTCCCCTATGCTACCCCGCAATTTAGGCAACGACCGAATCAGACCCATCGTGTATGGATGGATGGGTTCATCAAAGACTTCCCTCATATTGCCAATCTCGATCACCCTCCCAGCATACATAACAGCGATTCTGTCCGCTAGTTTCGAGGCCGTTCCCAGGTCATGGGTAATATATAGTGTTGAGAGATTCTCTACCCTGATTCTTTCTTTGAGCAGGCTGATGATTTTGTCTTGGACGGTCGAGTCTAGGGCTGTTCCCGGCTCATCGGCGATCAAAAGCTTAGGTCCTCCTAGGAGGGCCATGGCGATCAGGACACGCTGCCTCATCCCTCCACTCAATTCAATTGGATACCGCTTCAGTATGAGCTCAGGAGAGGGTATTCTGAGACTGTTCAGCATGGCGAGGGTCTTCTCTCTCAATTCTCCTTGGAGCCTTCTATCACGTTTCAGCCACCCCTTGACAGTGACTTTTTGTTGACCCTGCCACATCATCATGGTCTGCATCTGATCTTCGACGGTGTAGACCGGGTTTAGCGCCGTCATAGGATCTTGCGGCACCATGGCAATCTCCTTGCCCCTGATCCGTTGAAGGTCAACATTATCCATCTGCAAGAGGTCCTTGCCTCTGAAGAGAATTTCTCCTGAGACTATCCGAGCAGGCGGGATAGGAATAACCCTCAGTATTGCCTTCGCTGTCAAGGACTTCCCACAGCCTGTCTCCCCCGCCAAGACCAAGGTCTCTCCCGCGTTGACCACAAGGTTCACGGCGTCAATGATTCTCGCCTCTCCCCGAAAGGTTGCGAAGTACACCCTTAGGTCTCGTATTTCAAGCAAAGGCGATGAAGACATAACTCACCGGATTCAGATGACTTCGATAAATGCTTAAATGCTTTGCAGCTTGTTGACCGTTGACGTTTCTTTCTCAACGAATGACGACAGCTATAAATACGTCTTCTTGGCCGCCTAGCTAATTCGGAGTTTATTTTACCAATGGTCGAAGACGGAAGCCTAAGGCCTTACCTGGTGCGGAGAACGCTCCTAGTAATTCCGGCGGTCTTCGGACTAGTATTTCTGATTTTCATAATATCAAGGGTTCTCCCAGGGGACGTCGCGCTAATCGTGCTGGGTCCACGTGCCACGGCTGATCAACTCGTCGAATTCAGAAGGGCCTTCGGCCTTGACCAGCCCCTCCCTGTGCAGTTCTATAGGTACTTTTTGGGTCTGACGAGAGGCGATCTTGGCATGTCTTTCAGGACGGCGAAGCCTGTCATCGCAGACCTGATTCAACGTTACCCCGCTACGCTGGAACTGACCACCGCAGCGATGATCCTTTCCATCGTCTTTGGGATCCTCGTAGGGACAGTATCTGCGACGAGCGGGAGGAAATTCGTCGACCCAGTCTGCAGACTTCTTTCTATCTATGGTGTGTCACTTCCGGAGTGGTGGACGGGTTTACTTCTCCAGCTTGGGTTGGCATTCGGCCTTGGCCTCTTCCCGTCGACTGGCAGATTTGACTACCAACTTCTTAATCCTCCTCTACATATTACGGGTCTGTACGTGCTTGACAGTATCATCACTTTGAACGGCCCAGCATTGATGAACAGTCTTGCGCATCTTGCCCTGCCGGCTTTCGTTCTGTCACTCGGTTCATTTGCCCAGATCACAAGGATGACTAGGTCGAGCATTCTTGAACAGTCATCAAAGGACTACGTCGTCTTCCTGAAGGCGAATGGCCTTCCTGACACACTAGTCACATACAAGTACATTCTTAAGTGCGCTTTTTCTTCCGTGCTGACGATAGTTGGCCTCACATACGGCTTCCTCCTAGGTGGTTCATTCCTAGTGGAGTCCGTGTTTGCATGGCCTGGGATGGGATACTACGCCGTCCAAGCACTCTTGTATAAGGACTTCAACGCCGTGGTTGGGGTCGTCTTGATTGTCGGAATAGGCTTCGCTGCTGTCAACCTGTTGGTTGACTGTCTCTATGGCGCCATCGATCCTCGAGTCAGATTTGGGAAGGCTAGGTGAACAGGAATGAAGACTACCGGCGTCTTTCTCAAGAGGAAAGGAAGACTGCAGGACTCTATCGATGATATTCGAATTTCCTGGTACAGGCTGAATCGAAGCAAGCTATCCTTAGCCGGAGCGGCCCTGATCCTCGGAGTCGTCTTGGTAGCTGTACTCGCGCCGTATATCACTCCCTACCCCGAGGAGGCTGGCAAGGTCACTCACTTCGAGAAACGGTTACAGCCTCCGAACTCTGAGAACTGGCTCGGAACGGATGGTGCTGGAAGAGACGTGCTTACAAGAATAGCATTCGGCGGTGTCATCGCGCTTGAAGCCGGGCTAATTATTGTTGCCATCGCGATAGGCGTGGGCGTGCCTTTGGGGCTGATCGCCGGCTACTTGGGAGGGACAATCGACACGATCATCATGAGAATAACGGACGTATTCCTGTCAATACCCGGCCTGGCGCTTGCCCTAGTTGTCGCAGCTGCTGGGACACCGAGCCTAGTAACCAGCTCTCTCGCGATTTCGCTCGTTTGGTGGCCCTGGTATGTTCGTCTTGTCCGAGGTGAAGTTCTGCCTCTTAGGGAGGAGCAGTTTGTTGAAGCCGCTAGGGCAGTGGGAGAGAGCAAGATGCGGGTAGCTTTTGGGGAAATACTTCCCAACCTGGTACCTGTTGTGACGGTGAAGGGAAGCCTCGACATGGGATACGCAATACTGTGGGGTGTGGCTCTGAACTTCCTCGGCTTGGGTGTGCAAGAGCCAACAGCCGACTGGGGTCGCATGCTGGCCGAGGGCCGAAACCTTCTCCCCTTTGATTGGTGGCTCTCCGTTTTTCCAGGTCTGGCAATTTTCATTGCCGTTCTAGGCTTCAATCTGCTCGGTGACGGTCTGAGGGATATATTTGACATCAGGATCATCTGACTACTCTGTCGACTTATAGGAAATGACACAATGTTCGAATCGAACCCGAGGCTCTGTTACCTCAAGGTGATCTTTCGCTCTGGATAGGGAGTCAACTTAGGATTGATGATTGGTTGAGGATCACTCTAGCTTTGAAGAGGTTGAAGCTGATGGAAAAGATCGCCGAACCTATGCGCCTGTTCTAGTCGCCCACATCTGTCCCTGAAGTTTACCTCAGCCGGATAGAGTAACTCACGAAGCCCTCGTGGGTGGGTAACATCCGCGACTTGTGGAACGCCTCAATCTCACCCATGATCGATGGTCGCCGCACGCGACGACATATTCTGCGCCGTTTCCGTTGTCTGCACGTAGGCTTCGAATTTGGCTGATGCCTTTCTCGCGTCGTTCGCTTTCGTTGGTGTAGGGCTGTGAGCCGCGGTCTGTTAGTACCTCGCGTGGGCATCCATGCTTCTCGATGGCTTGTTTCAGGAACTGGGTTGTGCTTTCGGCTTGTGGAATACAACGTATCCCATGATCAATCTTGAGTGTTGAAGGATGCCTGCCTGTCTATTGTATGCTTGCCAGATCTGTTTCATAGGTCCACAAGGCTCAAATAGAACTTGAACAGCTCAACTGCTTTGTTAGAGTGTTACTATTCTAAAGAGATGAAGAATAGATGACTGAAGAAAAGAAGGTTTCGCGTCGGACTTTCGTCGCTGGTTCGGTTGGTGGACTTGTTGTCGGAGCTGCCGCGGGGGCTCTTGCCGGATACTATTCAGCTCCGCCAGCTGTTGGAGGAGTTACATCCACAGCCAAACCGACAGCCACACCGAACGTCCTCTTGAACTCAACGTTCCATGACCCAACTTCGATGGACCCGCACAAGAATAATGACGAGCCGACTACGCGATACGTAGCAAACCTGTACGACCCGTTGGTGAGGGTAAATGGTGTACCCGGGGCGTGGATTGCGGTCGAGCCGCATCTAGCCAAGACGTGGGACATTTCTTCCGATGGTCTGGAGTACGTATTGCATCTTCGGAGAGGAGTTAGGTTCCATGACGGCTCGATACTCGATGCGAATGCTGTGAAGTACTCTATCGAGAGAGCGCTGGCCATAAACATGAATTTCTCAGCAATGAGCATTAAGCCGTTTGTATCTGCTGTTGGGGCCCCTAGTACGTATGATGTGAAGGTGACTCTAAAGCAACGCTATTCTCCATTCATCCAGGTGATGCCCTGTCTCTACATGGTGAACCCCAAGCTAGTTGAGGCAAACATCAAGCCGGAGGGGCCGTACGGCGACAAAGGTGACTACGGAACCTTGTGGCTTGAAACCAACGACGCAGGCTCTGGGCCTTATAGTCTCAAAGAAAGGAGGACAGGCGAGCTGACAGTCTACGAACGCTTTCCAGACTACTGGGAGGGTTGGGGACCACAATACTTTGATGAATATAGAGTCAGTTTTGTTTCAGAGGTCCCCACGATTGCGGCGCAGCTCGCGGCTGGCCAATCAGACTGGGGCGAAATATGGCTTCCTGAAGAAACCTTCAATGACCTTGAGAAGACTGGGGCGTGCGTTGTTCCTCAGTGGGCGGATGCATCTGGGACCTTCACCATACTCCTGAACAACCAAAACCGGTTCCTCAAGAACAAGCTCGTGAGGCAGGCGATGTCCTACGCGTTCGACTACGAGACCTGCATCAGGGACATATGGGGAAGCAAGGGTCTGCCAAGTACAGGACCAATACCTACTGGCATGATTGGCTACAACTCCGAAGTCCAAATGTACGCTAGAGACATAGCGAAGGCGAAGGATCTAATGGCGCAGTCAGGCTTCAAGCCCGGAGACGTAAAGATAGATGCCCTCTATACAACGGGGGAGGAGCCGAGGAGGCTCATGTCGCTTCTGATGCAACAGAACTTCGCTGAGCTCGGCATTGAACTCGCAGTCAAGGATATGCCATGGGCGCCATTTACGAGCGCACTGGCAAGCATGAATGTTGAAGATTCATTTGCGATAACATTCTTGGCAGGATCCATCGCGGTCCCTGATCCGGACGACATTCTCACTAGGTTCTATTACTCCAAGCTCTGGGAAGTTACGGGCCTAAAGTCATACTATACCTGCTCATACTACAAGAACGAGACGGTTGACGCGTTGATCGAACAGGGCAGAAGTGCTCCGACCAGCCAACGGGACGCGATTTACAAGCAAGCTACTAAGCTCATCATTGAGGACGCGGCCAGCATATGGCCTGTGTGGCAATACACCAGAACCGCGATAAGACCAGACATAGAAGGCTTCAGGCCGTTACCATTCAACTTTACGAACTTTATGCTAGACCGAAGAAACTCGTGGTACAGGGTAAAGAGCTAGGGAACCGAAGGAATCCCTACCTCCATCCTTTTTTGTCAGGGACGGTACCGTAGGGTTTGTTTCACCTACGAATCCCAACCACGTCTATTTGCGAGTTATGACCACGTGAGCTTTCCGATCATTCCGGCTTCGATGAAACTAATCTTCCACCCCATGGGAATATGCTGTTGAGCCGGACTCGATAGTAGAAAGCCAGTAGTTCATCACCAATTGAGCACGTTCGAAGTTTTCGCTACTAAAGAGATAGTTTTGCCGTTCGAGCGCGCGGTCGAGACGGTTGATGGGCATGTGGACTGTTTTCCGAAACAACTGACTATCTCCTTACCAGCCCAGTCTCTCACCAACGGTTCCAGCCCAGGAGTTGATTGGCTGGCTCATGAGGCCCGGGTCAACTGGCCAAAAGATTCACAACAAAGGAAATTGTCGGGTTGAGCGAGGTCACCTCTAGGTAGATCTGATACGCAACCAGCTTGCTGCCCGGCTTAGCCTTCGATTGGTTTCACTAAGATGGAGTTTCTCACAACCTATTGATGGTCTTGGTCGGCTTCTCTTGAAGCAGCGGATGCGTATACGCAAACATCAGTTCGCGATACGAGGAAGCACTCTCTTCATATTGCTGCGAAAAGGCGGGAATGCCTTCTTGCTCTGACTGAGCTTCAGCTTAACTAGCAACTCGCATGTCTTGAATCCGACAACGGCTGGATCGATGACTGGGACCCCGAGTTTCTGGGACAATGCGTCCGCGACGCCCACCATGTTCCCACAGCCAAGAACCAGCACATCAGCATTGTCTTCTTTGATCGCCTTATCGCCCTCTTCAACTAGTCTCTGGATCGTTTTCTCGCGATCCACCAAGAGCTGCATCGCCGGAATGCCAATCCATCTGATTGAGGCGCATCTAGAGCTCATGCCATGGAGTTGGATCATATGTTCAGTCATCGGTGCAGTGCTTTCCAGAATGGTCAGATAAGAAAACTTACGACCAAGCATGGAGGCTAGGTGAAGAGAAGGCTCCATCAGACCTACGACCGGAACCCTCAGCCTCTCCTTGGCACCATAAAGTCCGGGATCATCCGCACAATAAATGACGACTCCATCGTACTTCTGCTCGTCCACTCCGTCGATCACCTGCGCCAGGTGACTCAGGTTCAAATCCGCAGCGAAATGAGTCTCCGGAGACTCCGCTCCTTGATTGAGACAAACGACGTCGAATTTGGTTCCAGGATCCTTCACCAGCTCGTAGGCTTCTCGCACCATCTTCTTGAGATCTATGTCCGTAACTGGAACCGGAACGACGACTAGAATTCTCATGGCGAGTCACTAGGGGTAGTCACTAGGGGCCGCGATCCTAATTAGGCGTTTCGAATAGACCCGTGAAGAGAAAAGAGAGGGACTGTCAGATGACCAACCTGCCTCTTCTCATGACAATCCTATTATCGAGCGACAGCGTGGCCAGCGGTACTATGAAGTCTTCGTGAACATCTGCTTTGACGGCCCCGCCCATATGAGAATTGTCTCCTATCCCAATGTGAACGGTTCCTCTAATCTTTTCGGCTTCCAAGGTAATATCTGGTCGTTTCGCGTTCGGGTTAGTGCCCACCCCAAGCTCTGCGTGGTTTCTGCGCGAGAGATACGGTTCCTCTTCCTTGCCGAATGACAGGAGTTCTCTGAGCCTATTGCCCACTTGGCCCCCGCCGTCGATGCTAGTGACTTTGCCTTTCCTGAAAGTCATGATCATGTTCTCCTTCAGCTCCGGGCACCAGCCCTTCTGAACGACAACCCTGCCGTTTGTCGTTCCTTCTACTGGAGAACAGTATGCTTCACCCGATGGTAGGTTGCCCCATGTTCCCTTCTCCGTGAATATCCCTGAATCTGACATTCCATTTCTTCCCTTGAGACTGAAGGTTAGGTCCGTGCCAGCTCTGGACTTGATGGTGGCCTCATTCGCCAGTGTGATCAAACCAGCCATATTCGTTGTTTCATGTGCGATCTTCCTGTAGTCTGCAGCCATTGGGCCTCCGGGGTAGAACATCTCTGGCAGGAACCTCGGCATACTCGCAACTCGCGCGCCCGCTTGCGTCGCATGTTCCCGTGCATCGGTGTGAGTAAGTGAGTACGTTGTTATTGCTACCACCACATTTGCAGTCTTCATTCTCTCTTCGACCTCCGTCCCGGGATAAGTGCCATTCTTCCCTACTGATGAATATGCAAGAAAATCCACGCTTGATTCCGGGAACGCTTGAATAGCTATCTCACTTACCATTTTCGCAAGGACTGATCGGCGCACGGCATCTGCAAGTTTCTCGCTGTTCTGGGTTTTCCATTCATCTATGGTCCGAGTGTCTGTGACCACCAGAAGTTTTTCTCTAGCTTTGAGTCCCATATTCATCTTGAGCATGTTAACAACGCCTTTCTCAATTTTCCTCCCGTCAATCAAACCAGTCTTCCTCCAGAGAATGGTATGGCAAAACAGAGGTGGATTAAACTTGCTACTCGATCGCATGCAAGGGCCAGTTGTCAAATGTGTCTCTACATGAGAGGACGCATACCCTTGAACGATTGGAGGAACGCATGATTGGATCTAGTCTTGTGCGATGGATGTTACGCGCACAGAACGCAAGACGTGGATAATCAGTTTACCAGATGATGCCTCACGCTGTAGGATCACGATTCATCATTATCAAACAGTCGAACATGCGATCGACGTTGGGATTGAGACGTGGATTGGTGATGTCAATTCTATCTGTCGCAGGAGACGGTTACAGTTCTCGGGATTCTGCTCTGCATACGGGAATTTCCATATTGGCGGAAGTCGTGGCGAGCTTATCTACAATCCGAGAGACCGACGCCTTCCACGAGGCCTACGCCTGCAAGCGTTCGAGTTTTCTCACTCGCGACAATACTTAGAACGGCCACAACCAATTCTCGTTCTATCCACTATGATGTGTAATGATTTCTTGAAGAGAGAGTCGCAGGCGATTCTCTTAAATAGACACTTAAAGGCTTTTTGACTTGAGATGAAAAATGACGGGCCTTTACGAGTACGAAATCGGAAAATCCGCCGATATTCTGTGTAGGGAGCTATTCAAGTTGAAACCAGGAGAAACATTCGCCATAACGGCAGACACCGAATCAGACGCCCGGGTCGTCGAGGCCGTGGCCAGAGCTGCGTTTACTGTTGGAGCCAAGCCTATGGTGATATGGGTCGCTTCTCCGATAGGCGTAGGAAAAGCAGGTGACCCTATGTGGCCTGTGAAAGCCCTAGGTGCAGCCTTAAAGGAGTCCGATGCATGGGTTGAATTCAACAATCAATGGCTCCTGTACTCAACTCCCTATGAGATAGCGATGCGAGAAAACAAGAATCTCAGATATCTCTGTCTTAACGGCATGAATCCTGACATGATGACGAGATGTCTGGGGAGAATCGACTATCCAACCCTGAAGGCGTTTCAAGAGAGGATTTTGGACGCGAGCAAGAAAGCTAGACATATGAAGCTGACGACCCCGGCAGGCACAAGCATAGAATTCGACAATGACCCCACGAAACCGTTCAGATGCCAAGTCGGGTACGCTGACACGCCAGGTCCCCACATGTTGTCGGGTCAAATAGGGTGGGCGCCGAATTTCGAGACAATAAATGGAATCATCGCGTTCGATGGATCGATTGTACCTCCAATTGGACTCGTGAAAGAACCTGTGAAGCTGCATGTAGAGAGAGGCAAGATCACCAAGATCGAAGGTGGCAAAGATGCTGTTGAATATGAAGCTTGGCTAAGGAGCTTCAATGACCCGAATATGTTCAACATGGCCCATGTCTGCTATGGATGCAATCCAGGCGCCAAGTTGACAGGGAATATCCTCGAAGATGAGCGGGTCTGGGGTTGTACGGAATGGGGAGTGGGCCACATAGGGGCCCACATAGCGCCTCCGCACGGTATCCCAGCAGCATCCCACTCAGATGGAATCTGCCTGAACACGTCAGTCTGGCTTGACGGCGCACAACTCCTCGACAAAGGAAAGCTCGTACACAAAGATCTCATTGAAATGGCAAAGAAGCTTGGAAAGGCCTAAGTCTTCATCCAATATTGCCTAATCTTGTTTTCTGGCATATGCTTTTTTTCGCAAACAGCCCTATACGAATTGTGTGCAAGGCCAGCACTCTCTGCCGCCGTCCCAGACTGTTCCAAAGTACAGATCGTGGCCTCTGGGCGCGATCGCACTGCTCCTGACTCAGCTTACTCTGGCAGTCAAGTTTCTCCTTCAGGCGGAGACCAGGTGAGTCAAGCTCCAGGTGCGCGCAGAGGCTCAATCAGAATATGATTCACGATATGAGGATCTCTGCTCTGGTCGTCGGTTTCAGAAATATTCTCGAAAGATGGGCTTGACCTAGGCAGACTGCTCAGAACGAAACGCCAAGCTGGAAAGGCCTCGGCATATCCGGGCGGAAGCGATACCTCCAAGGACATGGCGATGTGAGAAGCGCCATCGATGGAGTAAGTCTTAAGCGCCGGCAAGAGGTCAGGCGTTGAGGGTCGGATCATGTGCCACAGTCCTTACGAAATCAAGTCCCCGGTTGAAAAGAGCTTCAAGTTCATTGCAATAGGCGCGGACTACGACTACCTGATGTGGAGAGCAGATATTGCCTCTGAAGCAAGGAATGTGACTGACTATGCTTGTTGATGTTCACGCGCACCTCCATGGTGTCGAGGATCTGGAGAAGACCCTGAGCGAAGCGTACCAGGCGGGGGTAAGGAAGATTATGGCTGTAAGCATGGACGTTAAGTCGTATGAGAAGACCTGCGCCATCAAGTCGGATCTGGTCAAGATCTACCCTGCGCTGGGCATACACCCATGGAATGCAACTTCACGTCTAAATGAGTTCGAGAAAGCATTGGAGAAACTGAAGAATGTGCGGTTCGTGGGGGAAATCGGCCTCGACTATATCTACACCAAGGATCCGAACGAACATGCTGACCAACGCAAGGTATTCACAGCCTTCCTTGAAGCATGCAAGGGTACAGACAGGGTGGTCAACATTCATTCTACAGGCGCAGAGGAGCAGGTTCTGGCCATGCTTCAAACATATGCGATCAAACACGTGAACATACACTGGTTTGATGCTGCGGAACAGAGGACGCCGTTGAAACTTGTCCCCAAGATCATCGACCTGGGATACTACGTTTCCATCACGCCCTTAGTAGCAACTTCCAGCAATGTACGAGAGCTTGCAAGAATGGTTCCGCTAGAGAATCTCCTCACCGAAACGGACACTCATCCACTTGTAAAGTATGACGAGGTCCCGTCAGCACCAAGGATGGTAAAGACCAGTGTCGAAGGAATAGCCAGCGTAAAGAACTACACTGTGGACGAAGTGGAGAACGCGATAGCTCAGAACTTTGTGCGTCTCGTAGGTTGATTCCGAACCAACACCGCGTTCGTCGGGGCGTTGCTCACCCGTCTCTAGTCCGTCGACCAATTGCAGCTTGGGCTTGTTGGCGGTATTTGTGCGTGACAGCCGTCCAGCGTTGATCTCTCGATTCTTCGTAGGGCAACTACATAGAAGCGTTGGTTGCCCATTGGGGAGGCAGCATCCCTCAGTGGATGAATAGGTTCAGGTTCCATTTCAGATACTAATTCACCCTTCACCATTGGGACATTGCGTAACGGTGTCCGCATGCATACCGACGAGTAGTGGTTCTTCATGGGCGCTGCCTCTTCCTGAACTTTGGTGATCAGATTGCTGTGACCGTCAACGATAGATTGAGTGCTCGGCGTCTTAGTGAACATGTCGTCGAGCTAGCGAACGAATCCCCTCTCGTCTCCTGATTCGCTGGTCAGCATCGCAGGTGCCATCCCACCGTTATTTTGGGACTGGACAGGCTCAGGCTTGAACGCGGTTCCTGCATGTCCCTGAATCATCACCGTCATCTTTCGCATGACCCGAACAGATGGAGCCGCCGATAAGCCCGCATCTCTATAGTCTCGATGTGCTTCGGCGCGCCTAGTCCTATTGCTGGATGTGAAGTTACAAGAAGAATTTTCTAATCCTCCTGATAATATGCTAGGCGAGTGGTCGATTCTTGAAGGAGCTAAGCAAACAGAATATCGAGGATCTCTTGGTCGGAGCAAAGATAATGGGTGTAGGCGGCGGGGGAGAAAGTGAGTCGGCCCGCCCTCTTGTCCAAGAAATCTATAGGAAGAAGAAGACGTTCAAATTGATTGATCCCGAAGAAGTTCCCGATTCAGAAAGAGTAGTAATAGTGGGTAGAATGGGAGGCGGGATCACGGAAGAGCAGAGGAAGAAGGTTGAGAATCTGCCGAGGATAAAGGAGAGACCAGACTTCTTGGCTTTTAGACTTCTCAGCAAATATATTGGTCAAGAGCCATATGCAGTCCTGCCCATAGAGCTAGGAGCGGGGAACACCTTGGCGGCTATGTATTCGGCCGCTATGCTCGACAAGCCAACTGTTGACGCTGACTGTGCATCCAGGGCAAAGCCTGAGATCTCTATCTCCACAACGAATGTCGCTGGCGTTCCAGTGACACCTGCTTGCCTTGTGACACCTTTTGGAGACGTCTTGTATATCGAGAGAGTTTTGAGCGATATTAGGGCTGAAGACATGCTGCGTGCAGTTGCGGCTGCGTCCGGGGGAATTTGTGGAATCTCCAGATGCCCCATGGACGGCAGCGTTATGCGGAGGGCCGTAGCACACAATACCGTGTCCATGTGCATTGAAATTGGAAAGGCGATAAGAGAGGCTATGAAGGCCGGGAAGAACCCTGTGGACGCAACGCTGGAAGTTGTGGATGGGATGAGATTCTTTGAAGGAAAGGTTTCGTCATTCGAGAGGAAAGAGTATGGGGGATTCAGGTGGGGCGACTTCAGCATAAGAGGCACGGGAAATTACAGAGGCCATAATCTGAAAGTATGGTACAAGAACGAACATCTAGTGAGTTGGCTTGACAGGCAGCCCTATGTTACATGCCCGGACTCGATATGTGTGGTCGATGGCAAGACAGGACTTGGACTATCGAACGGGGGAAGTGATTTCTACAAGGGAAGACAGGTCGTCGCGTTCGGGGTTAAAGCACACAGGCTTTTCAGAACGAAGAAAGGCCAAGAGATCTTCAGTCCAAAGTCCTTCGGCTTCGCCATGAAGTACACTCCTATGGAGCAGCTCGTTTAGTAGTACCTCTTGTGGCGTACGCTTGGGACCCGAGCCTTGAGCAGTCCTCCGGAAGTCGCAGTCGACGCGCTGTGCGAACTGGCTTGGGGATGCTGCTCCCTAGTGAGCAGTGTACCCTCCGTCCACCATTAGTACAGCCCCAGTAGTGAATGAGGCGTCGTCGGAAGCTAGGAACAAGACTGCCTTGGCTACTTCGTCCGGTGTTCCCAGCCGATTCATCGGATGCATTTCAAGAAGTTTCTTTTTCAATTCCTTTGGATCGCCATATGGCTTCATTAAGTGGTCAGATTTGTTTGACGATACCCAGCTCGGCGGTGTGTCTATGGTTCCTGGTGCGACACAGTTTACCCTAATGTTATCTTTCACGTGATCAACCGCCAAGCACCGCGTGAGTTGAAGTGTTCCACCACGGGATGTGGCGTAGGCTATGCAGGGAGGGAAACCTGCGACTACGCCGCCGATAGAGCCCATGTTTATGATCGCGCCGCCCCCCACCTTTTTCATTTCAGGGATAGCATACTTGGAGCAGAGGAATGATCCCTTTAGATTCACGGCCATGTGTCGGTCCCAATCCTCCTCACTAGTGTCGAGGACGTTACCGGGATATCCGATGCCTGCATTGTTGAATAGTATGTCTAGTCTCTCAAATCTTTTGACTGTTTCTCGAACCATTCTTTGAACATCTGCGGCATTTGACACGTCTCCATGGACGTTGAGTGCTTCGCCACCGGCTTTCTCGATCATTCGAACGGTCTCTTCTCCATTTTCCTTTGCCACGTCAAATACCACGACCTTGGCGCCCTCCTTTGAAAAAAGCAGGGCAGTAGCTCGACCAATCCCCGAGCCCGCTCCAGTGATGGCGGCCACTTTTCCTTTGAGTTTCAAAAAGTATCGATCCTTTGAGTTCCAAAAATCATTGTCCGCCACGAAAATATAAGCATTTGAATTCGGCATCTGTGAATGCCAAAGGAAGCGGCGGACGACCCTGGAGTGACCAAGATAGATCGAGAAGCAGAGTGACAGGCCGAAGCTAAGACGATGGTGTAACGTCGATGGTCAGTCTATCAGCAAGGTTGCAGATCGTGCTGTCCGACGATAATATTGGCGCACTCGCAACGGACCCAAACCTATTCAGGAAGTACGTTGTACGATTTTGAAGTGCAGATATGCACGTCCTTTTGGTCAACGAGACCTGAAACTCTGCGGGAGGTTTAGATGATCCTGAGCTCTCGGCTGATGGTTGATAGCCGTTCGTGTCCCGTCTCGGTTACGGCAACATTGTCTTCACAGTCGAATGCAATCCCCTGGGCGTTAGGTATTCCTTCGGGCTCGATGGAAAGTACCATACCCGGCTGCAGAACCGTCATATTGTCGCGGCCGATATGTGGAGGTTCATGCGCTTCGAGGCCAACGCCATGGCCGAGCATGTCGCGTTCAACCTTTATCCCTGCCTCCTCAAACACCTCGGCCTCTGCTTTGTACACGTCACTTGCAGTGACACCTGGCCGTAGCGCTTCCGTGCCCTTCTTGTTGGCTTCGATGTATAACTGATAGTGATCCCTTTCAGCTTTTGGCGGCTGCCCCCCGAAGAAGGCGACACGATGGAGATCGCACACGTAATGCCTGTAGACGGCAAGAAAGTCGATAGCGACATACTCGCCTCGCCGGATCTTTCGTTCGCCAGCAAAGTCGCCGACTATCCTGCTACGGAACTTCTCTCCACTCATGCAAACGACTACAAGTGGGCGAGAGGCCCCTTCTTCCATCATATGAAGACCGACTATGTGTGCAAATTCTCTCTCAGTCATACCCTCCTTGATTTCGCCAAAAGCTCTATCAGCAGCACGACTGGCAGCCCTAGCTGCGATTCTAATTCGATCCAATTCACTCTTGGATTTCACCATTCGCAGTTTCCAGACAAGTTCGGCCTCATCCACGAACTCGTTGCCGGTTGCATTGACGAGATCGAGGTATATGCGCATGGGAACGCAGGTCATACGCACGGAATCACCTAGCTCGGCCCCGATCTTCGCGCCCTTCAGCCCGAGCTCCGCAAAGGTCTTCTTGAGCGTATTGCCAAATTCCTTCGGCGGATAGTACCCGCGAAGCTCCCTAGTCCAAACGGTGCCCTTGGCCGCCTGACGTTTATACTCAGGTATAATAAGCACCGGATCGCCGTCTCTTCTCACAATAACGGCGTGAGGCGTGTCCTTGCAACACTGGGCCTCGGTGCCCATGAAGCCTGTCATATAGTAGATGTGCTCCCACTGACCAAGCAAGAGCGCATCCAGATCATGCTGTTTGACTAGTCTTTGGGCTTTCGAGACTCGGTCTTGATATTCCTCCTGAGTAATGTCAGCGTCCATGACCATGTCCTCCACCGCCTAGGCCTTGGTAAAATATATGGCCATTCCGCCTCTGCTTGCGAATCCTAGGCATGTCTATTTCCGATTCATGATTATGTTCCCGTATTGATCCAGCCTTGATACAAACGCTTCACCGACAACTATAGTAGAGGTCTTTTCTTCGATTATTGCCGGGCCCTTGAACACTCCATGCGGCGGAAGGAGTTCCCTCTTGTATACGGGTACCCGTCTAGAACCCACTGACCGACCGAGGTAGACCTCCCTCTCGCCCAGGTAAGCCCTCTCCATACTTCTTCCAGCATCCGCCAAAGGCCGCAATGTCGGCTTCTTGACTTTCGATATTCCCACAACGTGGAAACTCACCAACTCTACTGCGTTGCCTGGCAAAGTGAACCCGTATTCTCGTAGATGAGCTTCAACAAACATGTCCTCCATACCCTTCACCTGCTCAGCTCCGTATGTGCCTGAGACAACTGGAACCTTGATTGTATGCTCCTGGCCGTAGTAACGCATATCTGCGTACCTGGCAACAGTGACCCTATCGCGCCCAAAGCCCTCCGAAGAGAAGATCCCAAAAACCTGTGACTCAAGGTCATCGTATACCTTGCTAATAACCCCGCTCGCTTGATCACGGTCGGTTGTCTTGACGATGCGGGTGTAGACCATGTCATGCCTGACATCAGCCGCGAGCATGCCCCATGCGTTGAAGACGCCTGCAGGAATGGCTGGCACGACGATCTTCGGTATCTGCAGCTCACTGGCTATGAAAGGTGCGAACATCGGCCCTGAGCCGCCATGAGCAATGAGGGTGAAGTCTCTCGGATCGTATCCCTTCTGGACTGAGACCAGCCTAATCACACGAGCTGCTTGATCATTCGCAATTCTGACAATCGCGTCAGCCGCCTCCTCAACGGAAACCTTGAAGTGATCCGCGATCTTCCTGAGTGTGATCTCTGCCAAGTCCCTCCTCATCTTCAACTCGCCACCCAACAGATAATTCGGATTCAAGTAGCCGGATACTACGTAAGCGTCAGTCAGGGTCGGTTCCTGCCCCCCTTTGCCGTAGCATGCTGGCCCCGGATTGGCACCGGCGGCTCTCGGCCCCACTTTCAAACTTCCGACGTCATCGATCCAAGCGATACTCGTTCCACCGCTCCCTATTTCCACCACTTCAACTGCGGGCACCCTCACGGGGTGACCAGGATTAAACCTGTCTCTTTCAATGTAGTACTCTGTTGAGATCTTCGGGAGCATGTCTTTGACCAGACAAGCTTTGGTCGTTGTGCTACCGCCGTCAAGCACAATGACATTCTTGTCCCCTAGAAGATCAGCGATAGCCAAAGCCCCAACAACTCCTGCTACGGGTCCGCCTTCTATCGCGTAGATAGGGTAATTCTTTGCGAAATTCGCTGTGGACATCCCTGCATTGGCCAACATAATGTAGAGGATGCCTTGGAACTGTCGTTGACCTAATCCCTTTTCGAGTTCAGCAATGTAGCCGTTGAAGGCGGGTTGAACATATGCGTTAAGTGCTGCGGTCGAAGTTCGCTCATACTCGCGCCATTCACGTGTAAGCTCGTGAGAAAGCGTGACGAAGGGTGACCGTCCTGCTCTCTGAAGTTCATCGAGTACCAGTTCACCAGCCCTTTTCTCATGCGCCGGGTTTACATAACTATTTATCAAACTTACAGCGAATGCGTCTACACCGTCGTCTATAAGCTTCCTGACTCCGTTTCTCACATCCTGTTCATTCAAAGGCAGAATAATCTTCCCATCGGCCATGATCCTCTCCTTTACCTCAATCTTCAAGTCCCGTGGTACAAGGGGTTCGGGCTTTCTGTACTTCATATTGAAGAGATCTCTCCTATTTGCCCGGCCGATCTCAAGTATATCGAAACCTTTGGTGGCAATCAACCCCACTTTTGAGCCGGACCTGGTGACGATGGTGTTTATGACCACGGTTTGGCCGTGAACCAGAAAACTTGTCTTCTCTAGACTTAAAGCGCCCCTAGCAAGCGATTCAATGACCCCTTTGGAGTAGTCGGGAGGTGTCGATTCAAGCTTCACCACGATCTGGTCGCCTGTCGCGTCGTTGACGGCCAGAAGATCGGTGAAAGCCCCGCCAATGTCGATAGCCGCTCGCCAGGTCATGCTCACCAAAAAGGTGGAAAGATACTTAAAAGGAGTGCTACCTTATTGTGTCGAGTCGTGAACGCGCGTGACGGAGAAGGAAATCTTTTCCACAGAGATCATAAAGAACGCCTTTGACAGTTTGGCAAATGAGATGTTCTCGGTTGGGATAAGGACCTGTAAAAGCCCTATCTTCTATGAGACCTTGGACTTCACGACGGTACTGACGAACGGTCAATACGACACAATAGCTACAGCGATCGGAGTTCCCCTTTGGGCCCCTATAGGCAAATTTGTAGCCCAGAGTTCAATAGAGGGAATTAGAAAGATGGGAGAAGAAGTTCTGCCGAACGACATAATCATTTCTAATGATCCGTATGAGACCGGGACACATCTGAACGACATCGGGCTTGCCATGCCCATATTCCATGGAGATGAGATACTTGCAGTGGCGGTGGCCAAGGGTCACTGCTACGATGTAGGTGGGATGACGCCCGGAAGCTGGGGACCCGGATCGTCCGACATCTATCAGGAGGGGATATTCGTTCCTCCCACAAAGTACTACGATCAAGGCAAGCCGAACAAGGCGCTCATTAGGTTGCTGATGGCCAATTCGCGAATGGCGGACTACCTCTATGGAGATCTGGAGGCTTTGGCTGCCTCACTGAGACTAGCCGATCGCAGGATGCATGAGCTTGTCGAGAAATACGGAGCAGGGACCGTGAAGGATGCGATGAGTAGCCTTCTTGAAGAGGGGGAAGCACGGGCTAACGCAAGATTGAAGGAACTCCCCAAGGGGGAGTTCTATGTTGAGGATTATCTCGACGAAAGCTACGTTTCGCCAGAGCCTTTGAAACTGACGGCAAAGATCAAGATCACGGACGAAGCATTTACGGTAGATTTCAGCGGGAACTCCAAGGCTCTTCCAGCTCCGCTCAACAACCCATACCCCGGCACCTTTGCTGCCGTGAGCGTAGTCTTTGTGGCATTGACTAATCCTCATGCCCCGTTCAATTACGGACTTCTGAGACCGTTGAACGTCATCGCACCCTTGGGAACGATCTTCAACCCTCAAAGACCAAGTCCGGTTTCGGTATATTGGGAGACAATGGCGTATGCTGCGGATCTCGTCTGGAAAGGCTTGGCACCGCATATTCCGGACAAGCTCTCGGCGGGTCACTTCCTCACCGTCGCGTCTGAAATGATCTCGGGCACCGACCCGAGAACCAACGAGTATTTCGTGTTGTGCGAGCCGAACCCCGGAGGATGGGGTGCAGGGATTGACCAGGATGGTGAGAGCTCATTGGTGTCGTACGCCGACGGAGAGACGTACGCAAATCCAGTAGAAGTATTGGAGATACGCTATCCACTCATTGTGGAGAGATTCCAATTGAATGTTGAAGACGGCGTCGGCCACGGAAAGTATCGAGGGGGTTTCGGTATGGTCAAGGACTACCGAATACTATGCGATGACCCGAAACTCACAGTAGACATAAACCGAGCGAAGTTTCCGCCGTGGGGTGTCGCCGGTGGACAGAATGGTACGTTGAACTACTTGCTGATTATTCGAGACGGCAAGGAGATCATGAGGGTCAGCAGACTGATGAATCAGAAGCTGAAGAAGGGCGATGTCGTTAGCATTCGGACTGCAGGTGGGGGAGGGTGGGGTCACCCATACGAAAGGGATCCGAGGTTGGTGGCGGACGATGTTCGAAAGGGTCTTGTGAGGATCGATCAGGCTCGCGACAATTACGGAGTGGTCGTGAAGCCGGAGACACTGGATGTGGACTTGGAGGCTACACGCAGGCTGAGGGCAACCAGACCTATGAATGCGTAGTATCCGTCGGGCTCGCCTAAGTTCAATGTCCTGTAGGGACCGTTCTCTCAGGCTCGACTGTCGTCAGGATCCCCAGACTTCTTTGAGAACCCTCAGAAAGTTATCTCCAAGGATCTTGATGATGTCGGCATCCGAGTATCCCCTTGCTACCAGGCCACGAGTCATGTTCAGCATCTTAGATGCGTTCTCGATACCATTGGGGTATAGGTGCAGAGCGGACTGGCCCGTGATGCAACCGGGACTGGGGATCTTGACATTCTCCTCGGCCATATAGTCGGTGAAGTCAGGACCAAGTCCCACGTGATTCACACCCACTAGGTTAGCGACGTAATCTATGTGGTCGAGTATCCTGTCGAAAGTAGGCTCCTTGGCGTGTATGAAAGGTGAATAGAAGCAGGTTCCGATCACCCCTCCGTTCCCAGCTATTGCGTGGATCTGATCATCGTTCACATTCCTGGGATTGTCACACAGTGTACGTACGTTCGAGTGAGATGCAATCACTGGTTGTAGAGTCAGGTCCATGACATCCCAAAATCCTCTCTCGGGGAGATGAGACACGTCTATGGCGATCCGGAGCCGGTTCAGCTCAGGTATCAACTGTGCGCCGAAGTTACTGAGACCCGAACCTGACCTCTGCTCAACGCCATCTGCAATTTGGTTCCGAACGTTCCACACCGGACCTACGGACAGTACTCCCAACTCCTTGAAGACCTTGACGTATGCGATATCTTCACCCAGGGGCATGCCTCCTTCAAAGTGAAATACAAAGGCAACCTTTCCCTGCTGCTTGGCACGCCGGATATCGTCAGCGCTTCTTGCGTGCAGTGCCCATCCTTGGCAGGCGTCGATCTCCTCCTTCGCAAATGCGATGGACCGAAGAGCTGTAGATGTAGCCTGTCCGTAGCCTCCGTAATTGTAGCTTTCACTATCTGCCCACACGGCGAGAAGAACACTGGTGATGCCTCCCATCTCGAGTTGGCCGCGATGCATTCTCTCTAGAATTGCTGTTTCACCTTTCATCCTTCTCCTCAGAATGTTTCCACCGATATCTGAGTGGCCATCTAATACGATGGCTTTCTTATGTAGGTCTTGAGCTCTCTGCTCTTCCTGTCTCGTCAGGAACCTCACAACCCGCCCACCATCGAATGTTTAGACAACTTGCAGTTCTTCCTCAGGGTATGCGCTGGCGCTTAGGTTCTCCCGTCCCTCTTCGGTCACAAGAATTTCGTCCTCAATGCGTACGCCGAAGCGACCTGCCAGGTATATGCCTGGCTCCACTGTGAACACCATGCCCTTCCTGAGCCTAGATACATTCCCCTCGACTAAATAGGGGGCCTCATGGACCTCGAGCCCAATCCCGTGGCCCGTTCGATGTGTGAAGTTCGCTCCAAACCCCGCTTCAGTTATGAATCCTCTTGCTGCGCGGTCAATAACCTGGGCCTGGACTTCAGGCCCCGCCATCTGTATAGCGCTTTTCTGCGCCTTCAGCACGATCTCATATATTCGTTTGAGCTCCTCAGAAGCGTGGCCGACAACCACGGTTCTAGTAAGGTCGCCGAAATACCATTCATATCGCCACCCGACATCAATCAGCACTGTCTCTCCTCTCTCTATTCTCCTGTCACTCGTTTCCGCATGTGGGAGAGCAGAAAAAGGCCCTGAAAGAACACCCCCGAATCCGACGGGCGCGCCACCCTGTCGTCTAATTTCAGACTGGAGTTCATGATACACGTCCATCTCAGTTCTGCCAGGAGCAACGCTCTCAAAAGCCGCCTTCATGCCCTTGCCGATGATCTCGCAAGCATTCTTGACAAGTCTGATTTCGTCCGTCGATTTCACCACTCTAAGCTGGTCCATGATATCGGTTGCCGCGACAAACCCCACTTGAGATAGAGCCTTCTCGACACGAGAGAAGAAGGAATATTGCATTATTCCGTCAATAGCGATAGTTCCTCTCGCAAGATCATTCTCTCTCATCACTTGCGCGAGAATTCGGTAGGGATCCTCTTCTTCTTTCCATACCGAGATCCCGGCAACAGGAACGCTCAACCCAGCTTCCACATGCTCTCTCTCAAAGCTCGGCAGAAGGGCTATGGGATCTCCATCTGCAGGAATGATGATTGTCAAAAGTCTCTCGTAAGCTTCTTTCATCAGGCCTACGAGATAGTACATGTTGACTCCTGGCGAAAGGAGAACTGCCGTGATATCCATCGCGTGCATGGTTTTCTGTAGGCGCGAAATCCTTTCCTTGTACATTCCGCGGTACCAGACGTTACGGATCCGGGATTGGAGCTAATAAACCTAGAGGGAATGCCGCGCAGGAGTTTGTCTGCTCCTTCAGAAATACCCACAGGGCAATACTGAGGTACGGTCAACTCTTGGAACAGGCAGCACGCGTAAAATCTGGAAAGGTGAAGTAGGGGCAATGCTTTTTGCTTCTTATATCAGAAGCGGTGAACTCGCATAGCGAGATCAACGTCTTCAGGAGATCGTTCTTGACGGTCAGTTCGACGGAAGTTGTTGTCATTGGAGGGGGCGCGATAGGGGCTTCTGCTTCCTTCTACCTCTCGGAAGAAGGTCGAAGAGTCACGCTTCTCGAGAGGAGGGAACTTGCATCCGAAGCTTCTGGGGCGAACATGGGCGGATTCCCGAGACAGGTGATGAGTGACGAGGTAATGCAGCTTGCAGGTCAGAGTGCGCGAATGTATCGGACTCTTGGCACTGATCTAGGGTATGACCTCGAATTTGATCCGACGGGGTCATACATACTGATGGACGAAGCGGATCAATGGCGAAGACTCGAAGAAAACGCTGAACGCCTGAGGCATCGACATGGGGTGAAGGTGGAGCTTCTCAACCAGAGGGAGCTACAAGAAGCGGATGCAGATCTCGCGCCAGATATTCCTGGCGCCTCGTATTGTCCGGATGATTTCACCGTAAATCCCACGAAGGTTGTTTTGGGTTTTGCCCGGGCAGCAGAGAGATTGGGTGCCGAGATCAGAACCTTCACCGAAGTGGAGAAGATCTGTGTTGAGAATGGGAGCGTCAAGTCAGTCATCACCAACAGAGGCGAAATAAGGACAGGATTCATCGTGATTGCTGCAGGTGCGTGGTCACCAAACATAGGAAAGATGTTGGGACTACGGATTCCCGTGAGACCGCGTAGGGGTCAACTCATCGTGACCGAGGCTTGTTCACGGGCAAAGATAAGGTACATGATTGACATAGACTATTTGGTGACGGGCTATGACCTTGACGCGGTTAAGACGGCAGAAGACCAAAGGGTCAAGCTTGGCGTAGCCACCGTTCTCACCCAGCCTTCCAGCGGGAACTGGCTAGTTGGTAGCAGCAGGGATTTCCCCGGCTACGACAAGCGCACAACCATAGAAACGCTCAGGCTCATGGCAAGACGAGCTTCTAGGTTCCTTCCAAAGCTTAAACACACAAACATCATCAGGACATTTGCCGGGCTCAGACCGTTCTCCGAAGATGATCATTTCATTATCGACAAGGTTGAGGAAATCAACGGGCTAGTATTGGCAACAGGACACCACGGGGAAGGCATCGCACTCGCCCCCGCGACTGGCAGACTAGTCGCTGAACTGGTGACGAAGAGCCGTACATCTTGTTCTATCGAACAGTTCAGCTACAACCGGTTCCAAGATCGTAAATTGACTGAAAGGGAAATCGAGGCAGGTAGCGCATCGTGGGCATGAAAAGACGAATCGAAAGAATGGGAAAGCGGGGAACATCATTCCAGATCGAAGTGGATGGGCGACCGATGTTGGCCTACGCCGGAGAAACAGTTGCAGCGGCTCTATTTGCAAACGACAAAAGGATCCTAAGATACACCTCCAAACGGCGTGAGCCGAGGAGCCTCTATTGCGGTATTGGTGTCTGCTACGATTGCCTCGTCACAGTGAACGGCTTGCCGAATCAACGCGCGTGCATGACTCAGGTGGAACCAGGTCTCGTGGTCAGAACACAACGAGGAATTGCGGGATTTGATGGAAGACAATGATGCAAAGTACTGAGCTGGCAATCATTGGAGGAGGACCTGCAGGGCTATCCGCCGCTGCCGAAGCTGCTAGAGCGGGGGTCTCATCGATTGTTATTGATGAGAACACCCTATTGGGTGGTCAAATCTTTCGTCAACCCCCGGTTGAATTCAGCGTCACGAACTGCAAGAGAATGGGGAAACAGTACGTTGACGGAAGGAGACTCATGGAAGAACTGACTGAATTCGAGGAGAGAATCAGCATCTGGACCCGGAGTCTTGTCTGGGGATACTTCGATGATAGGGAATTGGCTGTTATGCGGAACGGCCATTTGGAGCTCCTGAAGGCGGATCAGATAGTAATAGCCACGGGAGCTTATGATCGACCGATACCCTTCCCGGGTTGGACGTTGCCTGGGGTTTTCACTGCGGGTTGCGCTCAGGCAATGCTCAAGAGTCAGGCTGTCCTTACCGGTACCCGATTCCTGCTTGCAGGCTCCGGCCCCCTGCAGCTAGCTGTGGCGCACCAGCTTCTCGAGGGAGGAGCTAAACTGGTGGCCGTTGTGGAAGCCGCGTCAATGATCGGATTGACGGGTCGTCTACCCACGCTTCTGAAACAGCCCGACCTGTTGTGGGATGGTTTCAGGTATCTTGCAACGTTGAAGTTGCATCGCGTACCTTTCATGCAATCTCACATCATACTTAGGGCCTCTGGTTCTGAGGAAGTTGAGGAGGCAGTGATAGCAGCTGCCGATGAGAACTGGGAACCGATCCCGGACACAGAACAGACTTTCGATGTTGACGCGATTTGTCTCGGATACGGCCTCATTCCAAACACGGACTTAACACGGCTCTGCGGCTGCGCCCACGATTATGATCTCAAGCTAGGGGGTTGGGTGCCTAGGCGTGATGAACACATGGAGACCACGGTTCCGGGCATATTTGTCGCAGGTGATGCATGCGGAATTGGAGGAGCCCGCGTTGCTCTTGAACAAGGAAAGCTAGCAGGCATATACGCGGCGTGCAATCTCAGCCATCTGGACAAAGGTACTGCTGACAAGCTGGTGAGGCCGATTCGCAGAAAGCTGAACAAACTGCAGAGTTTTCAATCCGTAATTGCCGACCTATTCAGTGTCCGTTTGGGGCTTCATAGCCTGCCTGAGAGAGATACGCTGATCTGCCGATGTGAAGAGATTTGTCTGGATGACATTCGAAAGGCAATCGCGTCAGGAGCCTTGCATCCGGACGACATTAAGAGAAGAACAAGGGCAGGAATGGGATACTGTCAAGGACGCATATGTGGTCCAACAATTCTTGGAATAGCCGAGCGTCAGTTAAGCTTGAGGCCTGGCGATATTGGCCCCGGCAGAGCTAGGTCACCTATAAGACCTGTACCTATGAGCATTCTCTTCGAGTAGGATTCAATGAGAGTTCCCTCAAAATTCTCGACGTTCGACAGAGAGGGTGTCGTCCCACTTTTCGTGGGCTATGTCTGCTTCTCCATGTTCGGAGGAACTCTGGGTGTAGCTCTCCCGGAGCTTATGCTGGAATTCTCCATCAGCGAAACTCAAGCAGGCTGGCTGTACTCGGCATCGCTCTTGCCCACCGCGATTCTCCTGATTCCTTCAGGATACTTCGCCGATCGCGTCGGGCGCAAGACGCTCCTCCTCTGGGGCTACCTTCTTCTAACCATCGGGGTGACTACGATGAGCTTCTCCCGGGCGTACTTAGAATGCTTAGCTGCTCTAGTAGCGGCAGGTGCAGGTGCAGGTCTTCTGATATCCCCATACTACACGATGGTCGGGGAAGCCCTCACGCGGGCAAGAGGCCTCGCAATAGGATTTGCAGCAGGTGCATATAATCTCGGTGCTTCGATCGGCTCGATCCTGATAGGGTTCTATGCATCTCAGCAGCTATGGAGATTCGCCTATTACGATATGGCGATCATCATCTTTCTTGTGATGGTGGTTCAATATGTGCGTGTCAGACCGCTTCCCACAAGAACGAAGAGTGACGCAGGATACTTATTGATAGCAATGATGAAGGAGAGGAATCTACTCATTTCGTCGATTTTGTCTCTTTTGGGCAATATCGGTTTCTCTGCAGCCTCCGCTTGGCTGCCCACTTTCTTTGTCTCATTTGCAGGATTGGACACTGCCAGCGCTGGTCTCGTATTTGGACTGTTCCTGCTCATAGGCTTGGTGGCCCAGCCTGCCAGCGGAGCTTTGTCCGACCGAATCAGAAGATCGCGGGTAGCCTGCATGTGTGGCATCAGTTCGGCAGTCCTCAGTGTACCTATGCTCATGACTCGCTACTCGTTCTGGGCATCCATTGGCTATTCTCTTCTCTTCGGCTTGCTTCTCTTCCCGTTCTGGAATCTACTCATCACAATCGCCCAAGAATCAGTGCGCGAGGAATTCAGGGGGTCAGTCACAGGAATAATTTTTACCATCGGCCTCGTGGGCAGTGCTCTGGGTCCCATAATAGCCGGCAGCCTCATGGCCGTCGCTGGAATCAATCGAGCTTTGGTCTGCTCCATCACACTCCCGATCCTGGCTTACGGTGTCCTGGCGCTAGCTGTTCTCGAAACATCTAAATGTCAACGCATTGGACATATCATGAAGCGTAAAACTTAATCGCAGCCCGAGGTCCAATGGAGGATCGTTTTGAAATGCGGATTACAAAGGTCGAGGCATATCCCGTGCGCATGCCGATGCGGCGCTTCAGCGACGCGTATTCCGAATACTCGACTGGCCAATTTGTGCTCATTGAAATCCAGACCGACGCAGGCGTCACAGGGTACGGCGAGGCTCCTTGCACGGTCACTATTGGATTCTACGGCGAAACCTTGGAGACAGTAACTGCCTCTGTCAGGAAGTATATTGCTCCTAAACTCGTGGGAGAAGACCCGCTCAATATTCGTAGGGCCATCTCAATAATGAACATCGCGCATGGACACGCTGTCATCGCCAAGACCGGTGTCGATTTTGCCCTCCATGATCTAGCCGGCAAGGCTCTTGGAGTACCAGTATGCACGTTGCTGGGTGGAATGCAAAGGGAGAGTGTGGAGGCAGCGTCTGAGATATCGGCAGTCAAGCCTGACGAGATGGTGGAAGAAGCCAGACGTCTCGTCGAGATGGGCTTCAGAGTTATCAAGATCAAGGCTGGCAAAGACGTCGATGGTGAGATAAGAGGGACCAGAGCTGTTAGGGATGCTATAGGCGCAGACATGGAGCTGAGGGTGGATCCCAATGCAGGTTGGTCTCGTTCGGAAACACTCAAGGCGCTGAAGGCCTTTGCGAACTGCGAAGTCAGTTATGTCGAACAACCTCTCCCAGGCTGGGACCTTGAAGGTCTTGCCTGGATCAGAAAGGCGACAGGAATACCGATAATGGTTGATGAGAGCGTCTGGAACGCACACGATGTCATCAAAGTAGCCGAAGCCGAGGCCGCGGACATAATCAACATAAAGCTGACAAAGGCCGGGGGCTTAAAGAACTCTCTCGACATGTATGTAACCGCGAACGCACTAGGCTTGCCATGCATAGTTGGAACCGAGCTTGAAGCATGTGTCGGCGTGGGGGCAAAGCTCCACTTGGCCGCTTCGTTTGAGAATCTTCCATTCGCCTGCGAATTTACTGAACTGGCTTTCCAGAAGATGGCTATCAATGAAGCTCTCAAACTGGAAGAGGGCCGGTTGAGGGTGCCAAGAGAGCCAGGCCTAGGCGTCAGCCCAGACAAAGACCTCATAAAACAACAGGAGGTCTCAGTTTGACTTGCAAGATTGGCTGTAAGACCAAACCGACGATGATTTCGAAATAACATTCGCAACTGAGCGCATCCAGAGACTATTGAGGACGACAGACTTGTACCTGACAAACGAAGAGCAACGACTGCTGGACGGAGAGTTCGGCTACGCACTCGAGACCGCCATGTCTGTCCTAGTCAAGTTTGGCGATATGTACGGCGCGGACAAAATGATCGAGATAGACAACGTTCACGTTGATGCTTCAACATATTCGGGGATTCACGAGGCAGGACTGCAGTTTTGTAAGACCTTGGCCAACGAAAATGCTAGGTTCAAAGTGCCGACCACTCTGTGCATCTCCGCCATGGACTTCAGCCTGTGGCCTCAGTTGCGTGTTCCGAGCAAGTTTGCGAAGAAACAGATGGAACTAGCTGATGCTTACTTTAGGATGGGTGCGACGCCAACGTGGACATGCGCCCCCTACCAGTATGGATCAGGGATAAGGTTCGGTCAAGATATCGCGTGGGGCGAGTCCAACGCAATAGCCTTTGCCAACTCGGTGGTTGGTGCTAGAACAAATAGGTATGCCGATCTAGTGGACGTATGCGCTGGGCTCACGGGGAAAGTGCCAAGGTTCGGACTCTATCTCAACGATAACAGGCGTGGACAGGTACTACTATGCGCTGAAGCAATTGAAACGGGACATCTTTCATGTACAGACTACTCGGCATTGGGATACTACATAGGGGCGGCCGTGGGCCAGAAGATTCCCGTAATCACCGGGCTATCTCCCAAATCGTCCGTCGACAACCTTAAGGGTCTGGCTGCTGCCGCGGCCACGTCGGGTTCAGTGGCTCTCTTTCACATAGTTGGAGTAACTCCTGAAGCGAGGACCAGTGCTGATGCTTTCGGAAATAACGTTGTACAAGAAAAGATATCCATAGCAAACGAGGAACTCCAACATGCTGCCATGCAACTCTCCACCGTTGAAGAGAGCCAGCCTGATCTTATTGTGCTAGGCTGTCCACATTGCTCCGTTGAACAGATTGGCGAAGCGGCCAGCTTGCTCGAAGGCAGAAAGGTCAGAAGGAATGTTCAGGTGTGGTTGTTCACCAGCAGGGTCGCACGAATGTTAGCGGAGAAGAAGGGATACATAAGAGTCATAGAGGCGGCAGGAGGGAGAGTCTTGTCTGACACGTGTGCCCTTCATCTGCCACTGCACGCATGGAACTTCCAGACGATGGCTACAGACTCGGCCAAGATGGCCCATTATGCACCTTCCATTGTAGGAGTTGACGTGGTGTTCGCTGACACTAAAGAATGTCTGAACTACGCCACGAAAAGGAACGGACAAGCGACGTGCTGCTCATGGAAGAAGAGATAGCGCTGAAATGTCGAGGAGTCGTCGGCGGGAAGGCCAAAGGAGAGGCTCTTGTTACAATTGAACCGATAAGCTTCTGGGGGGGAATTGACCCCAATACGGGACGAATAATCGATAAGAAGAGTCGATCTTATGGGAAGAACATCTCTGGCAAGGTTTTCGTTTTCCCATACGGAAAGGGCTCAAGCACAAGTTCCGCAGTGCTCCTTGAGGCAGTGAGATGCAACAAGGCCCCTGCTGCCATCGTAAACGTGCAGACCGAGCCACTCTTGACCGTTGGAGCAATTCTGGGGATGAAACTCTACGGCAAATCAATCCCAATAGTTGACCACGTTGAGAAGAACCCGTGCGAAGTGATATCAAACGAGGATTTCGTAGAAGTAGATGCCGACAGAGGCATCCTCGTCATAAAACGGCCACGTACTTGTGAAAGAAGTACCGAAGATTCTCCAGGGTAATCTGACTATGCCGGAGCTTGACCGACTGGCATGGTCATGTTCGTGTTCTTGAATTCGTCATGTGTGTCGAACACGTCAGTAATTGGAGAAGTCGTTACATTGATTCGGAGAGGGCCAAAAGCCTATAAGGATATCAAAGGTCACAAGTCACGGGAATCATTGTTGAAGAGAGTAGAAGGCACTTATTGCGTCATGGTGACGCCGTTCAAGAACAATGAAGAGATAGAAGTTGAAGGGTTCAAGTCAAACATCGACTACTACATTGAAAACGGGGTTCACGGTCTCGTCGTGGGTGGGAGCACAGGAGAGTTCGTGACACTTCATCCAGAAGAGCTCAAGAAGATAATCAAGGTTGCAGTTGACAAAGTCAACGGCAGAGTCCCCGTGCTCGCAGGGACAGCCCACTGCTCAACAAGATACACGGTCGAAATGTCGCAGTACGCAGAGAATGTTGGCGTCGATGGCCTGCTCATAGTGCCGCCATTCTACAGTCTGCCTAGTGAGAACGCAATCTACGAGCACTACTCGGCCATCTCCAACGCCGTCAACATACCGATAATGCTGTACAACAATCCGTTTACAAGCAAGGTAGACATGAAACCAGAACTGATCGCGAGATTGTCAGAACTTCGCAACGTGACCCACGTCAAAGAGAGCAGCGGTGACATGACCAGAATCTGGAAGATACGCACGCTAACAAATGACAAACTTACTGTGTTCTGTGGGGCAGACAACCTAGCGCTTGAATCCTTTGTTATGGGTGCCAAAGGGTGGATATGTGTCGCGGCAAACGTCCTTCCCAGAGAGTGCGCAGATCTGTACAATCTAGCTGTTGTGAAAAGGGACATCGAGCAGGCCAGGAAGTTGTACAATAGGATCTTACCGCTCTGCAACCTACTTGAAGACACCGGCATGTTCGCAGGACTATCCAAGGCAGGGCTCGACTTGCTGGGGAAGACTGGAGGAAAACCAAGAAGACCGACGCTACCGCCCGACGAGAAACAGGTCGAAGAGCTCAAATCGATCTTAACTAGCTTTGGAAAACCACTGGGATGATCTAGTCGAATCATAGGCAATGAGACAGCACCAGGCTTGGGACAGGCGAAGTGACTGTCCTGAGGTTGTTAGACCACGAAGGGCGACAGGACTAGATCCGCTCTGCTGCTGACCCGCAAAGAAATAGAAAGGATCCTTTCTCCAAAAGAAGTCATCAAGGCGGTGGAGGATTCATACAGAGAGCTCGGATTAAACACCGCGATAGTCCCCCCCAGAATTAGAGTAGATATGGAACGTTACAATGCAAACATGCTGGTAATGCCGGCCTACTTGACCGGTATGGACGCCCTCGGCACAAAGTTGGTGACTATTCACTCTGAGAATTCCAAGTTTAACTTGCCGACCGTTATCGGAACAATCATCCTGAACAATCCGAAAACCGGCGTCCCAATGGCGATCCTTGACGGCACATACATAACTGCAATGCGCACGGGCGCAGCAGGCGCTGTTGCAGCCAAGTATCTATCTCGAGAAAACTCATCGACTGCGACAATCATCGGAACAGGTGTGCAGGGACGCAGCCAAATGATAGCCCTATGCGAAGTACGACCAATAGAGAAGATATTCGTCTTCGATGTTGATGGAAAGAGGTGTGAACAGTACGTAGGTGAGATGCGGAAACGCATCGACGTAGAAGTCGTTAGGACAGATAACTTGGAGGAAGCGGTGCGCCATTCAGACATCGTGGTCACGGCGACGACCTCGTCAGACCCAATCATTAAGGGAGACTGGGTAGTGGACGGTTGCCACATCACAGGGATCGGATCACATTCACCCGATGCAAGAGAACTCGACGAGAACGTTATTGCGAAGGCCTCGAAGATAGTTCTGGACACATGGGACGCTATGAACGTCGGTGACATAGCGTACCCAATCTCCAAAGGGTTACTCAAAGAGGGGGATATCTACAGCGACATCGGAACCATCGTGGCCGGCAAGAAACCCGGAAGGGAATCACCTGAGGAGATCACAATCTTCAAGTCGGTAGGCACAGCCGCGGCGGATGTTTCAACGGCTTTGAGGGCATACAAACTTGCACAGAAGCGACGAGTTGGCAAGTCTGTCAGCCTATGGTGGGTCTGAACGGAAGACTCTGGCAAGATCCGCAAGAGCCAACATGAAAGTCGCAAGATCCTAGAGATCTATCGGTCGATTGCCAAGAACACCGCTAGCGTCGAATACTGGATTTGGTGCATCAGCCAACCAATCGGACAAGCCACAATGTGGCCTGTGCATGCGATGGGTTTCTTATTATCAAGCATGACCGAGTGAGTGACATGCTGTCTTTGACCGTTCTACCCGAAATCACTCTTTTGTGAATGAGAGAATCTGATCCGGGACGCAACATAATGCAGCCATCAAAACGCCGCCGCCAAAGTAGCTGAGTCGGGGGCGGAAGGACCGAAAGATGGTTGTTGGAGTGCGAGAGGACAAGCGCATTAAGGTCATAGACGATACTAAACTTCACGTGTTTCCATCCATCTTGAAGTAGGACCGAAACCCCGTATGCAGTAATTATGCGGGTAGGTTCCCTACCTTTTCGAGGTCGTCTGCTACGAACTTGAGGCCTATGCTTTCGAGCTTAGTTCTGGTCGGTATTCCTGTCTTCTTGTCCCAACCGCGTAGCTCGTAATAGTTGTCGAGCATGCTGTCGAGCATCTCTTGGGTGAGGCGTTCCCCGGCGAAGGGGCCGTCTGGGAGAGGCTCCATGAGCCTCTTTGGCAGTCGATCGTCTCTTCTTGTTGCTCCTTCCCTGGCATTGAAGGCTCTAGTGAGGTCGATGGCTCGCTCACCAACCTGCATGTACTCCTTCATTGTCATGTTCCAGCCAGTTGCTGCGTTCAAGACTCCTAGCAGGGTGCTGTGCTCGAGACCTCCACCCGGATAGATATCGAAGACGCAGACAACTAAGCTATTACACATGGACCATAGATCTGCCGCGATTTTGGCAATTCTCACTTTGCTAAGGCCGTAGTCAAGCAAACCTCGTTCCGGCACATAGTCAGGCGTCAAGCCCAGCTCAGGTCTGAGCGATGTGTCAGGCTCCCACATGTCGTCGTGTTCCCACTCCATGTGACAGGCTCCGCGATCTCCCACCGCGTACATCAAACCAACGTTTCTCTTGCCCCGTGGCTCGTGCATCGGGATCTCCCGACCCTTCACATGCAACGCGAACTCTTCCGAACCCCGGCCTATCTTCTTGGCAGCCCGCGAGACGCCTTCCGCCAATAGGTCACCGATACCCTCGCGCTTCCCAATCTTCTCAACAAGTTCGAGAATCGCTTCGGGGGTACCCCACCGTATCTCCAAGCCTCGGGTCTGGGCCTTCGTGATGAGGCCCTTTTCGTACGCTTCCATGGCGAAAGCGATGACTACTCCGGCTGAAATGGTGTCTATGCCGTACAGGTTGCATAGCTCATTGGCCTTGCCGATGACGTACATATTGTCGTTTAGGCAAAAAGATCCCAGAGCCGCAGTAGTCTCATACTCTTGCCCTCCGAATTCTCGATGAATCTCGTAGGGTTCCTTTGCCTCAACGACGCGTTTGCAATTCGTTGAGCAAGCCCAGCATGTATCTCTCCCAACCAGGAAGCCGCTACTTACGAGCGTTTCGCCCGTGATCTTGTCGGCCCCCCCAAAGGTTCCCCGCTGGAAATTCTTCGTGGGAAGCCTTCCGGAAAGATTCAGGTCGTCTGTATCGCCCGCGGTTCCAAAGTCGTGAAGACTTGGAATGTAGGGGCCTTTCTTGACCTCTGCCACGCAGTGCCTTACATAATCGTTCAGCTTCTTCTCATCGTAGATTCCCGGCTTCAGGTTGCCCTTACAGGCCCAAGCCTTCAGCTTCTTGGACCCCATGACAGCGCCCATGCCGGATCGGCCGCACGCCTCCCGCAAATCATTGATGATAGCTGCAAACCGCACAAGCTTCTCACCGGCAGGACCGATAGAGGCAACGCTAGTCTGTCTGCGATTTGTGTCACCAAGCTCCTTCTTGATATCTTTCTCAGCGTCTGCTGTGAACTTGCCCCAGTACTTGGATGCGTCTCTCAGCTCGGCCTTGCCTTCGTTTACGTACAACCAGACCGGAGATTTCGCCGCTCCTTCGACTATGATTGCATCGAAACCAGCCTGCCTAATTTTCGGCGCCATGTAGCCGCCGCTTAGGGACTCGCCCCATGCGCACCCCAGTGGAGACTTCGCACAAACAGCGAACCGAGAGTTTCCGGCGAATGGTATGCCGGCCATTACTCCTGTAGCGATCACTATCTTGTTCTCCGGTCCAAGCGGGTCCACGCCTGGCTTGAGCTCCTCGAAAAGGATCTTTGCACCAAGACCTCTGCCCCCGATATACTTCCTCGCTACATCTTCAGGAAGCGCTTCATCTTTGGCTTGTTGCCTTGTAAGGTCCACCCGCAAGATTTTGCCCATGTAGCCATACAAGGAATATCACGAAGAAACGGGTTAGCGACCGCGGCCAATATAATCCTTGATCCCTGAGCTGACGACTAACCCCGAATTGGATTTGGATTGGCGGGATCAGTGGCACCTACCCATGGTTGGGGTGGAATGTGGTCAATCAAGAAACCCGCAGGGAAGGGATCCTCCGGGTCAAGGACAAACTGGTGAAAACCGCTGACCCAGGCTCGCCCTTCTATCGTTGGCAGAAATGCTGTGATCTCTGGGGTAAGCTGCAGCTGCTCTATGAGTTGGCCGGTAAACAATGTGCCGATAATGCTTTCGTGAACAAAATCTTGGTTCAAATCAAGTTTCTTGCGCTCGAAAAGCTGTGCCATGCGCGCGCTCGTGCCAGTACCGCATGGCGAACGGTCTAGCGTGCCGGGATAAATCACGACTGTGTTCTTCGCGTGGGCTCCATCAACGTCAGCAGGTCCAGTGAACATAGTATGCTTGATTTCCCTGATTCTCGGGTTCAGGGGGTGTTGCAGAGGGATCTGCGTCTCGACTGCTTCCATCACTTCTATTCCTGCTTCGGTTAACGCGTGAGCGTTCTTCCATTCTAAGGTCAGGCCCACTGCTTCTGCGGGTAAAATGCTGTAGAAATTCCCGCCGAAGGCAATGTCTAACGTCAGCCTCCCGAAGCTAGGGACATCTATTTGAGCGTCTCTGCGGTAGAGGAAAGCCGGAACGTTCTTGATCTTTACCTTCTTAACTCGACCATTTTGAACAGTGGCTTCAGCCAGCACTTGACCCGCGGGTGTATCCAACTTTAGGCGGGTGATCGGCTCAACGGCCTTGACCAGCCCTGTCTCAATCGCTACAGTGCATGTTCCGATCGTACCGTGTCCGCACATCGGTAGGCAACCGCTCACCTCGATAAAGACCACGCCTAAGTCGGCTTCAGGGTCTGTGGGGGGCAAAATGACGGAGCCCGACATGGAGCCATGCCCGCGCGGTTCAAACATTAGGAGAGTGCGCAGGTGGTCCAGATGTTCCTCAACATAACATTTCTTCTCGAACATCGTTTTCCCCGGGACGGGGCCAAAGCCGCTTGTTACGACGCGGGTTGGCATTCCCTCAGTGTGTGAGTCGACTGCCGTGATCATCTTTTCAAAGCGCATCTCGGATCATCGGATTTGTGGGTTCAAATCCGTTGGTTAATTCCAGAGTTTCGTGCAATAAACTTTGTTGTATGACCTTGTGGTCACACGACCACATGTTCGAGGTTAGTCAACTTGTGGTCACACCTTTCTTGGGGGCGCCTTGGCAAGCCCACACGATGCCTATCGAGAGTCAACCACAAGCCGGCCGCCGCTAACCGCATGAGTCGTTCGCCTAGCAGCGTGCTGTGAGCGCCATACCAGCAGTGTCGAAACTAGAACGACTGAACTTGCAACTGACATCTACTCCAGAAATGCCATCCAAGTGGCGAAACGTATTGCCAGACGCAAACGCTAGTTTCTGTTCCTTAGCTCCCAGTTTGCTGATTTGACTGAGATAGGGTAGCGATGTGACTTGAAGCAATAGGATTGAGGCGATCGCGAGTCGGTAGGTCGCGATGACGAGTGAAGGCGCTGTCGTTTGGGCGTTGCGTATGAGAATTGAGGAGGCGGAGACTGCGATGATGCCGACCAGCAGTACGATGCTTGAGGTGATACGCACAGGATTCCAACCTTGCACAGGCACTCGGGCATGGTGGCATTGCGCTTACTTGTATGTTGGGTTTTGTGTGGAGGGTGTTAAACACTTGGCACAGGGTGTTAAACACCTCAATCTACCGTATCCAAGGATCATCTCGAAGATAGAGCAAGGAAAAAAGAATCAGAGAAAGCGGGAATTGGTCATGCGCTACTGTGTCACGATTAGCTGACCTATCATCTGCGCGTGGTCGTCGGCGCAGCCTGGGACTGAACAACGCATTGTGAAGGTTCCTGTGGTGTCCGCGTTGAATTCAAGTTTCGCGCTCTGGCCGGGCGCCAATGCGCCTGTATCCAAAACTAGGTCCGGAATCGTGATGCCATGCGTATCTTGCGGGTCCGTGTTGGTCACGGTCAAGACTACGTGGTCGCCTCTGTGGACAGTTATTGTCCCAGGGTCGAAAATGTGGTGCACGGTTCCGTTCTGCGTGACCGCCTTGATCTCAATGTTCAGTGTCTCAGTCTGACCTTGCGGCTGTGGAGTGGATTGGTAGTAGGCGTACACTCCGGCAACGATCAGCACGAGTACGATCAGTCCGAATAGTATTCCCCTGTTGGATTTCTTCTTCGTCGGTGCATTCTGCAATTTGACAATCACCTCCGTAATGCTTCAGTTATGGCGGCGAACCGCCTTTGATCTAAGATGTTCAGAGGCACGTGGGCGCAGGTTTGAGAGTGTGGTGCTTGACAAAGAGGAAGCAACACATGCGAAGCCTTGTGATCGAGGAAAGAATCACGCGATCG
>Ga0315281_10000718_pt1 | contig 47232 bp, 41 predicted proteins | sample YL17G07_0_MG_FD_204540 | JGI IMG/M metagenome (GOLD analysis project Ga0315281, IMG submission 204540) | Sediment microbial communities from Yellowstone Lake, YNP, Wyoming, USA - YL17G07_0 | ecosystem: Environmental > Aquatic > Freshwater > Lake > Sediment | place: USA: Wyoming | collected...
CCTGCGAAAATGACATCCTGTTTCGCCAGGGCTCCTTGTTGCCAAAAATCACGACCCCTCGCCCTTTTCGTCCATCCATAGACCTATTTATCAAGAGATTGGCGCCCGTAACGAACCCATATCGTTACAAAAGGGCTAACAAAACTCCTTATCCACCTGCTTGTCGATAGGAAAAACAAAGAAGATCTGATTGAATCGCCATAGCTTGCGACACGCGGCTTAGTTCTTCAAGCGTCATTCTGTAGCGGAGTTGCAGAATGACGCTTATTCGAAATAAACAAAAACGGGAAGATTCATTCTTTGACTGAAGGAAAACCTTGGCGGAAATAGGTCGCTTGATGAAAAGATTAATCCAGACCATGAAATCGCAAATCCTATAGTTCTTGGGAAAAACTGGTAAGTTCCCATGACATCCTTTTGATGGAATCTATGATAACCAGGTATAGGTAGGAAGCTTTGGGCATGCATAACCCCGTGATCAACCTCTCTTCATGTTTAAGGACGCATTCACCCGCCATTTTGTAAATCTTTTCCATTGCTGTCTTTATGTCCACCTTCAGATCCGGGTTTTTGGTAAGAATGAAGTCTTTTGTATCCACAAATTGAGCCTGCATCAGGGTATAGATATCACTTATTTCATGGAGAGATTTGTCACTAAATAGAACGTCTGACGCAATCTTCTTTTTCTTTGTATTGATCAGGTTCCGGAAAACCATTGCAATCAATTGCAGATGGGGCAGAAGCTTTAGAAACTTCTTTTCAATCTCGTCTTTTGGTCTTTCCTTTACCAGTTTTTCGGCGAAAGGAAGGTTTGATGTAAGTATCCTTATAAATTTTGTCTCTGCTTCCGTTAAGATGGCTTGGTTCTGAATCATGAACCCGTGCTTTATACTTTCTAAGACCGGCATCGCTTCGTTAAACATCTCATATAGCATTTGGGTCAACTCTTTTTCTTCCATCTTTTCTCTCCCTAATGTAATCCGTCTGGCGTTTTTCTATTATTTCTCTGAAGATCATAGCCCTCCTTGAAGGAGCTTTTGTAAATGAACCCGTAATTCATGGGAGATTTCCAAATCAAATTGGAAATTAAAACATCGACATCCCTTCTCGCTTTGATGAGATCACAATAGGCAATTTCTGCGATCCCATCATCTTTTTAACCCCCACCAGCGGGAGGAAATATAACGACCGTATCTCCCTCCTCAAGCCCTGTTTCAAGACCGTTTAGGTGATAAATATGTTTCCCGTTTTTCAAAATTGCCAGATAAGGTTTAAGCTCATCGCCATCGAATATTCGTTCTTGGCGCTTAGAAGAATCACACAAGAGATTTAAGAGATCCCTCATATTGCTACCACTTTGCAGATCAACCTCCCTTTCCCTTTCCTGAAAGAGCTCTCTGAAAGATGCGAAGAATTTTACTTTTATCTTCAAAATGCGATCTACGCCTTTCTGCAATCTTCGCACATGGGGTTTTTTTCAACTTCGATTTCCTCTATTGTTGAATTTAGCCCATCAAGCATCAACAATTTATTTTCTAAGATACCGATCCCATTGATATATTTGATTACTTCCGTGGCCTGAATACATCCGATGATACCGCAAAACGAACCGATAATGGGAACAGCAGATGGGGTTGGTCCAATGGGAAATATACACTTCAAACAAGCTGTTTTCCCGGGAATAATAGTTGTTGCTTGCCCGTAAAATCCTTCTACAGCTCCGTGAACCAGAGGGATATTATTTACCTGCGCAGCCCTGTTTAACAAGTATCTTGTAGGGAAATTATCCAATGCATCTACAATCACGTCATAGTTAGCAACAAGTTTGTTAATATTTTTTTCATTTATTGTTTCGGTGATAGCCTCCACCTCGATATTTGGGTTTATTGTTTCAAGCCTCTCGCGCGCACAGTCCGGTTTCCTTTTCCCCAAATCATTATCTGTGTACAATATTTGTCTGTTTAAATTACTTAACTTTATAGTGTCATGATCAACAATCCTTATCCTGCCAATCCCTGCTGCAGTAAGGTATAATGATACGGAAGCACTCAATCCCCCAGCTCCAGCAATGAAGACTTTTGCATTCTTAAGTTTTTCCTGTCCTTCCTCCCCAAATATTCTTATTTGTCTTTCGTATCGCTGTAATTCTCTTTCTGACAACATCTAATATTTCCTTATATGATTTTTTTCACCTAGAGGTACACGAGTAGCATGGGTCGATCGACGCATTGATGAGTGGAACGTCAGCAAGATTAGCTCCCAGTACCATCAACCTTACGACTGGCATATTCACGAGGCTTGGCGTCCGGATTTTCACCCGCAATGGAACATCTGAGCCATCAGAGGCGACATAGTAAAAGGCTTCTCCACGGGGGGCTTCGGAGCGGGCAACTGCCTCTCCTGGCGGTACCTCCACAAATTCAGGCCCACGGATTGGCCCGGGCGGCAGCTGCTTCAGTGCCTGCTCGATCATACGGCAGCTTTCAACCATTTCAAGCAAACGAACAACGACTCGTGAAAATACATCACCCGAAGTCTCAACAGGTACTTTGAATTCCAATTGATCGTAGGCAGCATAGGGAGCCATACGCCGTAAATCTACTGACACGCCTGAGGCCCGGGCAGTAGGCCCCACAACACCCCAGTTCACAGCCCTTTCTTTTGTCAGGACACCTATTCCCATGCACCGGGCGCGTATCGTCCGATCCGTGGAAAAGATAGGAATTACTCTTTCCTCCATCTGTTGCCGAATCCATTTCACTATATCCAAAACTGCTTCAGGATTTGATATTTCCCGGTTTACTCCTCCAATACAATTCATTGCGTAATGAACACGGTTGCCCGAAATGATTTCAAGGATATCCATCAAACGCTCACGCAAACCAAAGCAGGTCATAAACACAGTCTGGAAACCTATGATCTCGGCTGCAACGCCAGCCCATAACGCGTGGGAGGTAAGTCTTTCAAGTTCCGCGATAATAACGCGAATATATTGAGCTCGCGTCGGAACCGACAAGCCAGCTAATTGTTCCACAGCTCTGCAGAAAGTCAGCGTATGCAAGTTTGAGCAAATGCCGCAAACTCGCTCTACTAAAGCAACGGCTTGGCTGTAATTACGTCTTTGTGCAAGCCATTCCACTCCGCGAAAATTGAATTTGATATGCATTGTGGCATCTTGAACAATCTCACCTTGACATTTTACTTCTAACTTAAAGGGTTCTTCCAACGAAGGATGATAGGGACCTATAGGAATAATAAAACTCATCTTTCTTTTCCTTCTTTATTCTCGATTTGAAAGTGATCAAGGAAAATCCCGGGTGAATCTTCAGGATTTAAAAAGAGCGGCGGCGACTCTCGACCAGTAAATTGAACGGCAAAGTAGTCATGGATTTCCCTTTCGATCCAGTCAGAAGCAGGATAAATCATGGCAATGCTGGGAATGCTGCCCTTATCGGTCATCGTGGCCATATTCAACATCTGGCCTTCCAGATCCCAGTGGTAGATGATCCGGAACTCGCCATTTGAAACCTCGTATGCGGTCATCGTTACAAGACGAGCCTTCGCCTCAGTCATCAAATGAGCCATCTTCTCCACATCCATATCTCGAGTTTCCAACCACCAACCGTCAGATCTCTTTTCCCAGGATTTTCCCGGGCTTAATTGGGCTAGAATTTCTTCACCTTTATGCATGGGTTCCACGCTCACTTAGGCTGTTCGCCTTTTGGAGGAATCGCTTTTCCTGCAGTTGCCCACAAATCTTTCTGTGAACGCCGCAGGCGGCAACGCTGGCATAGCAATCCCCTCGAACGTATCTGTTCTGTTATTTCTTTGAAAGCACGCATCAGCATCGCCTCGCTGACCGGCGGTGTTGGACGGCCGCATTCTGGACAGATAGGATAAGGAATGCGGTGTTTTTTCTTCAACTCATCCGGTTGAGAGTAAGAAGTACCAGATTTCGCCCCCATCGACAGCGCATCCCCAGGACAGGAATCAGCGCATTTCCCGCAAAAGGTGCATTGGCCAGGATGATACTCCCATTCGCAGCTGTCATGGTGCTGGGTTACAACGACAGCCTTAGAAACACAAACATATGCACATATTCCGCAGCAAATACATTTCTTTTCGTTTATTTCGACCAGTCCACGGTAACCATGGGGCTCAGGCACCTTTTTGGGAAAGCGCAACGTGACCGGCTCATGGGCGAAATTTCTTGTAAGTAGTTGAAAGATTTTCATCGTATCATTCCAATCAATTAGGCAACACTGCCATGATGACGGCCAAGAGGGCCATGCCCATACTCCACTTCAGATAAAAATTAATTGCCTGCGATATTTTAAGACGCGCAGTGGCCGCTGCTATGATTGTGACCATGACGACCAGTATGAGTGACAAAAGCGTAAAGAGGACGATGTCACCCATCCATGAGCCGATTCGAAAAGGTAAGGCGATACAGGCAACAATTCCAGTGAGTACCACCCATTCCAGGCCATGTGCGAGTTCCCACAAGGCCAACCGAGGACCATCAAATTCCGTTGTGGGACCCGCATAGATCTCCTGCTCGGCATTGGACAGAGAGAAAGGATTGACGCGCAATTTGACAGGAAGGCAAAGTAAAATGGTGAGAACTACCAAAATGCGTACCGGCCCTGATGGAGCTAAAGCGATGTCAGTGAGACGGATACTCTTAGCAGAGGCAGCTAACGCTACAATGGCTGTGAGGAAAGGAAGGTTGTAAGTGATACTCAAAATTGCTTCGCGGGTCGCCCCCACTTGCCCGAAAATAGACCGAGAGGCAAACCCCGCCAAAACGGCGCATAGTGACGGCACCTCAATCAGGCCAATCAGCAATACCAGATCACCCATGAATCCACTTGAAGTCGAAAAGACAGGCAATAGGGCCAACGAAGCAAGTAATGCACCTATGACTGAAACGGGTAGTCCTATCATCCACAGGGTATCAAATGCAGATCGAGGGATCGGGCGTTTAGCCATCAGTTTAATGAAATCAAAAAAAGGTTGATAGAAGAAAGGCCCAATGCGACCCTGCATTCTCGCCCTCATCTTGCGTTCGATCCAGAGCATTAACCAGGCCATGGGTACCGCATAGAGAAGACCCGGCAGGACAAAAAGAGCGAAGAGGGATTTTCCAATACTCATTTTCTTACTTATCCTTGTTCAAACTGTCTTTCCCTTTGCTTGCCAGGATTGTAGCCGCCCGTGCGACCCCATTAATGATGTCATTGGGTCGGGGCGGACAGCCTGGTATATATACATTCACAGGTACAATGTGATCCAGGGGACCCTCTATTGCCGGGCTTCCGGCGAAGACATCACAAGTCGCTGGACAGCTACCAATAGCAACGACTGCTTTGGGTTCTGGCATTTGGGTATAGATGGCTTCTAAGGCAGCTCGGGTGCCGTGAGTCACAGGCCCTGTGACACAGAGGATATCTGCATGTCTCGGACTGCCCACCAAGAGCATTCCCGCCTGCTCCACATCATAGCGAGGACTTAGGCAGGCTGTGAGTTCAATATCGCATCCATTGCAGCCTCCCGTATTCAAGTGGAAAAGCCAGGGTGATCGCTTTCGGGCTATGCTGACTAATTTATCAAGGATTCTCATCGCCTGATCCCTGAATGACCATTGACTATCCCAATAATCCTGGCCACAGACCCATCAACAAGAGGATAACGCACAATCCAATGATGGGTACACCGAGAAGGGTGGGTTCGTGGCTCTTATTTCTATCATTACTCGCCCCCCACCAACACAGCGCAACAACCCGGGAGTAAGCCAACAAGGCAAGAGCGGTTGATAGCAACATCATGAACAAATAAGGGAATCCCATTTGGAGCGCGACACCGTAAAGCCGCCATCTGGCGATGTAGCCAGCGGTAGGGGGTACGCCCATCATGACTAGAGCTCCCAATAGGAAACCGAATCCAGAAATCGGATACCTGGCAGCCAATCCTCGCATGGCCAATGTGGGAGGTCTATCATCCGATTCTATGAATGCCAGACTTGAAAAGAGAAGGGCTTTAGCGAGCGAGTGAACCGTTATGCCAATCACTGCTCCTTCCAATCCCAGATCTCCCCCCAAAGTCACGCCTAACATCAAGTAGCCCATATCTTCAATCGTAGAGAAAGCCAAAAGGCGCTTCAAATCATTCTGCGCAAGCATTAACAGGGCACCTCCCAGTGTCGAGAGCAAAGATATTGTTAGCCACGGCCCTGTCAGGGTAAAAAGCCAAGGAGAAGATTGTCGAAGCATCAGCAGTTCACCAAAGGCAGCTACATCCACGACACTGACTATCAAGCCGACAATGGGAGCAGGGGTATCCTCCGCCACCATTGGAAGCCACAGATAAAGGGGAACAAGTGCTAATTTGACCACGAAACCAGTCATCATCAAGCAAACAAGTAGATTGGGTGAGGCACTGTCTAACATCAGAGTTCCACTGATGATAGCTGCAGCCGATAGAAGAACAGCCAGCAAATAGACAAAACGCACAGCGCGCGTTTTGCCACTTTTCCACACCATGAGGAGTGCCACCAGTGAGGATCCTTCCAGCAGCAATAGACTAATCCAGTGTTGATTTATGATTTGTCCTAAAAGAGCCAGCAAGCCTGAAATAGCGAAAAGAGGGAGAAGTCGGCGCTCCTTTTGTATTGCATACGCAGTAAACAAAAGGGCCAATAATGATAAGCCTATACCAAAGATGACAGGCCACCCTACGGGTTGAATTGCATGAGAACTCTGACCTCCGTCACTCTCCGGCAGTAACCCGATCAACACGGCAAAAAACATCATCAGAATCAGCATAGCAAGGATAGCACGTTCCTCGACCCATCTACTGATCCTCCCCAGGATATCACTTATTCTCAACAAGCCACGCCAAAAAACCAGATAGTATCGATCCATATCCGCCCACCGGTAAAATGAACCCAGATGATGCTTCAAGATAAATGAAAAGTCACTGGCGGACAGATGTGACGAACCCGTCAAAGTTTCGCCGCCACTGAAGACATCGGTCATTCCGTTGGGAGAACCCTTCACAGTTAATTCTTTAGAATGCGCTGGAATAGCAATCCAGTAAACCAAAACCCCCACTCCAACAGCCAATATTGCTAGAATCAGGCTGGGTGTGGTAAACCAACTCCCGCTTCCAGCAGTCAGCCCCAACCAGGATATCCCTATCACTGGTCTTGAGCCTACGGCTGATAGTAAAGGATTAATGAGATAACCCACAGCCAATTGGGGTGCGATACCCAACAGGATGTTGCCTCCTGATAAAATAGCCATTCCGAAGACCATCGGCCAGGGGACCTCGTGAACGTTGACCATTTCAGGTGTTTCATTACCTAGGAAGACGCCAGTAGTCGCTTTGAGAAAGTAGAAGACGGTGAGTATACTGACAATCCAGGCAATAAGAGCTGGGATGAATTGTCCGGCTTCCAGTGCAGCATTGTAAATGAGCCATTTGCTGACGAATCCGCTTAGCAGCGGCAACCCTGAAATACTTCCTGCTCCAATAAGCCACAGGGTCATGGTCTTTGGCATTCTTCGCCCCAATCCCCCTAGACGGTCCATATCCCTTGTTCCTGTTGCATGTTGTACTGCCCCTGCACATAAGAACAATCCACCCTTAAAAATGCCGTGGTTGAGACAGTGAAGCAGTCCAGCAGCAATTCCAAGGGGCGTGCTTAATCCTAGTCCCAACATCATGTAACCGATCTGGCTAATTGTGGAGAAGGCAAGCAGCCTTTTAATGTCTGACTGCACCATGGCATAGAGTACCCCGACCAGCATGGTCAGCGTCCCGATCCAGATTAGCAGAGTTTGCCAGGCGATGGGCCATGGCCCAAGGCTGTGTAGACGGGCAACGAGGTAGACACCCGCTTTGACGTAACATGCAGCATGGAGGAGCGCGCTTACGGGAGTTGGGGCAGCCATAGCGTCGGGAATCCAGGTATGAAGAGGGAATTGTACTGATTTTGCCACAGCCGCCAGCACCATAAGAAGAAACATTCCTGTGCTAAACGCTGCGGCAACCCTTGGGTCGGTCCATTGGGTAGTCCCAGTGCGCGAATAGATTAAGAGGACCGCCGCCAGTAGACCATACCCTGCAATATGGGTCATCACCAACACCTTGCGCGCGCCGGCGGCTGCCTCTCTATCTTGATACCAGAACCCTACAAGGAGGAAAGAACAGAGTCCGATCACTTCCCAGCTCAGATAGACGAGAAAAAGATCAGAGGTGTAAACCAGATGGACGAGCCCGGCGATGAACGTCAGCATAAGCATGTAGAAACGTGTAGCGGCCCGGTCATGAGCCATATAGGCAACGGAATAGAGGAGAATCGCTGCGCCGATACCTACTGCCATCAAAGCAAAAAGTTGACTCAGGCCGTCCACGTGGTAGGTCAAGGCTATAGGCCCGTCCCATGCAAAAAAACGGACGTCCCGTACTTCGCCCTGTTGGATTAGAGGCAAACGGACAAGTATCCCCCCAAGGGCAACCAGTGTACTGCCAAAGGCAACCCATCCTTTTCCTCTTGAAGAAAGAATTCGGGCAAGTGCCAGCTGAAGCAGTACACCGATCACCAGGATGCAAATGGGAAAGATCGTAAAGACTGAGGTCCACATTGTTCGATGCCCTATTGACCTATCAACTCGCCAGGAGCAATTCCTTCAGTTTATTCTCAGTCGGGATGCCCTTCTTGTCCCAGCCGCGCAATTCGTAGTATTCAGTCAACATCTTTGGTAATCTGCTTACATTTCCTTTAGAGGGGCCCGTCTTGATCGGATCTTTGAGCATGCGCTCGGGCAGGGTATCGTCTTTACTGGTGAATCCAGCCTTAAGGTTCCAGATTCTCTCTAAGTTCCAAATTCGTTCTCCGGCTTTCATGAACTCCTGCGTTGAATAAGGGACTCCCGTAAGGGCAGTAAGCATCCCAGCTAATTCATCGGCGCCAATGCCGAAAGTCGAGAAAAGGCAGGCTCCTGAGGAGTCGAGTCCGGCAGTTAGATTCTGGAAGGTGATATCCAGGTTAGCCTTCCCCTCCGTGATATGCGGATCCATTTTAGAAGGATTACCAAGCACCTCAACTGCGATGGTGTAGCCGCGCACATGGTCTCCCCCCCGATTGTTTGTGGCATAGTTTAGGCCGATACCTTGTATCCCACGAGGATCATAGGCGGGTGTTTCTTGTTTCTTGACCGACATGGAGTACTCAGGATGGCCATAACTCTCTGCAAGACGATAAGACCCCAGTGCTAATTTGTCACCAAATCCTTCTCGGACTGCAGTCTTACGGACCATTTCTACCATACCCTCTGCGTTGCCGAACTTTAAAGGGACGCCATCGGTGTCTTTAAGGGTTAAAATCCCGTCTTCAAACATGTCCATAGCGCATGCAATGGTAGAGCCCATGGTAATGGTATCTAACCCCATTTCATTACAGATATAGTTGGCCTTGATGATCGCATCCAGGTTATCCACTCCGCAGTCAGGGCCGAAACCCCATGCCGTCTCATATTCTGGCCCTTCGCCTTCTCCTGCAAATTTCGGATCTGTAACACGGGAAACTCGGCCACAACTGATGATACAGGAGAAGCAGCCTTTCGGACGAAGTAGATTTTTGGCACTAAGGGATTCTCCGCCAACCTTGTCAGCCGTCGGGAAGTAGCCGTCCCGGTAGTTGCGTGTTGGCAACGATCCAATTTCATTGAGAATATTAACCAGCACATCCGAACCATAAGCCTTAAGTCCCTGCCCACCCACTGGATGAGTCTGGATCTTATGACGGGCTTTTAAAACAGTTTCTTTAAAACTTGCCGGATCAGCCACCTCAACCATTCCGCTTCCTGCCACAACGACTGCTTTCAGGTTTTTTGATCCCATGACCGCACCTACGCCGCTCCTACCAGCGGCTCGATGCATTTCGTTCATCACGCAAGCAAAAAGAGCCAGTTTCTCTCCAGAAGGACCAATGCAGGCTACCTTAGCTTCCTCATCCGTCTCAGCACGCAGTAGATCCGTGGTATCAGGAACTGTCTTTCCCCAGACATGGGCGGCGTCGCGGATCTCAACTTGATCGTCATTTATCCACAGATAAACCGGTTTCTTGGCCTTCCCCTCTATGATGAGCAAATCGTAACCGGCATATTTTAACTCAGCCCCAAAAGCACCACCGGAGTTTGAGGAAGCTATCGTTCCATTTAATGGACCCTTGGTGATCACCATATAGCGTCCTGCAGAGGGAGCGTAGGTGCCCGTAAATGGGCCTGTGGCAAAGATTAACTTATTTTCAGGGCTGAGTGGATCAACGCGGGGGTCGACCTCTTCAAACATGATTTTACTTCCCAGACCACGACCACCGATGTAAAGCCTTGCGAGCTTAGGATCTGTGGCTTCTCGGGTCACTGTTCCATTGGAAAGATTGATGCGTAGGGTATTTCCAGTCCAACCAAACATGTTAGCTCACCTCCTTAAAAGCTTCTTTAAACTTGGATGCAAAAGCTTTCTTACGAGCGCGTACGGCAATCGTATCTTCTACGTAGGTTAACGCCTCATTGGGACAAAACCTTACACACTCAGGGTCTCCTTTGCACATGTCGCATTTAATGATGCTTCTGCCCGCTGCATCATAAACCGCATTGCCAAAAGGGCAGGCCACCGTACACATTTTGCAGCGAATGCAGACATTCTTATTCCATTCCACAAGGCCATTCGCGTCGTTCAGGTGCATGGCGCCCGTAGGGCAGACGGATACGCATGGCGCATCATCGCAATGCTGACACATCATGGGAACCGAAAGTCCCTCCCGCTCCCACGAGTAGGCGTGGACAGAAGAATGCCGGGGTCTGAATGCGCCTTCATGAAAGAAAGAGCAAGCCAGCTCGCAATTCCGGCAACCCGTGCACTTATCTGCATGGATCATTAAGACTTTTTTCATCATTTTTCCCTCCTTTCCTCTGGGATAGTTACATTAGAAATCTTCAGCTTTATTGTTGTTTCTTCCTGTGCCATTGGGTCACGAAACATCTTATCAGACCAAATGGCTCAACCAAATTTTCAAACTTTCCTATTTCGCCCTGTATTTTTCAGGATAGACAGAAATTTTCTCATTCATTTCCACCCCTTCTTCCCTTTAGGATAAGATTTGAATCGTTCACCATCCTCAACACGACCTTTTCAATCAAAAAGGTTTAGAATTTCGTTTCAAGTTTCGACGCATGATGGATTACAATATGTTCCTTCTATCGTCTCCGTATTTGGAAATTCGTGGATCTCATATCTGCTAAGTACATCATCCAAGGTGGAGTTATATTTAAAACAGGAATCGCAAAGCCATCTTCCAACCACTTTCTTCCCACACTTCAAACAGTTCCTTTCTTTCTTGTCCATATTTGCCGGCGTAATTTTACGAACATATTGTTTCACTATTGCCCTCCGTCCAAAACCCGCCCGATAAGACGTGGATCGATAGAATCGCATGAAACAGTAATTTTATTTTCGACAATAGATACACCCGGCGCTGACCAGGCTATGCGCTCGGCCTCTTCTTGCTCTTTCAAAGAGCGAACTTCTCCTTGCAATACTACTTTGGTACCGGTAACGTCTATTTTCAAGTTTCGAATGTCTATTCCGGCGTTCCGTTCAAACGCTTTCTCTATCATTCCCTCAGTCTCGATTGGCTTCTCAACTGGCTTAATGCTGATGAGGTTACTTATTCCTCTTACACCTACCAAGTGAGAGATGGCATTCTCAGCTTCTTCCCTTTGAAACTCACAGTTAACTTCTCCAGTCAAAGTTACCCAGCTTTTTTCAACAGAAATCTCAATATTGTTCGAAACGCAAACATTCCAGGAGAGCACATTCATGGCGGACTTGAGGAGGTCTTCATCTCTCCGATGGCCAGATAATAGTAGCTTAACTCTGATTTCATCAATTACTTCCCGGACGCCCCTCACATGCATTGCTGCCTGTTCAGCAGCAGATTTTTGGACGAAATTAGGCACATTTCCTGACAGAATCACAATCCCCTCTTTGACTGACACTTCAATCTCTTCCTCAGTGACTCTGGGATTCCACTTCAGTTCTTCACAGACATCACATAGCAGTTGTTGGTCGGTCTTGATCTTGGCTGTACCTCTTCGAATTCAGCTTCTTTGGGAGCAGACTATTGATATGTATCGCAAGTTCAGTGCCAGCCTGCTTCGAAGGTAGCTAAGCAATTGACTTATTAAAGTTTATAAAGATTTCTTTGTCCTTGGCGAATTGATCCGGAGTTAGAAGAAATATACCAAATGGTGTATTCGGTTTTACGTTTTGGTGTGATCGGAGAGTTTGTATTTGTCCAGTCGGTACTGGAGGGTCCGATAGGTAAGCCCGAGAAGACGAGCAGCCCTTGTAAGCACTCCTCCACTCTTCTCCATGGCTCTCATTAGAAGGTGTTTTTCGAGTTCTTCCAGATTGAGGCCGGTGTCTGGTAAATCAATCCCTGCATAAGGATTACTACCGGAAAGCAGGTACAAAATTTCGGGGGGTAGATGATGTTCCTCGATGACCTCGCCTTCAGCCAGGATGATTGCCCTTTCAATAGCGGATTCGAGTTGGCGCACATTCCCAGGCCACTGATAGGAGAGGAGCCGATCGAGAGCGTCCGGAGAGACTCGCTTCACTCTACCATCTCCCAAATGATTGAATTTCTGGAGAAAATGTTCAACGAAGAGCGGAATATCCGTGGCCCTCTCTCTTAGGGGAGGAATTACGATTGGAAAGGTATTCAAACGGTAGTACAGGTCGTCACGGAAAGCGCCTTCAGCCACCATTTTGCCAAGGTCACGATGCGTGGCAGAAATGATTCTGACATCCACCTGGATCGTCTCTTTTCCCCCAAGATGCTGGATTTCCTGCTCCTGTAACACACGGAGAATCTTGCCTTGCAGTGCCAAGCCCAAGTCCCCGATCTCATCCAGAAACAGAGTGGATCCGGAAGCCTCTTCCAGTAACCCTTTTTTCCTGGCATAAGCTCCGGTAAATGCACCTCTTTCATATCCAAACAGCTCGGATTCAAGCAGAGCTTCGGGAATAGCAGCACAGTTGATGGCTCGCATTGGCAAAGAATTTCGCGGACTGTACTGATGAATAGTCTTGGCTACTAGTTCCTTGCCACTACCACTCTCTCCATAGATCAAAGCGGTGGTATTGCTGGGGGCTACTTTCTGGACCAGTCGGAAGACCTCCTGCATTCTCCCGTGTTTTCCGATCATGTTTTCAATGGAGTAACTCTGTTGAAGCTGTGAACGCAGCAAACTGTTATCCCGAATCAGTCGCTTCTGTTCCAAGGCCCGTTCGACAAAGAGAAGCAGTTCATCCTTCTGGATAGGCTTCGTCAGGTAATGGAAAGCCCCTTTCTTTATCGCCGTGACTGCCGATTGTATCGAGCCATGAGCGGTTAGAACCAAAATGGGTTGTTGCGGTCGTGAATTTTTGATCTTCTCCAGAAATTCGATGCCGTCCATGGCGGGCATGCGGAGGTCAGTCAAAATCAGATCAAAACCGGTCTCATCGACCATTCTTAGCGCTTCGGTGGGGATGCCAGTAGTCGTCACTTCGTAGCCTGCGTCTTTAAGGATCAGTGAGAGGATATCCTGCTGGCGCTTCTCATCATCCAACACCAGAATGGAAGCTTTGTTTGCAACTCGTTTCATATCTACTTTGCCCTGAAGATAACGTCCACCCTTTTCTGAAGGAGGTGTATTTATTTACTCCACCCTTTGCGAAAGTTAAAATATTGTACTTTTATCCTCTATCCCTCGTCGCTCATCTGCATCAGTATTGGCAACTGGGAACGAAACCTCAAACCTGGCTCCGCCGCCGGGTATGTTGTGGACCTGGATCTTCCCCCCCATTTCATGCACCCATGTCCGAGTTAATGTTAACCCCAGTCCTACGCCGGACTTCTTCGTAGTGAAATAGGGACTGAAGATTTTCCCCAAGTTTTCTTCCGCGATTCCCGGACCTGCATCCTCCACCCAGAGGAGGATATTGCTCTTATCCATCGTTTGGTAACCCACGCCCGCCCGTACCGAACCACCAGGACCTCCGGCTTCCAAGGCGTTCTCCAAAAGATTCTCCAAAGCTCTGAATAAGAGATCACGATCCGTGAGGATCGGAAATAGGTCATCAATTCCTTCTAAAGAAATAAAAAGTTTCTCTGCAGGATGCCGACGAATAATTTCTTTGCGGCTTTCAACCAAGATCTCAGAAGCGTTTTGAATTTCCAAATGTAATGTCTGTGATCTACCGTAATCGAGAAGGCCCTGGACCATCTCACTGACCCGAACCAGCTCCGAATGGGCGCCATTAAAAAGATTCTGAATTTCACATTCTTCTTCCGGTCTCTTCAGATCTTTTCCAGAAAGATGATCGAGGGCCAGGGAGACAAAGTTGATAGGGTTTCGGATATCGTGGGCAATACCGGAGGCCATTTGACCGAGGCCGATCCACTTTTCATTTTCTCGCTGTCGCACCTCCGCCTCTCTCCTTTGTCCTTCCAGAATTTCTGCTTCCAGTTTTTTACGGTCTTCTTCTGCACGCTTGCGCTGAAGCGCACTCGCAAAAATTTCACGAACGAGTCTCAACAGCTTTATATCCTCCGAAGCCCACTTTTTCCCCTTTTGGTCGCTGTTGATTGCAAAATATCCAAGTAGCGATTGTCCAAAAGTTATTGGAATGGCGGCTGTCGCCTGGACAGAACTTTTTCGCCAAAATTCCCTTTCCGCGGTCGCTTCAGACGGAAGATCCGTGATATCGAATGCACAGATCTCTTCTCCCCGTTTAAGTTTATCAAACATCCACGGGAAAGACTCAAGTGATAGCCCCTGTAATTCTCCGGCCCTCGAACTAGCCCCGCTGGAACACGATTCATAAAAATCAGTAATCGTAACCCCGCCGTTTGAAAGCAGACATAAATAACTCCGGTCGGCCCCCGTAAAATCTTTTACGAGTTCTAATGCACGATTGATTTCTTTATCTATCTCCTCAGGCGGAATGCTGACAAACCGGTTCGAAATTGTTACGACGAGCTCCTCCATAGCAAGACGGTAATTTATTGCTTCCTCTATATTTTTGCGTTCGGTGATGTCGCGGGTCATCATCGTAAAACCCTTTAGAGCTCCAATTTCATCGTGCAACGCAGTGAGGACAACATCGGCCCAGAAACGAGACCCGTCCTTACGCACCCGCCAACCTTCTTCTTTAAACTGCCCTTCCACCCTTGTTATCTCAAGCATACGCCGGGGGTCTCCACGCTCAATCGCTTCCTTTGGATAAAATATGGAGAAATGTTTTCCAGCGGCCTCTTCTGCTCGATATCCATGGATTCTCTCTGCACCCTCATTCCAACTGACAATCCGGCCTTCTGTGTTCAAGTAAACGATGGAATAATCTTTGACCTGCTGTACGAGGAAGCGAAAGCGTTCTTCACTCTGTCTGAGTACCTCCTCCGCCTTTTTGCGCTCGGTGATGTCAATGCAGGTACCAACCCATTCCTGGATACTGCCATCATCTTTGAAGACAGGCACGCCACGGTCCAGGAAGTGCCGGTACACTCCGTCATATCTGCGTATGCGATATTCCGCTTCATAGTTTTTCTTTGTTGTTAACGCATTTCTCCATACCCCGGCGGTGTGTTCAAGATCATCAGGGTGAAGAGCCTTCAACCATCCCCAACCCTTAACCTCTTCTTCGCTCTGCCCCGTAACTTTTTTCCATGAAGGTATGTCTTCGACAACTTCTCCGTCAGCATTCGTGGTCCACCCGAGCTGCTCGGTCACTTCAATGTAAGATCGATAGCGTTTCTCGCTCTGCCGTAGCGCCTGTTCGGCTTCCTTGCGTCTGGTAATGTTCCGGACCAAGCTAATCAGGGTCCGGGTGGCACCGGTGGTCGCACCCCGGGAGCTGACTTCGACCGGGAAGGTGCTTCCGTCTTTGCGCCGATGGACGGTCTCGAAGAGGATACCTCGGGCATCAGCCTCGGCCATCTGATCGCTGGTCAGCGCCTGCGTGTCGGGGGCGCGCAGGTCCTGAATCGTCAGGGTCAGCAGTTCATCGCGGCTGTAACCGTAGGTATTCGTGGCGGCAGCATTGGCCTCCAGGATGCGTCCATTGTCGCGCCTCATGAATAGGATGATGTCCCGGCTGTGGCCGGACAGCATTTCGTAGCGACGCAGCACCTCCTCGGCTTGTTTGCGTTCGGTTACATTCCTGAAATACCCGATCAGACCATCGATCCGGCCCTCTGCATTGAATTTTGGGACATAAGACCCATCGAAAAACTGTTCTTTTCCTTTCATGGAAAATAAGGGCGTTTCCAGATGCACAGGCTTGCCGGTCTCGATCACCTGCTTTTTGATTTTTGTGAGTTTGTCTGCATTCTCTTTCGACAAGAAATCGTAATCGGTCTTTCCGATCATGTCCTTTTCGGTCAGATCCAGGGGAGGGTTCATGACAAATGAATACCGTAGTTCACGGTCCTGGACAAGAAGCTGGTCAGGAGTGCTTGATGCGATCACCCTGAACCTCTCCTCGCTCTCGCGCAGGGCCTCTTCGGCACATTTGCGCTGGGTGATGTCGATGAATGTCCCGGTCATGAGCAGCGCTTTGCCCTGTTCGTCGCGTAAGGGCACCTCGGCCCGGGTGTCGAACCACTTGACAGAGCCGTCAGGCATGAGAATCGGATAAGTGGCCCTGTAATTCTTGTATTTATTCGAGATGGCACCTGAAAATTGCTCAAGTGCCTTGTCGATCACGTCGGCATACTCAGGAAAAGCCGTCTTTGTATCGATCAACAACTGTAACCATTTGCTGATCCTATAAGACCTGTCCTTGGCTGGCGTCCGGCCTAGCATCTTTTGAGCATTATCCAATGAGTAATAGGTGTCCTCTTCTCTGAAATCGTTCCAAAATACCCCGACATCGCCTGACTCCAATGAACCGTAGACAAGATGGTTGAGCAAAACCAATTCTTCAGTACGTTGTTTCACCAGTTCTTCCAAGTGATTACGATGCAGGAGCAACTCCTCTTCCGCCTGTTTGCGCTCGGTGATGTCTATTGTGTTTGCAACAACACCGACAATGCGATTGTACATATCCCTGTATGGGAAATAAGTAACAGTAACACACCTTCTCCCTAAACCCGGATAGTCAAACCAATCCTGATAGGTGATAGTTTCGCCTTGCAAACATCGGTCAAAATTCGGTTTCACATGTTGCTGAAATACATCCTCACCGAGATATTCAGCGACAGTCAACCCGATAAGCTGTTCCCGTTTGACCCCGGCGAACCTTTCATAAGCATCATTGACAATCCTATATCGGTAACATTCGTCCAGCAAGGCAATCCCATCCGGCGTGGAAGAAACAATGGTTTTATATTTCTTCAGTTCCTCCTCTGCGCGCTTGCGCTCATTAATGTCCCGCAGGCTGGAGCGATGTCCAAGACTGGCTCCCCTCGAGTCGTAGATAGGTTGCCAGGAGGCGGCCACCCATACCGGATGGCCAGCTTTGTGACGGACCTGAAACTCAAAATCGTTCTCACTGGTCCCTTGGATCGCCCCTCTTATCTTTTGGGCGACCATTTCCCGATCATCCTCATCGATGAGTGGCAGAGGAAAATCTGGCATGGCCAGGCATTCATCGACCGAGTACCCAGTGATTCGCTGTACTGCTGGGTTTACCCAGAGGGGTTTCCCATCGGTCCCAATCCAGTTCTCCCAGTCATAGGTATAGTTAGCGACGGCACGAAAACGCTCTTCCCTTTCGCGCAGTGCTTTTTCTCCCCCAATGATTTCCCACTTACCTTTCCTCCTAACGATGGCGAACTGATGATTCTCAACTACATCAATAATTTCATTCGGGCCACATTTATCGAGGGGAAAGGTGCAAAAGGCGATGATTTGATTTTTGCCAATCACATCACTTATCTCTTTTTCGTAGTCAACGAATTTCTCCTGATATTCCTTCTCAAGCCAAAACGTATCCCCTGTTAGCCTCAAGCCATCATAACCCCTGGCTAGAGCTTGGTCGAGCTTCTCCAGCCAGCCATTAAGAACCCTCTGTGAGTCGAATTTCCCTCCCTTCAGGTACCATTCTGTGTAATGAATAATTTCTATCTGTCCTTTTTTCAAATAGTGATCAAAATTAGCCAAGCCGGTTTCCATCGCTTCAAAAGCTTCTTTTTGGTTAAGAGGCTCTGAAGTTACCCACATACAATATTCATTATCCTCTAACCCCGTTCTGAAATAAGGCACTAAAATATCGAGTAAATCTTTCTTCGTCTGGTAAAATTGACACAAGTGTGTTCCCCATGAAACATCACCGATAACTTTAATGCCTGTGTTTCTGAGTTGTTTTTTCATACGGGTACCTCCCGTTTACGAATGGAAAGTTCACTAAAGAGAGGATAACTTTTGCCTTCAAAATAGATTTTGGGGGACATTTTATCACCTTCTTAGTTTGCCCTTTGGTAACATGTCTTTCCAACATAGAAATTACGCCATCTCCCGCCTTAAGCGCCTCGATGATCCTTTCGGCTGGATTTCTTTCAACTAAGGGACGAGTACTTTTCACTCTTGCATGTCCGCAAAAGCTGAAATTACATCTTGATTTCGTCTCAACAAAGAATCGAGAGCTTCAGAAAGAGGCTGGCAATCTAATTAGCCAATTTCATTCCATACTTCTCCCTATTTTATCTTAATTTACTGCAAGAACGTCAAAAAATCAACAAAAGTCTCTCAACACTCTGGTCTATGCCGCAGTCTTAACAAGGGCGCACTGACAAAGAACCTTATGTCATGTAACCGATTGGAAATATTAAAGATACGAAGCCAGTCAGTAAAATCATTAATGGAGAGCCAAAAGAACCAAGACACGAAAACCAGCGAGTCCGATCCCATAGACACCCGAGAGGTGATGATCGTACTTAATTCCAAAACACTTTTTGGAAGCCAGAGCTTGGTTTCTTTGGTTTTCTAGTAGAGACAGATAATGAGGGGTAATAACCTAACGTAGCATCTACCAATGGATAAGCAGACTGAACCTTCGAAATGAACATTTCAGATTAAAATAGAATGGATTCTTAATCTTGAAGCGGTCCGATCAGCCATGAAGCTCTTATTACTGTGCCTTCGTTCTTGCCAGAATCAATCATGAAAGATCCGCCTGAGAGTTCAGCACGCTCTCTCGTGCTCGAAAATTCTTCTTTAAGGACTTCCCCCGCATCAAACCCCTGACCGTTATCCTGAGCGACCAGTTCAGTCCCTTCTCAAAAACTTTTTTAAGGCTTCAAAAAATCCCTCGCAAAATCTTCTGATTCGCAGTTTGCAGGCTCGATAATATCAACCGCAAAATTCTGAATTCGGTTTTAAGTGCAACGAACCAAAAAGATCGGCTTTGGCGAATGGCGGAGCACCTTTTCTGCAACGCTCCCGAGAAGAAAGTGCTTGACCCCACTTCGACCATGGGTAGTCATCGCAATGAAGTCAATATCTTTTTGGGCAGCGTGCTCAAGGATCTCTTCGGCATCATTCCCATATCGCACATGGCTGTCCACTTTAACTCCTCGAGCCTTAAGTCGATCCTCAATCCTTTTGAGGTATTCCTCCGCCTCCCGGACGACCTTCACCTCGGCCTCTATTGGATCCGCACCCGGGAAGGTATGGGCATAGGTAACCCGCAAGAGCGTAATACTCGCTTTTAATTCAGTGGCCAACTCCTCGACCATGGGAAGAACGTTTTCAGCGCATTCAGACCCATCCAATGGAACAAGAATTCTCTTTAACCCCGCCATTTAAACCTCTCCTTCCAATTTTCAAAATTCGTATCACATTTCAGGGATTGATAATGGAGTTTGTCCTTCCATGCCGGAGGCAATCAGTTACCTACCAAGGCCCAGCGTCGTGTGCGTATCTTTCAGAGATCCCATTTCATAACCAGCACCAAAAGGTTGAGGTTCTTTTGGTCTTTGATTTATCGAGTGAAGGGGTATACAAAAATATGAGCTATACAAATTTCAAGTATTGTCAAGAAGAAAATAGAAGAAGATATTCACATGTTTTGTGGGGTCAAGGAATGGCCAGTTACCTTAGGTATTCCCTTGGCTGTCTCCTCCGTTTCCAGTATCGTGTCTGTTTAGATTTGCCATAGCCCTTTTCCGTTTCTTGCCACATCTGCAGGGTAGAAATGGCCCTAGTTTTTTATCGTAGGAAATTGTTGATTGTCGGGTTGTAATCTTCATACTAATATCGAAATCTGCTCTTGGCGATTTCAGTAACACACACGATAGGGTTGAAGAGTTCCCCGCCCTTGATGGCCAGACAGCTTGCCAATATTCTCTCCGTCCCGGGGGTTGCAATATGAACGCCAAATCAAAACCTTAAATCGAACAGCGTATTGCGGTTTGATTTGAGAAACCCTGAACCTGTACACTCTCTGCCCATGAACGTGTGATGGACAAGTGGCGATCCGTAGAAAGAGGGAACCTAAGATGTGATGGCGTCTTCCTGGCACCTGTAAAAAAAGGAGCCGCAGATCTAGAATGGTGTCGCAGGATCTGTCGTTGTTAGGGATGCTGCGATAGTCGCAGAGGCATTCGATGATTATTCCCTCCCGATGTTTCTCAACCTCTTCATAATACTGGGATGCTCTTTGAGCACTTTAAGGAAGTTGGCCCGGATCCTTGCGGCGCTTCCGCTGGTGAGTTCGGGCGGTAACAGGTGGCCATATTTACCCAGGTATTCCCGAGAGACTGCAACCTTTTCATCCGTCGAGAGAGTCTCCCAGAAATTGCTGATTCTTGCCGCAATCTCATTTCCGACATAACCGTCTACCATTCGTCTGGCGACTGCCTTCAAGACGCCGTAGAGCCCGTGTTCTGTTCCTGTTCGCACCATCTCGAAGGCGGTTTTTTCACCGTTTGGGCCGTATTCTTTTATCAGCAGTTGGTAGCAGCGCCCCCAGTCAATGTCAGGGTCCAATAAGCGCGAAGGCTGAATCCGTAAGACTACGTTTTCTACGTGGCGGTAGAACTTTGTCAGGACGGTCCTGAACTCTTCCCAGTTCTCAATGATTCCCGATTTCACCTTGAAGGAGTTGAGGGCTTCGTCCACGCGCGCGGATACCTGGTCCAGGGTGCTAGCAGGATGAATGCTTTCAAGTAGTCGGTCCAATTTGGTTTTCACGGTTCATTATCTTATAAGCGCCGGAAAATCGACGAAGTTTTTTGCAGCGCCGATATATAAGACTGGATCAATTCCCGGTAATCGCTCGCGTAGCGCTCAGGCTGGTTGGTCCGAATCGAAGACGACAGGTGAACCCCACACTGAGCTATGAATTGGCGAATGATTTCCACTTTTTGCTCCCACGAGTTTGGTGCCACGTGGCGGTCGAACGCATCGCGAATGTACCGTTCGACCGACTCAACCTTGAGGCCTTCGGCGACCACGTCAAGAACAGCCCGCATTCCGCCGTTCGTGCCATCGTGAGCGTCGTTATAAGCAGCCACTATGTCTCCGCCGCGGCGACGGTATTCCCGCTCAACCAGCTCCTTGGCTCTACTGGCGGCCTCGGAGACCGATAAACTTCCCCCATGCGAAACACAGGTGGTAAAGTGGGTGCTGTAATATTTAGCGATGATCCAGTTAAATTCGTCGAAACTACCGACGGTGTTGGAGCTCAGGGAATGACGCATCCGGGCTTCGTCATGGGGAATGCCAATCCTCTGGGCAATCGTCCTTTCATCTAACTCTGCCAGCAGGTTGTTGATCATAACACACCTCCTTCTTCTTAAAGAGAACGAAAGACTGAATTCACTCGCCCCATGGACTCTAAGTAAGTCCTTATAATGGCCTCGTAATGAACGGCAAAGCGTTCTGGCGGCTGGTATAAGATGTCCGGTCCGAGATGAGGCTCAAGGCGTTTCATAAGTGCCCCCATCAGGCCGACCTTGCTTTTCCAATCCAGAGGGTCAAGCGCCGACTTCAAGACGCGGTTCACATGCTTTTCCTGCTCCTCTCGCTTGAACTGTTCCGTCACCAGATCCAATACAAGCCTAAGTCCACCGTTTATGGCATTCCGGGCCTCCGCCAGAGCCGCCTGGAGGCCACCTTTTTTCGAAAACGTCCTTTCAAGAAGTGCAAATGCCTCTGGCCCGGCAGCGTTTGAGTCAACCGGGTCGGGCAACTTTCGGATGTGCCGTACGAGGTGGAGGTAAAACGAGGCAATCGTGTCGTTGAACTCTTCGTAGGAGTCGACCGTCACCGAATCCATGATGTAGGCAGCCCGGGCCGTATCTATGGGCAGGCCGATCAGATTGGTTAGTGTCTCTGCACTTATTTCGGAGAGGATGGATTGAAGTGTTCCTTTGTATTGGTCAGTTCCCGTGCTCTCACCGGGTCCGGTTGGGTTACTAACCCTGTCTGGAAGCCATGTCTTTTCTGCGAAGTCAGCCCTGAAAAGGAGTCGCACGTCTTCGTGGTCCGATTCATTGGCAAACTGACTGAGTTGAATGCATTCGGACATGGGGATCAATGGGAAGTCGAGCTTGAGACGGCGAGTTTCCGGTGGCAGCGACTGGATGAGCCGGAGGAGGCCACGGCCAAGCCCACGGGGGTATGTTTTTCTGTGAATCTGAAATTGAGCGAGGGCCAGCAAGAGATCTCTCGCGTCATCATTCCGGCCCTGGAGTAGTTGATGCTCCAGAATGGCGAAGAACCGCTTTTCATTGTTTTGAGCCAGGAATTGAACTGCTCTCCCGACCACTGTTTCTGCGGTGAACGTTGAAACAGAGGCCATATAAAATCCATTCCTTAAGCTCGCTAACGCTGCTTCTTCGTCCGAAAAGACTGCCCGAACCAGTTCGCCCATGTCGTGGACGGCAATTGTCCTGATGTTCCGCTTGGCTCTGGCGAGGGCGTCATCCGTTTTTTGTCTCTCGCCCGGAAAAAGAGAGTCCAGGGAGCTTTCCTCGGCAATTGCCGGATGGACGAATCTCTTGATGGAGTTAGCTTCAACGGCCGCTGCAAACTTTGTGGGCAGGTTCCTCACCATCCTGATGTCGCCGTCCGGCGAAGCGATGTGACCAGTCGAAACAATATCCTCCGGTACAGCCATTTGCAGGCTAGCTGACAGAATTGCCAGGAGTATCGGTACATCGGCCGAGAATCCTGAAATGTTCAAGCCGACTTCCGTTATGGATGCAGCATCCAGATTGACCACAGAGATGTCGAAGTATTTCTCAGGGAGATTCAAAGCTCTCAAAATACCATCCGCTGCAGACAAAACCACTTCCATAATGTGATCGGCAGTTTTCTTCTCGAAAGTGGCCGGCCCTGTGAATCTGACACGTTCCCCACCTTCCTTCTCACGAACACGGACGACAACGGTTGTGATGACCGCCGTCGCACCGTCACCATGGCCAAAAACGAGCACCGTGTTGGCCCGGCCCGCATATGACGATGTTTTTCCTATGTCAGCCAAGATTTGAATCTCCGATTTTTAGTTCGAGACGGCCGCTTTCAGTCTCTGGAAAGACCCGGATGATCAGCTCGCCATTGAGCAGCCTAATTTCCCGGGTCGTTCTCGCAGCAACCTCACCGGTGTCGGCCGCCAGATCCAAGGCTTGCTCAGGAAAAGCAGCGGTCCAGATGAGTTCCTGCTCAGTGAGTTCCTCCTGCCAGATGAAGCGGCCCGTGTCCAGTCTGATGGCGTAGTGGCCTGGCCTCACGTTTCTGATCTCTTTAATAAGGGGTCGGCGCTCGCAGAGGAGGGAATCGATGCGTTCTCCGTTCTTCTCAATGATTATTTCCGGGATCCTAGGTGGCATTTCAGATTTTGATGTCTCTCTGCGAATCTTTTCAAACTCATTTTGCCAGGCTGGTTGCGACCCGATCAGGTTTAGGACGGCTTGGATTTCGTTTTTGTCTCCTTCCAATAGATCACTAGCCACCATCAGGGCCAAACACCGGATTGCCTCGAAACCGATATCCTCTGGCTGTTGGGAAAGCCTTTCCCAGTTCTTTTTGACCTCCGCGATGAATCGCTGGAACTGTAGGAACTCTCGCTCATATTGTGGCCGTCGGCCCAAAGCTTCTATCTCCTCGATGGCTGCCCTGAGCGCCAGCTTCGGTTCGGGCTGTCCGAGGGCATCCGCTATTATGGATAAAAAGTAGAGCCCTTTAGCCATGACTGGTTTCCTCCCCGCAGTACAGATCGCTCCTCTCCAAGGTGCTCTGGACCTCCTTCCAAAAGCCTGTGGTGATTGCCACCTCTCTGAAGGTAGGGTGTGTTGATAGTACCTCAGCTGTGTTTAGCCAGAGATCAGGTATGGCCGATTCCGTTTGGAGCCATCTGGACCCTGCAAAGCGACTAAATGTGGCTTTTGAAAGCATGAAATCCCTGGCTACCTTTCCGTCCTCGTACTCTCCACCGCTTACATCCTTAAAGATACGGAGGACTAACTGTTTCAGCCTTTCTTTCCCAAGCCTCCTGATAGACCGACGCTGGCGATGGATGTTCCCGGCCTTTTCCTCGGCAACCACTTCGGCCAACGATATCCCGAAGGTCTCGCCTGATTCCAACCATGGCGGGAGCCTTTCCTCATTTGAAAGGTGGGTGTTCTCCCTCAAAGGTACAAACCCCTCTCTCACCCACTTCCGGTCGATGATTCCCTGGATCCTCTCACGTTCTCCCGATCGCCGCGGCTCTGGTTTATCGATATTCTTCTCCAGCCACGCTCGGCGCTCCCGGCCCTCCAGGGATACGGGAAGCCAGACGCAGATTGTACGACCCTTGACACTCCAGTAGTATCGGGACCGGAAGGGATTGGCCTCTCGTTTCGCCTCAAGAACCGAGAGATAGAAGTGACGTCTGACCAGGCCGTGCATGATCATTGCCGCTCTGGCCTCCTCCTCGATATCGTTAGCAGGAGGTTCGGTCTCGAATGACAGGGCTAAGCGATCGAGGAAAGCCTTAAAATATAAGCGGCAGTCTGCTCCCTTGCGTTTCACATTCCAGTCACTTTCATTTTGGACGTCCAGAGAGGACTCGTTGTCGCCACGCAGGTTGCTGAACTTGTCTGCAGTAAGGTCGTAGGCCCTCTCAGCTACCTCATCGGCGTTGGGCCCTATCCAGACTCTCCTTGCTGTGCTTTCCCGAAGCTCGTTCAAGTAATCGACGAAGAGCAATGGAGGTCTGCCTTTGTAGCCGAACAATGTGCGATTATGGTGGAATTCCTCCAAGGCAAATCGGTCGCTTTTTTCCACGATTTGCTTGATCAAGTTTACCAGAGGGAAATTTCGATACCACACCTTACTTGTGGAGTTCATTTGTGTTCCGATGACCTCAAGAAGCTTCATCTCGTCGATTCCCTGAGTGCTGGTATCCTGCTTTTCATCTGCATGACCTGCAGGTCTACAGATCGGGCAAGGCGCAGGGTCTTTCTGAATTCTCTCTGCATAAGGGTTTGATCGATTTCCCGGCGCATCTCTCTAATCCTCGTGAGGACTTCGATGATCGGCTTCAGGTCCACTGCTCCGGGGTTAAGCTTCAGTCCCTGACAAAAACATTCCAGCGCAGATTCCCAGCGCTCCTCCTGGAGTGCTCTCAACCCTTCCTCCATAATAATTGCGTATCGTCTCGCCCTGGCGCCGAGTTTTGCCTGAATCAGGTGGCCTGCCGGGTGATCCGGATATATCCTGATTGCCTCCTCGAGCAGCCCGGTCAGGTCCGACAGGTCTCCCGCCTCAAGATTCCTAGCAATCTCCTGGTAAAACTGTTCTGCCTGACCGAACCTTGCCGAAAGCTCTTCCCTTAATTGCCGGGCACCAGTGTGGTCGGGTTTAGTTTCTAGAGCTTTTTCTGCGAGCCTGGCAGCGTCCTTGAAGTCACCCTGCGAAAAAGAGCGCGAGGCCATTTCCCAGGTCTCCTCCAGGGTTTCCCCGGTGCTCGCCTCCAGCGGGATAGCAGCCGGTTTGTCCTCCAGATCATCGAGTAATTCCGCAACGCTCTGATATCGGTGCGCCGGGTCCTTTTCGAGGCACCTACCGACTACACTGGCCAGCTTCTCCCCGACCTCGGGTAGGCGCGGAGCCGGCACTTCCAGGTGAAGCTCCCGGAGCCGTCGAAACGGTCCTCCAAAGGGCAACCGGCCTTTGGGGCTGAGCAACTCGTAGAGAATCAGGCCAAGGGAGTAGATGTCTGCCCTTGCATCCAGGTCGTCTGAGTGGGCCACAATGAAGTGCTCCGGGCTCATGTAGGAAGGTGTACCCAGCTCTGAGGGTAACGTTTCCCATTGGAAACCACTCGACTTTTGAAGTAGTTGGGCGCAGCTTGCCGCTCCGAAGTCCGAAACCTTCAGGACGCCATCCAGAAAGAGAAGGTTTTCAGGTTTCAGGTCGAGATGCGTGGCATTCGCCCGATGAATGGCGTCCACCCCACGGCATGCCTGTTTGAGGTACTCGAGCCCTGTGGTTTGACGGGCTTCCCAATCCTCCCGGTGATCCACCAGCCACTTTCTGAAAATACCGCCATTCGCAAATTCCATGGATAATGCCAGCAAGCCGCTCCCGCCCCACGGCACAAAATGGAGATCATATACCCTAATCACATGCTGAAAGTCCGAGATTTTGGCGTAAATTGCCATCTCGCGCTGCAGCTGCAACGCCGCGATCTCCTCACTCTGAGGACCGACGTCGGTGACCTTGAGTACTACCTGCATCGATCGGAGCATGTCCTCGGCCAGGTAGACGGAACCAAACCGGCCCTTGCCAAGGGATTGTTCGATCCTGAAGCGGTCCAGCAGAGTTGCTCCCGGATGGAGAGTCACGGCTGCTCCGCTTGGCACAAATGGCCCTGACAAAAAGGCGTTGTTCTCGCCGTCGTCCTTAAGGCGCAAACCGCAATCCCGGCACCTTCCTCCTTCGAGTTCAACGGCCTTACGGCAGCGTAAGCAGAACCGTAACATTGAGGCCATCACTGTATCCCCCTTTGCGGACGTTTTTCGCTTACTAGTCTTCGCAGTGCCAGTCTCAGCGCCCCATGCACCGCGGCCAGGTACGCGTTTGATAAGGCCTTGTCTCCGATGCGCCTTAGCGCACAGGATGCCCTCTCGTTTCCTTCCTCGACGGATTCGTCCGGCGAGACCTGACGCCAGTCAAACAGGACAACCGGGGTGACGACGGTGTCGAGTTCACCGCAGGAGACCTGCAGCGCGAACTGGAGCCCCCTCATGCTGTTGGATGCCCCGTCCCCGAAGGTGACGAATTGGGTCCGGTCGTGTCCCTCCCGGGAGAGCCACCAGACCTGCTCCGCAATTGCCACTGGCAAATTTAGTGCTTCGGACTCCCTTCGGACCCTTTCGTATTTTTCTGCGATGGCCTCGGGGCTTATTCGGACCCGGCCACATGACTCCGGCCCTAGGCTGTTGATCACGTATCTGCCAGCGAACCGCTTCCGGATGACAGTGGCAGATTCAATGATTTGCTCAATGGGAAGGTCCGGTTTTATCACGTAGTCAGCTTCTCTTACCAGCTTAGCCATCTCCGAAAGATTGCTGGCTTTTACAACGAACCGATAATTCGGGTCGATATCGAGGATGTGCTTGCACACGGTATCCGCTTCAGGCATGTGCCACGCCTTCTCCAGCAAGGACGCATACCTCTCCATTGAGGCAGAGACTTTAGCGTTGTCCTGAGGAAGGATCTGCATCAGCGAAGAACAAAACCTGAGCGCTCCAACGGGATTTCCGCTTTGGGCAGCCCGTTCGGCTCGGAGCGCCAGCGATACCTGTTTGTACCCCAGGTCGGTCAGCCGGGAGTGGAGCCTGTCGATAACATCGTCGGGCACACGGCCTATGCCTTCCCGGATCTCGCTTACGGTCCGCCGGACTTCCTCTTCCCGGCGTTGAGCGTAAAGCGCTTGTATCCCTTCTGGTGCCGGGACTACGGCCGTTCGGTAGTCTTCTCCGGGGAGTGGACCTATAAGCCTGAGCTTGTCTTCTTCCGCGGTATAGACGTTGGCCCTTCCCTGGGCCTCCACAAGCAGCACCTTTGCCCGCTGGTCATTAAAGGCGGCCGCAGAAATCACTCCCTCGGCCACTTTAAATTCTAGAGCAGGCTTGTCAGAGCCAGCGTCCCAAACTTTCATTCGGCCATCCTCTATGCCAACCGTTAAAAGACGTTCACCCCACACTGAAATGGCATAGAAACCCCCCTCGTGGGCCTCCATGTCTCTGAGGTCCTCTTTCTCCAGGCCAAAGAGGGTCAGATGTCCTATGCGGCTCGGATAGGCCAGGGCGTTCTCAGCAGGCCAATGGACCATGTGCACCAGCGCACTTACGGCCGGTGGGAGAGGTACGTCTATTGTTCGAACCAAACGGCCTTGCCAGGGCTCCCAGAAGAGGAGCTTCCCTCCTGAAGAGAGCCCGGCCAGCAGGCCATCAGCCAATTTCAACAGCGAGCAGATTGTCTCTCCTTTAGTATCAAGGGGCCGGGGAGGCGCCTCTCGATTCGTGTTCCAAATCAGACACCGCCTTGCCGTATCGCTGACTGCCAGGATCGACTTGTTGGTCCAGCATACTGATAATACGGGCGCTCCCTGCGCCAGTTGCCGGGCCGGGACCGGTTCATCCGTCTTCTGGCTCCCGGTGCTCGACACGATGTAAACCAGTCCTGCTTTGGTTCCTGCGGCAAACGTGCCGTCTTCGTCGATGTCAATTGCGTAAGCACTCTGCATCGGCGGAAGTTCGAGTAACCTTCGCGTCTCTCCTGAGTCGACGCTCAGGGTATCAATCCGCGGATCGTTGCCACCCGCTCCGAGGAAGGCTATGTCGAATGGCCATGGCCAGTTCATCTTCCTACAATTCTCCTGTGGAAGGACCCTCATCTAATTATTGTCATCCCCGAGAGGCCCTAACGATATGAGGCTGTCGATCTCGTTCTTCAACGACGGCCTGCCAGGGGGGACTTTAGAAGCCCCGTTTCGAGACCCGGTGCCTCCCCATCCTCCGAATGCGCCAGCCGGAGGTCGAGAACTCTTCGGAGGTTTTCTTCCGGGAAACGCCCTGGATTGGGCCAGGGCGAGCGTCTCCTTTGTTCTGGAGACCAAATCGGTCAGCGCCTTTCGTTGTCGCAGGGCATTGTTGTATTGAGACTCCTGAGACCGCTTCGCGGCGTCATATCTCTCTTTTGCTTCGTCGAGGTTAAGGGAACTTGCGTCAGCGCTGATCCGCTCAAGATTCGCCCGGCACCTGGCTATCTCTTCCTCCACGAGTACCAGGTAAGGCTGCAGTTTCTGCGATTCCTGTTCGACTTTTTCCACGCACTCATCTTTTTGGGCATAGAGCTCCTCGGCGAACGGACATTCGGAGTTGCCTTCCTGATCGACTTTGGGCAACGCCCTGACCTTGCTTGTCAGCTCCTCCAGAAGTCCGTTCACATAATGAATGAACGAATCAACATCTTTGAGGCTGAGACCGTCTACTTCCTTTGGCCGGGTTTGCTGGTTATTTGCGTTGAATCTCATACTATCCCTCCCTTTTGCCCGTGTGCACGCGGGCCTGAAGCTTTTCCTGGACGGTGTCACTCTCTTTCCTTGCGTCGGAGGCCCTGCCAATCTGTTCAGCCAGGAAATCGATGTCGCGCAAAGCCGCTTCCCTGGCCTTTTCCAGTTCGTTGATCGTCTCTTTAGTTTCTATTTTGGCGCTGGCATCGGAGATCTTTCCAAGATCTGACTCCGACGACCCGTGGTGGTCCTGAAGCTCTCCCTCGAATTCCTCATTTTGGGTCTGGATTCCTTCAAGACTCTCATCCTCCCTGTCGAAAACCTCCGTTGTCACGTCTTCTGCGCTTTCAATGGAACTCTCTACCTCGTCACTGCCTTCGGCAGTACCACCGAAATCGAGCTGTTCCAGGGTTTGCCTCACCGTCTCAACATCCGAGGCGATTTTGTCGAGATCGGTCTCCTTTCCCTCCATCTCCTTTTTGTCGGATTCGATTTTCTCCGTAACTTCGTGCCGTGTGGGCACGTCTTTGCGCCTTGCCATGGTTTTCCCTCCTATTTTTCAGCAGCTTGACATCGCCTGATAAATGCGTCGATTGTATCAAGACACTTTTTTACGTCCGGCTTTACAATTGATTCAAAACGACCAATTAAGTTTTTCCTCATTTCCTGGACCAGGGCATCCCGTACCTCACATCCGGTCTCGGGAGCGAGGTAACGCCGGTATGAATTTCTCAAGAAGGAATCGTAAGCATCCCATAGGCGCCGTCTCAATTGGTAGGCCTCGCCTCTCACCTTTGCTAATTCTCTCGACCTGTCTACTGACATAGGTCGAGACAGGATGCGAGGCTGCCGGGCCAGGAGAGACGCCAACCCTTGAATGATCTGAAGCCTTCTATCGTCAAAGCCATCCATCCTTTCCTTAAGCTCAGTCAGTTCGCTCATGGTTCTCTCCGCTGCTGCCTGTTGGAACCAGGCATCGTTTCTGATGTGAGGTAGAATATCCTCGTCGCGGTTCACCGCACTGAAATCAACATTAGAAAAAAGACTCATATCGTGATTCTCCGTGGCTTGTGGTAGCCTTCCGCAATGATGAAAGCTTCTCCAACCTTCAGACGCCCGAGATCCTCGTTTTCCATTGGGTCCATCAGCATGGAGGCCCCCAGCACTTCACGTTCATTTTTGTCCTGTTGGCGCAAGGTCACTTTCGTCGCCGTGTTCTTGATCACTTCAGGGGCTACTGCTGAGGGCAATTGATCTACGATGATCATTCCAACTCCGAGGGCACGGACTTCTGCCAACATGCGGCAGACATACTCGGCTGCAAAAGCTTTAGGGTCTGCCACATCAGCGGAAGCATGCGCTTCGCCCGCGCTCCCCACGATATTGTGTGCCTCTTCGATGATGATGATGTACCGCGGAGTTCTGTTTGCTCGGGAAGCAGTCTTCAGGTATTCACGGATGCCTGTCAAGATGAATAGAGTCAGTAAGCATGCCTGATCGCGAGGAAGCCGGTCGAGTTCAATTATCGCGGGAACCTTCATGAGATGGTCAATCGACGGAATGCTGCGCCGACACTGGAAGACCCTACCGATGGTTCGACGTGTCAGAACGCCCAATCGGGCATTCAGGGCTGCCCGGATGTCTGAATTTGTTTCTGGTGAATAACCCTTTTCTGCCAGGACCCGCTCGGCTGCTTCCATTAGATCGGCCATGATAGGCGGTTTTTCCCTCTCGGGATGCTCTTCGTAAACCCGTTCCAGTGCCTCACCTAAAATAGGAAACAGTGGCCCGGGGAGAGGCATGGCCGCAAGGAAGCAAGCCAGGACATTATCGCTATGCTCCTCTCCGGATATTCTGGGCGCAGGGTCCAACGGGTTGATACGAAATGGAGAAACGTTCTCGTTGCCGGGTGTATAGATTTCGATTTCGTCGGCTAATTTACGTACCCATTGGTCAGGGTGGGTTCGGAATGTTTTGAGGATTCGATATTCGGTCTTAACCGACTCGAAGACAAGAAATGGAATGGCATGTTTATCCATGGGCATTGATTTCCTCCCTTATGAAAGTGATAAGCTGCGTCTTCCTTAGGGTCCCTATGGGTTCGTATCCTTTCAAGTGAAAATGTATTCAACGCATACGGACTATCCGCATTGATCCTTAATTTCCTCTGATGCCAGAAGGGATTCCTTTCTTGTAGAAGGGCTGCAAAAATGACTGATGCTTTCATTGTTTTTCCATAGCTGAATAAGAAGGCCTAGAATACTTGTAGTCTTGCCTGTCCCCGGTGTCCCTGTGACAAACATGTGCTTGACCAAAGAGGAGACCCTTGGCCCTCTGGCTAAACCAGGATTCTCCTGGTCGTAACCAACAATAATAATATCCTGGTCTTTTTCATGAGGTGGGTCCGTGTTTTTTCGGATGCAGCGAGGAGACGAAATAGAAGCCACCGGGGGTCGGAAGATTCCCGTTAGCTCGTCCACTGTAGCGAGGTGGCTGAGCCGTCCGAGAACAGAATAAAGCGTGGTATCCCTTCCCTGAAACAAGGATTCGTGGACGGGCAAGGCCGAGACGCGGCTCTCCTTCACGCTTCGCAGCGCCTCATTGTAAAATGTCATCCCTTTGCTCCAGGTCAGTAGCCTATAGCTTCCCTCTTCGAACGCCGAATCCGCCACGACCGATCCAATCAAGCGGGCAACAGCCGGAGTTTGAGCGAAGACGATGATGCGAAACAGGAGATGGGGTCGACGGAGACTTTCGTGAAAGCGCTGTTGGAAACGGAAGATTTCATCGGCCAGCGGGTCGGTGTGACGCAGAGGTTTTAGGCCCTGTTCCCGGGTTGGCCGCCAGTCGCGACTGTCCCCCAGATAATCCTCGACCCCTGGCTCGTCATCCTGATCGCTGTCATATACCCTGTTGATGGACTGCAACCGGGACAGGTAGCGGGTGTGCTCCGTTAGTTCGGTTGAGACATCGACAGGGCCGACGCACAGATCGATAATGACTCTCTCTCCGGTGCCGCCGAGTACCCTGTCCAGGTTGACGTAATCATTACGACTGTTAGGCTTAAAAGGACCAATCGTGTAGTAATACTCCGGAATCCTGAAATTGAATTCAGACGAGTGCAGTGGTTCCACCGCGTCCTCACGCCGCAAGATCTCGCAGGCGGCTTGCAACTCAACCCACGGGGCTTCGAATCTCTCAACTCTCTGGAGCCCGTAAAACCTGGTTAGAGGCCCTCTCTCGAATAGGAGTTGGAGACCATCACCCAGGTCCTTGTCCTGGTGTCGGGCCATCACATAGATACCAAGGCGGTCCTGCATGTTCCCCTTTGGCGGCCTCGGGTCGAATATATACCTGATGGTTACCGAGGCGGACTCCGGTGACAGATTTGCCACAGTCCGCAAGAGATGCTCGAAATCATCCCCGGTAGCTGTCAGAACGTCTCCGCCGGCCGCTATCTGATACTGCGGATACAGGGGATCGGGAATTTCTGGAATCCTATACGTAAGCAGTTTTTCTTCCATTTCTCATTCCTTCAATCCGTTGATAGGCTCGCAGACATCCGGTAACCGTAGATCTTCCCGCTTCCCATCTCACCTTCGAAATCCCCGCAAACCGGACAGGCCGGATCGCGTTTGAGATCGATACCGTACCAGCGGAGGATTCTAAGGCCACCGAGACTGAAACCAAGAGGCTCAAGCTTCTCGTACTGGGTGCCTGCCTCCCGCCTGTTGAGCCACAAATACCAGGGGGCTACCAAATCATCGTCGAGCGAGCGTAGCGTGGTCTCTGTACCCTTGACCAACTCCTGGATAACGAGCTTAACCACCATCAGGCTGATCGGGGCAATGTCCGTTGACAATCCCGGCTCTATCGCAACAGGCCTGTCGGCGTAAGCAATCCTCTCGGCCTGTTCAGGGTTCGAAATTTCTTCGTTCTCGGCCTGCTCCGGTAAAAGCGCACAAAAGCACTGGTAACAGGGCGACACGTGCGGCCTTACGAATAAAACCTGGCCCCCGCAGGCGCGGAGGAACGCCCCTGCAAACACGCAAGGTTTTTGCTCTTCCACGCACAGCCTGTTGATGATGAGCCTCGAAGGCCTGTTGTCTGTGACACAGATGATGATATCGGCCTCCCGCACGACCTGCCGCACTTGCTCAACGTTTTCCCACGAGACTTTTTCTTCCCAGGTCCGAATTTCGGCGTAGGGATTCTTATCCTTTATTAATTGGGCCATCGCCCTGGTCTTGTACCGCCCGACATGAGAGACGCCTGCCACATGTCTTACCACATTGCCCACGACCAGGCGGTCGTGATCGATCAGGTTAAATCTTGTGATCCCTGACTTTGCCAGTTCTATCGCTATGTGAGAGCCGACTGACCCCAGGCCGATCACGAGGACTCTTTTTTTCGCGAGGACGTCTGTCTCAATCAACCCGCCGACGCGGGAGAAGAGCTCGCTTCTGTCAGGCACGATTTCTACCGGCGTCTGCTCCCACTTCTCTCCATGAAGCACGTAGCCCGAAACCCTTGTTGAAGGCTCAGGTGCCAGTTGTCCAGGGTTCCGAGCAATGCAACGGAGGATCATCTTCACACGGTCATCTGCTTTGCCAATAGCCGAAACCGGGATTTCTTTCTCGCCGTCTACGCAGTAAAGAGTACCCGGAACAGTCCTTGTGAAATCCTCGTCGCTGAGCAGACTGTAGACATCGCCGCTGTCCGAACAAAAGAAGAACACGTTATTAGGTCCTTGCCTTGCCTGTTGCAAGACTTCGCCGGAGATGACGATCATTTTCTAACGACCCTCCATCGTGCCAGATAACGTAGCATCTTCCGGGGTTATTTTTGTCCCCCCGTCCGGATCGTGAAATCTTGATACACCCCGTACCGTTCTGGTTGTCGGATCATATTTGAGCTCTTCCTCGATCTCTTCACCTCTTGCCTTGTCCCGCATAATCATCTCCAGAATTCTGTCTTCTTCTCTCCCCATATTGCCCTCCTTTTCCATTCGTCCAGAATGTCGGCGATGGTCATTCCTGTGACCAAATGCACGGCGTACGCCTCCAGCCACAAAATCCCCTTGAAAAAGACACCCACGCAGGTTTTGGACGCATCCCAGTGCTCCGACTTGAAATGGCAGATCTGAACGCAGCCGTTGGGCCCGTTGCTGAGGGTGTGGAACGCGTGCGACACTCCTTCCGAGTTGATAGTGTTCCCGCCATACTTCCAAAGAATTAAGGGGTAAGAGACATACAGGCTCGGCATCTGGTCCGGATGCCATTCCCATAGAACAAGTTTGAGCTGAAACAGCAAGCCACTTGAAACGCCATGCCACCCTTGAAAATATGCTTCATTACCGAACCGGTAAAACATGAACTGTGGCAGTTCCCTGGCCATAATTCGCCTTTCCAGTTGAAGACGCCTTGCGCTTTTCAGCGTCATAAAACTTTCTCCCTTTCTATTAGTCCTGACGCTTCCATGCTATTGATCACTTCTTCTTCGGAACTAACCTCCTTTGGGTTAACTAACTCACTTGATTCTTTTGACTTGCCGGGCCGCCCGGCAGAGCTTTCGACAAGGCGAACTGCTCTTTCGTAAATCCTGGTTAATTCTGTGTAAGGACTGGACCAGAGAACCTTCTTTCCGAGATCGATTGGTGTGTCAGCCTTCCCATCGTGGCAAAAATGGACCGCCTCAACTCTGTGAGGTGGCTTCTCGTTATACGCCACGAAAACTATTCCTCTGGTCAATGGGAGCGGTAACGAAAGCACAACCAGCCCTTCCTTGTGGGCCACCCTGGCATTTTCCCGGACATCCTCAGGGAGCTGGAAGCACTGACTGGAAATCCATGCCGGCAGTTCTGAGTCGTGATCACCAGGTTCACGTGGAGGTTTGAAACAGTCAAACAGGATACGGTCCATTGGAAAACTGTAGGACTTCGCCAGCTCCGGTATCATGGAATTCCGCATAACTGCTCTTCTGAATGGGCTCGTACCCGGTATGATTCGTATCGGACACCGAACCGGTTGCCCACGTGCAGCATCGGGGTAGAAAAATGAATGGATGCGGATGAAATTTGTCTTTGATTCGGTCACTGCCTCCACCGAACCCTTGCCATAGAAAAGTTGATTGCTGCGCGAAGGTAAATTCGAGGGACACTTTTTTTCGAAGGTCAAAACGAACTGGGCGAGCCGCCGGTATCCATTCTTCAAAGCGATGGCGTTCGTGCTACGGATGTCTCGGGGGCTAAGGCCTTTGATATTAAGATTGTGATGATCGTGCCAATTGCCAGAAAATAGGATGCCAAAACTTCTTCTCAGAAACGAATCGATCTTCTTAAAGAAGTCCAGGTCCTGCCTGAACTGTGCCACTTCGTGGATGGCCTTTGGTCCAGGAGGGGTGACCAGCATTATCACCGGTCTTCCCGCATGCGATATGAGACCGTACACTTCACCGCCTGTCTCAATCCCGCCCCATCGCGCTGCCACCCCGCACATGAGCTGTAATTCACTTCTCCAAATCCCCACGTAAGGTTCAAAACCGTTCCGATGTTCCTCTTGGAAACCACAGGTGCTTGAATCGAACCCGAAACTGTCCCGACTTTTCAGATTCTTTTCCATCAGCTCCTCCTTGAATGTTGAATCCGTATCCACTCGTAATGAATCCTCTGTAGCTGCATAACCAAGAGCAAATTCGATACCAAAAAAACGGGCACTTAGATAATCTCTAAGTGCCCGTTTCCTAAACATTTATGTGTGATGACGTTTTATTCAGAAATAGTTAAAATTCGACCTCGCGGTCGAATTCATTGAAGTTTTTGTTCAGAAGTGGCAAAAGGAGATAAATATCAAATTGGTGTAAATTCGTCGGATCAGACGAAATTATCTATTCTGCCGAATTTTTCTTTGGTCGACCTGGTTTAACCCGATATGGATTCGATATCCCCAACTTATGCATCTTAAATCTTAAATCCTTTTCACTAATCCCCAACGACTTCGCTGAGCGAGACTGGTTGCCTTCAAATTCTCTCAGTGATTCGAAAATCGCTCTCGTCTCAATTTCCTCCAGAGTCCCATAACCTTTTCTCCGTATCTTCTGTGTTCCCAGGATTAGCGACGCCGGAAGATTGTCTGCTTCTAACGTTTCCCCCTCTGCAAAGACAAGTGCATACTGAATGCAATTCTCGAGTTCGCGAACATTACCTGGCCAGTTGTAGCGGATGAGAAGATCTAAAGCCTCTGGAGAAATTCCTTCCACGGTCTTTCTATTCTCAGCGGCATATCTTCTTAAGAAATAATCAGCCAGAACGGGGATATCTTCTGAACGTTCTCGAAGTGGCGGAAGTTGAAACGAAACCACGTTGAGCCGGTAGAAAAGGTCTTCTCGGAATTTCCCCTTGTGCACTAACTGTTTCAGATCACTATTGGTAGCTGCAATGACGCGAACATTAACGGTTGTAGTTTTCGTATCTCCGACCCGTTTGACCTCATGCTCCTGAAGAACTCTGAGTAGTTTGGCCTGTACGGACAGGCTAATATTTCCAACTTCATCAAGGAAAACAGTTCCCCCATCCGCTTCTTCGAAAAGCCCTGGCTTATTTGCTTTTGCATCGGTGAAAGCGCCTTTGACATGCCCGAAAAGCTCACTCTCCAATAAGTTCTTTGCTAAAATAGTACAATCTACAACCACAAGTCGTTTTGAAGCTCGTCCGCTATTGTTATGGATGGCCTTGGCTACCAATTCTTTCCCGGTGCCGCTTTCCCCGGTAAGCAAAACATTCGACTCTGTAGGTGCTACCTTTTTGATGAAGTTAAGAATTTCTGTAATTGCTCGGGATTCTCCTATTAGTCCTCCGCGGGCTCTAGAGATTATTTCTATTTGATCTATTTCCCCTTGCGTTCCTTCCATCCTCTTTCTGATATCTGGCCACCATGTATCGATGTCCATCCCGTTTTTTAATCGGGAAACCTCATTCAAAAACGCAAAATATGGTAATTTCTCCTTCGGGATTTTCGCAATTCTGCTATTCTTAAGTCTATCTCTGAATCTCCAGTCGCGGTTATTGGCAAGCAATCTTATTATAGTCTCAAAAAATACAGGGTCTTTTGTTTCAGTGAGTAAATTCATCAAGCTTTGAAATACTCTTGGATGTTGAATCTCCTTTTCCTCCAAGGTTTCTATTATGGCTACCTTCATAGATGGGTCAAGTTTGTCGTCTGAGATATCGAATACAGGCATACCCATCCTATCCTGCTGGCGTAATCTTCCTTTCAAATGAAGAGCTATTGCCTTAAAAACTGTTTCTGATACCTCTATGTTCCTCAGTTTAATTTTTGATTCCCTTCGTTCAGTCAGCAGTTCAAAAGCCAGGGCTCTCTCTGTCATTTCTAGAGGTTTCAACTCGTCGATTCTATTTGTACAATAATTTATAGCCTGTGGCGTACTTAAAGACTCTTTAAGTTCCTCCAGGTTCTTTCTCTCTCTGCAAAAGAAACACTCCCCAGGATTTCCAATATAGGTTGGGATGGGAACCTCGAATAGCGATGTCAGCTTCCCCTTTTTCACCGCCAAGAGCCTATTTAGAGAAGTTCTTTCCTCTGGAGATAAACGGTCGTCGAATATGCAAGCATCAATCCTCTCCACATCGTCGCGACTAGCAATACCAATGAGAGACCGAAGGGTGTTTCCTGTGTTTGCTCCATCATCCAAAATAAAGATTCTCCCCCGAATGAGCGTATCGTTCCTTTCGTGCACTTTAAGCTTGCCTTGCTCGGAAAACGCACTAACCACATAGATATCTTGAGGGTACGAGATCCTTTGCATCCCCTTTTGATTGCTCCAAAAGCGCCTCAGTTCTTCTGCCAATAGTTGAGCACTCAGATTTGGGGGATGGAGGAGAGTGAGCCTTTTTGGAAAATCTTCTATACTTTCCGCCATCTTCCGGGAGAGAGTTTCTAGTATGGAGGCCATATGCTCCCTCATTTTGAAAATGGAATAGGTATCAACGTAAAAGAAATAATGACGGTCTTTATCAATTATCCTAACGTGTTTTCTAAGTGCACCCGCCTTATCAACCATCCCCCAGAATTCTATTACCTCATCACCATATTCATCCAGGACATCCATAAAAGAGACCGGTTCCTGATACGGCACTGGTCGTACCGTCTTAAGGTAAGGATCTGGTTTCTTAGGTACGTCCTTATTGATACAATCCTTACACAAATCAGGTGTCAAAGTTACAAATGTATACTCGCAAAGTCGGTGAATTTGGTCAATGTACCTGCCTTTTTGGGGTACATTTATACTTACCACCGTAGCTATCTCATTTATTATTCCACCCTCCGATTCTATCCGCCTACAGATTCTTTCTAATAACCCACCCGGACAAATGACATCGAAGAGCATCAAAATCCTCTTTCCTTCAAGATGTTCTGGATATATGGGAGAGGGAGACTCTTCGTTTTCAAAGACGACGTAGGGTAGTTCTTTCCCATGGGATCGAAGAAGAGCCCTAAATGCAAGGGCTAATATTGCGCCAGGATCTCCAAAGGTAACTATACACTGCAGACCACCCACGCTGGGTTTAATCATAGTGTAGAGTTGGCGAGCTATTCTTTCGATCAGATGTTGATCTTCTATGAAACGGATCGCTTCAATATATTCCTCCGAATGTGTATTCGGACACATCTCTATATGGTCTTTCGTGATGTGTGCGTTCCTCCTATTAATCTCCTGCTTGATTTCTGCTTCAAAAACTTCTGAGGCTCTTGTCACTCCTGACCATGCATTTCCACTTTTTCGAAAAAGTCCAAGGTTATTCCCCAGGATTTTGAGAACTCCAGAGTGTCCACTAAAATGGTCTTCCGGCACATTGCCTTCAAACATAATTGCCCGTAAAAGTTTATCCGTTGCATCCTCTTTCTCGCCCAATCCAATCCAACCCATTAATTCACAGTATTGGTCAAACACAGGGATAATGAGATACTTCTTGCTAAGAAGGCTTGCAGTATCTTCTGTTAAAAGATTTATCTTCAGGTCTTCTTTTACATTAATAAACAGTAATGGAACGCTTTTGTATTGTGAACTCACCCAGATGTGTAGAAATTCTCGGTACTTTGCCGGAGCTTCTGCTTCTAGCCTTAGGAAATTAATGACGGCTATTTGCCCCTGGCTCACAGATTTGAATATCCTATCCATGGTATTTGCCATTCTTTCGGAACGGACAATCTCGCGGACATCAATGAATATGAATTTGTCTAATGCCATTTGAGTCTCTCTTTATTTCTAGGTAAAAAGACTATGTTGCTTCTCTAGTTCTATGAGAGTGTCTATTTCTTTCTTCCGCTTCGCTTGGGATTCTTGCTTCCTTGTCGGAAGAAGAATGCGATATTGAACCCCCGGGAATTTCAAGAGATCATTTGCTCGTATAGGATCTTTCCCGGGTAGATATGTTATCCTTGCATGAAGGCTTCGAACTTCTAGAAGGCCGCCCCAATTGGGAATATCTTCCCGAGACTTTCCCCAATTCATCACTTTCTTTCTTAAGAGAGATAGACTTTTTCCAGCCGTCGGAGTAGCTTGTTTATCCCTTCTTGTCACTCCCTCTTCGAAGGCATAGTCAATTATCTCACTTTCTGTACCTTCATGTCCTTTTTGCTGAGCATAAAGAGGGGCCAAATCAGCAATTATGCCCCGCCCGCCATCAACAACCACAATCTCAAAAAATCCTGAATACCTGTTCTGAACAAAGAAGTTTTTGTATCTCTCAGGCACACTTTCAATGCGATAAGTCATTAGCTTCTTGACTCTGTGCGGGTTTATTCTTCTACTTATTATTTCCCCTTCACCTGTTGGGTCAGGTAGAAGTCTGACTGCCATTAATCCCGTTTTTGGTAATGGATCTTCTGGTTTGTATGCATGATCAACAATATTTTCGCAAAGTTCGTAAATTATTGAATCGCACATGGTTCCTCTCTCATCTTCCCCCATCCAGTTCATTTTTTCCAAGCGTTTTTTCAATCTTGCAACGGAATCGCTAATACTATGTTTTTCTAGAACCTCAGTCAGGGGTATCAATCTTAATGATCCTCCTTCTTTATTGATATCTAATTCTTTGAACCATTGTTTCTTGAGCCAAGTGATATATTCCATAAATCCAGAAGGGATCTGATCGCTTTCCATTCTGAGGAATTTATTAATTTCATCATAAGAAACATGTTCATCCTTATCTAAAAGGCAGTCAATCTTAAAGTGTGCATTGGACAACGTATCTGCTACTCTCCACCAGGATAAAAAATGAAAATAAAAATCATTTGATTTCCTGACTTGGGTTTTATCGGCTGTGGACCCTTTATCGAATCTGTATGGCAAACGGAAAAGGAATTTCGGATCACACGTACCGGCAGTTTCTTTTTTTATCCACTCAGCGGCAACAGGTAAGCAGGCGGCTTCTAATAAGTCCATCCACGTTGTTCCTGTTAAGTCAAACTTAACCTCTGAGTATTGCCGAGCTGACGACAGTATGAACGTGTTAAGATCTTTTATGAATTCATTCTCAAATTTCTTGAAATTGAGGTTCTTAGGAAGCTTTATGATATTATCGTGTTCAATCATTTGTGCCTCCAAATAACTCGTGATTAGGCATCCTTACAAGAAAGAAGATTATCAGCGTCACTCTCTTTGATTAGTCTGCACTCACGAATGGGATGGCTTTGCTCGTGGAAGGTATCTTGGGGAGCACATCTAATCAGCGAAAGGTCGGGCAACCATCCTGTGAGTGAAATAAGAAGATGCGGGTAATGCTATCGAGTCCGCCAGTGACGACCATATGCGGTTTATCTTTTAGGCGGCACAATCGCTTCTTTAAAAGCTTTTGCGGGTCTTATCTTGACAACAGTCTTCGCCGGGATCTTGATTGCTTCCCCGGTGGCAGGGTTTCGACCGGTTCGAGCTTTTCTTCTTACGAGAACGGATTTTCCAATCCCTGGAAGAACGAAGGCCCCTCTTTTCTTGGTCTCGGCGATTGCCAGGGCTGCGAATTCATCGATGATCGAAGCAGCGGCCTTCTTAGGAATCTCGAACTTCTCAGCAAAATGAGTAACAATTTGCCCTTTCGTTAGAAGCTTTTTCTGAGCCATTTTCCCCTCCTCTTTAAGATGAACTTATTTGAACGGCCTTCAATATACGAGAAAAGCGCCTATAAATCAAGGAGAATGTAGGCTTTACAATATGAAATTTCAGCCGGTCTGTCTTTACTCGGAGAGTAAACCAACCCTTTTCCTTCTGGAACCGCTTCGGACCCATTAATATCCTCTCTTTCATGGGAACATTTTAGCGTAGAATTTACAAGGGACATAATTATGTTGCAAACGCATGGGGAGTTTTGCCTCTGCTGCTGTTGCTTCCAAATAATGTCAAATTAATGTATATTAGGTTTTACCAATGACCGAAAACGCTTTCCGCAAAGGCTAAGGATCACCTGATGACCAGGAACAAAATTACCCTTTCCCAGCTGGAAACCTTCCTAATGAAGGCGGCGGACATCTTGCGTGGCAAGATGGATGCCTCCGAATACAAAGAATACATTTTCGGCATGCTCTTTCTCAAACGCATGTCCGATGTGTTCGATGAGAAACACGACGAGATTCGCAGGAAATTTAAGCATCTCCCGCCCGACCAGGTCGCCGCCTTGCTGGAGGACAAAATCAGCTACGGCGCTACCTTTTTTGTCCCGCCCCGCGCGCGGTGGCACGAAGGATTTACGGATGAGAACGGACATCTGCAGCCCGCCATCAAAAACCTCCATCACAACCTTGGTGAGATGCTGAACAAAGCATTGATTGCGTTGGAAGACGAAAACGACGTGTTGCAAGGCGTGCTTAAGCACATCAACTTCAATAGGGAGATTAACAATAAGCGTGTGGTCCGGGATACCGACCTCAAGGATCTCGTGGATCACTTCAATCAACCAGGATTTAGGCTCGTGAATGACAACTTCGAGTTTCCCGACCTGCTTGGCGCCGCATACGAATACCTCATCAAATACTTTGCCGATAGCGCTGGCAAGAAGGGCGGCCAGTTCTACACTCCACCTCAAGTCGTGCGCCTGAAGGTGCAGCTTCTCAAACCCGCCGAAGGGATGAGCATTTACGACCCTACAGTCGGCTCCGCTGGGATGCTAATCCAGTCCAGCCAATACGTGACCGAGCAAGGTGGCGATGGCAACAACCTCGAGTTGCACGGCCAGGAGAACGACGGTGCGGTCGTTTCCATTGCCAAAATGAACCTTATTCTCCACAACCTCACCAACTCGCACATCGAGTATGGCGATACGTTGGAGGACCCTTTGAACGTCCGAGATGGGCAGCTTCGCCAATTCCACCGTGTGCTGGCCAATCCGCCGTTCTCCCAGAACTACACACTCGCCCGCTGTAAGCGGCAAGACCGTTTCCCCTACGGTTTCGCACCTGAGTCCGGCAAGAAAGCCGACCTCATGTTTGTCCAGCACATGCTAGCAAGCCTGTTGCCCGCTGGTCGTCTTTCGGTTGTCATGCCTCACGGTGTTCTCTTCCGAGGCGGCAAGGAAAAGGAAATTCGTAAAGCGCTCTTGGGCGCGAAGGAAGGGGTGAGGGGCGATGTCATTGAGGCCATCATTGGCTTGCCACCCAAGCTTTTTTACGGCACCGGGATTCCTGCTTGCATCCTGGTGCTGAACAAGAACAAGCCCGACGCGCTCCGGCACAAGGTCTTCTTCATCAATGCCGACGCCGAGTTCGCTGAGGGCAAGAACCAGAACACGCTTCGTCCCGAGGACATCGAGAAAATCGACCACGTCTTCACACACAAGCTGGAGGTTCCGAAGTACTCCAGGGAAATCCTACAGATTTTCCACGGTTCATCCAGCCACACAATCTTAATTTTCAGGTTACATCCGAATCTGTCACCTTAGCGGGGCGTCCTAAGCAAGCAAAATCTGGCAACGAAGAAAAGAAGGAAGGACGTGAGACGTAATGCAATCCGGATGCTTTTTTGAGAGGGAGTGCAGAATGAGAAGGAATCCCTTGTTGTCATTGGTCATTCTGCCGTTGTTTGTGTTCGGAACGTATGTAGCTCCGTGTGAAGGAGCAGATACAGCTTCTGGAACGGCCATCGTAGCAATACGGACACCGGAAATGATAGTGGTCGCTGCAGATAGCAGGGCTATCCATAAGAAAGATGAACCTGATCCCAAACCTTTTTGTAAGATCAGAAAGGTCAATGATGCTTTTGTTACAGCTTACGGTCTCTATGACGAGACTGGAACCGGCTTCGATTTGTGGTCAATCATCTGGTTCTCTACGATCGGCCATACAAAACTTTCTGACAAAATCAGATCTTTTGAAGTGCACGTTGAGGCTCCTCTTAAGTCAGCCTTAGAACGAATCAGGAAAGAAGAGCCTTCCGAGTTTAAGAAGAGATGCATCGAAAGGCCACCACTCGGAGTGATGTTTTTTGGAGTTGAAGACGAGACTTTGAAATTGGTTTCCTGCCAATATCGCGTGTTGTTGCCATTGTTAAGTGAGTCCCCGATTGGGCTGATGACAACAAGAAGAGATTGCCCTGGTCTGGATTGTTTGGATGGGAATATCGGATTTCTCGCAACTCATAGTGAAAGCGATTTGGACGAGTTTAGGAGCTCGTTCAATTCAGAAGTAAGAAAGGGAAATGTAGTCGATTTTGCTCGCAAGTTCATACAAATGGCAATCGATAAGGACAGCGTGACCTTTGGTCCACCGATTGACATAATATCCGTCACCAAAGACGGGGCAAATTGGGTCCAGGTGAAAGAGGAATGCCAATAGACGAAACAGATGAAGGGAAGGGAGGCGAGACGTAATGCACAAGCGAAGGGGAGGCTCAAAAGGGTTGGATAAGGGTCAGGGTAAGAGACGCCCCTTAGAAGGCATTCTGTGCATTGCGAAAGGCCGTGGAATCACCGAAAACTTACCAGTCGGGCAAGAGCAGAGTATCCTAACCGCTTGGTCATACCGAGAAACGTTCCCTGAAGTCCGATTCTAGGGGTTCCAGTGACAGGGCCAAAGGGTTTGACGGTGGATTTACCATCCCTCCAGCCCAATTCAATCCCTCCTACCATCTGCGTCTTAGGATCCGAGAATCGCCTCTAGAAGATCAAAGGCCATCGCTTTATCCGGAATCGGGATCTCAGCCCCACGATGCAATGTGTCATCTTGCTTGTAGGCCTGAACCCTAAGCCCTGGGATCTCATCCCATGTGTTCGGCACGTAGGTTATCCGGATATTGCCCACGTCGATGTAGGGATTGCCCCTGCTATCCATCTTCTCTTCCATACGGCTCACCTCCTTTCTGTCCTTAAGCGGTAAATCCGATAGAAACGGGCATCGATTTTCAGATTTTTTCCCAGAGAAACGATTGACAGATTATGCTAAAGTTGGTATCCTGTGGTTACGATGGACATACGAAGGAGGCCCAATAGATGAAAGTGTTCTTGTGCTGGTCGGGCGATAGGAGCAAGGCGGTGGCTGAGGCCCTTGGCCATTGGATCGGTCAAGTGATTCAATCTGTAGAACCTTGGATCTCGACGCAAACCGATAAGGGAGCCAGATGGCGGCAGGAGATCGGCGACCGACTTGAGGAGGCGCGGGTGGGGATCGTTTGTCTTACTCCAGAGAACCTTGATGAGCGGTGGGTCCACTTTGAAGCTGGAGCCCTTTCTAAGACCAAAGATGCTCGGGTTTGCACCTTCCTTCTTGACCTACAGCCCACAGATGTGAAGGAACCGCTTGCTCAGTTTCAAGCTACGAAAGCAGAAGAAAACGATATTCGAGGGCTAATCAAAGACATAAATGGGTATGTAAGTGACGCCGGAGGTCGATCGCTACCTGAAAGGGATGTTGATGAGATATTTGATGTGCATTGGCCGCGGCTCAAGGTGAAGCTACAAGAGATATCTGCTAGGAAGATATCGGAAGGGCCAGTCCGGAAGGATCGCGAAATGTTAGAAGAAATTCTGGGGACAGTCAGAAGTCAAGAGCAACGAATGCAGCAATTGGAATCTTATCAAAGCGGGTTGCTGGTTTTTCCATCAGGAGCGGTTTCTCCTTCAGGCAGCAGTTATACTCCAGGTAGTTACCCGACGGGTCCGACGGGCCCGACACAAATTTTCACCGTGGTGCCTTCTACAGGAATCCCTATGTCAGCAACTCCAGGAAAGACAATCCTCACAGGGACTACTCAAGCAATTGTGAGAAAAGCAAAACGGGCAGAGGAAACCCAAAAAGAGGATGAAGAGGAAAAAGGTCCTAAGCAAGGGGGTTAAACATGTGTATGAATCAGGTGTCCATATAGGTGTCTATCGAGCATATTTTTAGGTATAATTCTGTGCAATTCTGTGCAAAGATTGAGTCTTGTAACTTATTGAATCATCTTACTGAATGTGACATTGTATCATTCAGTAGTTAGCTGATTTGGTGCACTCAAAATCCCGCGGGGCTCAAACCTCATGTCAGTGAGCTTGCCCTGAGTCAACCGAAGGGATTCCGCCCTCCGGCACCAATTCATGTGCTTTGGCCCGCCTGACGGAAAGCTTTCTTGCCGATCGGAACAATAGTGAAATAGCAAATTACATTATATAACACGAGGGTTACCGGGCACATTCTGGCCACTCTTTTTGCCCTTTTGGAATCTTGGCCCCCATCGTTCCGTAAGACTATCTGATTTTCCCGAAATCCTTTGCCTGGGTCAAAAGCAGATCCATTCTTAATTTGAGACCTGGAAGAGTTTTTGAATCAAAAGATTTTTAAACTCGGGCCCCTGATTTAAGGGGTATGAGATGGGAAATCCGGTTTTTGTTCTCTTATCTGGTTATATTGATCTTTCTCATAATACCAACTTCCGCTTATGCCTCAAGTGTTTCCCTAAATGATTTGTTTCATCCCTTTCAATATTTGGACATCAGCAGTTTCTACGATGCGTACCATTATTGGGTGGACTTTTTCATCTTTCTCTGTCTTTTCGTCTCTGTCGCCAAGCTTACCCTCGGACGGAGATTCGAAGGAAAAGAAGGTCGGGTACTTTCAATGGTTGTTGGTTTGATTTTGGCTTTATCCCTTTCTCTGCTGGAATACCGTCTCGCGTTTAGTATCAAATCCTTTGGCTCGATTGCTGCTGCAATCCTGATCTTCTTAGTGGGTTTGGTTATCTTCTATCTCATCAAGTCTGTCGGTGCTGGGAGTACTGCCTCCGGTTCTCTTGCGTTTATCATTGCTTATTTGTTGGTCCGCGCTGCAGTACCGGAGTTCTTTTCATGGCTCGAAGAAAATGGGCTCGGGTCAGTATTGAACTTGGTTCTTATTGTTGCGCTCTTTGTTTCCATTTGGAAGTTCTTCAGCTCTTTTTGGTCTGGACGAGATATCAGGTCTTTGGGCCGTACTTTAGAGCACATCCCCAATCCGGATCTAAGCCTTTCCAGAAATATCGGCCGGGAGAAACAGGACTTTTCCTTTATCAAGAGAGATCTTGAGGGAATCACGAAGGGGGGTGTGAAGGACAGCAAAGATATCGTCCGGCAATTGCGCGAGATGGTCAGGATTATTGATGAGTACGGCGCCACTGATAAGGGCAGGCGCCTCATTGCAGAGAAGATCA
>Ga0315281_10000719_pt1 | contig 47228 bp, 51 predicted proteins | sample YL17G07_0_MG_FD_204540 | JGI IMG/M metagenome (GOLD analysis project Ga0315281, IMG submission 204540) | Sediment microbial communities from Yellowstone Lake, YNP, Wyoming, USA - YL17G07_0 | ecosystem: Environmental > Aquatic > Freshwater > Lake > Sediment | place: USA: Wyoming | collected...
GAAGCTCTTCTTCTCCAATTATACGTCCTTGAATTGTATATGCGCTCGTCATGTATATGTTATACCACAATGAATTCAGGTGAGTCCAGTGAAAAATGAATGCTTTTCAAAATACCTGAGCAGTTACTATTTTTCTAATATTAATTTACTTCTGAGCTTTTATCATCATTTGTTATGGGTGTATGGCCTTTACTTTTTGATGAGACAAGGTAATCTTTAAAAATCTTTAAACTATTATATGCAATATTGCCCTCACTTGAAAGGTAATATTGTTTTTCTGGGTCTTGTGTCACAAAATTAGCCTCTTTTAGAATCTTTAAATGAAACACCACCTTTCTTGAATCCTCAATCCCAAGCTGCTTTACTATCTCCATAAATCTCATCTTTGGTTTAATAAAAAGCATACTCAAGATGTCCCTGCGAATTGAATTAGAAAATGAAGAAAGCGCAAAATCTAAATCTACATGTTTGATATTATCTACAAATTTTATCTCTTCAGTTACTCGATTAACTACAGTTAAAAGCTCATTTATCTTAAATGGTTTTGATATATATTCAGATGCGCCTTTTTGTATAGCTAACACAGCGCTGTCAATCGTTGCAAATGCAGTTATCATTATCACCTTTGACCTTGGACTTATCTTTTTTATCTCAATCATTGCATCAATTCCCTTTATGCCTGGCATTATTAGATCAAGCAAGATTATATTAAAGGTCTCTTTTTTAACAAGCTCAATAGCATCTTCTCCACAGTGCAAAACCGTAGGCAGATACCCAGCCCGCTCAAGCACCTCCTTGATCGTTGAGCTTAATTGTATGTCATCGTCTACTATAAGTATATTATTCATCTTATTAAATTAAGCTAAAAACTAAAAAAACTATTCACCACTGAGGCACAGAGTACACAGAGAAAGATAGAAAATAAATAATTTCTTTTCTCTGAGTTCTCTGAGCTCTCTGTGGCTCTGTGGTGAATTCTTTTCTTTATCATTATCTTTCTCTGCGTTACTCTGCGTCTCTGCGGTGAATCCTTTTAACTTTTAACTTCCACTGGTAATTTAATTATCATCCTTGTGCCGATATTTTTATTGCTTATAAATGAGATTATTCCTTTATGCTGGCTCACTATTCCATATGCTATTGACAGTCCAAGCCCTGTGCCATGTCCAACTTCTTTAGTAGTGAAAAATGGATCAAATATCTTTGAGCGATCCTCAACTGCAATCCCGCAGCCATTATCTGCTATCTCTATCTTTATATGACCTCTATTATATGTTGAAACTATATTTATCTCGCCATCTTCTCCAAGTGATTCAGCTGCATTATTTAAGATATTTATTATCACCTGCTCTAATTTTATACGGTCGCCGTTAATCTCTGGAATGGAGTGGAATTTCTTTGATACCTTTACATCTTTGAGCTTGTTTTTCAGTAACAACAACGCGCTGTCAATCAAGCTATTTATATCAACAGGCTTAAACTCAGACTCGCTTGATCGTGAAAACTGTAACAACTCCTTAGTGATTGACGAAACCCTGTCTATGTCTCTCTCTATTGCCTCTAATTTATTTGTAAATTCGGTGTCAATCTTATTCTTTAACAGATCGTCCTTTAGCATCTCTATATTTAAAGATGCGTCTGCAAGGGGATTATTGATTTCATGGGCAACGCCTGCGGATAATCTTCCTATTGATACAAATTTCTCAGTATCAGTGACATGATTTAATTGTTGTTTTTGTCTTGATGTTATTAGGGTTATTATTACATATCCTGCAGAAATCCCAAATAATATGATAATAATCGTGCCATAAAATATAATGTTATTAGACTTAGCTATCTGACTCAACATGCTTGCCTTTAAAAGAGCGCGGGTATCAGCGCATATTTTTTCAGCAGCAACTGCCTTTGTTATTAATTCCTTTGAGGCATTGGATAATTCCACATCTTGCAGTTTCTCAAATATTTCTTCAGTATGTCTATCATCTTCCTTCCCGATATTAATGATCCCCTCAAACTCTGTTATTGCATGCGCCAAGATAGTCTCAAAGGGATATGCAAGGGGGTCTTGACCCTTCAATGGGTCCAAACCATTTGAGGATTTTTTTCTTTCGTAAAATTCAATAAATGCAGTCATTGCCTTTTTATATCGTGTAGTAGCATCTATTATGCTGTCTTTTTGTTTTATATAATCTGTAGATATGCTGCGCGTTTGTCTTGCTAGTCCTTCCATTTGGGTCAATATCTCTAATGCAGTTTTAATAAATTCCTTATCACCGCTCATGATATAATTTTTTTCTTCAATTCTTGCATGCTCAATATATTTGATAAGCCTGTTTATGGAGTCGGCATTGTTTACGCTCTCAGCCACTTGGGACATGCTGTTTGTAATAACAAAGGCAATTATTATACTCAAAAGCAGCATGACTGCAAATCCGCCGATAATATTGGGAATCTCCCCTTTTAGTATCTTTAAATTTAGAACTTTATTAAACAATTATCCCCGCCTATCCACAATAGAGTCTAAATCTCTCTTCATTGTTATCCAATAATTATTAACAAGGGCATCATTAGACATTATCATATCAAGCTGGCGTGTGTGCATCAGCAGATACCCAAGCACCTTTAGTCTTTTTTCCATTTCTGGTATTTCCTGCGCCTCAGCCCTGGCATTTAATGAGTCGTCTCTAACCTGTACATAAAAACCGTATTCCTCTAATAATCTGCCTAGAAATCTTGCGCGTTTGATACGTCTTTCTAAATCTGCAGCGCCTCCTTTGAAAATGAATCCAGCATAGTTTTCTGAGACTCTCTCACTTAACATAGTCTCAACCGTTGCAAAATGAAACCCAAATCTTGAGACAAGGCTGCAAAAATTCTTTGAGATCAAGAAATAATTCTTGTTAGAATATTGAGATGCCATAGTTGGATCAAGATCAGTATTGACAGTTGCCTGATGCAGTATTGATATAAATCCTTTTGTGTCTATTGACGGGGGACCGCTCCACGGTACAGCCATAATCCCCTCCCACAACGCCAAAAATGGTATAGATACAATATTTGTTATATCAACATGCTTTCCTAAGACATCCTCTCTAAATCCGTCATCAAGATTTATAACCCACCATTTTAAAGGCACTTTATATACAAGTTGTTTAGATGCGCGTTGACTAAAGTGATGATCAGAGCCAAAGCGAAACATCTCTTTAACGGATTTTTCATGACAATACCTTGTAATATCATGAAGGGTCTTACATTTATCAGGCGTAAAATTTAAGGAATCTGGGTCAAGCAAGTTTAAAGGAACAATATGCCTTGAAACCTCTTTCAGGAGCTTATGTACGCGGCTTCCGGCCATAGGCGTGTCTAATCTCAAGTGTCGTTTTAACACTGATTCAAGGTGTCCTTTATAGATACTAGTTCTGCCTGAATCAATAGTTACTACATCTCCTGTAGAAACCAACCCTGTTATGTTGTAAGCGCTAAATATTGCTGGTTTATCTAATTCTCTGGCTACAGTTGCAAGATGCCCTACAACTCCGCCTTGCTCTGTAATCAGAGCGCAAGCCCGCCCTAAAAGCGCAGCCCATCTTGGCAGAGATTGTTTAACTACGAGTATCCCATTTTCCTCTGGAAAACTCATCATATCATCAACATTTTCTACTATATATATAGTTCCATAAGCCGTGCCTTGACTAACATTTATTCCGCCTTTAAATATTCTTGCATCAAGCTCAATAGTTGAATCTTCACTTTGGTTAGAGGTAGAGCGCGCAATTTTTTGCAGGGGACGACATTGAAGGATATGAATATCGTCATTAGTATCAATTGCCCATTCAATATCAAGCGGCTCGCTATAGTATCTTTCAAGGGTAAGCGCCATTTTAGATATATCTATAATCATGATATCGCTTAGAGATTGTCTTTGGGCAATGTTATCTTTTAACTCCTCTTTTAAAAGTCCGCCTTCTTTTATTGAAATTAGTTTATGCGTCTTATAGGAAATCTCTTTATTTAAGATATTAAGGGTAGACCTTTCAATTACGAAATTATCAGAATTAATGCTTCCGTCAACTACAGCCTTAGGAAGTCCCCATGCAGAATTAATAATAATTGAATCATCGTCAGATGAAAGGGGATTTCCTGTATAAACCACGCCTCCGCAAACCGCATCTACCATTACCATACATCCAACGCACATTGAGACATCTTGATCGGCTATTCCCTTATTTAAACGATAGGTGATTGCAGTAAGGTTATACATACTTGAAAGTATTTCCTTGTAAGCCTCAAGGATATTTTGACCAGTAACATTGAGTCTTGAACTATATTGGCCGGCAAATGATGCACCAAGTGAATCTTCGCCGATTGCGCTGCTTCTTAGAGAGACATTTCTATTCCCAATTTTTTTTTCTAAAACTGTGAAAGCGTCTTTAATAGTATCTAATATCTCAATGGGTATAGGGCTTGAAATAATTAACTCCCTAATATCTGAACTGAGTTTAATCAGAGAATCAATAGTTTCGGAATGGTTAGCCTGAATGCGGCGGTCTATCTCAGACTGGAGGTCAAGATAGCCAAAAAACATCTGTGAAGCCTTAGAAGTTATTACAAATCCATGAGGTACTTTATAAGGGGTGTTTTTTAAGATACCCCCAAGTCTTGCCATCTTAGTTCCAGTATATGAAGACATGCTCTCGTCTATTTCTTCAAAGTGAAGTATAAGTTTTTCACCAGAAGCGCTAGACGTCTTGGCAAGTACTGCATCTATTTCCTGTTTGACATCTTGAAATACGCTATATAATTCTTTATATTTATCAGGGGCTAAGGCATCGAGGTTTTTAATTATCTTATAAACGTTAACTAGGACAGATGTACTTTTAGATTTAATAAAAGACATGCCAAAAACCCTGCTGCCAGATAATGCCTCTTCTATTTCACTCATAATCTCAAGGGCTTTATTATTTGCGCTCAAAAGAAGTTTGAAATTATGATAACGTGACTGAAAAAGTGTCTTTAATTCCTCGATTTCTTGAGGAGATTTAGCTATTTTAGCCTTAAAGATATTTTTGAATAATTCGTTTATTTTTAACATCATATTTTTTTTAGAATATCTAAACCCATAAATGTCGTTAAACTCTTTTAATTATAGCATAGATTGGGTATTATTGAACACAAATGAATAAAATTTATTGTGACTAGTTTAATGGAATAAGTTATAATGATTGTAAGAGGGAATCTTGAGGTGATAACTATGGCAAAAATCAATAATACAGAACAATTTGAAAAAACTCTTTTTAAGGCTGCAGATAAGCTCCGCAAAAATATGGATGCAGCAGAGTACAAGCATATTGTTCTTGGTCTGATATTTTTGAAATATATATCTGATTCATTTGAGGAACGTCGTATTATAATATTGCAAGAAAACGGAGATACAGAACAAGTCGATGAATATCGCGCTGAAAATGTATTTTTTGTTCCTCCAATTGCCAGATGGTCTCATCTTCATGCTCACGCAAAACTTCCTTCAATAGGCAAGGATATTGATGATTCAATGGAGGCAATTGAAAGTGAAAATTCAACGCTTAAAGGTATTTTGCCAAAGGTATACGCCCGCCCGAATTTAGATAAGGCAGCGCTAGGCGGATTGATTGATTTGATCGGCTCAATTGCTATAGGCGCTGAGGCTGCAAAGAGTAAAGATATTTTGGGGCGTGTATATGAGTATTTTCTTGGCGAGTTTGCCAATGCAGAAGGTAAAAAGGGAGGGCAGTTTTATACCCCTAAATCAATAGCGCGTCTCATGGTAGAGATGATAGAGCCGTATAAAGGCAGAATCTTTGATCCAGCTTGCGGAAGCGGCGGGATGTTTATCATGAGTGAGAGGTTTGTAAAAAGTCATCAGGGGAGAATTGAAGACATCTCTATCTATGGACAAGAAAGCAATCAAACAACCTATCGTTTATGCCGAATGAATCTGGCAATAAGAGGCATTGACGGTTCACTTGTAAAGTGGAATACAGAAGGCTCATTTTTAAATGATCAGCATAAAGACCTTAAAGCAGATTTTATTATGGCTAATCCTCCCTTTAACGACAGCGACTGGTCGGGTCAGCTTTTGCGCAATGATCCAAGATGGAAATATGGAATACCGCCTGCAGGCAACGCCAATTTTGCATGGCTTTCACATATGATATACCATTTATCGCCAAATGGAATAATGGCGTGTGTGCTTGCTAATGGTTCACTTTCATCTCAAACTAGCAATGAGGGAGAGATCAGAAAGGCTCTGGTTGAAAATGACCTTGTAGATTGTATTATCGCCCTTCCTAAACAGCTTTTTTATAATACAGGGATTCCAGCGTGTATCTGGTTTATATCACGCAAACGAACAGGTAATGGGGACAGGAAACGAACAGGAGAGATATTATTTATAGATACATCAGATATAGGATTTATGGCAGATAGAACACATAGGGAATTTTCTGATGAAGATATTGAGCGTGTTGCAGGGACATATCATCAGTGGCGAAAACTTGATGGGAAGTATGAGGATATTAAGGGGTTTTGTAAATCTGCGAAGATTGAAGAGATAACCAAGCATAAGTTTATTTTAACACCAGGGCGTTATGTTGGGATAAAGGATGAAATTAACGATGGAATTCCATTTGCCGAAAAGATAAAAATCTATACTGATAAGCTGAAGGATCAGATTGAGAAGGAAAATGAATTGAATGAAGAGATAATAAGACAGTTAAAAAATATTGGGATTGATTTGTAGTATATTATGGAAAACGCTAACCAAAAATCACAAATAGTAATCTACAAATCAAAAACTGGAGAAACCAAGATAGATGTTCGTTTTGAAAATGAAACAGTCTGGCTTACGCAAAGTGCTTTGGCAGAGCTTTTTCAGACAACAAAACAAAATATAAGTTTGCACATCAAAAATATTTTTGAAGAGGCAGAATTAAAACAGGAGGCAACTGTCAAGTATTACTTGACAGTTCAAAAAGAGGGTGGACGCGAGGTTTCCAGAGAACTTGAGTATTACAATCTTGATCTTATTATTTCTGTTGGTTATCGCGTCAAAAGTAGTATCGCTACAGCTTTTCGACAATGGGCAACAGCACATTTGCATGAGTATATCGTCAAAGGTTTTGTACTTGATGAAGAGCGGTTAAAAAACCCAGATCTGCCATTTGATTATTTTGAGGAATTGACTCGACGCATTTCTGAAATACGCACTTCCGAAAAAAGATTTTACCGCAAAATTACAGATATTTATGCCACTAGTGTTGATTATGATCCAACCGATGAACAGAGTATTTTATTTTTTAAAACTGTACAAAATAAAGTGCATTGGGCAATTACAGGCAAAACTGCGCCTGAACTCATAAGTGAGCGAGCCGATAGTAATAAACCCAATATGGGGATGACTAATTGGCGAGGCGTAAAGCCACGCAAAGATGAAGTGACGATTGCTAAAAATTATCTGGAAGAATCTGAACTTGCTGCACTTAACAACTTGGTTGAACAGTATTTGATATTTGCCGAAGGACAGGCTATGCGTAGAGTGCCGATGTATATGAAAAATTGGATTGAAAAGCTTAATGGATTTTTGATACTTAACGACCGTGCTATTTTGAATAATGCAGGCAAAATTTCGCATGAATTAGCAAAAGAATTGGCGGAAAAAGAATATGATACGTTTCATAAGAAAAGTTTAAATACACTAAGCAAAGCAGACAAGGATTTTGAAACATTTGCAAACAAAGCGACAAAACTTGTTAGTGAAAGTAAAAAGAAAAAATAACTATGACAGAACAGATGAAACAAGTAAAGATATTTAATTAAGAGATAATAAAACAGATGAGAAATATTGGGATTGATTTGTAGGGTTAAAAATATGAAACGATATATCGTAGGGGCGTATTGCATACGCCCTGCATTGATTTGATTTAAAAGGTTGATTATATGGAACGTTGGAAACAAAGATTAGGAGATTTTAAAAAGGCGCATGTGAAGCTGCAAGAAGGCCTAAATAGAAGTGAAATTGATGAATTAATTAGAGATGCCATTATAAAGAGATTTGAATTTACCTTTGAGCTTGCATGGAAGACTCTAAAAGACTATTTAGAGGAACACGGTGTTATGGATGCTGCTAACCCAAAAAAAGTAATACGCAAGACATTTCAAGAATATTTGCTTATAAATGATGAGATATGGTTAAAAATGCTTGAAGACCGCAATACTCTTTCACACAATTATAATCAAAAAATGAGTGAATCTATTTATGTGAATATCAAAGAAAACTACTGCCAAGCACTTGGTGATTTAATAACTACACTTGAGAAAGAATTATAATGAAATATGGATTAACAGAGGATGAAATTGGTTTGATTAAATCAGTGTTTGAAAAAGCGCCTGAAGTGGAGACTGTTTTTATTTATGGCTCAAGGGCAAAAAATACATTTAAAAGGACTTCGGATATTGATTTTGCGGTTAAGTTAATCAATGGGAATAGATTTATTATCGCCAGCCTGAAAGATGATTTAGATGAACTGCCAATAATCTACGAGATTGATTTGACTGATGAAAAGACGATGGATGCTGGAGATTTTAAAGAGGAATATGAGAGGACTAAACGGGTTTTTTATTTGAAGGGTTGGAGGATGGTGAGGTTGGGGGATGTGGCGGAGAAAATTACAAAAGGTACAACCCCAAAAAGTTTTAGTATAAATAATAATGATGTAAATTATATAAAATCAGAATCACTTAGTTACGATGGTGTAATAGACGAATCAAAATTTGCGAAAATAACAAATAAAACAAATAATGAATTACAGAGATCAAAATTAAAAGAAAACGATATTTTGCTTTCAATGGCTGGAATATTTTTAGGAAAGACTGGTTTAGTTAAAAAAAGTATGTTGCCAGCAAATACAAATCAGGCAGTTGCAATTCTTACTGTAAATTTGAATGTAGATTATAAATTTTTATGGTTTAAACTTAGAGATAATGAATCAGTTAATTATTTTAATAGCACTTATAGTCAATCTGCTCAGCCTAATATAAATTTTGAGGAAATAAAATCTTTACCGATACTTCTCCCCCAAATTACTGAACAACGCTCAATTGCAGCAGTTTTATCATCATTTGATGATAAAATAGAGCTTTTGCGTGAGCAAAACAAGACACTGGAATCCATAGCTCAGGCTATCTTTAAAGAATGGTTTGTGAAGTTTAATTTTCCTGGGGCTTCAGGCTGGTTGATTGATTCACAACTTGGGAAAATTCCTGTAGGGTGGAGAGTTGGGAAGTTGGGGGACGAATTTAACGTTATCATGGGACAGTCACCAGAAGGCAAGAGTTATAACCAACAAGATGATGGATATATTTTTTTTCAAGCTAGGGCAGAATATGGAGAAAGATTTCCTATAGTGCGGCTTTATACTACTGAACCAAATAGAATGGCAGAAAAATTTGACGTTTTAGTCAGTGTTCGTGCGCCAGTTGGAGACATAAATGTTGCATTTGAAAAATGTTGTATAGGAAGAGGCTTAGCAGCAGTAAGAAGTAAATATAAATCTTATATGCTTTATAAGATAATGTCTTTAAAAGAAGTTTTTGATAAGTTTGAAAGTGAAGGCACAGTTTTTGGTTCTATAAATAAAGATAGTTTTTTAAAAATTGAAGTTGTTATTCCAGAAAAAAAGATTATTGAACAATTTGAAATGATAGCTAAACAAATTGATTATAAAATATTTAACAATTATTCTCAAATTCAAACCCTAACATCAATCCGTAATGCGCTATTGTCAAAATTGATGAAGGGTGAAATAAGGGTGAAAATGTCTGAACCATGATTATGCTGATTAAATGATTAACTATGATTAAAGAAAAAAACAAAGAAAAAAATCATAGCCCATCATTTTAATCATTCCAATAATGGTTCAAGACAGAAAGTTAATTTTAAAAATGATAAATAAAAACTATAAATACAGTGATATTACGGAAAAAATTATAGGATGCGCTATAGAAGTGCATCGGAATCTTGGCAATGGATTTCAAGAAGTTATTTATCAGCGAGCATTAGCAATTGAAATGGAGATGCAGGATATGAAGTTTAGTCGTGAGTATGAGATGGATATTTTTTATAAAGATCAGAAAATTGGTAATCGCAGAGTTGATTTTCTTGTAGAGGATAAAATTATGGTTGAATTAAAAGCTATTATTCAATTAGACGATGTCCACTTAGCCCAAGCAATCAATTATTTAGAGGCATATCAAATGGAAATTGGTCTTTTAATCAATTTTGGCAATACTACTTTGCAATTTAAAAGAGTAATGCGTCCAAAAAGAAATCATAGTCAATCATTTAATCATTCGAATCAAGGTTCAAGACAATTATGACTAAAATCTCAGAATCCCACATAGAAACCCTCGCCATCCAACTCCTACAATCCCAGGGCTTTGTATACCTATCCCCTGAAAACCAAAATCATGACCGCCCAAACCTAACCGATGTAATCCTAAAAACCCGCCTAACCCGCATGATTGACACCCTTAACCCAAATATCCCCAAAGAAGCCAAAGAACAAGCCATCCGCCAAGTTCTAAACCTTCCTAGCCAAAACCTTATAGATAACAATGAAACATTCCATAGAATGCTTACCGAAGGCATAGAAGTTGAGTACATGAGTAAGCGCGGCATTAAAGGCGATAAGGTTTGGCTTATTGATTATGAAACCGTATCAAATAATGAGTTTATAGTATGCAATCAATTTACAGTAACTGAAAATAATATTACCAAACGCCCAGATGTGGTTTTATTTGTCAATGGTCTGCCTTTGGTGGTAATAGAACTTAAAAATCCAACTGATGAAACCGCAACTTTACAAAAAGCCTTTACTCAACTATCTAATTATAAAAATGCAATACCTACACTTTTTTATTATAACTCTATATTGATTGCCTCAGATGGTAGTGACGCAAAAACAGGCACAATATCCTCTGACTTCTCCCGCTTTCTTGCTTGGAAGACAAGAGACGCCATAATAGAAGAGAAAGCGGCTGTCCCTCAGATTGAAACCATTATAAAAAGTATGCTTAATAAAGAAACCCTTCTTGACCTAATAAGACATACTATATCGGTAATGCGACTATTGATTGGACGCTTAAAGAGAACCTTAGGGCAAAACTCCGCAGAGATGTAAGGAGAATTCTAAATAGACTTGGTTATCCGCCTGATATGCAAGAATCAGCAATTATACATGTCTTAAAACAGGCTGAATTGATGGCTGAGGCATTGATTTAAAGATTAGAGGGTTAGACTATGGTGGAGCTTGATGAAATCTTATATATCTTGTGATAATAATTCAAAGCCTGTCTCTGGAATAGGACAATGCAGTATTGACTATATCTCAGTAATGGATGAATTTCCGATGGAAAATACAAAATTGGAGATTACGCCTTATAAAATATTTGGTGGAGGTCCTGTTGCTACCGCGCTTGTTACTTTATCAAGATTTGGCGTAAAGACTAAGTTTATGGGCGTAATATCTGATGATGACGCAGGGTTGATGATTAAAGAAGGGCTTATAAAGGAAGGTGTCGACGTCCTCCATATTATAGAAGTACCAAATAAAAGATCGCAGACTGCATTTATATTAGTCAATAAACACAACGCCAAAAGAACGATATTTTGGTCTAAACCGACTGCCATTATAGAAAATATATTTCTGCCGCTAGATTTTATTATTGGAAGCGCTCTCTTGCACCTTGATGGGTTTATGTTTGATATTTCAATGTCTGCTGCCTTGATTGCAAGGAAAAATCAGATACCTATCATGATTGATATAGGCAGTTTTTCAGAACAAAGATATGAGATAGTCAAGATTTCTGATTATGTTGTTTGCTCAGAGATCTTTAGTAATGTCTTTAGTGATGGCGACCATGAAAAAACAATAAAAAAATTGATTGGCAATGGAAGTAAAATAGCCACGGTTACGCTTGGAACAAGGGGCAGTCTAACGGCCGTAGATAATAAAATCATCCATCAGCCCGCTTACAGCGTTGCAGCAGTGGATACTACTGGGGCAGGAGATGTCTTTCATGGAGCGTATATTTATGGAATAATCAATAAATGGGATATTGTAGATACCTTAAAATTAGCAGCCTCAAGCGCAGCATTAAAATGCCTTAAACTTGGCGGCAGAGACGGTATTCCAGATATAGAAACTGCTATAAATTTTATTAATCAAAAAAATATAACTTTTAATCATTAATATGCGTAAATATTCTTGACAAAGCTGTCCATTTTGATTTATGCTTGTTTGCCTCATTAAAAGGGTGGCTCATGGTATGCAGGGATTCAGTATCCTTGGCTATTTTATTTTTAAAGGGGGTTTGAAATTGCATGCTCTAGGTACGCATTTATTGATTGAATTAAAAGACTGCAGGAACGACATTTTAAAAGATGTAAATGAAGTTAGAAATGCAATGGTTGAGGCTGCATTAAATGCTAAAGCCACAATAGTTGATGTATCGTTTCACGAGTTCAGCCCTTTTGGAGTGAGCGGGATGGTTGTTATAGCCGAATCCCATCTTTCTATCCATACTTGGCCAGAGTACAATTATGCTGCAGTAGATATCTTTACATGCGGAGATATAATAAAGCCTGAAGAGGCTGCAGAATTTCTAATTGAGAGATTTGATTCTCAAAATCCTTCAATAGTTGAAATGAAGAGAGGGATAATCTCTTGTCATAATGAGAAACTGCCTCATAAGATTTGTGATCAACAATACCAGTTGGTTTCGTAAGACGCATAGATAAACAAAAAAACTATTCACCACAGAGATACAGAGACGTAGGGGCAGACCTATGTATCTGCCCTGATAAAGAATCCGCACCGAATTCAAAGAAGGGCAGACACATAGGTCTACGTCTCTGCGCTGAATAGTTTTTTTCATTTTTACTAAGGAGTAACATGTACAAATTCAAGATAGCAATTTCTTTTTTTATCATCCTCTCAATTCAGATTAGTTATATCTCGCCGTCTTTTGGAGAATCATCAGGAAGGGGTGATGATAATATCTCATATCATTTATTTGAGGGCGCGTATATATCTAATGGTTTTAGTGATTTTGGGGCAATCGTAACGTCTCCGCTTAGATGGGATGGGTGTGATTGGATGATTGCAGGGATTGTCATAGGCGCAACGGCTGGATTATATGCAATAGATACTCAAACAGAAAAAATAGCAAAGAATATCAATGGCAGTTCTATAACATCAGCAATTTCAACAGTAGCAACGCCATTTGGAGACTTATTGTATGTAATTCCTGGTATTGGGGGTCTTTATCTTATAGGCGAGATAACTAATGATAGGAAAATAAGAAAAACTGCGCTTTTATCTTTAGAGAGTCTGGCAATTACAGGGACTTTTGTTGAGACCCTTAAATTATCATTTCATAGAGCAAGACCATCTTCTGGTCAGCCATATAATACCTTTGATGGACCAAGTTTCAGCGTTGACAACCTATCATTTCCTTCTGGACACTCAGCGGTTGCATTCTCAGCGCTTTCAGTTATAGCCTCAGAATATTCTGATATTCCGATAGTTCCGCCAGTAGCATATACACTAGCAAGCCTTGTTGCTTTCTCAAGGTTTAACGATTTTGCTCATTGGACATCTGACGTATTTTTTGGCTCAGCGTTAGGTTTTTTTGTAGCAAAGTCAGTTGTAAGTTCACATTCAGAAATAGGGGATGGAAAACTCGCAATCTATCCATTTATAGATAATGAAACAACTGGAGTTTTAGTAACATTAAGGTTTTAGAATATATATGCTCTATATCGACTTATTATTCATAATAATATTATTTAGCAGTCAAATTTTAGATAATAATCTTGAATTTTTTAGTGTTTTTTATAGTGATTTTAAGGTAATAGTAAGGTCTCCGTACAGATGGAAGCTAAAGAATTGGATTTATGCTGGGATAATAATCTGTGTAACTATAGCGCTTTATACAATTGATGATAGTATTACCAGCTTGATGCTGCAAAACATCTCTCCATTTACAAAAACAATCGCAAAAACAGCCAAGTTATTTGGCGATGGCAATTTTATTATTATCTCAATATCTGCGTTTTATCTATGCGGATTAATATTTAAAAATAACCGCGCTAAAAAAACTGCTCTTTTATGCCTTGAGAGCCTCCTAATAACTGCAGTATTTATTCAGTTACTTAAATTTACCTTTCATCGTCACAGACCAAGCTCAGGCGATTTATTTAATACCTTTGACGGGCCTAGTTTTTCTGGAGCTAATCTCGCATTTCCCTCCGGTCATTCTTCTGTTGCTTTTTCAGTCCTAACTGTAATAGCCATAGAATATTGTGATATACCAATAATCCCCCCCATAGCTTATAGCATTGCTATCCTCACAGCTATATCAAGGGTGCATGACAGCGCCCATTGGACATCAGATGTGTTCTTTGGTTCAGTTCTTGCTTTTTTCATTGCAAAATTTATTACAGAAAATCACAAGAAATTTTAGATTTATGATTGCTGATATATGATTAAAAATCTAAAATCTAAAATGTTTTTCATACTGTCATCAGTTTGTCACATGGTTTATGTTATATTGATGTCATAGAGATTAAATATTTTTGGGGGAATATTTATATGACGGAGATTGTTGATATAAGAGAGTTGATTGAGAAATGGTTTAGGGCTTTAGAAGTTAGTGATAAAGTAGAGATGTTTGAGTGTATGGATGATAATATTGAGTGGATTAATATGAAGCCTGTAATGGGAGTTAATCATATGCTCCCATGGATAGGCACTTTTTATGGAAAAGAAAATGTTAAAAAGTCTTTTAATGTGTATAAAGATGCTATTGAGATCAAAACCTTTAAACCGCTTAGTGTGATTATTGACAGAGATCAGGCAGTTTGCATGATCAAAGAGGCTGGAAGATGCAAGGCAACAGGTCAAAATTATGAGATAGAATTTGCTGCATGGTTTATTATTAAGGATAATAAAATTGTGTGGTGGAAATCATTTATTGATCCATCTTCCATTATTTCTGCGTTTAAACCATTGGGAATAAACCCCGCGCCCAAATAGGGGCGCTGTCCTTTAACTGAGCAGGCACAAGACAGCCCCTATATTATTTTGTGAAAAATATTAAATACTATTGTTATTAATTAATATTAAATGATATATTATATTTATGGAATCAACGATTATTTCAGTAAATATCAGCGCAAAGAAAGGTGTTAGGAAAAAACCAGTTCCTTCAGCAAGGGTCATTGGCGGTGTTGGGATTGATGGAGACGCCCATGCCTCTTCAGATTGGCATAGACAGGTAAGTCTGCTTGCTATTGAGAGTATTAATAAAATGAAGGCAAAGGGGCTTGATGTTGACTGCGGTGATTTTGCTGAGAATCTTACAACTGTCGGCATTATATTAACAGACCTGCCGATAGGCGCAAAACTAATGATAGGAGCAGTAGAGGCTGAAGTTACTCAAATAGGCAAGGAATGTCACAGCAGGTGCGCAATATATTATCAAGCAGGAGATTGTGTTATGCCTAATGAAGGGATTTTTATAAAGGTTTTAAGCAGCGGAGTCTTTACTCCTGGAGACATCATTAAGGTATTAAAAACTAGTGAAAAGTGAAAAACTAAAAGTGAAAAGTGAAAAGCAGACCATAAAAGCTGCAATTATAATATTAAGTGATAAGGGTTCGATTGGTCAGCGTCAAGATGGATGCGGGCCTGTTCTCTCTGCCTTGCTTAGCAGAATTGATGCAGAAGTGGTTTATTATGAGATATTGCCTGATGAAAAGGATCTCATAAAAGAAAAATTGAAAGAAATTTCAGATAAAGTTGACCTTATTTTAACCTCTGGAGGCACAGGATTATCGCCTCGTGACGTTACGCCAGATGCTACCCTTGAGGTTATTGATAAAGAGATACATGGCATAACTCAGGCAATCGTGTCAGAGGGTTTTAAGATTACAAACAGGGCAATCCTCTCAAGGGCAGTAGCAGGAGTTAGAAATAATACATTGATAATCAATCTTCCCGGAAGTCCAAAGGCGGCAGTTGAAAGCCTTTCTGTCATACTTGATGTCATACCACATGCGGTTGAAAAAATAAAGGGAAGCACAGAGGAGTGCGCAAGATGAATAATGTTTCATATACAATGGCATTTTTGGCAGGAGTATTATCGTTTGTATCTCCGTGTGTACTGCCACTTTTACCGTCATACGTATCTTTCATAACAGGGATTTCTTTTGAAGACTTGACAGGTAAGGGTAATTCACGCGTGTCGAACCTTGAGCGTAAACATATAAGAAATCTGACAATAATTAATTCTCTGATATTTATAGCAGGGTTTTCATTTGTATTTATAGCGATGGGCGCCTCGTCTTCTGCAGTTGGAATGGTATTTATTGAGTTTCAAGAAACTATTAAAATAGCAGGCGGAATATTAGTTATAATCTTTGGATTGTTTGTGACAGGAATAGTCAATATTGGATTTCTCTCAATGGAAAAAAAGATCCATTTGAGCGGCAAGCCAGTTGGGCTTATAGGAACATTTTTTGTAGGAATGACCTTTGCGGCAGGATGGACTCCTTGTATTGGGCCAATGCTGGGTACTATATTAGCAATTTCCTCTACGTCTGGGTCTGTTGCAACTGGAGTAAAACTACTAACTGTTTATTCACTTGGGCTTGGAGCGCCATTTTTTATATCATCACTAGCGGTTAATTCATTTTTAAGTCATTACAAAAGGCTCAATAAATATATGAATATAGTAAAGATAGGAAGCGGAGTATTGCTTATAATATTTGGTATCCTGCTTTTAACAGATAAATTGAGTATGTTAGCAAGATATTTACCTAATATTCATATTGGATTATGATAGGTTAATTTAAAAGTCTCCAATTCACTATATTGAATAAAAATAAATACACAATCAGACCTTCCATTTTGTAGTAGTGATGATTTTATTTAAAGCATAAGACTAATCTATTGCCAATCCATTTCTCCTAATCCATGTATTAGGGATATGAATTTAAATGTGAGTAATAGTTGTAAAGAAATGTCATGGCGTGTTAATCAACCTTTGCTTCCTTATCAAGGAATTATGGTTTGGTGGCATAAGCCTGAAGATTCTAATACCGCTTGAATGTATAATTTGGCACAGACTCTATTTAACAGATTATAGGTTCAAGCGGATCTATAAGTTTAGCAATCTGCGGATTATTTATAGTCTTCCAATTGAGTCTGTCTATAGAAATATTCATTGGCAGCCAAGCTGTAGTAATATGAAGATGGGTCTTAATCTCTATGTTTTTGCTCTCTGAGACAGTTACAATTATCTTACCATCGTTAATATCCCTTCCTTCTATAATTATCGGGATGCAATGACCATAAACAGAGAAAAGCTGCATTGAGTTATAAAATACTTCATGCCCTATAAATATGGTTTTACCCAAGAAATCATCAATAATTCTATATACCCTGCCATTAAAGCAAACAGATACCTTAAATGTCTCATCAATATTACAGATTCTGCCGTCTATATCACGATACATGCAAAGATCAACGCCTTCATGCGGAGCTTTACGCTCTCCGCCAGACCCCCACCATTTTTCAAGGCTGCCAAAAAGCATACCCTTAAGATAAATCCAATCATAAATACCAAGATTGGTCATCTCTAATATTGATTTATTTTTAATAGGATTATCTTTATTCATATTCACTCATTGACAGAGTACTAGTGTAGAGTTTATCATAAAGATGTAAAAGGATATTGAGATAAATGAAAAAAATGGAAATAAACGAAGATATATCTGGCGAACTCTTAAAGACTGCCTTAAAATATGGCGGTGAATATTCCGATATATTTTTTGAAGACAGAAGCCCGCTTTCAATTCAGCTTGAGGATAATAAGGTTGAAAAGATTCTCTCTGGAATAGACAAGGGCATTGGCATAAGGGTAATATTTGGCGGAAAAACCGCCTATGCCTATACAAATGACCTTACTTATAAATCTATTATTGAATGCGCATCTTCAGTAAGCCGCGCAGTCAAAGGAAATTCCTCTAACATCTCTATTAACCTTAACCATCAAAGACCAAAGGTTGATTTTGTTATAAAAAAACTTCCATCTACTATCTCAATGGACGATAAAATTGCCCTTGTGACAAAGGCAAATTCTGCGGCAAGAGGCGTTTCTGACACTAAGATTCGTCAAGTAAGCGTTATCTATAGAGATATATCTCAAGATGTTGTTATTGCAAATTCAGATGGCGTTTTTTGTACAGACAATAGAGTTCATATCGTATTTGTAGTACATGTTATAGCTGCGGATGGAGATGTTGTTCAGACAGGCTATGAAGTCGCAGGCGGTTTTACAGGTTTTGAGTTATTTGAGGAAAAAGATGTATCAGATATCGCTTCTATTGCAGCTAATAGGGCTTTTGATATGCTGAAAGCCCGAAAGATTAAGGGAGGCGCAATGCCAGTAGTGATTTCATCTGAGGCAGGCGGAACGATGATACATGAGGCAATTGGTCATGGGCTTGAGGCGGATTTAGCCCAAGCTGGACTTTCCGTTTATTCAGGGAAAAAAGGGCAGAAGATAGCCTCAGAATTGATAACGGTTATTGATGACGGCACTATTCCTGGAAATCGAGGCTCTTTTCGATTTGATGATGAAGGGACACAGTCATCTAAGAATATCTTAGTAAAAGATGGGATACTCACTGGCTTTATGTATGATAGACTTACAGCTATGAAAGACGGCTGCGTTTCCACTGGAAATGGAAGGAGGGAGTCTTACCATCATAAACCAATACCGAGAATGACCAATACATATATCGCCTGCGGGAAACATAATCCACAAGATATAATAAAATCAGTTCAAAACGGGCTTTTTGTAAAAAAAATGGGAGGAGGACAAGTTAATACAGTAACAGGGGACTTTGTATTTGAGGTATCATTGGGTTATGAGATAAAAAATGGCAGTATTGGCGATATGGTGCGAGGGGCAACGTTGAGTGGAAATGGCCCAGAGATATTAAATTCAATAGACATGATAGCCTCAGACATTGGCTTTGCAATAGGAACCTGCGGAAAGGACGGACAGGGAGCGCCTGTATCAGATGCAATGCCTACCGTAAGAATCCCTAAGATTGTTGTAGGTGGTGAAGTATAAGACAATAATTAATAATGAGAAACCAAAAAACCATTAAAAAAACGGCTGTCTTTGAAGGCATTGGTCTTCACTGCGGGATATTCTGTCATGTAAAACTCCATCCTGCCCCGATTAACCACGGTGTGGTAATTAAAAGGATTGATAAAGACGCCATAATTAAAGTCAGACTTGACAGTATCTTTGACACTCAATATTCTACCACAATCGGAAATAATGATGTAAATATCCAGACCATTGAGCATTTGCTTGCCTGCTTATCAGCATTTAATATTGATAATATTTTGATTGAATCAGATAGGCAAGAGATACCGATTTTGGATGGCAGTTGTTTAGGATTAGTTGAGATTATTAATAATGCGGGTATAATAGAGCAGGACTGCCCTATGAAGTTTCTAAGGATTTTAAAACCTCTGACTCATAATTATAATGGTTCAAGCGTTAAGATAGAACCATCTGAGAGCAGACGAATTTCCTATAGAATTGATTATAAGGGACATTTTATTGGCGAGCAGGAATTATCTATAGATATTAATCAGGAGTCATTTATTGATCATATTGCGCCAGCAAGGACGTTTGGTTTTCTGAAAGATGTTGATTATTTGAAGTCTATTGGCCGGGCATTGGGCGGGTCTATGGATAATGCCGTAGTATTCAGTGATACAGGGGTTTTAAATGATTCAGGGCTTAGATTTCCAAATGAATGTGTCAGGCATAAGATTTTAGATTTGATAGGAGATTTATCTCTTATAGCAATGCCTATCATGGGTCATATTACGGCTGATAAATCAGGGCATACATTAAATATACAATTTTTAAAAGAACTTCTAAAAAATTCGGATAGATTCGAAATCGTTACAGGTTAAATTAAAATGGCGTTTAGACATACCATACAGTTTTTGATAAATCCAATCCTATATTTATATTTTGGATTAATAGTATTATTTTTTCTAAAAAAACATAGAAACAAATATATTGTTTTATTACTTATATATCTTTATGTTACGACTATACCACTAACCTCTCAATTATTTTTAAACGTTTGGCAGCTGCCAAATACCTTTAAAAATGAACAGATTTATGATGCGGTTGTGCCGCTTGCAGGCGCCTCAGATATGGATCTTTATGTAAGCTCAATCAATAATCCACAGAAATGCTATTATTATCTCAAGGGTTCTACAAATATGGATAGATTACTTGCAGGAATAGAATTTATAAAAAATGGCAATGCTAAGATACTGCTTTTAGGTGACTGGAGGTTTCTCTCTATCACAAAAGAACAGAGGATAAAGACATTTGCCTCTGCTCTAAGATTAAAAGAGACACAGTTTGATATATATGGCTGGGTTGGCAGGACACTTGATGAGGCTAAGGGGGTTAGTTTATATGCGCATAATAATTCACTAAGCAAGATATTACTTGTCACAACTTCCTTGCATATGCGGAGATCATGCGCTATGTTTAAAAAACAGGGACTTGATGTCGATATTTTTTCTGTCAATAGAAAAACGCTAGTAATTACTCTGGAGTCATTTATCCCATCCATTAAATCCCTTGAAGAAGTATATGAATGTCTATATGAATTGTTTGGGTATATTGGATATTATCTTAAAGGCGATATAGGCAGATAGTGAAAAACTAAAAGTGAAAAGTTAGAAACATCTAATGAAAGATTTTCACTTTTCACTTTTCACTTGCTCTGGCGTTGTAATACCATTTGCCACAAGTGTCAAACCTTTTGAAACCATAGAATCCATTCCTTTATTTATGGCATAGGCATTTATCTCAGAAGGGGCGGCATTGCGAATTATTAGTTTGCGGAGTCCATCATCTATAGGCATAAATTCAAATATAGCGGTGTACCCATCATACCCGCTATTTTGGCAGTCAACACACCCTGCGCCTCTGTAATAGTTTTTTAGGCTAAGGGCTGCGTGTTTAGAAAATACATCATTCAATCTATCTTCCATAGCTGGGTCAACCTTTGATTTGCTAAATTCAGAATATGCCTGTCTTGAAAATGCCTTTCTGATATCAACATCCATCTCTACTGGATATTTACATCTTTGGCATATCTTTTTTATCAATCTTTGTCCAATTATCAATATCAGACTGCTTGCTAATAAAAAAGGTTCAATCCTCATCTCAATCATCCGCTGTGCCGCTTGTGAGACATTTGTTGTATTAAGTGTAGAGATAACCAAATGTCCTAAAGATGTTAGTAAGGCAGATTGCGTTCCCTCAGTGTCTCTGATCTCATCTATCAAGACTATATTTGTATCCTTACATAAATTGACATTTATTGCGGATGTTATGGCTATATGCGTATCTGAGCTTAGCTCTACCTGTGTTATGCCATCTATTTGATGTTCTATTGTGTCTTCAATGGTTAATATATTTAATCCTTTTGTTATACCCTCAAGTAAGGCAGCATAAAGTGTAGTTGTCTTTCCAGAGCCTTCAAGACCAGTGAGTAATATCAAGCCGGTTGAATTTTTCAATGCCTTAGAAAACATGGCAAGTTGAGACTCATCCATGCCAAGATGTTTTAGATTAAGGATATTTTTTGGCTTTGGTTTTGAGACAGGCTGCAGGACAGGCTGTATTTTTTGTTCTGATATCTCAAGTTTCATCTCTGGTTGAATTGGCTGGCTTTGAACTATACAAGGTTTCTCATCAGGCATGAGCGTATGCAATACACCCCTGCTACTTAATTCCTCTTTTTTTGGAAATCTTAATTCCGCAGGCATATTAAAATATCTTGCCAGCAAAGACGCCTTTTTTGCGCCGTTTATAGAATGCACTTCAAATAATATCCTGCCGTTGATTACATCTATTGGACTAAAGTCTGACTTATCGATAAATGAAGCGTATAGATTTTGGACATCTTTTTGTATTTCTGATGTGTTCATGTATTCAGTATAATAGGTTTGAGAGGTTAATGTATATGTTAAACCACAGATTGTGTAAAATCATCTATAATAACTAATCGCAGAATCTGCAAAACAATCGCCCTTTGAATTATTCAAAAATTCCTTGTTGATAATCTTTCTTAGATACCTCTTGCCATTTTTTTCAAATAATCTAAATCTAATCGCCTCTCTGTTTTTTTCATCCCAGACCTGTAGTTGTAGATAAGTATGCGGGCTTTTGCGAGTCTTTCCTATTTGCAGAGGAGTATTATATAAATATTGCTTCTTATCTGAAAAATCAAGGATGATTAACCCTGAATTATCATTATTAGATGCAAAAATATCTTCATCATCAGGAAAGGCAATCTCAAAATCAAATATCTCATCCTTTGGCTTAATATATTTTTCCTTGATTCTCACTGCCTTTATAAATTTTGTTTGTGTAAAATATAAGATTAAATCAATTCCTTTTGCAAAGGCATTATCATAGATAACACAATTATAATCAGTTATGCCTTTTAAGCCCTCTTTGGACAGATGTTCAGGAATAATAAGCCTGCCTAAAACGTGACTACAGATAGGTTTAAATCTTACTGCCAGGTCTTTATCCTGAAATACATCCCGAAATTCTATCCATTGATCTGCATATTGCGGTAAAAATGGATAGAAATTATGAGTCTTAAAATACCAGCCTCCTCTTTGAAAACTCCATCTTAGAGTATGGTCAATCTCCTCAAATCTCTTTGTATCATTATCAAGATAATGGATATGCTCTGGATAGCTCTTAACGCTATATGTGCCGTCACTATTAATAAATGTCGAAGAGGCGAAGGAGCGTTTTTTTAATAGTTCACCAGATAATATGGTATTAACATTGAATTTATTAACATTTGAGGTAATAATAAATATAGCCAGCCATAATAAGGTGACCATTATAGCAATGACATTGTTTCTGCCAATAATAAAATATCTTCTCATTTCAAATTCCTTCAAGATTAAAATCAGTCTTTGTAGAATTAGGGTATATTTTATTATCGGCAAGTCTTTAAAAAACTATAGGGGGCGTCTTAAATTTTATTTATACTTATAATATTTTTTATATTCACTCAAATGCGCATCAAGATTCTTAGAGGTTATATAGTTTTTCTCATTGAATTGTGTCTCAAATAACTTCTTTAATCCATTTGTTGAAAGATGACTGTAATCAGCAAATAATTGACGATTATTAGAGATACCTTCCACGTATGTAAAATCATAAATACCGTCTATATAATCTAAATATAACCTTAATTGCCTTGAAAACATTCCAAAATCCCATAATCTATCAAATCCAGCAGGTAATGTTGGCATGAAATAAACAATTTCAATTGAATGGGTTTTTGCAAACTTATCTATCTTAGATAAAACAGATACTATATCTTTAGAAGTCATTTCAACATCATTATAAGGAATTATTGGGAAATTAGGATTACCATCATTATGACGAACCGCATATCCCTTTGAATGATAATATTTATTCGGTTCTCCGTTAAAATTCAAAAATATCTTCTGTTGGGCAAAGCCAATTACAGATAGATTCAAATGCTTGATCTTATATATTAAAATTGCCTTCCAGTCTTGATAATTTACTCTGTCATATTTACTATCGTCAATAAAACAATTCCAATCAATACAATAATAAATCTTTGATATATTCTTGATGGACTGCTGGTCTAATCTATTTAAAAAATCTATAACTGAAGACGGATTTCCATATATACAATCAAGATTTATCACCTCTTCATGCAATATCGCAGGCGATATGCGCGCTGAACGCGATGTGCCAAATACTAATATGTTTCTTTCATTATGTAATATCTCAATTAATCTTTTAGCGCATAATACATTAGTCGCAAATGAGTACTTCAGATTGAATAGATTTTTATCATATATCCCATACGGGTCTATAGCCTCTAATAAAGAAACTACCATTATTATCATTACTGCTGCTAAGATAAAAAATGTCTTATAGAAATACCTCTTTTGACTCAAGTCTCACACCCTTTGATTCATCAAATATGATAAAAAAGATAATAAATATCTATCTCATTAATTAATTTAAAAATTTTGATATAAAATTGCTGGGGGGCAATTTAGGGAAACTACACTTAAATAAATAATCATTATTTTAATCACTAGCAGCAAGATATTTAAAAATTCTTTCATAGTTCACCTTTTTCTATATCATAAAGATTGTGACAAAACAAACATAATGTAAACAAATAAATCGCTCAATAAATGCAATTTTTTGGTTATTCATATATTTTTTATACCACTCCTTCCCAAATCTCTTTTTCAAGCTATCTCGATAAAACATTGAACCTACCATTCCTATTCCGTGCAAAAAGCCAAATATTAAATAGTTAAATGTTATTCCATGCCATATCCCTACTAAGAAAAATGTAATAAAAATACTTATATATTGAGCCTTTAATATATGTTTCGACAACACCCCTGATATCAAAAATTCAAACAGAGGTTGAAAAACCATATCTCTCAGCCATGTAGACAGAGTTATGTGCCATCTATTCCAATATTCTATCATATTTCTTGATAGATATGGTTTATTAAAATTCTCAGGAATAGCAAATCCAGCCCATCTCCCCATTGCAATTACCACATCGCAATAACCAGAAAAATTGAAATACAAATATAATGGAAAACAATAAAATAAAGTTATAAAACAGATAAAATCATGGTAATTGTAAATCACCAATAAATCAAACGGATTACCAGTATATGAAACATAATGTCTTAGAGCGTAATTTTTTAATGCAGTATCTACTAAGTTTTTAAAATATGCTCCAATTATTAAAACCTTAATCATGCCATTTGCCGCGCGATGCAGCCATTGCGCAATCTCTTTATCATTCAAGGGTACCTTCTTAGTATAAAAGGATTCCATGAACTCATGATATCTCTGAATAGGGCCTGCCAGAATAGTCCAAAATGAAAATAAATAGTTTAAATAATCAATGAAATCAATCTTAGATAGCAAGCCTGAATTTATCTGAATTAATATATCAAGCTGTCTAAATAACATATAGGATAAGCCTATCAGCTTTATAGGAGAAGGTTTTCCAAAATAATTGAGGTAATAAAATATGCTTAATGTTATTACTATCATTGCCCATACAGGGATAGACCGCTTATTTACTAATCATATAGTTTTATTGTCTCGTCATCAAATACATCTCTAAAGACTTCCTGAAGCAGTTCTTTTATATTCAATGTCATTGTCCTATTATAATAATTGGCAGAAATATAAATTCATATGATAAAAATACCCTTTAGATAAACTGAAGGAAATATTTATACCTTTAGATCAACGACATCTAAAAAAAGTATGACATTCCAACTTGAATAGACCATTTATTAATAGAGTCAGCTATACTTTGCTTAGACGGCCAAGTATAAGAATTACCGTTTGTCCCACCAAGTGTCTCTGTCATAGAAGAGGTAGCCAAGTAATTACCCTCTGCATTGAATGCCAAATTGTCAGTAACAAAAATGTTTATACCAATATCTGCGCCATACGCAATACCTGACATTGCTTCAGTGCTTGTATCGCTGCTATTTGATGTTGGATGGGCGATATCTGAATATGTAGAACTGCTGGAGACTTTACCAGAATAAAAACCGCCTTGAAGTCCCAGATAAGGAACAAATGAACTATCTTTTATAAAGAGATGATATTTGGGGGTAAAGAGTAATAATAATGCATAATTAGAGTTTTCAGTAGAAGTTGTAACTACTCCAACTGTCTTTGTATAGTCTTTTGTAAACTGTTCATAACCTATAGATAAGCCAAGTTCTATACCAGGGTAAACAAAAAATCCCCCGTGTACATTCACCTGATAATTTAAATAAGTTGTATTATATGGAGAAGACGCAGCAGGTGCAGTACTTGAATCTGTACTAGTTAAATCGTTACTATTATGAGAGTATGTCCCATTAATTCCACATTCGCCATATAAAATATTTTGATCAAGCGCATATGCGTTAGTACAGACTAAAAGCATTGCTACCGCAATACATAATTGCTTCATAAGTAATCTGTTCATTTTTCTCTCCTTATATAATCTATAGCCTTCAAAGATAAGTCATTGCTGTAACTGATGTCAATATTGAAAAATAGGGGCGCATTATCTACGCCCCTATGCTAATTATATACATAATACTATAATGGAAATAATTACATTGACTATTATCTAATATGTTCTTAAATGAAGAGCCTTATTCCAACTCCTGTTGAAAAGTTAGTGTATGATGTGGTCGGGGCTGAAACAGTAGTAGTACTACTTGTATTCACACTGTTAGAATTAGTCTGAGTAACAGTATAAGAACACATCAAGAGGTTTATCTCTAAATATGCAACAACATTTTCGGAAATAAAATATTTAGCTCCAGCCACTCCGCCATAAGTAACCGATGATGCAGAATTTGAGTATGAGCCAGCATAAGGGTTGGAACCACTAAATGAATATGTTACTGTGGAACTCACGCTTGCATAACCAAATTGTGGACCAATATATGGAACTATTGGACTATCCTTCAAAATAAAATTATAAGTTGGAACTATATTAATCATTATAGAATTATTAGAAATAGTTTCAGTGGAGCTATTAGAATTTCTATTATTTGTTCCAGTATAAGTAATGCTTTCAATACCTATACCAGGCGCAATGGCAATCTCAATTGCTGGAGTTACATAATATCCCACTATACCGTTTATACCTAATCTAGAAGGTGAAGTTTTACCTGTATATGTTTCACTGAAGTTAGTGGCAGAATAGGTTTGTGTTGTGGTTGATGGGTCGGAATAGAATCCTAATCCGCCGCCTATCTCCAATTTGTTCTTAGTAAGGATCTGAGCAGTATCAAGCGCAAAGGCATTTGATACAGTAAACAAGGTTAATGACATTAAAACCAGCAAACTGCTTACTATCTTTTTACTAATCATAATTTTCTCCTTTTTTTCCAAAAAATAGAATATTTACAACAACGGCAAAAATTAAAAATTTTTACCAGATTTATTCATATATATTAATAGTCCAACTCAATCTTCACAAAATAAATCTTTTGGGTATACATTAACTCAATATCTTTTATTTTGTCAAACATTCTAACTCAAAAAATATCATCTCAGTCCAAATGCCTGCCACCCCTTACAATAAAGAGAAGATATCTATTCTCCGCGGCTGCGAAACTACCTCTTAAAACGTCTAAATCCTGAACATTCAATTATATCTATATCTTCTTTGCCAAGCGCAATATCAAGGAGAAGATTCATGCCAAGATTATCACTTGATATATGACCTGCTATCACATAGTTTATTTGATATTTTTCAGCCTCTTTTTTATGTTCGTCTCCTATGTGCATCCCGACAATTGTGTTAATCTTTGAGGCAGAGAGATTTTGAAATATATCCTTTGAACCGCTTGTGCCTCCTGTCATATCTACAAAGATATTTCCAGCCTTTCTGTCCTTTGAACCAAGTATAATCTCAGGTCCAAAACCATTTTTCCTTCCGTCTTTATATTCAGGAAGTTCCATTAATATTTCAATAATATCCCCAAGTTTATATGGTTTTTCATTATTAAATCGACTCTGTAGAAATGTTACAACCATGTTATCTGCTGGAGTATGAATATTCATCAAAGGAATATCAAGCAGTTTAGCAGTATCAATCGTTCTAAAATGATTTGCAGGCATCAGTCTTCTATGAACCTCTTTTATCCTAGGCTCTAATAATCCTTCGGCAATATTAATCGGCACTCCATAAAGGGCTAAAATATCTGCCTGCATCTTGATTACGCCGTGCAGCCTTGCAAATGCAATCCCCTCTGGATGATGTCCTATAAGGGCGTCTATAGAGCGTCCTTTAGTTTTAAGTGTATGAGCAAGCAGTATCTCAGCCTCTTCAATATCAATGCCAATCATTAATGACTTTAGGTCAATATCTGAATTATTATAATGAATTGCAGTATCTGGGTAAGGATTGAAGAGTGATTCAAGGTCAAAGTATTCTCTATCTTTCTCTTTTATATCATCATAGTTTTTTTTAACATCCAATAATTGTTCTGTAATTATTTTTTGACCCCTTGGGTCATTATCAATACCAGCCTGAATTGATCTTTCATAAAATTCTCTTAATGTCATATAAGCTCTCCTATGTAGTATATATTTATATTATATCATAATAATTGCCGCTATTGCCAAATATATAGTAATTAGTTTATATTATATTATATTAGATAAAAGAGGATCAATAAAAGATGTCTACTTTAAAGAATACAGTTGCAATATTATTATCTTTGACATTAATTATTTGCATAACCAACGGCGCATCTGCAGCATCATCTTCAAATATTCCTTTAGGCAGTTATATTTATGTTGAACTTGAGCGGCTTGAACTAAAGGGTTTGATAAAAAGCGGTATTTTAAGTTCAAAACCATTTAGCAGGATTGAAGGCGCTAGGCTTATAAGGGAGGCTGTTATAGAAAGCGAGACTCCAGAGTTTAGAGATAAGAGTGGTTATCAGGCAATCCTTGAAAGGCTTAAACATGAGTTTGCCCCAGAGCTAAGAGGCCCCATTGAAGCAGTTAATGTTACGCCTTTAGAGAGCGGTTATGTGACATTTCTTCATAGTTCTATGGACCCCGCGCATATAACCAATAATAATAACGGAGATAAATATTTCGCTGGAAAAAATGCTTTAGCTGCGTTTACCTCTAAGGCAGCCTTTTACGATACAGTTACGGTTGTCGTTGAACCGCAGACACAGTTAAATAATGTAAATTCTGAGATTGATTTATTAAATGCCTATGGATTGTTTGATGTTTGGGGCATTGAACTTGAGATTGGACGAGATTCCTTATGGTGGGGGTCTGGCGAAAACGGCGCATTAATAATAAGCAATAACGCCCAGCCATTTAATATGGTTAAACTGACATCTACAGAGTCATTTGAACTGCCATGGATTTTTAAATATCTTGGGCAATTTAAACCTGTAGTATTTTATTCTAATCTTGGAACTGATTATCAAACTATTCCAAATACAGAGTTTTGCGGTCTAAGACTTGATTTCAAACCATTTCAAGAATTTCAATTTGGACTCTCCCGAACTATGATGTTTGGCGGAGATGGCAGGGCAACTATGGGGCTCACTCAATGGTGGAATGCCTGGTGGGTTAACCCAGTACAAGAACATTACTCAACAACATATAATAATAAACAGTATGCTTCTATGGATGCTGCATTTACTTATACTAATCAGACCAGCTTTCTTCCATTTTCAGGGATTAGAATATACACAGAATGGGGCGCTGTTGATTCTCGTTCTCTAAAAGGCAATACAGGCACTGTTGTAAACCCAGACGGCTTTGCTTTTATATTAGGCGCTCTTATTGATCAGCCTGCAAATATTGAAGGACTTGATTTAAGAATTGAAGTTGGAGACACTGCCATGAATGCGCGATACAGTTTATGGTATTCAGCTGGCGTGTATACTACTGGATATACTAACATGGGCAGGGTTATAGGAGATGCAATGGGCGGTAATTCTGAAAATCTCTATATTCGAGGACAATATCATCTTGATAATGGGGCAGTATTTGGGATTGAATATGAAGGAGTATCAAATGGTATTTGGCCTGTAACATCAACATATACTCCCTATAACGAAAATAATTCAGTTAAATTAAAGACTGATTGGTTTGGCGGAGATATTTCTTATCCAATCTCGGAATACCTGACCCTTCAAGGCGGTATTGGATATGAGACTATGTCCAGCACAATAACAAACCAAAAAGGAATAGCGATTTGGACAACTTTACGTCTCATGCATATTTAGGTTAGTGTAACCATTAGGGTTACGCATACTTTATATAATCTCATGGAGGTATCTAATGGAAGATAAAAAAATTATCAATTCTTGCGGCTGTTCAGAAAACCCTATAACAAACGAGACTAATCTAAATCAATCAATCAGGAGCTTAACTGACTGTCCACATTGCGGTACAAGGCTTAATAGTCCTACAGAACTATTTAATCATGTTGTGATGTTTCATAGTTCTTGACAATAATATTGCGTCTTGACAGGTTGTCAAGCAATTAATAAAAACTAGTGAAAAATTAAAAGTGAAAAGTTAGAAATATCTACTGGAAAGTTCTTATTTATATGTTTTTCACTATTAGTTTTTCACTTTTCACTAGTTTTGCTCTCCCAATAGGCAGATATGCCTCGGGATTTATATCAAAAGGAGAAAACATCTTGTTTTCGTAATATAAATGACCTGCCGCCCCTATCATTGCAGCATTATCTGTGCATAACTCAACAGGCGGGATAAATAGTTCAATCCCTTCTTCTTGACTTAGAGCGGTAAAATCTCTGCAAAGAGTTGAATTTGCAGCAACGCCCCCTGCTATTACTAATCTTTTAAGACCTTGCTGATTAAGGGCTTGTTTGGTCTTTTCAATTAACACATCTATAACCGCCTTTTGAAATGAAGCGCAGATATCCTCCAGATTTGTAATCTGTCCTGCATTTGATATATAATTTTTGACGGCAGTCTTTAGACCGCTAAAACTGAAATCAAGGGTATCATTCCATAGCCCTCTTGGGAAGTTTATAGCAGAGCTATTGCCTGTCTTTGCCATGAGGTCGATTATTGGGCCTCCAGGAAACCCAAGTCCTAACATCTTTGCAACCTTATCATACGCTTCACCAGCCGCATCGTCTCTTGTCCTGCCAATTTCTATGTATCTTAAAAACCCGTCAATTCTATAAAGACTTGTATGTCCGCCAGAGACGACTAAGGCAAGAAATGGGAATTCTGGACGACGTTTAAGTAGAAACGCTGAAAAGATATGTCCTTCAAGGTGATTTACCGCTATCAATGGCAGATGTATTGAATAAGCTATTGCCTTTGCAAATTGACACCCTACAATTAATGATCCAATCAGGCCAGGCCCCTTGCAGACTGCGATTGCGCTTAGGTCAGGCAGGATGCAACTGCCCTGCGAGAGCGCCTCTGAGGTTACCTGCCAAATGATTTCCATATGTCTTCTTGAGGCAAGTTCAGGGACAATCCCGCCGTATTTTTCATGGATTTGATTCTGGCTTGAGACAATGTTAGACAGATATTCTCTGCCGTCTTTGACTATAGCGGCAGATGTATCGTCGCATGAAGTATCAATTGCAAGTATTAATGACATAATGCAAGTATATATGAAAGCGGTACATAAAAACAATCCTTTGACAGTCTAATTAAGAGTAATGTATATTAAAAGATGAAGATAACAGGCGGAAAATTTAAAGGCAGACAACTGCCTCAAAAGGTAAAAAATGGCGTGCGTCCCACTGCCTCAAAGGTAAGAGAGGCAGTGTTTAATATTATTGGGCCAGAGATTTCTGCCTCCAGTTTTCTTGATTTATATGCTGGGACAGGAGCGGTAGGGTTTGAGGCTCTTGGCAGGGGGGCTAAAGATGTAGTTTTTGTGGATAGAGATATTGAGGCTATAGAGAGATTTGTCAAGACTCACCACTTTAGTAATTGTAGGATTATTAAAGGCGGGGTTCTCAAGGTTTTAAGTAATATTGAAAGGCGTCAAGAGAGGTTTGATTTTATTTATGTAGATCCTCCATATGATAGCGCAGAGGTTGATCAGGTAATGCCATTATTAGGTCATATTGTTAATGTTGCTGGATTAATAATAGTAGAACATTTTCACAAAAAGGCATTATTGACTGATTATGGTTTAATAGAATTAATTAAGACATATCGTTATGGCGATACTATATTAAGCCTTTATAAAGGGAATCAACTATGAACGTAAGAATTGGAACAGGCTATGATTCACACAGATTAGTACACGGAAGAAAACTGATAATAGGCGGGGTTGAGATACCATTTGAAAAGGGATTAGAGGGGCATTCAGATGCGGATGTATTGACGCATGCAATACTTGATGCCTTGATTGGGGCAGCAGGAATGGGGGATATAGGGCGACATTTTCCAGATAATGATATAAGATGGAAGGGAGCGGACAGCCAACACATGTTAAGAATTACTATTAAAGAGATAACCAGCAATGGGTTTACAATTTCATCTATTGACTGCACAGTGATTACTGAAAAACCTAGACTGTCAATTTACATAGAAGAGATGAAAAAGGCGCTGTCATTAAGCGGGATACCTTTAGGCGTGATAAATATAAAGGCAAAGACCAACGAAGGAATGGGATTTATAGGCAGGGGCGAGGGGATAGCTGCAATGGCAAGCTGCCTCTTAATCAAGTGAAAAAATATCCACCGCAGAGGAAGATAATGATAAATTAAAATAGAAAAGGAATTCACCACAGAGACACTAGTAATAATTCCTCAACAGACAGCTTTAGCTGTCTGGCTCAGAGGGCTGAAGCCCGCTGTTGTAACCCTTGTAATCTTTCTCTGCGTACCTCTGCGCTACTAGTGTCTCTGTGGTGAATAGTTTTTATTTTTTCTCTGCGCTACAGCGGTGAATATTTTTTTAAAATAAATTAGTGTATTTATGATAATATATATAAACTTTAATCAAGGGGTATAGTGTATGTTAAATAATCTTAAGGTTCGTCTAAGCCTATATATAACTGGCGCAGTAGTGATTTTTTTTATTATCTTTATTGGCGGATATGGACTTTTTAAACTTTCACGCTCTCAACAAACATTGGAACTTAATATCTCTAATTCAACGAAATTAATTGAAGCGGTTGATAATGCAAGGCATGGACAGGTTGAATTTAAGATTCAGGTTCAAGAGTGGAAGAATATCCTTATTAGAGGGCATGATAAGGAATCATTTGATAAACACCTTGAGGCATTTAAAAAGGCTGGAGATAATCTTCAATCAGAGCTATCTGCCCTCAAAGCAGTTGCAGAAGGGCTGAAGTTCAACACGTCAAAGATTGAAAACCTTCAAAAAAATCATCTTACGCTTGTACATCAATATCAGGCAGCCATAAAAAACTTTGACCCCAATGACCCTTTAAGCTGCCGTAAAATAGATGCGCTTGTCAGAGGTATAGACAGGTCTCCTACTGAGGAGATGGATAATATCGTTTCTGAAATTAAAGAATATTCAGATAAGATATTTAGTAATATGATGGCTGCTTCAAAAAATGAATATAGCAGAACTCAAGGGTTTTATATTTTTATTGTAATAATTGTCTTGATTATCTTATCAGTTACATTTTGGTTTATCTCATCAAGGATTATAAATACTCTAACAACTTCAGTTAATTCCATGACCTCAATCTCAACTGAAATTGCCTCAACTATAAACGAGCATGAACGGATTGCTGCGCAGCAATCCGCTGCTGTAAATCAAACTACCACAACTACTAATCAATTAAGCTCCTCATCCAGATTATCCGCTGAACAGGCTGAGTCAACTGGTCAAGACACGATAGCGGCCCTCAATGAAGCAGAAAAAGGCAATTCAATAGTCAATGAAATGCTGTCTGGCATGGAAGGTTTAAAATTCAAGGTCAATTCTATCTCTACCCATATATTAGGACTCAGCAAGTTAACCTATGAAATTTCAGGCATTGCTAAACTAGTTACCAATTTTGCAAATGAAACCAAGATGCTAGCAATGAATGCAGCAATTGAGGCAGTGCGGGCAGGGGCGCATGGCAAAGGGTTTAGTTTGTTGTCTGTAGAGATACGCAAACTTGCGCAAGAAAGCAAGGCTTCATCTGAAAACATTACCCAGATAATATCTTCCATCATAAAATCTACCGATACTACAGTTGCTGCTGTAGAGGAAGGGATGGACACAGTCGTCCAAGAGATGAAACTAGCGCATCAGACATCTGAGGCATTTAAAAATATCACTAATTCTATAAACAACACATTTGAAAGCACAAAACAGATTGCCCTTAATGTTAAACAACAATCTATCGCTATAAATCAGATAGTGCAAGCTATGAACAACCTTAATATTGGCGCAAAGGAAACCGCAAGCGGTATAACACAGACAAAGATTGGTATTACAACACTCACTGACGTATCAAATGACTTAAAAGATATGATTTAACAGGTAAGATCAAATATCCATCATGCCTCAATAGTGAAAAATTGCCTTAATTGATTTATTATATCTCAAGCAATATATAGCCAATATATAGCCCTTACAGAGAATTCGCAGGGCATGCACCCTGTGAAGACTGGTTACATAATATTACCAAAGTCTTCAGGTTTTAGATTTTTAAGCCACTCTTCAAGCTCATCTGTATGTTTTGTTTCAAGGACATCTCTATTAATATAGATAGGCGAATTAGTTCTAAGGGCAATCGCAACTGCATCGCTGGGTCTAGCGTCAATCTGCACCTCATATTTACCGTCAGTAAGATAAAGTCCCGCAAAATATGTATTATCCAATATCTCTTTGACAATGACCTTTGATACAGACATCTTCATTTGTTCAAGGATATTTTTTATCAGATCATGTGTTAATGGACGAGGGGTTACAACCTTCCCAAGGGCAAGGGCAATGGAATCAGCCTCTGGTTTACCAATCCATATTGGAAGTGTCTCTGTTCCTTCTACTGCTTTAAGCAATAAAATATACATACCGCTTCTGGGATCAAATAATAAACCATCTACCTTCATTCTTATTATCATAATATTTTAAACCCCAATTAAGTGAAAAGTGAAAAACTAAAAGTGGAAAGCAGCTAAACCACAGATTGCGTTTAAATAAAAACTTTTCATTAAATATTTCTAATTTTTCAATTTTCACTTTTAATTTTTCACTTATTTATACCCCATATCTCTTAATGCTAACGCATCCCTTCGCCAGTTTTTTCTTACCTTTACAAAGAGCTTCAAGAAAACCTTTGAATCTAGTAATCCTTCAAGCTCAATCCTTGCTGCCGTTCCAGCTATCTTTAATCTGCTTCCATCTTTACCTATTATTATACCTTTTTGACTATCCTTTTCTATATATATTTCTGCTTCTATTGAAATTAATGTCTTTAATCTTCCAGACATCTTTGCCCTATTCTTTTCCTTCCAAGAAATAACCTCAACTGCTATAGACTGTGGAATCTCTTCATATGTGTGTTTAAGTAATTTTTCCCTAATTATCTCCTGACACATATGTCTTTCAAGCTGATCAGTATAAATATCATCAGGATAATATCTTGGTCCATAAACAAGGTTCTCCTTAGTAATATCAAGAAGAGTCTCAATTCCCTCGCCTTTTAATGCAGAAACAGGAACTATAGCAGCAAAGTTCAATGCCTTGTTATATTGCTCTATAAGTGGTAAGAGCATCTGTTTTTGCGCTATATCAATCTTATTTATAACAAGAAAAATCTTACACTTAGCCTTTAACAGCAATTGTATAATCTCCCCTTGCTCATCAATCCCTGATAAGGCAGTTACCACAAAATATATAATATCAACATTGCTAAGACCCTTTAAAGCCTCGCTTACTAAATACTTCCCAAGCATATTTTCAGGCTTATAAATACCCGGAGTATCAATAAAAACTATCTGTGTATCTGGTAGATTTTTTACTCCTAAAGTCCTGTTTCTTGTGGTCTGCGGTCTTGGCGATACGATTGAAACCTTTTCCCCAATCAAGATATTCAAGAGCGTTGACTTACCCACATTTGGCAGCCCAACAATTGAAACAAATCCAGATTTAAATGTTGGGGGCAATACTCCCAAACCCCGCAAGGCATTAAAATTATCATTATTATTTAATTCTTCTATTTCAACTCCTTTAAAGCCGACTTTATACGTCTCATACCTTCTTCAATCTTTTCCATAGAGGTAGCATAAGACATTCTTATAAACCCTTCTGTGCCAAATGCGCTGCCCGGCACAAGGGCTACCCTTCCTACATCTAATAAATAATCGCATAGATCAGATGAATCCTTAATAACCTTATCGCCTGCGCTCTTTCCAATAAATCTCTTTATATCAGGAAAGGCATAAAAAGCGCCTTGAGGTTTTAAGCATGTCATGCCATCTATAGAATTTAATTCTTTGACCAAAAAACGCCTACGTCTGTCAAATTCAACTACCATTTCATCAATAAATCCCTGCGGCCCATTTATGGCTTCAACCGCAGCCTTTTGAGATATTGAGGTAGGATTTGAGGTTGACTGACTCTGAATATTAGCCATTGCCTTCATGATTGTTACGTCTCCAGCAGCATAACCAATCCTCCAGCCAGTCATTGAATATGTCTTTGAAGGACCATTTACAACTAAGGTTAATCTCTTGACTTCCTCGCTGATTGAGGCAATACTAAAATGTTTAACACCGTCAAAGACAAGTTTTTCATATACCTCATCTGAAACAATATACACTCCATGTTTTACCGCAATCTCAGCAATACGCTCAAGGGCGGGCTTATCATATGTTAATCCAGTAGGATTAGACGGGTAATTAAGGATAATTGCCTTTGTTTTTTTAGAGATTAATTTCTCCAGAGCCTCTGGACGAATAAGGAAATTATCTTCTGGAGCGGTTGGTAAAATTACAGGCGTTGCGTCATTTAATAATACCTGATCAGGATATGAAACCCAATAAGGCGCAGGTATAATAACCTCATCGCCAGGGCCAAATATTGCTTGAGCAATATTATAAAGACTGTGCTTAGCCCCGCAAGAGACAACAATCTGAGAGCGGTCATAGGTTAGATTATTATCTCTTTTGAACTTGCCGATAATAGCGTCTTTGAGCTCAACGATTCCAGCGGCAGGCGTATACTTAGTAAACCCCTCATTAATAGCCTTAATAGCAGCCTCTTTGATATGATTAGGGGTATCATAATCAGGCTCACCCACTGCAAAACTTATTACATCAATACCTGATGCCTTCATTTCCTTAGCCTTTGCATTAAATGCAAGGGTAGGTGAAGGCTTAATTTGTTTGTTTCTATTAGCCAGCATAATGTCACCCGTATTTTATTTATTTAATATGAAAAATGTATTTTACTATAATTAAAGAAAAAATAGACAATAATTTTGATGGATATAGATTTTTTATGAAAAAAAAGATTTGATATGTCTTTTATCAACATTCATCTAATACCGAACGTTGTTACATAGATTCCCATTTATAATAAAATTATTTTATAATGAGGATAAATGGATAAAATATCATTAATGAAAAAGTGTCTGTCGCTTGCAAGACGCGCATCTGGCAGGACTAGTCCCAATCCAATGGTTGGGGCATTATTAATAAAAGATAATGAGATTATAGCCAAAGATTATCACAGAAAATCAGGCGCTCCTCATGCCGAGGCTCTTGTCCTAAAAGAAGCTGGAGATAGAGCCAAAGGCGCATCTCTCTTTGTCACGCTTGAGCCATGTTGTCATACCAATAAGCGTACTCCTCCCTGTACAGATGCGGTTATTGCCTCTCAACCAAAAAACGTCTTTATAGCAATGTTAGACCCTAATCCTATGGTATCTGGCAAGGGGATAGAGAGATTAAGGGCTGCCGGCATTAATGTTGAAACTGGCATACTTGAAAAAGAGGCTAAAAGGCTCAATGAGGCTTATATAAAATATATCACAACAAAACGCCCATTCGTTACATTAAAGATTGCCATGACCCTTGACGGCAAGATAGCAACGCCTGATGGAGAGTCTAAGTGGATTACCTGTGAGGAATCAAGAAAATTCACTCATAGACTGCGATCTAAAAATGACGGGCTGCTCTCTGCCGTAGGTACTGTTATTGCCGATAATCCAAGTTTTACTGCAAGAATACGCGGAGGCGTAAATCCTCTACGAATTATTATTGACCCAGACCTTAAAACCCCTGACGGCTTTAATGTCTTGAAAACCCCTCCCCAAACAATAATAGTCTGTAAAGACGGAAATCCGCGCTCATACCACCTAATTAATAATGGGATAGAGATATTAACTTATAAAGATAAACTCGATCTCAATTGGTTGATGTATGAGCTAGGGAAAAGGCAGATAATGTCACTGATGATTGAAGGTGGACAGTCCTTAGCAGGTCATGCGCTTGAGGAGACTATTGTTGATAAGGTTATATGTTTCATAGCGCCAAAGATAATTAGAGGAAAAGAATCATTCCCAGCCGTTGGAGGCAATACCTTTAGAAATATAAATGAGGCTCATCAATTAAAGGATACCACTGTTAGGAATATTGGATGCGATGTGTTGATTGAAGGTTATTTATAGATTATAAGATATTTTTTTTGTTGCTGAAGTCAAATCCCCTTAATTTTATATCCTTCATTCCCTTGCACTGGATAAATACCTTGTGACTTTGACCCATGCCTCCGGGCAAGACCATTTCCTTGACCCTGTTTACCGCATGTTGATAGGCAGGACCTTCAATCTGCGATAATATCTCGTCTATGCCCATTGACGCCAAAAACATACCTTGACCGCAATACCCAATAGTTTCCAATCCAACCATCTCTCCCCATCTTTTTAATGCGCTGAAATTTACATGGCTGGTTATATCTTGCAGCCCAATATTAATATACGGATTTTCATTAACACTATGCCTATGATAACAAACAAGCGTGCCTCTGCTCCTTTCCATATCATAATACTCCCTTGCGCTGTAACCGTAATCTATTGTAAACACAAATCCCTTTGCCAATACCTTTGAAACATTATTAATCCACTGTCTTGATTCCAAGTTTACCTCTGTTCTGTAATTATCAGGTAATCCTGGTGCAAATTCTTTGATGTATTCTATGATATCCGCGCTGCAATCTCTATAAACCTCTCTAAATTTACTATCAACATATACCTCCTTGAGCGAGCCATTAAACTTCTTAACTATGTGAACAGGCAGGGCGTCTATTAATTCATTTGATAAGACGCACCCCTCAATATTATCAAGCTCTGCAATATCTTTGATGATTCTAAGATTATCAGATGGCAGTAGATTATTATTTAATATACGCAGCGACTTAGGATTTACCTCAATAATATTATACCTCAAGGAATCGCTAAATTGGCCAGAAATGTCCTTCAATATATCATTAGCAATATAACCAATACCTGCGCCAATCTCTACTATATCAAATATCTTAGGCATGCCCATAACCTGCCACATCTGCTCAATCTGTCGAGCAATGACTGCTCCAAAAATCGGATGAAGGGATGGAGATGTATAGAAATCACCTTTATGACCAATCGCTGCAGCTCCGCTAGTATAATAGCCATGCTGTGGGTGATAAAGCGCCTCAGCCATAAAATCTCTAAACGAGATTATCCCAGTATTTGAGATTGATTCTTTTAATATTTCTGATAACATTTCATTATATTATACCAATTCGCTAATAATATGTTAAAATTATAATTATGCAATCACCTAACAACCCTATAAAGATTATCAGTCGCATCATACTGCTAAACATATTACCGATTATTGCGGTTACAATATACGTAGGTGGACAGCATTATGACCCTTGCCTTCTTGATATAATCCTTAATTCAGACAATTCTGTGTAATTGTAATATTACTAATACCTTACTTATTACATAATACTGTAATCAGCCATATTTTATTTGATATAGCAGATTCTATTTTTTCATCATAACCGCCTGCTTTGCCTGATTGTTTAGTAACCATGCAGTCGATATTATATTGATTAATTAGCGCAGTGTTTAATGCTGAGCTAAAGGGCCCTTGCATTGCTATGATATTTTGACGTTTTATTCCTGCTGCAATACATTTATTTATTGAATCCTCATATGGCAGCACTCTAATATATATCTCATAATTATCTAATTGTTCAACCCAAGATAGATTATTACTGCCTGTAGTGAATAATATATTCTTAACATCTATTGACTTAATGACATTAAGGAGTTGATCAAAATTATCCACATAGCGCGCCTTATCATAGTTGAAGTCATCTTGCTCTACTATTCTTATCTTTGAAATATATAAAATGCCCATGATTTTGCAAGTTGATTTAGCAATCTCTGTTATCTCTTTTGCGTATGGGTGGGTGCAGTCAATTATTGCTGTGATATTTTGTTCTTTAATAAAAGCGGATAGATTGATTGGGTCAAATCTTTTTTGAATAACATAGGGTTTATATCTTTCTGAAAAGAGTTCATAACCATATTGAGTGGCAACAGAGACGAAAAATCCTTTTCTATCTGCAATAAGCTGGTCAAGTTCGTCAAAGGTCTCTGAGGTTCCGCCAAGTATTAATGTCTTGTTATCTGTTTTTATGGGTGTACCGTCTAGTTACCAACGAGGGCATGATATAAACGTTTATCTAATTCCCTGACATCACCGCAAGCAACCTTAGCAATAGTTCTCATTATTTTACCCATTATAGTTGGCTGGGTTTTTTCAAGTTCATAAATGGAATCTGTCTCAAGGAGAAATAAGTCTGTGTCGTTTAGGGCTAAAGCCAAAGCTCCGTGTTTCTTTTTACCTTCTACTACGGAAAGTTCGCCAAAAAAATCATTTGCCTCAAGCTCGGCAAATATATGTTCCCAGCCATCATTCGTAAGCCTGATCTCTGTGCTGTGAATATTTCTGAGCATTATCAACATCTTTTGTTTTGCATCAACCTCAAGTTTTCGTTTTACCTCGACATTTCCGTTGATTATCATATAAATGCCCAATGTTGATTGCCCCTCTATAAATATTGGCAGACCCGAGACCTTAGTTATTTTTCTGACAAAACCTTGAATTATCTTAAGCTCATCTATATTAAGCCCTTCAAGCAGAGTCTGATTTTTCAGGCTTTCAATATCATTCATTATAAACCCCCGATTTATTTATTGTTAATATCCTATTAAGATTTTAAGAAGCTGTCTATCAAGATTGCGGACACTCTTTGAGGCAGATTTAGCAATGGTCTTCATGATCTTGATAAGTAGAGTAGGATTTGCATCGCAAATGTCATTAAATTTTTTCGTAGGAATAAGGTAGACCTCAGAATCTTCAAGGGCTATAGCATCAACGCCATGCTTGTCTTTATTTTCAACAATAGATAATTCACCGAAGAAAAATCCCTCTATTAATTTAGAATATACCTGTTTCCAACCAAGAGGAGTCTTTCTAATATCGCAGCAATGCTGAACATTTCTAAGAGAGATCAACATCTTTGTCTTAAGATCAATAGGCAGTTTCTTTGATATCTCAATTTCTCCATAGTTAATCATATATATACCTTTAGTCTGCTGACCTTGGGTAAAAATAGGTTCATTAGTTGAAAATTTAATCTGCTCAACTACCGTTGAGATTAAATTAATCTCGTCAGGATTTAGATGCTCAAGTAATATCTGTCTGCTTAAATCTTCAATAATTGACATCAATCAGCCCCTTTATTCATCTTAATCAAACACACATATTTTTTAATTATTAAAAGATAACGCATTTTATCCTATAAAGTCAATAATATAAAATAAAATTGTTACGTCAAAGAGAAAATATGGCACTGGTAAGTTATTTTTGCTCATCGCCTCAACCATATTACCAATCAAACATCTGTCCTTCTTAACCCAGACGGTCTCCATGCTGGCGATATCACTCCAAGATGTTTGCGGATATTGTGATATGATGCCCATGATACTGTAAACTCTCCGTATTTATCGTTTATACTATCCATACTCTTTATTAACGCATCTTTTTTTTGATATTCATTGAATATAGACATCTGTCCTGGGTCTTCAATCAGCCCTGAAAGCGTAACCCCAAGCAGTCTAACTGGCTCAGCGAGTCTTATTCCCTTGATTATCCCAATTGCAGTGTCATAGATAAGGCGGGTGTTAGAGGTATTTGTCTTTATTTTTTTTTGTCTGGAAAATGTCTTAAAACTCTTATAGCGTATAACTACAGATATTACTTCGCCAAGCAGACCGTATTTCCTTGCGCGTCTTGCCACCATTTCAGATAGTTTTAATATATATGCCTCTATCAGTTTCATATTAATAATATCTTTTGGCAGAGTCATGCTGTGACCAATAGAGCGCGCCTGCAGAGGCTCTGTTGATAGAGAGGATGAGCCAATCCCTTGTCCCATTTCTTTTAATCTCTCTCCAATAATGCCAAAATGACTTTGTAAAAATGTCCCAGACGTCCTGCCTAGCTGCCCGCATGTAGTAATACCCATGAGTCTTAGTTTATTTCCAATACCTCTGCCAATGCCCCATAATTTATCAGGAGGCATATCCTCAAGAACCTTTGACGCATCTTCTGCCCTAATATACAGCAGTCCATCTGGTTTTGATATATCAGAGGCAAGTTTAGCCATGAGTTTATTATGGCTGATACCAACGCTAGCATTTATCCCAAAGGACTTCTTTATCTCACTTTTAAGCTGCCCTCCAAGAGCCATTGCCCCGCCAAAGAGGTGAGAGGTATCTGTTATATCAAGGAATGCCTCGTCTATGGAATATACCTCAACATCAGGGGTGTATTTTGCATATAACATCGTTAGTTCACTGCATGTATGGGTATATTTATGATTATTTCCAACAACCAAGATTATATCAGGACAGAGGCGCTTTGCCTCAAACTTGTTCATCCCAGTCTTGATACCAAGCGCCTTTGCCTCATAAGAGGCAGCAGTAATAACTGTCCTTTTATCCGAGCCAATAACTCCTATAGGCCTGCCCCTTAGCCTAGGATTACACTGCTGCTCAACAGAGGCAAAAAAAGCATCCATATCTACAAGTATTATAGTGGTAACCTTAGACATCCGTCCGCTCAAGCCTCCAATCCATAGAGAGTGAATTAAATCCAAGTTCAAATACAGTATTTCCGTCAGTAACTGCAAAATGATAAATCTTAGCGCTCCCAAGCGTGTCTATCCATGAATAAGTGACATCTTTAATATTAAAAACCCTGCCTCCCCATTTAAATCTATATGGACGGAGCTTTTCCCCATCCCCAAAGCAGACAAGGACACTGATTTTTTCATTAATATTTTCCATGTAATTCACCTACAATTTCCTCATAACCATCATAACCCTGCCGATAATCTTTACATCCTTAATAGATAAGATAATTGCAGACATATTAATATTTTCTGGAACAAGTCTGACAACATCTCCATCTCTAAAAAATCTCTTTAATGTAGCGCAGTCCTCAATAAAAGCAGCGACAATATCTCCGTTGTTAACCTCTGTATCCGCCCCGATAAATACGATATCTCCATCCAAGATACCGGCATCTATCATGCTTTCACCAATCACCCTAAGCCCAAAACCAGTCTCATCCCTAAAGATATTGCGATCTATTGATATATATTCCTCTATCTCTTCTATAGCAAGGATAGGCGTTCCTGCCCTAATCCTGCCTACAATTGGAATCTTTAAGAGATTATTATCTCTTACTGCGCCAATTACCTCAATCCCGCGCCCCTTAAATGGACTTCTCTTAATGTATCCCTTAGTCTTTAAGGCGTCTATATGCTGCTTTGCAGATGCTGGCGACGCAAAACCAAAATGCGCGCATATCTCCCTTATTGTAGGAGGAAAACCCATTGCCGATATATGCAATTTTATGAAATCCAATATCTCTGCCTGCCGCTTTGTCAGTTCCATGTCTTATGATACCATACAAATGTATAGTATTGTCAAGAACTAATTGAAAGGTGTGGAAACAATATTAGACAGTGATGTAAATGCTAAAATACAAGACCTAAACTTCCATATCGTAACCTTTTAAAGTTTTTTAACCCAATGTTACTTTTAAAAACAACTATTCCTATACTATATTCCATGCGTGTTTTCAGATATTGTAAGTACCTAATCGCTTACCAGCGCCCAAGATAATATTATACTGCTAAAAATATTCATTATTATTATACTTGTTAATACTTTATCTATATGTTATAATTGCATACTTGTACAATTATAAACATAAGGGATATAATGGAAAAAGCATTTAAAGCATTGTCTGAAACTACAAGATTAGAGTTGTTTCTTATAATTAACGCATTGCCTGATATATGTCTATGCCATATAGAAGATTGCTTCAGCTTGTCAATATCTAACTTATCAAGACATCTAAAAGAACTTGATTCTGCTGGACTAATAAGTTCTTACAAAAAAGGCAAATGGAAATACTACAAGATTACTGAGTATGGGCAATTATTTGTTGGTTTTATCAATTCTATCATTGAAGAGCCTTTGAAAGTTAAATTAGAGCTTAAAATTGATTTATTGAAAGGAGCAAACCAATGTTAAATATTCTTTTTTTATGTACTGGCAATTCTTGCAGAAGTCAGATGGCTGAAGCCTTGGCCCAAAAACTATATCCGCAGCATAAGTTTTACTCAGCAGGGATTGAAACCCACGGAATGAATCCATATGCAATTAAAGTTACTGAAGAATTAGGCATAGATATGTCAGGTCATACTAGCAAACTAGTTGATATGTTAAAAGATATTAATTTTGATGTGGTCTTAACTGTTTGTGATAATGCTAATGAGTCCTGTCCTATTTTTATAGGTAAGACCTTGAGGCTGCACCACTCATTTCAAGACCCGCCTAAATTGTGCGCTAACTTGACTGATGAAACCGCAAAACTTAATATCTATCGCCAAGTACGTGATGAGATTAAAAGCTGCTTAGTAAATGATTTACCCAATTTAATAAAGGGATTAAAATGAAAAAATTAGCCTTCGTTGAACGATATTTGACTTTATGGATTTTTTTGGCAATGTTTATTGGTTTGATATTAGGTAAGTTAATGCCTGTATTGCCAGATTTAATTAATAGCTATAGCGTTGGAGCTACTAATATTCCAATTGCAATTGGTTTGATAATAATGATGTACCCGCCGCTCTCTAAAGTGAATTACTCCGAAATGCGCTTAGTCTTTAAGGATACTAAAATCCTATGGGTATCTTTGATGCTAAATTGGATAGTTGGCCCAATATTAATGTTCAGCTTAGCTTTATTATTTTTACATAATAACCCTCATTATATGGTTGGAGTAATACTTATTGGTCTGGCGCGTTGTATTGCTATGGTTATTGTTTGGAATGATTTAGCTGGTGGTAACCGTGAGTATTGCGCAGGGCTTGTAGCATTTAATAGTATATTTCAGGTATTTTTCTTTAGCATTTACGCCTGGATATTTATTTACTGGCTGCCGCAGGTATTAGGTATGCACTCTTACCATGTTGATATTGGGATTGCGGAGATTGCTAAGAGCGTGTTTATTTATCTGGGTATTCCATTTATTGCAGGGTTTATAACTAGACTATTAATTGTTAATGCTAAAGGCATTACATGGTACGAGAAAGAGTTTTGCAGCAGGGTAGGAATTTTAACCTTAATAGCGTTATTATTCACCATTATAGTAATGTTTAGCTTAAAAGGCGGGGTAATATTATCAATTCCTTTAGATGTGATAAAAATAGCAATACCGTTAGTTATTTATTTTGGTATAATGTTTATACTTGGAATGTTTATTAGTAAGCGTATGGGGGCGGACTACAGCCAATCTACAACTTTAGCATTTACAGCAGCCGGCAATAATTTTGAATTAGCCATTGCAGTAGCAATTACTACATTTGGGATAAATTCACCCGAAGCATTTACAGGTGTAGTTGGGCCATTAGTTGAAGTACCAGCATTAATCATGTTAGTCAACATTGCTTTAAAGTTAAAACATAGATTTATACCAATTCGCAATTCATAAGGTAAGTATCAAGTTATATTTTATTTTCTATTTCAATGCAAAAAAATAAAGACTATTCACCACAGAGGCGCAGAGTACACAGAGGAAAGATTTAATAATATTTCAATAATTTATTTCTCTGCTATCTCTGTGCCTCTGTGGTGAATTCCTTATCTTTTTAAATATTAATATCTACATCCCCCCTGAAATTCCACTTCTTTTTATTATATGAAAGTGTACCCATAACGATATAATCATTGCTAATGTAAGCCAAAGCGCATGAATACTATAAAATCTAATCAAGGTCAGCCCTGTTATATCGCTACCGCCTCTGATTGCAAGCAATAAATATTCTCCAATTGCAGGAATAGTCCCAGCCATAGCAGTTCCTACCTCTGTTGCCCAATACGCCTTTTGATCCCAAGGCAGCAGATACCCTGTAAATCCAGAGCTGAAAGCTATCAATAATGTTGCTGTCCCTGTTATCCAGTTTAATTCACGCGGGGTTCTATAGGAGCGGGAGATAAATACCTTGAGCGTGTGAAGGAGAATAAATACAATAAATAGAGTTGAAGACCATTTATGCGCCGACCTTATCAGCCAGCCAAGAGATACATCACTTTGAATATGTACGATGCTGGCATATGCCTCAGCCTCAGATGGTATATAATGAATAGATAATAATAGACCGCTTATCGCAGATGTTAAATAAAAGGTGAAGGCTATGCCTCCAAAACAATGAAAAAAGCTCAGTTTTTGTGGTAATACCCTTTTAAAAAATCTCTTATGAGGTTTTTTTATGTTTATATAGCTGTCTATCCAATCAAATATTAATCCCATATCAATTCTTTTGTGGTATTTTATGTCTCAAGAGATATTCTCCTCAAAAAAATCATATTGATTTTTTTAGTAGTATATCAAAAATTAAATATAAATGAAAATGTCAAACCAAATAAAACTTCATTCCGGTAATCTTTTTAATTTGTAATTCCCTGTGATCTTCCCCCGATATTGTAGACACTCTTCATAATTTGTATAATAGAAATGGAGGTGTAAAATGGAAAGAAGACAATATGATTGGGAATTCAAGATTGATGCAGTGAAGTTGAGTATGCAAGAAGGGAAGAAAGTAACAGAAGTAGCAGCAGGGCTTGGTAGACAATTAAAGGATGCAGAGCAGGAGCGTAAATATTGTATACCATAATGCCTTGCGGGGTTTGGGGACGCAGTTCCCAACATTAAAAAAAGCGCTGGACATCTTCTCAAGGATACCCAAATGAGATATGAATTCATAAGCAGAGAAAGCTCCAACGCTTGTGTAACGAAGATGCGCCATGTATTAGGTGTTGGTCGGAGCAGTTATTATAGGCATGAGACAAA
>Ga0315281_10000720_pt1 | contig 47171 bp, 51 predicted proteins | sample YL17G07_0_MG_FD_204540 | JGI IMG/M metagenome (GOLD analysis project Ga0315281, IMG submission 204540) | Sediment microbial communities from Yellowstone Lake, YNP, Wyoming, USA - YL17G07_0 | ecosystem: Environmental > Aquatic > Freshwater > Lake > Sediment | place: USA: Wyoming | collected...
TAGGTGCGCTTCATGAGACGAGTGGGTGCTCCCGAAAACGTCGAGGTTGAACAGACGGGGCGGCCAGTATAGACGAGAGTCGTCCACCGGCTTCTCCACAGGCCCACCCTGCGTAGCTATGCGCGAACGGGGAGTTTCCCCCACGACTGTCCACACCTGTGGAGGGATTGGGGTGCGACGGTAAATCCCTGCAAAATGCCTCGTTTTGCCTCTCATCTGGACGCTGCTATGCTCGCCACCGGGATCGCGAGAGAGAGGCTGGCAGCGTGATGGAGCACCAAAGCGAGCTGACGGCCGAGAGCTTGTGGAGCGAGGTCGCCGGCCGGCTCAGGGGCTCCCTCAACGACACGACGTACGGGACGTGGTTCGGCGAGGTCACGGGCCTCGAGCTCACGGACGCGTGTTTCGTCCTCGGTGTTCCCAACGACTTCACCCGCGACTGGATCGAGGGGCATTTCCGCGGCCTGATCGGCGCTGCGATCCGCGACGTGACCGGCGCGGAGCTCCCGATCGAGCTGCGTGTCGACGAGTCCGTCTCGAGCGTCGTGGCCGGACCGGAGGACGACGGCGGCGAGCCGGCGCCCACCCCCGCCGCGATCGGACGGATTCCCGGGCGCCCCGAGAGTGGGGGCTTCAACGCGAAGTACACCTTCGACTCCTTCGTGATCGGCTCCTCGAACCGGTTCGCGCACGCCGCGGCGCTCGCGGTCGCCGAAGCGCCGGCGCAGGCGTACAACCCGCTCTTCATCTACGGCGGCACCGGGCTCGGCAAGACGCACCTGCTCCAGGCGGTCGCGCAGTACGTGAGCGAGCACACCTCGGATCTCACGGTGCGCTACGTGACGAGCGAGACCTTCATGAACGACTTCATCAACTCGCTTCGCGACAAGCGGATCGAGGGCTTCAAGCAGCGATACCGCACCTACGACGTGCTGATGATCGACGACGTCCAGTTCTTCGAGCACAAGGAGCGGATCCAGGAGGAGTTCTTCCACACCTTCAACTCGCTCTACGAGGCCGGCTCGCAGATCGTCATGTCGAGCGACCGACCGCCGCGAGACATCGCGACGCTCGAGGAGCGGCTGCGCAGCCGCTTCGAGTGGGGGTTGATCACCGACATCCAGCCGCCCGATCTCGAGACGCGCATCGCCATCCTGCGCAAGAAGGTCAAGACGGACGGCATCCACATCTCCGACCCTCAGGTGCTGACCTTCATCGCCAGTCGCGTCTCCACGAACATCCGCGAGCTCGAGGGTGCGCTCACGCGCGTCGTCGCCTTCTCCTCCCTCACCGGCCGCGCCATGTCGGTGGAGCTCGCACAGGACGTGCTGAAGGACGTGTTCCCCCAAGGGGAGGCCGCAGAGGTCTCGATCAAGCGGATCCAGGATCTCGTCGCCGAGCGCTTCAACCTCTCGCTCGAGGAGCTCTGCGGCGACCGTCGCTCGCAGAACATCGTCTATCCCCGCCAGGTCGCGATGTACCTTTCACGTGAGCTGACGGACTCGTCGCTGCCGCGGATCGGCAAGGAGTTCGGGGGCCGCGATCACACCACGGTGATTCACGCAACCTCCAAGATTGCGCGCCTGATTCGTGAGGACAGGTCTGTGTACAACCTGGTGCAGGAATTGACCGCACGTGTGAAGCAGGTGCGATGACCCCGTGGGCCTGTTCACAACCCCGAACTGTCCCCAGGTCCCCTCCCGGGCGAACATGGCTCAATCAGGCGCGTTGCTACCGTCTTCCCCGTCATCCACACTCCCTACTACCTCTACAAGAAAGTATCTAGATGATTGAAACTGAAGACACCGTGGGCGCGACTGTGGGAAACGGACTCCGCATCACATGCGCAAAGGACGATCTCGTCCAGGCGCTCGGCGTCGTCTCGCGGGCCGTGTCGACTCGCACGTCGGTCCAGATCCTCTCGGGAATCCTGCTCGAGCCCCAAGGGTCGGAGCTGCGCGTCGCGGCGACGGACATGGAGCTCTCGCTCCGTGCGACGTTCACCGCCCACATCGAGGGCGACGGAGCGATCGTCCTACCGGGCAAGACGTTCGCCGACATCGCGCGACTGCTGCCGGCGGACGAGGTCTCGATCGAGCACAGGCCCACGGAGTCCGTCGTTCACGTCACGTCGGGCACGGCGAGCTACACGTTGCACACGTACAACCCGGAGGATTTCCCGCGACTTCCCGAGCTCGATGCGGTAACGACGTTCGCCGTCGCTCGCGAGCCCCTGCTCGCCACGATCGGCCGTGTCGCACGCGCAGCGTCGCGTGACGAGTCGCGTCCCGTGCTCACGGGCATCCTCGTCCAGTTCACGGCCGGCACGCTCGTGATGGCGGCCACGGACTCGTATCGCCTTGCCGTGAAGCAGACGAAGCTCGAGGGCGCCGTGCCCGAGCTCGAGGCGATCGTCCCCGCCCGCGCGCTCCAGGAGCTCGCGCGCATCGCGACCTCCGGCGACGAGATCGAGGTCGGCGTCTTCGAGAACCAGGTGATCTTCGCCACCGGGTCTGCAAAGGGCAGGGTGTGGCTGACGACCCGCCGCATCGACGGCCAGTTCCCGAACTACAAGCAGCTGCTGCCCGAGGCGTTCGACTACGAGCTGACGGTGCCGCGCCTCGAGCTGCTCGACGTCGTACGCCGCGCTTCCGTGATGATCCAGCGGTCGACGCCGTTGCAGATCCGCTTCGCCGAGGGCGAGCTGACCGTGATCGCGCGAACGCACGACGTCGGCGAGTCCGAGGAGTCGATGCCGATCGGGTTCACCGGCGAGACGCTCGAGATGGGCTTCAACGCAGACTTCCTCCGGGACGGGCTCGAGTCGCTCGAAGGCGATGACGTGCGCGTGAAGCTGATCAGCCCGCTCCGGCCGGCGGTGATCCAGGGCGACGGCGACGACTTCACGTACCTCGTCATGCCGATCCGCCTGCCAGGCTGATCGTCGAAAGCGTCTCACTCGTCAACTTCCGCTCGTACGCGAAGCTGGAGCTCGGCCTGCGCCCCGGGCTCGTGCTCGCGGTCGGGCCGAACGGCGCCGGAAAGACGAACCTGCTCGAAGCGATCCACGTCGGGACGCAGGGCTTCTCGCCCCGCACCCGTAACGACGCGCAGCTGATCCGCTTCGGCGAGACCGCAACGCGGGTCGCCGTCCGCGGTCGTCGTGGGACGGTCCCCCTGGAGCTCGAGGTCGTCGTCGAGGCAGGAGCCGGCAAGCGCGCGAAGGCGAACGGCGCTCCGCTCCGCGCGACGGAGCAGCTCCGCTCGGAGACGGCGACCCTCGTCTTCACGCCCGACCGCCTCGGCGTCGTGAAGGGCGCGCCGGCCGCGCGCCGCGCGTACTTCGACCGCTCGATCGGGCGGCTCTCGCCCGCACGCGCGCAACTCGCGGCGGATTACAGCGCCGCCGTCTCGCAGCGCAACGCCTCTCTGCGCGCCGTCGCGAGCGGCCACTCGTCGCGCGATGCGCTTGCGCCGTGGACGGCGCAGGTGGCGCAGCTCGGGACGGAGCTCGTCGCCGCCCGCCGTGAGACGCTGCAGCTGCTCGGCCCGCACTTCGCCGAACGCGCGTCGGAGCTCGGGCTGCCGGAGGGCGAGCTGCGCTACGTGGGAGCGCCGCCGTCGGTCGCGGCCCTCGAGGAGCGGCTCGACCGTGACCTCGAACGGGGCATCACCGGTCTCGGCCCGCACCTGGACGACGTGGTCGTCGCTTCGGGAACGCGCGAGCTGCGCGGGTACGGGTCGCAGGGCGAGCAGCGCCTCGCGGTGCTCGCGCTCCTGCTCGCCGAGGCGGAGCTGATCGTCGAGCGTGGAGGAATCGCGCCGCTGCTCCTGCTCGACGACGTCCTCTCGGAGCTCGACCCCGACCGCCGCCGGATCCTGGCCGCCCGGGTGGCCCGTGTCGGCCAGGCGCTTGTCACGGCGACCGATGCGGCGATGCTGCCGGCCGAGCCCGACCAGCTGCTCGAGGTCTCCGCGGGCGCTGTACGGGAGGCGGCGTGATGGAGCCGCTCGGAGACGCGCTGCGCAGCGAGCTCGCCCGCTTCGGCCCCCAGGGTGCCATCGGCGACACCGTCGCGGCGTGGCCGGCCGCCGTCGGCGAGGAGATCGCGCGCCACGCGTGGCCCGCTCGCTTCACGCGAGACGGGACGCTGCTCGTCAACACGCGCGACGCGGTGTGGGGCTTCGAGCTGACGCAACGCGCCGCGGAGATCTCCGAGCGGCTGCCGACGAAGCCGAAGCTGCGCTTCGCGCCGGGGCCGCTGCCGGAAGCGTCACCCGAACGTCCCGCGGACGCGCCGGAAAAGCCTCTGGAAGCTACCCTGGAGCAAGCGCGCGAAGCAGCCGAATGGGCGTCCGAGATCGAGGACGAGGAGCTGCGCGAGCTGGTCGCCAGAGCGGCACGTGCGAGCCTCGCGAGAGCCGCCGCAGAACGCCCGGACGACCGCTCGTTCTGATACACTTGTCTACGCCCGCAAATGCGCGATTTGCAGGGCTTTTTTCATGACCGAAGACGCCTATACCGCAAAAGACATCACCGTTCTCGAGGGCCTCGAGCCCGTCCGCCTGCGCCCGGGCATGTACATCGGCTCGACGGGCCAGCGGGGCCTCCATCACCTCGTCTACGAGGTCGTCGACAACTCGGTCGACGAGGCCCTCGCGGGGCGCAACGACCGCATCGAGGCGACCCTCCATCCGGACCATTCGGTGACCGTGCGCGACTGGGGTCACGGCATCCCGGTCGACTTCATGCCGGAGCAGAACCTGCCCGCGCTGACGGTCGTCCTGACGAAGCTCCACGCGGGCGGCAAGTTCGGCGGCGACGGCTACAAGGTGTCCGGCGGGCTGCACGGCGTCGGCCTCTCGGTCGTCAACGCGTTGTCCGAATGGCTCGTCGCCGACGTCCGGCGCGACGGCAAGGCGTACCGCCAGGAGTTCGCCCGCGGCGTTCCGCAGGGCGACATGCAGATCACCGGCGACGCTGCGCCCGAGGACACCGGCACGACGATCTCCTTCATGCCCGATGCGGAGATCTTCGAGGAGATCGACGTCGACGCCGCCACCGTGTCGCAGCGCATGCGCGAGACCGCGTTCCTCACCAAGGGCCTCCACATCAAGCTCACCGACGAGCGCGCCGACGGCAAGACGGTCGAGTTCCATTACGAGGGCGGCATCCGGGACTTCGTCGCGTACATCAACGAGCAGAAGGACCCGATCCACAAGCACATCGTCTACTTCGAGGGAGAGACCGACCAGGGCTCGGTCGAGGTTGCGATGCAGTGGAACAACTCGTATCAGGAGTCGGTCTTCACGTTCGCCAACAACATCAACACCGTCGAGGGCGGCTCGCACCTCTCCGGCTTCCGGAGTGCGCTCACGAGCACGCTCAACCGCAAGGCCCAGGACCTGAAGCTGTTGAAGAAGGACGAGAAGCTCGAGGGCGAGGACGTGCGCGAGGGTCTCGCGGCCGTCGTCTCCGTGAAGCTGCGCAACCCGCAGTTCGAGGGTCAGACGAAGACGAAGCTCGGCAACCCCGGCGTCGAGGGCCTCGTGCAGACGACGGTGAACGCGCAGCTCGCGCAGTTCCTCGAGGAGAATCCGCAGGACGCCCGCGCGATCATCAACAAGACGATCGCCGCGATGCGCGCGCGAATGGCGGCACGCAAGGCGCGCGAGTTGACGCGCCGCAAGTCGGCGCTCGACAGCTCGTCGCTGCCCGGCAAGCTCGCCGACTGCTCGATCCGCGACCCCGAGGCCGCGGAGCTCTTCATCGTCGAGGGCGACTCCGCCGGCGGCTCCGCGAAGATGGGACGCGACCGCACCTACCAGGCGATCCTGCCGCTGCGCGGGAAGATCATCAACAGCGAGAAGAACCGCATCAACAAGGTTCTCTCGAACAACGAGATCCAGGCGATGATCACCGCGATCGGCACCGGCATCGGCGACGAGTTCAGCATCGAAGGGCTCCGGTACCACCGCATCGTCCTGATGACCGATGCGGATGTCGACGGCTCGCACATCCGCACGCTCGTGCTGACGTTCCTCTACCGGCACATGAAGGAGCTCTTCGAGCGCGGTCACATCTACATCGCGGTGCCGCCGCTCTACAAGGTGAAGCTCGGCAACCAGGAGTACTACTTCGAGAAGGACGCGCAGCTCGAGGAGCTGCTCGTACGCGAGCGTTTCGGCGACCTCCTGGTGCACGATCGCGACGGCAACGAGGTGAAGCTCAGCGAGACCCGGTGGAAACGGTTCACGTCCGCGCTCGCCGAGTTCGAGGGCTGGTCGGCGCGGCTGCGCGCGGATTTCGGCCATCACGCGGCCGATCTCGTCATCTCGCACCGCCTCGTCGAGGTCGAGGCGCTGACGCCGACCGACGTCGAGCAGGCGCTGAAGAAGCTGCCGGAGAACGGATACACGCTGTCGGTGCTCGAGCGGACCGCCGACACTCTGCGCGTCAAGATCGTCGAGGAGTCGACCTCGTCTGCGCAGCACGTGTCGCTCTCGTCGGAGCTGCTCGCCTCGCCGATCTACACGCATCTGCGCAAGGCGCACGCGCGGCTCGTCGACGTCGCCGGTCCGCCGCCGTTCACGCTGCAGCTCGGCAAGAAGACCGCCGACGCGCAGACGTTCTCAGAGTTGCGCAGCGCTGCGCTCGAACTCGCGAAGGAGGTCGGCATCCAGCTCTCCCGCTTCAAGGGGCTCGGCGAGATGAACGAGCTGCAGCTCTGGGAGACGACGATGGATCCGCAGAAGCGCCTGATGATCCGCGTCGACGTCGAGGACGCGCACGCGGCCGATCAGCTCTTCTCGATGTTGATGGGCGACCAGGTGGAGCCACGGCGTCTCTTCATCGAAGAGAACGCCAAGGACGTGAAGTTCCTCGATGTCTGAGCTGGAGACCGGCGCCATCGATCGCGGCCGCGTCGAGCCGCGCGAGCTCGAGCAGGAGATGCGTTCGAGCTTCCTCGACTACGCGATGTCGGTCATCGTCTCGCGTGCGCTGCCCGACGTGCGCGACGGGCTGAAGCCCGTGCACCGCCGCGTGCTCTACGGCATGCACGAGGCCGGCCTACAGCCGAACCGGCCGTACAAGAAGTCCGCCGCCACCGTCGGCGACGTGATGGGCAAGTACCACCCACACGGCGACTCCGCGATCTACGACACCCTCGTGCGCATGGCGCAGCCGTTCTCGCTGCGCTACCCGCTCGTCGACGGCCAGGGAAACTTCGGCTCGATCGACGACGACCCGGCAGCCGCCATGAGGTACTGCGTTGTCGGGGACACGCGCGTGGAGACTCCGAACGGGACCGTTCGGATCGCCGATCTCGTGTGCGGAGCTCGGCCGGAGTCCGACAACCCCGTCGATCTCGAAGTGCTCGACCGACTCGGCCGGCCGGTGCGCGCATCGATGCTGTTCCATTCGGGCGAGCACTCGACGCTGCGCCTACGAACGCGTGAGGGGTACGAGCTCGCGGGAACGCGGAACCACCCCGTGCTGTGTCTCGTCGACATGGTGGGTGTGCCGCTTCTGCTGTGGAAGCGGCTCGAGGAGATTCACGCCGGCGACCGCGTTCTCGTCGCGCGCATGAACCGTGACAACGAGGAGTGGCTCGGCACGCGCGAGCAGCAGGAGGCGCTGCTGCTCGGCGCCTTCGTCTCCGAGGGCTGGTTGGGCGAGCGCCGCGGTGGCTTCAACAACGTCGACCAGAGCTACTTCGGGGCGGTTCTCTCCGCGTACGACGCGATCGTGGGTGGGCCGCGGTATGTGTACGCGCGCACGATCGCGTCGGGCTCGGAGCTCCATGAGCTCGACGTCCACAACCTCGATGCCGTCCGGAGGAGTCCGCTCGCGCCGCTGGTCGGCCGCCGTAGCGCGGAGAAGGTTGTCCCGGAGCGTGTTTGGCGCGGCGGGACAGGGTTCAAGCGCATCTTCCTCCAGTCGCTCTTCACCGGAGACGGGTCGTCGTCGCTGCTGGCGCGCAACACCATTCAGATCTCGTACTCGACCTACAGCGACCAGCTTGCGAAGGACGTGCAGCTCCTGCTGCTCGAGTTCGGTGTCGTCTCGCGGCTCTGTCGGTACGCGAAGGGCGAGGTCAAGGTCGTGATCACGAATCGTCGTGACGCGCGCCGGTTCGCGCTCGACGTCGGCTTCTCGGGTGTGAAGCAGGCGAAGCTCGAGCGCGACCTTGCGCAGATTCCGGTTGCAAGCACCGCGTTGAGCCACGACCACGTTCCGTACGTCGCCGAATACATACGGAGCGACTGCGGGTCTGGCTGGACGGACAAGGATTGGCTCCGTCGCCACAACGTCGATCGCATCGAGCGTTGGGAGCAGGGCGGCGCCGCGATCATGGAGCGGATCGCCTCCGAGGAAGTGCGCGCGGTCGTCGAGCCGCTCGTCAGCGGTGACTACTACTACGCCGAGGTCGCGAGCGTCGAAGATGCCGGCGTGCAGCCTGTCTACTCGCTCCGGGTCGACACGAGCGATCACTCGTTCCTCACGAACGGCTTCGTCAGTCACAACACCGAAGCGCGTCTCTCGCGCATGGCGACGGAGATGCTCCGCGACATCGACGCGAACACCGTCGACTTCGAGCCGAACTACGACGAGTCGCGCCGGCAGCCGACGGTGCTGCCGTCGCGGTTCCCGAACCTGCTCGTCAACGGCTCGACCGGTATCGCGGTGGGCATGGCGACGAACATGCCGCCGCACCAGCTCGGCGAGATCGTCGACGCGATCGTCGAGATGATCGACAACCCCGACGTCGACGTCGAGGGCTTGATGAAGCACGTCAAGGGGCCCGACTTCCCGACCGGCGCGTACATCGTCGGCCGCAGCGGTATCCGGGACGCGTACCGCACAGGGCGCGGCCGCATCGTCATGCGCGCGCGGGCGCACATCGAAGAGCTGCGCGGCGGCAAGTCGGCGATCGTCATCACCGAGCTGCCGTACGGCGTCAAGAAAGGCGGCGACTCCGGCGTCATCCGCAAGATCGCGGACCTCGTGCAGGAGAAGGTGCTGACCGAGATCTCCGATCTCGCAGACCACTCCGACCGTACCGGCATGCGCATCCAGGTCGAGCTGAAGCGCGACGCGATTCCGCAGGTCGCGCTCAACAAGCTGTTCAAGCACACGTCGCTGCAGGCGACGTTCGGCTACAACGCGGTCGCGCTCGTCGACGGGGTGCCGAAGACGCTCTCGCTGCTCGAGCTCGTCCGGCACTACCTCGACTTCCAGCGCGAGATCGTCATCCGACGCTCGAAGGACGAGCTCCACAAGGCCGAGAACCGCGCCCACGTCCTCGAGGGCTACCTGATCGCGCTCGACAACATCGACGCCATCGTCGCGCTCATCCGTGCCGCGGCCGACACCGACGACGCGCGCACCCAGCTCCAGGCCCGCTTCTCGCTCAGCGAGATCCAGGCCCAGGCGATCCTCGATCTGCGGCTCGCGCGCCTCACCGGCCTCGCGCGCCAGGAGATCGAGACGGAGTTCAAGGATCTGCGCGAGCGGATCGCGGAGCTGCGCAGCCTGCTCGGCGATCCCGCCCGCATCGACGCGCTCATCCGCGAGGAGTTGCTCGAGCTCCGCCAGATCTACGGCCGAAACGACGATCGCCGCACCGAGATCGTCCACGCGGAGGAGGAGCTCGATCTCGAGGACATGATCGCGGAAGAGGACATGGTGATCGCGATCACCCGCTCGGGCTACATCAAACGCGTCCCGGTCACGACGTACCGCGAGCAGCGCCGCGGCGGCGTCGGCGTGATGGGTATGGACATGAAGGACGACGACTACATCGAGCATCTCTTCGTCGCCTCGACGCACGACTACATCCTCTTCTTCACGAACGTCGGCAAGGTCTATCGGCTGAAGGTGCACGAGTTGCCGCTCGGGTCGCGCCAGTCGAAGGGCCGCGCGATCGTCAACTTGCTGCCGTTCCGCCAGGACGAGACCGTCCGTGCGGTGATCCAGACGCGGAAGTTCGAAGAGGCGCGCTACCTCGTCTTCGGCACGAAGAACGGCATCGTCAAGAAGACGGAGCTCAAGGCGTACAACACGCCGCTCAAGGCCGACGGCATCATCGCGATCAAGATGCGCGAGGACGACGAGCTCGTCGGGGTCCGCCACTCGTCGGGCGAGGACGACATCCTGATGATCTCCAGGCTCGGCCAGGCGATCCGGTTCAACGAGCGTAACGTCCGCGCGATGGGCCGCGACGCTTCCGGCGTGCAGGGCATGCGCATGCGCGGCGAGGACGAGGTGATCTCGATCAACATCGCCCAGGACGACGCCGACCTGCTCGTCGTGACCGAGAACGGCTACGGGAAGCGGACACGCGTCGCGGACTACCCGCTCAAGGGTCGCGGCGGCCAGGGCGTGAAGACGATCCAGCTCACCGAGGCGAAGGGCAAGCTCGCCGGCGCCCGCGTCGTGCGGGACGGCTACCAGGTGATGCTCATCTCCACGGGCGGCACCGTGATCAAGATGCCCGTCGAGGACGTCAAGCGGCTCGGACGCTCGACCCAGGGCGTGATCGTGATGCGGCTGCGGGGAGACCACGAGCGGGTCTCGGCGCTCGCCCCCGTCGTCGACTCCGAGGACGAGGAGCAGGTGTCTGCACCGGCCGCCGGCGTCGAGCCGGAGCCCGAGGCCGACGTCCCGGACGACGCGCCCGCGGCGCCTGACGACGAGGAATAGGCGGCCGAGCGTCGTCCCCGGGAAGGGAGAGGTTTCCGAAGAACCCCCTTCACAACGGCCCCTTTACCCTCTATAAGTCCTAAAACGAGGGGCGTAGCTCCGAGGCGGGATGAGGGACGGCATGGTGATCGGCAGACACGTAGACCTTCTGGAACCAATCGATCTGGCCGAGCACCTCGGCAAGGTCGAGCTCTACCTGGGGCAGGTGTGCCAGATCGCCGGCATCTCGAAGATGCAGCTCGACTACTGGACGAACAAGGCCCAGATCCCCACGAAGGGGAAGAAGCAGCGCATCTACGACAGGGACGCGCTCGAGACCGTGATGCTGATCAAGCAGGCGAAGGACAAGGGCCTGAATCTCGGCGCGGCCATCGAAGCGGCCCGACGGTTCCGGGAGAAGCCGGCCGGCGAGCCCGGCTCGCAGTCCTAGCCGGCCCGGATCAGCCGGAGGACGAGCCGCCGCGCTCGAGGAACGGCTTGATCAGGTCGATCGGCGCCGGGAAGATGATCGTCGAATTGCTCGTGCCGCCGATCTCGAGCAGCGTCTGCAGGTAGCGCAACTGGAGGGCGATCGGATGATCCTCGATCACGACCGCCGCGTCCTTCAGTCGCTCTGCCGCCTGGAACTCGCCCTCCGCGTTGATGATCTTCGCGCGGCGCTCGCGCTCCGCCTCGGCCTGGCGCGCCATCGCCCGCTGCATGCCTGCGGGGATCTCGACGTCCTTCACCTCGACGGCGGAGACCTTGATTCCCCACGGACCGGTCGCCTCGTCGATGATCCCCTGGAGGAGCGCGTTGATCTTCTCCCGCTCGGAGAGCAGCTCGTCGAGCACGTGCTGCCCGAGCACCGAGCGCAGCGTCGTCTGCGCCTTCTGCGACGTCGCGACCATGAAGTTCTCCACCTGCACGATCGCGTCCTGCGGCTGCACGATCCGGAAGTACGCGACGGCGTTCACGCGCACCGGCACGTTGTCCTTCGTGATCACCTCCTGCGGCGGGATGTTCAGCGTGATCGTCCGCAGGTCGACCTTCACCATCCGGTCGACGACCGGGATCAGCAGGAAGAGGCCCGGGCCCTTCGGCTCGGGGAGCAGGCGGCCGAGCCGGAAGACGATGCCGCGCTCGTACTCGCGCGCCACCTTGATCGCCGAGATCAGGAAGAGGACGACGAAGAAGACGACGACGACGACGGCGACATAGGCGGCGTGCACGGCCAAAGCCTACTCCTCCGCCGTGACCGTCAACTCGAGTCCGTCCGCTGCGGCGACACGGACGTGCGAGCCTGGGACGAGGTCGCCGCCGTCTGCGCGGTGGGCATGCCAGAGCTCGCCCTCGACGAAGACCTGGCCCGGCGCCCGCACGACCGCCCCGGCGCCGACGACGCGGGCCGGGTCGACCAGCGGGGGCCGGCGGCGCACCTGCACGGCCTTCGTGAGCGCGAGCGCCCAGAAGAGGCCGAGCGCCAGGGTGAAGCCCACGACCGGCCACACCGACGTGTGGTACGGCGCGGGGGCGTTGTGGAAGAGCATCGTCATTCCGAACCCGAGCGCGATGAGGCCCGAGACGGTGAGCGCGCCGTGCGTCACGACGTGCGCGTCGATCACGAGCAGGGCGACGCCGAGCAGGATCAGCGCGAGGCCGGTCCAGGAGATCGGGAGCACCGAGAAGCCGAACAGGGCGGTGAGGAGCGCGACGGCGCCGAGTGCTCCCGGCAGCACGACGCCGGGGTGGAAGATCTCGAAGCCGATGCCCGCGATGCCGGCGAGGAACAGCAGGCTGATGATGTTCGGGTCGATCACCGCGTTCAGCAGCCGCGTGAGGAACCCGGGCTTCGAGGTGTCGACGCGGGCGCCGGCGAGGTGGAGCGTGAACGGCCGTTGCGGGTCCTTCGTCCTGTAGCCCTCGAGCCGGTCGAGCAGCGAGGGCAGGTTCGGTGCGATGAGGTCGATCACGCCCAGGGCGAGCGCCTGCGACGCGGTGAGATTCGAGGCCTTGCGCACAGCCTCCCCCGGCCACGTCGTGTTGCGGTGATGCGTGGCTGCGAGCGCGGTGAGCGAGGCCGCTGCGTCGTTCACGACCTTGCGCCGCAGGTCGGAGCCGAGGTTCTGCCCGCTCGAGTTGATCGGCGTCGACGAGCCGATGTTCGTCGTCGGCGCCATCGCCAGCACGTCGGCGGCCTGGGCGATCCAGACGCCCGCTGAGGCCGCGCGGGCCCCGTCGGGCGAGACGTAGACGATCACCGGGACCTTCGCGTTCAACTCCGCGGTGTAGATCGTCTTCATCGAGCTGGAGAGCCCGCCGGGCGTGTCGAGCAGGATCACGGCCGCGTCGTAGTGCTCGTCGGCAGCCCGGGAGAGCTGGTGGGTGAGGTAGTCCTGCGTGACCGGGTTCACCTCGAGATCCGGGCCGAAGCGGATCGCCAGGACCCGGGGCTTCGACGTCGCCGACCCGCCGCCGGCCGCCGTCAGCAGCGCCGCCACCACGACCCCGGTGGTGGCGATGAGAGCACGAACGGCCCGCCCATTCACAGTCGTGAAGATTCTATCTGGAAGGGTCTTCCGCCCTTGCCGCCGAAACGGGCTGTTGCGACGCCGGCTCCGCGCTCGCACGGTCATGAAGCTCTTTCTCGCCATACTCGCCGCCGCGCTCGTCGCGCCCGCCTCCGCTCTCTCCGCGGGGCCGACGCTGACCGTCCGCGACGTTCCGCTTCGGGTGGGAGCCCGCACGCTCGCCGCCGAGGTGCCGCGCTTCAACCTGGTCGCCGTCCACTGGCGCGGCCCGGGGGCGGTCGAGCTCCGGACGCGGTCGGGCTCCGGCGCGTGGAGCAGCTGGCAGGCGGCCGACGACGACGTGAGTCCCGACGCAGCGAGCAGCGAGAACCGCCTTCGAGGCTGGCGTCTCGGCAGCCCCGTCTGGACCGGAGCCGCGGACGCGATCCGGTTTCGCACGCACGGCCCCGTCACGGGCCTGCGGGCGTATTACATCTGGAGCCCGCCGGAGCGGCTGCTGTCGCGGCGCCTCACGATCGCGAACGCGCCGCCGATCATCCCCCGCCTTTCATGGGGCGCGGACGAGTCGATCCGTCGCGCGAATCCGCAGTACGTCGCGGCGGTCCATTTCGCCGTCGTGCATCACACGGCCGGCTCGAACGACTACACCGCCGCGCAGTCCGCGGCGATCGTGCGCGGCATCGAGCTGTACCACGTGGAGGGCAACGGCTGGAACGACATCGGTTACAACTTCCTCGTCGACCAGTACGGGCAGGTGTTCGAGGGCCGGTTCGGCGGAGTCGACAAGGCGGTCGTCGGCGCGCACTCGCTCGGCTTCAACAGCGGCTCCGCCGGCGTCGCGGTGCTCGGGGACTACGGCGGCGCGCCGGTGAGCGCGGCTGCGAAGACGGCGCTCGAGCAGCTGCTCGCGTGGCGGCTCGACCTCGCGCACGTCGATCCGCTCTCGACGCTGACGTGGCTCTCCGGCGGCAATCCCCGCTTCCCGGCCGGCGTACCGGTGTTCCTGCGCGCCGTCTCGGGCCACCGCGACACGAACTTCACGGATTGCCCGGGCGATGCGCTGTACTCGGAGTTGCCGCAGATCGCGAAGGACGTCGCGTCGCTCGGAGCGCCGAAGGTCTATGCGCCGCTCGCCGGCGGCAAGCTCGGCGGGCCGGTCCGCTTCAGCGCCCGGCTGACGAGCGCGCTGCCCTGGAGCGTGACGGTGACCGACTCCAGCGGGGTCGTCGCTGCGCAGGGAAGCGGCACCGGGACGGCGGTCGACTGGACGTGGGACGCCGCCGCCGCGCCCGTCCAGCGGTACACGTGGGCGATCGCGACGCCCGGCGCGCGCTCGGCGACCGGTGCGATCGGCTCGGGATCCGCCGCGCTCGCACTGGGCGAGCTGACGGCGACGCCGGCGCTCGTGGCGCCTGGAGGCGATCCCGCAGACGACTCCACGTTGGTCTCCTACACGCTCACCGCGCCGGCGACGGTTACGGCGACGTTGGTCGGCGCGAGCGGGGAGGTGCTCTCGACCCTCTTCTCGGAGCCCAAGCTCGCAGGCACGCAGGCATTCGCGTTCACCCCGCCCTTGGAGCTGCTTGCGGGCGCGTACACGATTCAGCTAGCCGCGATCACGGCGACCGGGAAGACCGCGACGGCGAGCGTGTCGATCTCGATCGACGACACGCTCGCGGCGTTCACGTCGTCCACGCCGCTCTTCTCCGCCGCCGCGCACGGCGTCGTGTCGCTGTCGTTCACGCTCACGCGCCTCCCCGTGTCGTGGGACTTCCAGGTCCTCCGGGGGTCGGACGTCGTGTCGTGGCCGCCCGGCGGGACGCTCGAGCTGGGGCCGCAGACGCTGACCTGGGACGGCACGCTCGACGACGGCAACACGATCGCACCCGACGGGACGTACACGCTGACGCTTTCGATCACCGACCAGTTCACGACGTTCACGAAGGCCGCGACGGTGACGCTCGACTCGACGCCGCCCGCGATCACCGTGCTCTCGTATCCGACGATGCGCTTCAGGGTCTCGGAGCCTTCCGTGCTGACGCTCGTGGTCGGTGCGCACCGCTACAGCCGCACGCTGAAGCAGCCGTGGACGGTGTCGTTCTGGCTCGCGCAGAAGCCGCGGGCGTACCGGTTGATCGCGACGGACGCCGCCGGCAACGTGTCGGTCGTGCGCTACCGGGCGAAGTAGAGGGCGGCCCACGCGTCGTAGCCCTGCTCGAGCTCGGCGAGGATCGCCGCGAGGAGCGGCGCCCGCTCGACCTCCCGGCCGAGCTCGACACGCAACGAGGTGGGCGGCTTGAGGGTCTCGGTGGGGAGCTCCTCGGCGGACTGGTTGACGTTCACGCCGATGCCGAGCACGACGCGTCCGGGGCTCGCCTCCGGCAGGACGCCGACGAGCTTTCGGCCCGCTACGACGACGTCGTTCGGGTGCCGCAGGCTCGCGGCGACACCCGTCTGGCTGCGCAGCGCCAGCGCGACGGCCTCCCCGGCGACGAGCGAGAGCTCGGGCCACAGCGGCATGGGGGGTCGCGGCCGGAGCAGAACCGACATCAGGATCGAGCGGCCCGGCGTGTCCTCCCAGATCCGCCCGAGCCGCCCGCGGCCGTGCGTCTGGTGGTCGGTGACGACCGTCGTTCCCTCCGGGTCGTCCTCGCCGAGCAGCCGCTGCGTCGAGGCGCATGCCGCGACGAAGCGGTAAGGCGTACCGAGCCGGCCGCGCAGGAGCGGCGCCACGAGCTCCGGGATCAGGTCCGACACGCCCGACTACACTAGATCCCCAGTGCAACCGCTCAGCGGAAGAGCTCGCCCGATCAGAACGGAGCTGCGGCAGGCCCGCGGCCTCGTCTACGAGAAGCTGAGCGACCCGATTCTGGTGACACGGGCGAAGGACGGCGACCGGCTCGCCCTCGAGGCGCTGTGCGCCCGCCACGCGCCGACGGTCGAGCGGCTCGCGCGCCGTCTCCTTCACGATCCCGAGGACGCGAGCGATGCCGCGCAGGACGCGCTGGCCAAGCTCTGCGTGCGCCTCGAGCAGTTCCGCGGCGACTCGCAGTTCTCCACGTGGCTGCACCGGCTCGTCGTGAACACGTGCCGCGACGCTGCCGAGCGGCGCAGGATGCGCGTGCACGAGCCGCTCGGCGACGATCTGGGTTCGGGGCCGGACGACGATCCGGTGCGCGCCGCCGGCATGTCCGAGCTGCGACGCGAGCTCTGCGACTCGCTCGCGGGCGTCTCGCCGCAGCAGGCGCAGATCGTCCTGCTCAAGGACGCGCTCGGCTATTCGTTCGAGGAGATAGCGGAAGCCGCGGGCATGCCGGTCGGGACGGCCAAGTGCCACGCGCACCGCGGCCGCACCCGTCTGCGCGAGCGCCTGGAAGACCGGGAGGTCGCGTGACGGTTCCGGCTGCTCCGTTCGGCCGGGACGTGATCGAGTCGCTCATTCCGCACCGGCCGCCGTTTCTGCTCGTCGACGAGATCCTCGAGCTGGAGCCCGGCAGGCGCGTCGTGGGCCTCCGGCTGATCCGGGCCGACGACTGGTGGTTCCCCGGCCACTTCCCCGGGCGTCCCGTCATGCCGGGCGTCCTCACGATCGAGGCGATCGCACAGGCCGGCGCCGTGGCCGTCCTCGCCGCGCCGGAGAACCGCGGCAAGGTCCCGTTCTTCGCGGGCATCGACGAGTGCCGCTTCAAGCGCGTCGTCGAGCCGGGCGACGTGCTCAGGCTCGAGTGCGAGTTCACCCGCGTGCGCGGCCCGGTCGCGAAGGGCGAAGGCCGCGCGTTCGTCGGCGACGAGCTCGCCGCGCAGGCCGTTCTCACCGTCTTCGTCGGCGAATGATCGGGGTCACCGCGGCGGGCCCGGCCGTCTCGATCACCGGTCTCGGCTGCAACGTGCCGGACCGCGTCGTCACGAACGCCGACCTCGCCAGGTTCGTCGACACCTCCGACGACTGGATCGTCGAGCGCACCGGCATCCACGAACGGCGCATGGTGGACGAAGGGGAGGCGCTCTCCGACATCGCGCTGCCCGCCTGCCGGGACGCCCTCGCGCAGGCGGGGCTCGAGGGCAAGGACCTCGACCTGCTGATCGTCGCGACGGTCACGCCGGACATGGCGTTCCCGTCGACGGCCGCGATCCTCGCCGACCAGCTCGGCGCGACGAGCGCCGCGGCCTACGACCTCTCCGCCGGCTGCACCGGCTTCGTGTACGGCCTCGCCCAGGGATACGCGATGGTCGCGGGCGGTCTCGCCGCCCGGACGCTCGTCGTCGGCGGCGACGTCCTCTCGCGCCTCCTCGACTGGGACGACCGCTCGACGCTCGTCCTCTTCGGCGACGGGGCGGGGGCCGTGGTGCTCGAGGTCGTGCCCGACCGGGGCTTCGTCGGCTTCGAGCTGGGCGCCGACGGCGGCGGGGGTCAGAACCTCTGGCTGCCCGGCAGCGGCTCGCGTCTGTTCGACCCGTCCGTGAAATACGTCAAGATGAACGGCCCGGAGGTCTTCAAGTTCGCGACCCGCATCCTCGTCCAGTCGGCCAGGGAGCTGCTCGCGAAGTGCGAGGTCTCGATCGACGACGTGGATCTCTACATCCCCCATCAGGCCAACATGCGGATCATCGACCACGCAACCAGGAAGCTCGGCGTCCCGTCAGAACGCGTGGTGATCAACGTCGACCGGTACGGCAACACCTCGTCCGGGTCGATCCCGCTCGCCCTCGCGGACGCGGCGGCGGACGGACGGCTGCGGCCCGGCCAGCTCGTGCTGATGACCGGGATGGGCGCCGGACTGACCTGGGGTTCTGCTCTGATTCGCTGGACGAAGGAGATGGCGGCCTGATGACGAGCAACGCCAACAAGATCGCATTCTGCTTTCCGGGCCAGGGCTCGATCGAGGCGGGGATGGGGCTCGACATCGCCGAGGCGGTCCCCGAGGCGATGGACGTCTACCGCCGCGGCAGCGCGGCCTCCGGGCTCGATCTCGAGCATCTGTGCTTCCGCGGCTCGGCGGACGACCTCGTCGACACCGCCGTGCAGCAGCCGGCGCTCGTCGCCACGTCGCTCGCCGTGCTCGCAGCGGTGCGCGCCCGGGGCATCGAGCCGGATTTCGTCGTCGGCCATTCGGTCGGCGAGTTCGCGGCGATCGCCGCGGCAGGCTCGATGACGGTGGAGGAGGCGCTCGAGCTCGTCCGCGAGCGTGGGATCGCGATGGCGGAGGCCGCCGCGATGCACCCCGGGTCGATGGCGGCGATCCTCGGGCTCGAGGACGAGGCCGTAGAGACGCTCTGCCGCAAGATCCTCGGCGTGTGGCCGGCGAACTACAACTGCCCGGGCCAGGTCGTCGTCTCCGGCGAGAACGATGCGGTCGACGAGTGCTGCGCGCGGGCACAGGAAGAGGGCGCCCGCCGCGCGGTCAAGCTGAAGGTCTCGGGCGCGTTCCACTCTCCGCTCGTCGCGCGCGCGGCCGACCGGCTGCGCCCCGCGATCGATCGCGTCCGCTTCCAGGAGCCGGTGTCGCCGTTCATGTCGACCGTCACCGCGCGCGTCGAGTCGGCTCAGCGCATGGGCCCGCTGCTCGTCGACCAGCTCACGGCGCCGGTGCGCTTCACGCAGGCGGCGAGCGAGCTGGTGCGCGAAGGCGTGCGCACCTTCGTCGAGATCGGGCCCGGCAACGTGCTGAGCGGTCTCGTCAAGCGCATCGACCGCAGCGTCAAGGCGGTGTCCGTGAACAACCTCGCGTCGCTCGACAAGCTCCACGAAGCGCTGTCCGAAGCGTGACGTTCGCCTCGCTGGAAGGGAAGACGGCGCTCGTCACCGGAGCGTCGCGCGGGATCGGGCGCGCGATCGCGAGCGAGCTCGCGGCCGGCGGCGCGGCCGTCGTGATCGGCTACCGCTCGGGCAGGGACGAGGCCGAGGCGCTGGCCGCCGAGCTCGGCGGGCGCGCCGTCCAGGCGGACGTCTCGAATGCGGAGGACGCGCGACGGCTCGTCGAGGAGGCCGGCGACCTCGACATCCTCGTCAACAACGCGGGCCTGACGCGCGACGGCTTGCTGGCCCGCATGTCGGACGACGACTGGCGCGCGGTGATCGAGACCAACCTCTCGTCGGTCTTCTACACCTGCCGCGCGGTCTGCCGTCCGATGATGAAGAAGCGCGCGGGCGCAATCGTCAACGTCTCGTCGATCGTCGGTGTGCACGGCAACTGGGGCCAGACGAACTACGCGGCCTCCAAGGCGGGGATCATCGGCTTCACGAAGTCGCTCGCGAAGGAGCTCGGCAGTCGCAACGTGCGCGCGAATGTCGTCGCGCCGGGTTACGTCAAGACTCGGCTGACGGACGTGCTGCCCGAAGAAGCGACCGCCGCGATGCTCGCCAACACCCCCCTCGGGCGCCTCGGCGAGCCGGACGACGTCGCCGGGGCGGTACGCTTCCTCTGCTCCGACGCGGCCTCGTTCATCACGGGCGAGGTGCTGTTGGTGGACGGGGGACTGGGAATGTGAGTGCGTACAACGGGTCACTGGGCGGGCGGCGGCGTGTCGTCGTCACCGGGCTGGGCGCGCTCACCCCGCTCGGCAACGACGTGCGGTCGACGTGGGACAGTCTCATCGCGGGCGGCTCCGGCGCGGGCCCGATCACGCAGTTCGACACGACGGGCTTCCCGGTGACCTTCGCGTGCGAGGTGAAGGACTTCGTCCCCTCTGACTGGGTCGACCAGAAGCAGGTCCGCCGCATGGACCGCTTCGCCCAGTTGATCGTCGCGGCCGCACGGCAGGCCGAGTCCGACTCGGGTCTCGACATCTCGAAGGAAGCCGACCGCGTCGGCGCGGCCATCGCCACCGGCATCGGCGGCCTGAAGTCGTTCCAGGACTGCCACGACACGCTGCGCGAGCGCGGGCCGGACCGCGTCAACCCGTTCGCGATCCCGTCGATCATCCCGAACATGGGCGCCGGCTGGGTTTCGATGGAGCTCGGTACCAAGGGGCCTCTGATGTCCGAATGCACCGCCTGTGCAGCGTCGAACATGGCGATCGGCGACGGCACCGACGCGATCCGGCTCGACCGGGCCGACGTGATGTTCTGCGGCGGAACCGAGGCCGCGATCAACAAGGTCGGCATCGCCGGCTTCGGCGCGATGCGCGCGCTGTCGCGCCGCAACGACGATCCGACGCGCGCGTCCCGGCCGTTCGACGCGGGCCGCGACGGCTTCGTGATGGGCGAGGCCGGCGCGGTGCTCGTGCTGGAGGAGCTCGAGCACGCGAAGGCGCGCGGCGCGAAGATCTACGCCGAGATCGTCGGCTACGGCGTGTCGGCCGACGCGTGCCACATCACCGAGCCCGATCCCACGGGCGCCAACCCTGCGCGTGCGCTGCGGATGGCGATGGGCGACGCGGGCGTCTCGCCCGAGGACATCGACTACATCAACGCGCACGCGACGTCGACGCCGATCGGCGACTCGAGCGAGACGCGCGTGATCAAGCTTGCGATGGGCGAGGAGCAGGCGCGGAAGATCGCCGTCTCCGGCACGAAGGGGGCGACGGGGCATTGCCTCGGCGCCGCCGGCGCGATCGAGGCGATGTTCACGACGCTCGCCGTGCACGAGGGCGTGCTGCCGCCGACGATCAACTACGAGGTCCCCGATCCCGAGTGCGACCTCGACTACGTGCCGAACGAGTCGCGCAAGGCAGACGTCCGCGTCGCCGTCAACAACTCGTTCGGCTTCGGCGGGCACAACGCCTGCGTCGTGTTCCGCCGGTTCGCCGACTAGCGTTACCGGCGTGGACGAGCTGATCGAGGTCCGGCGCTCGCGTCGCGTTCGCCGCTGGACCCTCACCGTGCCGTGGGGCGACCCCCCGCTGCTCACGGTGCCGCACTGGATGGAGGACGTGGAGATCCAGCGCGTCGTCGAGGCGCACCGCGGGTGGATCGTCACGGAACGGGCGAAGCAGCGTCCGCGGCTGCGACTCGATCCGCGCGACGTGTCGGAAGCGGACGCCCGCCGCGCGGCCCGCGAGCTCGTGACGATGCTCGCCGAGGAGGAGGCGCAGGAGCTCGGCGTCGCCTACGCCCGCATCGAGATCAGGGACCAGCGCACGCGCTGGGGCTCGTGCTCGACGCGCGGCACGCTCTCGTTCAACTGGCGCCTGGTGCTCGCCCCCTACGACGTGCTCGACTACGTCGTCGTGCACGAGCTCTGCCACCTGCGCGAGCCGAACCATTCACCGCGGTTCTGGCGGCTCGTCGAGCTGCGGCGCCCCGGCTGGCGAACGCACCGGGACTGGCTCCACGCGCACGGCCCGGAGCTGCTCGCGTTCAGGCCTGCTGCGTGACCTAGCCGCGCAGGTACGCGTCGGTGCCGTCGAGCCAGTCCTGGCGAGGCGGCGAGAAGACGTCGACGTCGAGCGTGTCCTCGAGCGCGACCGCAGTGTGAGGCAGATGGGCGGGGATGTGCAGCACCTCTCCCGCGGCGACGTCGACGTGCTGCGACTCGTCCTCGCCGAGCCGGAAGCGCAGCGCACCCTCGAGGACGTACGTGATCTGCTCGTTGTGGTGCGAGTGCTTCGGGACGACGGCGCCCTTCTTCAGATAGATGTGCGCGATCATCAGCGAGTCGCCGGTGACGAGCCTGCGCCCGATCTCCGGGTTGAGCTCCTCGCGTGGAAGGTCGTCCCAGCGGTAGTGCGTCGCGTCGGTCATGATCGGAGAGTCTATGGAGCGCTGGGCGACCTTCGACTGCTACGGCACGCTGATCGACTGGAACGGCGGCATCGGCGGTGAGCTCGAGCGGCTCTTCGGTGCCGACCGCGCGGACCGGCTTCTGCGTTCGTACCACGAGCTCGAGCCGCGCGTGCAGCGCGAGGAGCCGGCCCGCAGCTACCGGGACGTTCTCACCCTCGCCCTCGCCCGCCTCGCCGAGCAGGAAGGGCTCGAGCTGCCGCCTGCCGAGCACGACGCGCTCGCCCGGTCGCTGCCGGCATGGCAGCCGTTCCCCGAGGCGCTCGCGGCGCTCGAGGACGTGCGCGCCCGCGGCTGGAAGCTCGCGATCCTCTCGAACACCGACCGCGACTACATCGACGCATCGCTCGAGCTGATCGGGGTCCCGTTCGACCATGTGATCGTCGCGTCCGAGATCGGCTCGTACAAGCCCGCCCATCGTCACTGGCAGGCGTTCGACGAGCAGACCGGCGCCGATCCCGCGGGCCGGGCCCACGTCGGTGCGAGCCTCTTCCACGACGTCGCGCCTGCGGTCGAGCTCGGCCTGCCGACGATCTGGATCAACCGGCTCGGCGAGGAGCCCGAGCCCCGGCCCGACGTCGAGCTCCACACCCTCACCGGCCTCGGCCAGGCGCTCGACGCGCTGGTCCCGGGCGACTAGCCTCTCCCGCGTGAGCCTGCTGCGCGCCAAGTGCCCCACCTGCCGCGCGCACACCGCGGTCGCGATCGGGCCGGGCTACGAATGCCACTCCTGCGGGCGCACGTTCGCGGCCGGGCTCGTGCGCGTTCCGCGGGCCTGGGGCGACGGCGGCGAGCCGATGGTCGAGGCGGCGAGCCTGCCGCTCGACTATCCGGAGGCCTCGATCGTGGAGGAGGACTCGCTGCACGCCCAGACGCTCGCCGTCGCCTCCGACCTCCCGCAGCGGCCGCTCGTGCTCGGCGGGTGCTGCTGCTCGCACGTCGGCGTCGTCGAGGGCCTCGCCTCCCGCCACGACCGACTCGGCGTCATCTGGCTCGACGCGCACGGCGACCTGAACACCCCCGAGACGTCGCCGTCGGGGAACGAATGGGGCATGCCGCTGCGGATGCTGATCGACGGCGGCGCGATCGACCCGCGCGACGTGGCGCTCGTCGGCGCCCGCAACCTCGACCCGCCCGAGGTCGAGTTCATCGCCGCCGCGGGGATCCAGGGGAGCGCCGAAGCCGTGCTCGAGCGGGTCGACCGCGTCTACGTCGCCCTCGACTGCGACGTCTTCGAGCCCGGTGAGCTGGCGGTCTTCATGCCTGAGCCGGGCGGCCCCACGCTCGCCGAGGTCGAGCGGCTCCTCTGCGTCCTGCGGGATCGAGGCGCCGTCGTCGGCGCCGGCCTCACCGGCCTCGCCCCCGACCCGGCGAACGTCGAGAAGCTCGAGCGCCTCTGCACCGCGCTCGGCTTCTGAGCCCCGCCCTCCCGGCGGTGGCGCAACCCGAGAGCGGCGGGACCGGTCTAAGCTAGCGCCGTGGCCAAGATCGACGTCTCGATCGAGACCGACGAGAAGCCTGCTCCGCCGCCGAAGCACCCGAATACCTGCCCGGGGTGCCATTCCCACTACCGGGACGACGAGCTCGAGCAGTCCCTCTGGGTCTGTGCGCATTGTGGACACCACTTCACGATGCGGGCCCGCGCGCGCATCGACTCGCTCGCAGACCACGGCTCGTTCGCGGAGGAGTCGGCCGACCTCCACTCCGAGGATCCGCTCGGCTTCTTCGATCTGCGGCCCTACGTCGAGCGCCTCGCGGAGGCCGAGATGTCGACCGGGCTCGCGGATGCGATGGTGATCGGCCAGGCGGCGATCGAGGGGCGCGGCTGCGAGCTCGCCGTCATGGACTTCTCGTTCCTGGGCGGCTCGATGGGCAGCGTCGTCGGCGAGAAGTTCTCGCGCGCCTGCGACTCCGCGGCCGAGCGCGGCGTGCCGCTGATCGCGGTGACCGGATCGGGCGGGGCGCGCATGCAGGAGGGGATCCTGGCCCTGATGCAGCTCCCGAAGACCGTCTGCGCGGTCGAGGACCTCCGCGACGCCGGCCAGTCGATGATCTCCGTGATGGCGCACCCGACGACCGGCGGCGTGCTCGCGAGCTTTGCGACGCTCGGCGACGTCCTGCTCGCCGAGCCGGGCGCGCTGATGTCCTTCGCCGGCCCGCGGGTCGTGCAGGGAATCACCCGCGAGAAGCTCCCCGACGACTTCGGCCGCGCCGAGCAGAACCTGCGCTTCGGGCACGTGGACGCGATCGTCCCCCGGCCGGAGCTGCGCGCCACGCTCTCCCGCCTCCTGAGGTTGTTCGATGCCCCCGAGTGAGCACGAGCTCCGGCTGCGCGAGCGGCTCGGCCGCCTGCGCAACATGCCCCTCCTCGGCGGGGCGAAGCTCTCCGGCGAGCTCGACCGCCTTCAGCGGCAGCTCGACCGGATCGGCCAGCAGCCGACCGACGAGGAGATCTGGCGCTCGGTCGAGCTGGCCCGCAACGAGGAGCGGCCGTACACGCTCGACTACGTCGACCGCCTCCTCGACGACTGGTTCGAGCTGCACGGCGACCGGAGCCGGGCCGACGACGGTGCGATGATCGCCGGGCTCGGAAAGCTCGACGGCCGCACCGTGGCGCTCGTCGGCCAGCAGAAGGGCCGCGACACCCACGAGCGGGCGAGGCGGCAGTTCGGGATGCCGAACCCCGAGGGCTACCGCAAGGCGATCCGCGTCATGGAGCTCGCCGACACCCACGGCTTCCCCGTGATCTCGCTCGTCGACACGCCGGGCGCCTACCCGGGCGTCGCCGCCGAGCAGCACGGCCAGGGCGGCGCGATCGCCGCCTCGCAGGCCGCGATGGCCCGGCTGGCGGTCCCGACCGTCGCCTGCGTGATCGGGGAAGGCGGCTCCGGCGGCGCGATCGCGATCGCGCTCGCGGACCGGGTGCTGATGCTGGAGCACGCGATCTACTCGGTGATCTCGCCCGAGGGCTGCGCGATGATCCTCTGGCGCGACGCCGGCGAGAAGCGGAAGGCGGCGGCGGCGTTCAAGCTCGACGCGGCGCACTGCCTCGAGCTGGGCGTGATCGACGGGATCGTGCCCGAGCCGGAGGGCGGCGCCCACAGGGATCACGACGCGGCAGCCCGGATGCTCGCCGAGGCGCTCCGCGACGCCCTCGACGACCTCGTCGACGTGCCGGGCGACGAGCTCCGCCGCCGGCGGCGGGCGAAGTTCCGCTCGCTCGGGGTCTTTGCGTAAGATTTACTCAGATTCAAGAAGATATCGACCGGATCGGCCGCAGGGCTGTCCACAGCGTCCACAGGCTTATCCCCCGATGCTCACCTCGCTCGCAAAGCATCACGAGACGATTCGCGGTCGGTAAACGCCGCGTTCCGGTCGGCCGAAGAGCGGCCGCACCGGGCCGAGGTTCTCGATCTCGACGGGCACCGGCGCCTGCCAGTCGCCGCGCTCGAGGCGGAAGAGCGTGCTCGTCACCGGTGTACCGCGCGGGGCGGCCTCGGCCGTCCCGACGACGCGGTAGCCGAGCTTCTCCGACACGCGCGCGGAGGCCTCGTTGCCCTCGAGCGCGCCGGACGTGACCGCCTCGCCGCCGAGCGCCCACAGCAGCTCGACCATCGCTGCGCGCATCTCCGTGCCGTACCCGCGGCCCTGGAAGCGCCGGCCGAGCCAGGAGCCCGTCTCGGCCGTCCGCGTCTCGAGCCAGCGTGCGGCCTCCGCTCCCTGCGACCCGATCAGGCCCTCCTCGGACCACGCTCCGAGCATCAGGTTCCAGCGATCCGGCGACCACGCCGAGCGCGCCGCTTCGTGGAAGGCGACCACCCACTCCTCGGAGTACGGCTCGTCGGTCCAGGCGTAGAAGAACGGCATGAGCTCGGGCGGGTGAACGCCTGCGCGGGCGAGCTCACGCAGCTCGACGAGCTCGTCGTGGGTGGGCAGGCGCAGCTCGAGCCTCGGCGTTCGCAGGCGCAGGTCGAAGAGGGGCGCGAGCTCGGTCACGACGGCCGTTCTACCAGGCCGTGCGGGCGATCGGCTAGCGCGATCTCGACATCCGGCCGAGAAGCGCCAGCGCGCCGGCCTTGTCGAGCCATTCGTTGAGGTTGCCGCACTTCGGGCTCTGGACGCACGAGGGGCAGCCGCGCTCGCAGGGGCACCCTTCGAGCATGCGCACGGTGTCGGCGACCCAGCCTTCGAACTGGTCGAACCCGCGCTCCGCGATCCCGACGCCGCCCGGGTGGCCGTCGTAGACGAAGACCGTCGGCGCGCCCGTGTCCTGGTGGACGTTCGTCGAGAGGCCGCCGATGTCCCAGCGGTCGCACATCGCCCAGAGCGGCAGGAGCGCGATCAGCGAGTGCTCGGCGGCGTGGAGCGAGGAGAGCAGCGTGGGCATCGCCTCGAGCCCTTCGAGGTGGCGCTCGCTCGGGACGTACCAGACGGCCTCGGTGTCGAACGTCGTCGCCGGAAGGTCGAGCTGCACGGTGCCGATCGTCGCGTGGTCGCGGCTGCTCTTGCGCTGGTACGCGACGACCTGCTCGGTGACGGAGACGCGTCCGAACGTGAGATCGAGGCCGAGCCGGCGCTCGACACGGAGCGACTCCTCGACGTCGGTCGAGGTCTCCTTCTTCGCCTGGGTGTACCAGTCGCCCGCGAACGGCTCGACGACCGCGTGCCGTGCGAGGAGGTCGAGCTCGCGCACGAGCCACTGCTCGCCCATGTGCAGGTAGACGGCACCCGTGTGCACCGTCGAGTACGCGCGCTCGCGCTCGACGACCCCGAGCAGAGAGCCCGTGACGGCGTCGATCACCGTGAACGCGTCGGCGCTCGTCGAGCGCAACGAGGTGCGGCCCGCCGGGTAGTCCTTGCCGGCCCAGACCCACCCGCGAGGCGTGTGCTGCAGCTCGGGGATCTGCGGTGCGCGCTCGAGCGCCTCGTCTCCGAGCGTTGCGCGGTCACCGTCGTCGATCGGCGCCTCGAAGGCCGCGGCCGCGACGTGACCGTCGAGCACCCGCGGGTTGGCGTGGTCGAGGATCGCGGCCTCGACGCGGCGTCCGAGCAGCGTCTCGGGCTCGCGCATGAAGTACTGGTCGAGCGCGTCCTCCGAGGCGATCATCACCGCGAGGCCGTGATCGCGGCGCCCCGCACGCCCCCACTGCTGGCGGAGGCTGGCGACCGTGCCCGGGAAGCCGACCGAGATCGCGCAGTCGAGCAGGCCGACGTCGATGCCGAGCTCGAGCGCGTCGGTGCACGACACGCCGAGCAGCTCTCCGGCGACGAGGCGCCGCTCGATGTCGCGCCGCTGCTGCGGCGTGTAGCCCGCGCGGTACGGCGCGAGCCGCTTCGCCGTCTGCGGACCGACGCGGTCTACCGCCATGCGGTGCACGAGCTCCGCCGCCTTGCGGCTCTTCGCGAAGCAGATCGTGCGCAGGTCGCGCTGCACGAGCGATGCGAGCAGCCGCGCGGCGTCGCCGAGCGGGCTCGCGCGCAGGCCGAGCTCCGCGTCGATCAGCTCGGGATTCCACAACGCGATGGTGCGCTCGGCGCGAGGCGCCGCGTCGTCGCCGATGACGGTCGCGTTGTCGCCGAGCAGGGAGTAGGCGAGCTCGCCCGGATTCGCGATGGTCGCAGACGCGAAGATGAACTGCGGATCGGCGCCGTAGACACGCGCGAGGCGGCGCAGCCTGCGGAGGACGTTGGCGACGTGCGAGCCGAACACCCCTCGATAGACGTGCGCCTCGTCGACGACGACGTAGCGGAGGTTGTGCAGGACGTCCGCCCAGAGGTCGTGTCGCGGCAGCACGCCGATGTGGAGCATGTCCGGGTTCGTGAGGATGAGGTTCGCCCACGTGCGGACGTGCCGGCGCTGCTCGTGCGGGGTGTCCCCGTCGTAGATCGCGGTGCGCACGCGCGGCACCGCGAGCTCGCCGAGCGCGCGCGCCTGGTCCTGCGCGAGCGCCTTCGTCGGATACAGGTAGAGGGCGCGGTTCTTCGGCTCGGTCGCGAGCGCGTGCAGCACCGGCAGGTTGAACGCGAGCGTCTTTCCCGATGCGGTGCCCGTCGTGACGATCACGTGGCCGCCTGTGCGGGCTACGGTCCACGCCTCCGCCTGGTGGGTGTAGAGCCGCTCCACGCCCTGCCGTGCGAGCGCGGCCCTGAGTTTCGGGTGCAGGTCGTCGGGCAGCGCGGCCGTGCGCGGCTCGCGCGACGGCTCCGTCGTCAGATAGGCGAGCTCCTCGCCCTGGAGGAGGTCATCCCACGCGGCCGCCATCGGCTCATTGAAGCGGGGGACCCGTCGCCGGGGCGGGCGGGAGCCTCACTCCTCGCGCAGGACGACGATCGCCCAGAGCCCGAGCGCGGCCATGCCCATCGTGATCAGCGTCGTCACGCCGCCGGGCGTCTGCGAGAGCGCGAGCGAGACGGTCTGCTGGATGCCGAGGAGCGCCGTGCAGGCGAGGGCGACGGTGCCGGCGGCGATCAGCGTTCGCACCTGCCCAATTGTGAGGTGCCGGTCTGACGGCACCACTTGCAGCTGCGGTCAGGGGGACGTGCCGAGCCACGCCGCGAACGCGCGCTCGAAATGGCCGCGGGGGCGTGCGCCGACGACCGTCGTCCGCGGCTCGCCCCCTTCGAAGAGCGTCACCGTCGGGATCGAGAGCACCTCGTAGCGCGCCGCGATCTCGGGATGCTCGTCGATGTTGAGCTTTGCGAACGAGACGCGGCCGGCAGCGCTGCCGGCGAGCTCTTCGAGGAACGGCTCGATCGCGTGACAGGGCCGGCACCACGGCGCCCAGAAATCGACGACGATCGGCCCGCCGGCGATCGCCTCGTCGAATGTGCCCGCGTCGAGCTCTCGCATCAGAGCCTGCCCATGAGCGCCGCGAGGCGCAGCAGGGGCACCTTCACGACCGCCTCGAGGAAGATCGCGCGGCTCATCTTCGAGTGGCCCGCGGTGCGATCGGCGAACGTGATCGGCACCTCGACGACGGCGAAGCCCTCACGCAGCGTCCGATAGGTCGTCTCGATCTGGAACGCGTATCCCTTCGAGTGGATCGCCCCGAGGTCGATGCGCTCGAGCACCTCGCGGCGGTAGCACTTGAAGCCGCCGGTCAGATCGTGGATCCGCACCCCGAGCAGCAGCCGTGCGTACAGAGATCCGCCCGCCGAGACGAGCCGCCGCGCAAGGCCCCAGTTCACCGTGCCACCGCCCTGCACGTAGCGGGAACCGAGCGCGAGCCCGGCGCCGGCCTCGCACGCCGCGATCAGCCGGGGCACGTCGGCAGGGTCGTGCGAGAAGTCGCAGTCCATTTCGAGGATGGTGTCGGCGCCGTCGGCGAGCGCTCGCCGGAAGCCGGCGAGGTAGGCCGGGCCGAGCCCCTCCTTCCGCTGCCGGTGCAGCACGGAGACGAAGTCGAGCTCGCGCGCCAGCCGATCGGCCAGCTCTCCGGTTCCGTCCGGCGAGTTGTCGTCGATCACGAGAACCCGGGTGCCGTACGGCTCCAGTGCCCGCAGCATGGGCTCGAGGTTCTCGCGTTCGTTGTACGTCGGGAGGCAGATGGTCGCGCCGCTCACGCAGGGGAGGCTACCGAGGGGCGGGCATATGATCGGCGCAGTGGCGTCCCTGCCCCAGAACGCGGAGGTCGCGGAGCAGTTCGAGCTCCTTGCCGACCTGCTCGAGCTCGAGGGAGCCGAGTCGTTCCGGGTGGTCGCCTACCGGCGCGCGGCGGCGCGCATGCGCGACACGTCCGGCTCGATCGCGCAGCTCGCCCTGGACGGCCGGGCCAAGGAGCTACAGGGGATCGGCAAGACGATCGAGGAGAAGATCGTCCAGATCGTCGAGCACGGCGAGATCGAGGCGCTCGGCAAGCGGAAGGGCTCGATCCCGCCGGAGGTCGTCCTCTTCATGCGGTTGCCGGGCCTCGGGCCGAAGACGGCGGCGCGCATCTGGCAGGAGCTCGGGATCTCGACGCTCGCGGAGCTGAAGCGTGCGGCGGAGAGCGAGCGGCTGCGCACGCTCCCCGGCCTCGGCGCGAAGAGCGAGCAGAAGATCCTCAAGGCGCTCGCCTTCCAGGCGGAGAACCCCGACGAAGGGCGCAGGCTGCTCGGCGAGGGCCTGCCGGCGGTGCGGGCCGTCGTCGCCGTGCTGCGCGAGCATCCCGCCGCGGTCGCGGTGTCCGAGGCGGGATCGGTGCGCCGGCGCAAGGAAACCTTCCGCGACCTCGACATCATCGCCACGGCGACCGACCCGGCCGAGCTGACGGCGTACTTCACGCAGCTTCCCTGGGTCGTGGACGTCGCCGCGCACGGCGACACGAAGGCGACGGTCGTGTCGAACGAAGGCCTCCGCTTCGACTTGCGCGTCGTCCCGCCGGAGTCGTTCGGCAACCTGCTCCAGCACTTCACGGGGTCGAAGGACCACAATGTCGCCATGCGTGAGGACGCGGTGCGCCGAGGGCTCTCCATCTCCGAGTACGGCGTCACGACCGTCGAGACGGGCGAGGTGTTCTCGAGCGAGGACGAAGACGCCGTCTACACGTTCCTCGGCTATCAGCCGATTCCGCCGGAGCTGCGCGAGAACGGCGGCGAGCTCGAGGCCGCCCGCCGCGGCGAGCTGCCGTCGCTCGTCGAGCTGGATGACGTGCGCGGCGACATGCACACGCACACGCACTGGTCGGCCGACGGCAAGAACACCCTCGAGCAGATGGTCGAGGGTGCGGCCGCGCGCGGCTACGAGTACTACGCGATCACGGATCACTCGCACTACCTGCGCGAGGGACGGCTCACGCAGCAACTCGAGGAGATCGAGATACTGCGTGCGCGGTTCCCCAAGCTGCGCATCCTCGCCGGGGTCGAGGCGAACATCCGCGCGAACGGAGAGGTCGACGTGCCCGAGGACGACCTCGCGCGGCTCGACTGGGTCGTCGCGTCGGTGCACCATGCTCCCGACAACCGGCCGACCGAACGCGTGCTGGAAGCACTGGACAACCCGTACGTCGATTGCATCGGCCACCTCACCGGGCGGCGGATCGGTGCGCGCGCTCCGCGCGACGTCGACGTCGAGCGCGTGATCGCGAAGGCGCTCGAGGCCGGCTGCTTCCTCGAGATCAACGGCCAGCCCAACCGGCTCGACCTGCGCGACGTGCACGCGCGCGCGGCGAAGGAGGCGGGCCTGAAGCTCGTCGTCACCCCCGACGCGCACGCCGTGAGCTCTCAGAGCTACGTCGAGCTCGCGATCGGCCAGGCGCGCCGCGGCTGGCTGACGAAGGACGACGTCGTCAATACGCGCACGTGGAAGCAGCTCGAGAAGATCAGGAGGAAGCGGCCGTGAGCGACTTTCGCGCGGACGGCGTCGCGGCGCTGGAATGGGCGGCGCGCTACCTCGAGCGCGTCGGCGAGCTGCCGGTGCTCGCGCAGGTCAAGCCGGGCGAGCTGTCGGCGAAGCTGCCGCTGTCGGCGCCGGAGCAGGCGGAGCCGTTCGCGAACGTGCTGCGCGATCTCGACGAGCTGATCCTCCCGGCGCTGACGAACTGGCAGCACCCGCGCTTCTTCGCCTACTTCGCGATCACCGCGTCGGAGCCCGGCATCCTCGCCGAGTTCCTCGCCGCTGCGATGCAGCAGAACGCCATCCTCTGGCGCGCCTCACCCGCGTCGACCGAGCTCGAGCTGCGCACGGTCGACTGGGTGCGCCGGCTGCTCGGGCTGCCCGACGGCTGGCACGGCCACATCGAGGACAGCGCGTCGACGTCGACGCTCGCCGCGTTGATCGCGGCGCGGCACATCACCGGGCGCAACGTCGTCGTGTGCTCCGAGCACGCGCACTCGTCGGTCGAGAAGGCGGCGCGGATGCTGGGCATGGAGCTGCGGAAGGTCGAGGCCGACGACGAGCTCGCCATGCGCACCGATGGGCTCGAGCTCGGCGACGCCGCCGCGGTCGTGGCGACGGTGGGCACGACGTCGTTCGCGTCGGTCGACCCGGTACGCGAGCTCGCGGGTCTCGCGCACGCGGCCGGCGCGTGGCTGCACGTCGACGCGGCGTACGCCGGCTCCTCGTGGATCTGCGAGGAGGAGCGCTGGTCGCAGGACGGCGTCGAGCTCGCCGACTCGCTCGTCGTCAACCCGCACAAGTGGCTGATGACCCCGATGGACTGCTCGCTTTTCTGGACGTCACGTCCCGACGAGCTGCGCACGGCGTTCTCGCTCACGCCCGAGTACCTGCGCACGGACGACGACGCGTACGCCCTCTCCGACTACGGGCCTGCGCTCGGCCGCCGCTTCCGCTCGCTCAAGCTGTGGGCGGTGCTGCGCTGCTACGGGCGCGAGGGGCTTCAGCGCATCCTGCGCGAGCACGTCCGGCTCGCGGATCTCTTCGCGGGCTGGGTCGAGGCCGATCCGGACTGGGAGCTCTGCGCGCCGCAGCGGTTCTCGCTCGTCGTGTTCCGCCGTCACGGGACCGACGAGGAGAACGAGCGGATCGTCGAGCGGGCGAACCGGAGTGGTGAGATGTTCCTCTCGCACACGAAGCTGCACGGCCGCTATGTCCTGCGGCTCGCAATCGGCAATGCGCGCACGACCGAGGCCGACGTCCGTCGCGCCTGGGACGTCCTCAACAGGGAGGCACGAGCGTGATCGTCACGACGATGAACGACATTCCGGGATACGAGGTGGACGAGGTCTACGGCGAGGTGTTCGGGCTGACCGTTCGCTCCCGCAACATCGGCTCGCAGTTCGGTGCGAGCCTGAAGTCGATCCTCGGCGGCGAGCTGAAGGGGATGACGAAGGCCCTCGTAGACAGCCGCCACGAGGTGATGGCGCGGATGGTCGCCGAGGCGGAGGAGAAGGGCGCGAACGCGGTGATCGCGATGCGCTTCGACACCTCCGAGATGGGCACCAACTGGACGGAGATCTGCGCCTACGGCACCGCCGCGCGCGTCCACAAGGCCTAGATGGTCGATGCCACGCCCTCGCGCGTCCGGATGCGCGATCTGGCCGGTCTGGGCCGCTTCCGGCCGGCATGGCCCGGCGGAGCCGGTCCCCACCGTCCGTCCGCTTCGCCCCGTCGCACCGGCCCCGATGGCGCTGCCATCGCCGCCGGCACGCCGGTGCGCCCCAGAGCGACCAGCTCACGCCCCGGAACAGACGATCTCGTGGCATCAACCATCTAGAGACGGCGGAGCACGTCGAGGAACTCCGCCGTGGTCTCGACCACGATGTCTGCGTAGTCGCGCAGCACCGCAGGCGACTCGCTCGAGACGACCGCGACACGCACGGCGTCCTCAAGGTCGTCGACGGCGCGAAACGCGTCGATGTCCGTCGCGTCGTCGCCCGCGACGAGGGCGCGCGTCAGTCCTGCGCTTTCGAGCAGGTGACGCACTGCCGTGCCCTTGTTCGAGCCGAGCGGCGGGAGCACTTCGAGCACCTTGCGGCCGAAGCGCGCGACGAGCCCTTCGTCGGTCGCGCGCGCGGCGATCTCCTCGAGCTCCCGCACGGCGATCCGCTCGTCCGCCGCGTCACGGAAGTGGAAGGTCACCGTCAGCCCCTTCAGCTCGGTGCGGCGCTCCGGCCAGGGAGCGTCGGAGGCGAAGTCGCGGATCCGCTGCCGCCACCGCTCCGCCTCGGGGTCGAGCTCGAGGCCGTGCGAGCCGACGCACACGACACCGTCGACACCGACCCGTGCGCGAACGTCCTCGCCCGCGCGCCCGCTCACGACGCAGACGAGCGCGTAGCGCGCCACGAGCCGTTCCAGCTCCGCGCGCGTCTCGGCAGGGAGGCGCGCGTCCTGCGGCCGGGACACGATCGGCGCCAGCACCCCGTCGAAGTCGAGGAAGATGCCGGCCTCGGCGGGCGCGGAGGAGAGGCGCGCGAGCAGCGCGTCGGCGGCCACTGGCTCGTAGCATAGGCCCGTGCCCGTGCGGCTGATCCTCATCGGACTCACCGCGGGGTTCTTCAGCGCCCTCTTCGGCGTCGGCGGCGGCATCGTGATCGTCCCGCTGCTCCTCCTCGTCGCGGGCTGGGAGATGCGGTCGGCGTCGTCGACCTCGCTCGCGGCCATCGGCATCACGGCGACGGCCGGCGTGATCACGTACCTCGTGCACGGGCAGGTGGAGCCGGCCTACGCGGCGCTCGTCGGCATCCCCGCAGCCTGCGGCGCCATCGGCGGGACGGCGCTCCAGCAGCGGCTGCCCGTACGCACGCTCTCGTTCCTCTTCGCCGCGCTTCTCTTCGCGATCGCCGTCCGGATGCTCCTCCAGTGACGACCTATCTCCTCGCGGCGGCGCTCGGCGTCGTCGCCGGCGTGATGGCCGGCCTCTTCGGCGTGGGCGGCGGGATCCTCTTCGTCCCGATCCTCACCTGGATCGGGCTCTCGCAGCTGCACGCCGAGGCGTCGTCGCTGCTCGCGATCATCCCGACCGTGCTCGTCGGAGTCTGGCGGCAGCAGCGGTACGGGAACGTGCGCTGGCGCCCCGCCGCCGTCCTCGGCGTGGCGTCGATCGCTGCGACGGTCGGGGGCGCCCAGCTGGCCGTTTCCTTGCCGGAGACGACGCTGCGCAGGCTGTTCGCGATCCTGATGATCCTGACCGCCGGGCAGATCGCGTGGCGCGCCCGCGCCCGCGCGCGGTAGTTAGCGCGTCGCCCCGAAGACGATCAGCCACGTTGCCCCGACGCCGGCGACCGTGAGCGCGATGCGCTTCCACGAAGGATGCGCGTGCGCCTCCGGTAGCAGGTCGGTCGCGCCCATCGCGAGGAAGAAGCCCGCGTAGAGCGAGAGCAGCACGCCCAGCGAGTGACCCGAGATTGCGATCAGCGAGCCGACGGTCGCCCCGAGGAGCGGCGTGAGCGAGTCGACGATCAGCCACCGCATCGCCGCGCGGCGGTCGTTCGACTGGCGAAGGATGAATCCGACCGTGTTGAGGCCGTCGGCGAAGTCGTGGCTGACGACCGCGAGGAACACGATGAACCCGGTCGCGTTCGAGACATGGAAGGCGAAGCCGATCCCGAGCCCGTCGACGAAGCTGTGCAGGGAGAGGGCGGCGGCGCCGAAGGCTCCAACCCGCGCGTGCGCGTGCACGTGCTCGTCGTCGTCTCGGTGATGGAGCACGAGAGCACGTGCCGCCACGAAGAACACGAGGAAGCCGACACCGGCGAGCCAGCCGACGTGCTGGGCGTTGCCGAGGTTGTCGAATGCTTCCGGCAGGACGTCGAAGAGCGCGACGCCGACGACCACGCCGCCCGACAGCGCGATCAGCAGACCGACGCTGTTCCGCAGCCGGAGGGCGAACAGGCCACCGACGAACGTCGACACCACGGTGCCGCCGGCGAGCGGGATCGCAATCCAGGTCACGCGGCGCACCTCGAGCACACGCCGTAGATGTCGAGCTCGTGCGTCTGCGCGCGGAAGCCGTGGCGGCGGCGCAGCTCGTCGTCGGAGGGCGCGGCGCAGAGATCGGTCTCCTCGACGCCGCCGCACGCCGTGCACACGAGATGGTGATGGTGCTCCGGGCGGCAGCGGACGTATGCGGCGCGCCCGGCGCCTGCGAGGGGGTGCACGGCGCCCGTGCGGCGGAGCAGCTCGATCGTCCTGTACGTGGTGGCGAGGCCGAGGGCGGGGTGCGCCTCTCGGGCGGTGTCGAAGATCTCGGCCACCGTGAAGGCGCCGCGCCGCGCCGCGACGGCGTCGACGACGGCGCGCCGCGACGGTGTCATCCGCGTCCGCGGTGGCAGGGCGACGGTGCTCATCCGCGACGAGCCTATCTGAGAATGATTCTCAGATAGAGGCGGCGTCTCCATCATCGCGCCTGTTGCCGATAATGGGGCCCGATGCGACTCACCCCGCTGAGCCGGCTCTCGGCCGCCGCGTGCGCGCTCGCGCTCTCGGCCGCCGCGTGCGCGCTCGCGGCGCCGGGCGGCGCCCAGGCAACGGCAGGCGCGTCGAGCCGGAACGGCCTGCCGCCGGTGTTCGAGAAGCCTCCGAACGTGACCCCGAAGTTGAGCGCGGGCAGCTACGTGTTTCCGGTCTACGGCAACTCGTCGTTCATCGACACGTTCGGTGCGCTCCGCGGCGACGTCTCCGGCGGCTGGCATCACGGCGACGACATCTTCGCCGCGCTCGGCGCGCCGCTCCTCGCGGTTGCGCACGGGACGGTGTTCTCGGTCGGTTGGAACCGCGTCGGCGGGTGGCGACTCTGGCTGCGCGACGACCAGGGCAATGACTTCTACTACGCCCACGTCTCGGCCTTCTCGTCGTTCGCCGTCAACGGCGCGATCGTGCAGGCCGGCGACGTGCTCGGCTTCGTCGGAAACTCGGGCGACGCCGAAGGAACGCCCTACCATCTCCACTTCGAGGTGCATCCGGTCGGCCTGCTCGGGCTCGGCTACGACGGAGCGGTCGACCCGACGAGCTACCTGTCGAGCTGGGCGCGCCTGAAGGACGTGCGCTCCGACGCCGTATCCGGCTGGACGCCGGCGGTGCGGGCACGCAACGCGCCGAAGGCCGGCGCGATCCTGCTCCAGTCGTCGAACATCTCGACCGCGAGCGGACTCGACCCGGCGTCGATCGACCGTGCGCTGTCCTCGAAGGCGACGGAGGGCGACGGAGGGCTACTGCTCCCGCAGGCGCGGCAACCCTCCGCGAAGCCCGTCGTCAGCGCGTCGGGCTAGCCCGTCGAGCCGTTGTCGCCGCCGCCCTGGTACGTGAAGTCGTCGCCGCCGCCGAGCACGCGGTCGGAGAGCCACTTCCTCGTCTGGGCGCCGGTGAGCGGGTTGAACAGGACGCCGAGCAGGATGCCGAGGAAGAGCAGGCCGCCGTTGCGACCGGAGCGCGCTTCCTTCCCCTGCACGCGGTCGGCCGCCTTGCGGAGCTCGGCGACCGTCGAGCGGAGCTCGGCCTGGATGTCCTTGTCGGTGGCGACGCGGGCTGCGAGACCGGTCACGCCGCGGTTGCCGATCAGCTCGTCGTAGATCGAACGGGCCGACTCGTACGCGGTCCGCACGTTGTCGCGCAGCTCGGCGTCGTGGAGCGCGCGATCCACATACGGCCTGACGGTGCCGGCCGCGTCCGAGACCTTCTCCTTCGCCTTGGCCATGTCGGCGGATCCTTTCGGTTGCTGGCGGGAGGTATCTTCCCTCGCGCCGTGGTCGGGAAACGGACCCTACCGCTCAGCCTCGCGATCGTCGTGCCCCTCGTGCTCGCGGCCTGCGGCGGAGCGTCGCAGCACGCCCCCCCGGCCGGGCGCTCCATCGTCAAGGGGCTCGGCTTCCGGTTCGAGGCGCCGGCCGGGTGGACGACGAACAGCACGGGCAGGGCCGCGGAGGCCCGCCGCGACGCAGCCGGACGCGTCATGGTCTCGGCGACGGCGTTCACGTTGCAGAAGCCGTACACCCCGAAGCTGTTCGCCCGTGCCGCGGCGGAGCTCGACCGCGTCGCCGCGAAGCTCGCAGCGCAGTCGCGGTCGAAGCTGGCGGAGAGCAAGACGATCACGGTCGGCGGCGGGCGGGTCAGGGCCTACCGGCTCGCGGTGCACCCGGCGTCCGGCGCGTCGTTCGACGAGCGGATCGGCTTCGTCCTCCTCGGGAGGCGGGAGTACCAGCTCTTGTGCCGCGCGCCCGTCGGCTCCGGCGATCCGGACGGCGCCTGCGCGCTGCTCTACTCGTCCTTCCAGACCTCGCACTGAGCAGAGCGGCGTAACCCTAACCGTTTCCTTGCACTCCGGAAACGGTCCCTTGATCCGGTGGGCGTACCGTCAGGTCGGTGAGGCACCGGAGCCGGACATGCGCCTGATCGTCGCCCTGACCGCGGCACTGACCGTGCTCTTCCTCGTGCTCCCGGTCCACCCGTAAGACCCGACTGCGCCGCGCCGCGAGGGGAGCTCCTCCCTTCCTCCCCGTTCTCCTCCGGCTCGGCGCGGCCGCCGCAGTAGCATCGCGTCGCATGAAGGGCGTCATCCTCGCGGGCGGCTCCGGCACGCGCCTCCATCCGCTCACGCGGATCACGAACAAGCACCTGCTGCCGTTGTACGACCGGCCGATGGTCACCTATGCGGTCGAGGCGCTCGTGCGCGCGGGGATCGACGAGCTCATGCTCGTCACCGGGGGAACGCATGCCGGCGAGTTCTTCCGCCTGCTCGGCAACGGCCACGAGTACGGGATCGACCGGCTCGCCTACGGCTATCAGGACCAGGCAGGCGGGATCGCCGAGGCGCTCGGGCTCGCCGAGCGGTTCGTCGGCCAGGACAAGGTCTGCGTGATGCTCGCCGACAACATCTTCCAGCGGTCGCTCGCGCCGATCGTCGAGAACTTCGCGCGCCAGGAGAAGGGCGCGCGCATCGTGCTCTCGCGTGTCGAGGAGGAGGAGCACCTGCGGCACCTCGGCGTCGCAGCGATGGACGGCGGCTGTGTGACGGAGATCGTCGAGAAGCCGGAGTCGCCGCCGTCGCGCCTCGCGGTCACCGGCGTCTACTTCTACGACGCGCAGGTGTGGGACGTCCTCCCGACCCTCGAGCCGTCGGGGCGCGGCGAGCTCGAGATCACCGACGTGAACAACTGGTACGTCGGCGACGGCCAGATGGAGGCCGACACGGTCGACGGCTTCTGGGGCGACGCGGGCGAATCGATCGACGCGTACTACGAGGTGAACGACTTCGTGCGGCACAACGAGGTGAACGCATGAACATCCGGAGGCTTCCGCTGGCCCTGCACGAGGACGACCGCGGCTGGTTCGCCGAGCTCGTGCGTGCGAGCGCGCTCCCGAAGCCGATCAAGCAGGCGAACCTCTCGCGCTCGCGCAAGGGCGTCATCCGCGGGCTGCACTACCACGAGCGCGGCCAGGACGATCTCTTCGTGTGCCTCTCGGGCATGGTGCGCGTCGTGGTGCTCGACCGGGAGACGGGCGAGGTGTTCACCGAGGACATCGGAGACGACAATCCCGTCGCGCTCTACGTGCCGGGCGTGCACGCGCACGGCTACGAGGCGCTGACCGACGCGCTGTTCGCCTATCTCGTCACCGAGGAGTACGACGCCGCCGATCCCGACGAGCACAGCATCCCGTGGGACGACGAGCGCGTCCGCCATCTCTGGAGCACGGCATCGCCGGTGCTGTCGGCACGCGACGCGTCGTCGTAACCGGGGCGGGAGGCCAGCTCGGAGCGGCGCTCGTCGAGGCGTTCGCCTCGGACGACGTGCTCGCGCTCACGCGCGGCGACTGGGACGTGACGCAGCCGCCGCCGGCGCTCGGCCCCGTCGACCTCGTGCTGCACGCCGCGGCATGGACCGACGTCGACGGCGCGGAGGCCGAGCCGCAGGAGGCCGCCGCCGTCAACGTCGGCGGCACGCAGCACGCGGCCGAGCTCGGCGCTCCACTCGTCGTCTTCTCGACCGACTACGTCTTCGACGGCGGCAAGCGCACGCCGTACGTCGAGTCCGATCCGCCGAACCCGCAATCCGCGTACGGCCGCACGAAGCTGCACGCGGAGGCGGCTGCGGGCGAGGACGCGTGGATCGTGCGCTCGTCGTGGCTCTACGGGTGGACGAGCGGCAACTTCCTGCTCACGATGCTGGCGCTCGGTGCCGAACGCGACGAGGTCGCGGTCGTCGACGACCAGCGCGGCTGTCCCACGTTCGCCGGTCACCTGGCGGGCGCGGTGCGCGAGCTCGTCGAGCGGCCGCGCGGGGTGTGGCACCTCGCCGCCGGCGGCGACTGCACGTGGGCGGAGTTCGCCGAGGCGATCTTCGAGGAGGCCGGCCTCGATTGCCGCGTCCGCCGCATCTCGACCGCCGAGCTCGGCCGTCCGGCGCCGCGTCCCACCTACTCGGTGCTGCGCAGCGAGCGCGAGGGCGCCCCGACGCTGCCGCACTGGCGCGAGGGGCTACGCGACTGCCTCGAGCGGCTGGGACGGTAGCCCCGGGTCGACTATCCGCTTCGCTTCAGCTTGCCGTGCTGCTTCGCGTACCGCTCGCCGCGCTTGAAGATCGCGAGGCCGAGCGGGATCGCGACGACGGCGATGATCAGGAGGGGCCAGACGTCGGCCCACGCGAGCCCCGCCCCGTGGATGATCGACGCACGGTCGCCGCGCAGCGCGTACGTGGCGGGTGAGATCTTCGCGATCGCCTGCATCCAGTGCGGCATCACCGACACCGGGTAGTAGACGCCGGAGACGACGAGCATCATCCCCTGCATGACGAAGCCGAGCTGCGCGCCCTTCTCCGGCGAGATCAGCGGCAGCACCGACGTCATCATGCCGATCCCGATGAACGAGAACGAGGCGATGACGATCAACGCGAGCGCGGCTCCGAAGTTCGCGTCGGGCATGTGGACGCCGATGAACGCGGCGACGACGAAGAACAGGATCGTCGCGCGGATCAGCCCGTACAGGACTGCGAACGCGCCCATGCCGAAGAGGTGCATCGAACGCGACAACGGCGCCATGAACGTGTACTCGATCGTCCCCTCCCAGCGCTCCCAGGCCACCGTCTCGGTGACGAACTCGAAGATGATCCCGAGGAACGCCCAGATGACCGCGCCGACGAGCAGGCTCGTCGCGAGGACGTTCTCCTCCGCCGCCGGCACGTGCACCGCGCGTGCGATGAAGACGATCGTGAGCGTGTTCGCGATCGTCCACACCATGAACGCGAGGTCCCAGAGGAAGTAGCGCTTGGTGAGATAGACGTTGCGCTCGACGATGCCGCCGAGGCCGATGAGCTCGCTGCGCACCGTCGCTGCCAATGCGGTCATCCGAACACCTCCCTGATCTCGTCGTCCTCGTCTCCCTCCGCCTCGAACTCGCGCCCCGTCGCTGCGAAGAACGCCTCCTCGAGCGTCTCGACGCCGTAGCGCCGCTTGACTGCGTCGACCGGCTCGAGGAACAGGAGCTCGCCGCGGTCGAGCAGGCCGATGCGGTCGGCGAGAGACTCGGCCTCGGCCATGTCGTGGGTGCAGAGGAGGATCGTCGCGTCGTGCTCGAGGCGAACCGCCTTGATGAACTCCTGCACCTCGAGCTTCGAACGTGGGTCGAGGCCCGTCGTCGGCTCGTCGAGCAGCAGCAGAACGGGTGACGTCAGGAGCGCACGTGCGAGTGCGACCTTCTGCTGCATGCCGCGCGACAGGTTCTCCATCGACTCGTTGCGCCGGTCGGCGGGGAAGCCGACCCGTTCGAGGATCTCCGGGATCTTGACGCGCGTCTGCGCCGGTCCGAGGCCGTAGAAGCGCGCCGCGTACGAGAGGTTCTCGGAGGCGGACATCTTCTTGAAGAAGCTCGCCTCGACGGAGACGCGGTTCACGAGCCGCTGCACCGCCCGCGTCTCGCGGAAGGCGTCGTGGCCGAAGATCCTCGCCTCGCCGCCGTCGTGGATCAGCAGCGTGGAGAGCAGCCGGACGAGCGTCGACTTGCCCGAGCCGTTCTGGCCCAGGATCGCGACGCATTCGCCCCGCTCCATCGTGAAGCTGACGCCCTTCAGCGCCGGCATGCGCCTGCGCGCGAAGCGGCCGGCGCGGCGGTCGCGGCGGCGGAACTCCTTGCGGAGGTCACGCACCTCGACGGCGGGGACGCCGGTGCGGCTGGACGTGCCTGAAGACGTGGATACAGCGAGAGACGACATGAAGCTCCTCGAGAGACGAAGGGGTACGGAGAACGGGGGAGAGCGCGCGCTCGGCGGCGGGCGGACCTAACGGCCGCCCGGAGTGCGCGCCTTCCTGTTCATCGTGTACCGGAGCAACATGACGCCGAGACGATACGTGCTTAACCGGACAACGTCAAATCGTCAAATCGTGTGGATCGCGAACACCGGCTCGCCGAGGGGGCCTTGTTCGGTTCGTGCTTGACGGCGGTCCGGCGCTCTCGCTATAACCTGATCAGGTTGTCGCCTCTGCGGGCGGCGCCGAGGCGATGAGGCCTGAGCACTCCTTCGGGAGGGCCCGGGCCTTTTTTTGTGCTCTTTTTTTCCGACACGAGGAGTGACGCGGATGAGTCAGCTGACCAAGTACAAGCTCGAGTACATCTGGCTCGACGGCTACGAGCCCGTTCCGAACCTCCGCAGCAAGACGCAGGTCAAGGCGTTCGCCGGCTTCCCGACCCTCGAGGAGCTCCCTCTCTGGGGCTTCGACGGCAGCTCGACGCGCCAGGCGGACGGCTCCGACTCCGACTGCCTGCTGAAGCCGGTCGCCGTCTTCCCCGACCCGGCCAGGGTCAACGGCGCTCTGGTCATGTGCGAGGTGCTCCTGCCCGACGAGACGCCGCACCCGAGCAACAGCCGCGCGACGATCCCTGACGATCCCGGCACGTGGTTCGGTTTCGAGCAGGAGTACTTCCTCTACCGAGACGGCGCCCCCCTTGGCTTCCCGCGCGAAGGCTTCCCGCCCCCGCAGGGCGAGTACTACACCGGCGTGGGCTACAAGAACGTCGGCGACATCGCGCGCGAGATCGTGGACACTCACCTCGACCTCTGCCTCGACGCCGGCCTCAATCACGAGGGCATCAACGCCGAGGTGGCCAAGGGCCAGTGGGAGTTCCAGATCTTCGGGAAAGGCTCGAAGAGGGCCGCCGACGAGGTGTGGATCGCCCGGTACCTGCTCCTGCGCCTCTGCGAGAAGTATCGCGTCGACGTGAACTTCCACCCCAAGCCGCTCGGCATGGACTACGACTGGAACGGCTCCGGCATGCACACGAACTTCTCGACCGAGTACCTCCGCGAGGTGGGCGGCAAGGAGTACTTCGAGGCGCTCATGACCGCGTTCGACGAGTACAAGGACCATCACATCGCCGTGTACGGCCCCGACAATCACATGCGCCTCACCGGGCTCCACGAGACGCAGGCGATCGACAAGTTCAACTACGGGGTCGCCAACCGCGGCGCCTCGATCCGCGTCCCGCACAGCTTCGTGAAGAACGGCTACAGGGGGTACCTGGAAGACCGCCGTCCGAACTCGCTGGGCGACCCCTACGCGATCGCCGGCCGCGTTCTGCAGACGATCGAGACGGTTTCGGCGGACGCCGTCGACACCCCGGTGCGAGTGACTGTGGCCGCGGTGGCGTAGGTCACGGCCCTCCTGGGTCCCTGTGGCGGCTGAGTAGCCGCCACAGGGGTCTGCGCGCGCCGTTGTACGCTCGCTCCGTGCTCTCGCTCTCGACGTATGCGGTGTTCGTCGCCACGTGTCTCGCGCTGCTCGCGATTCCCGGGCCGGCGGTGCTCTACATCGTCAGCCGCAGCATCGACCAGGGCCGCACCGCCGGCCTGTTGTCGGTGCTGGGAGTCACCACGGGGACACTCGTCCACATCGCCGCCGCGGCGATCGGGCTCTCGTCGCTCGTGCTCGCGTCGACGGTCGCCTTCAGCGCCGTTCGCTACGCCGGAGCCGCGTACCTCTTCCTCCTCGGCGTGCGCCGCCTGCTGACGCGCCACTCCGAGGCGACCCTCGAGGAGGGGGCCTCCCGCAGCCTCCGTCGCGTCTACGCGCAGGGCCTCGTCGTGAACCTGCTCAACCCGAAGACGATCGTCTTCATCTTCGCCTTCATCCCCCAGTTCGTCGACGTGAAGGCCGGCCACGTCTGGGCGCAGATCGTCCTGCTCGGGCTGACGCTCGCCGGGCTCGGGCTTCTGAGCGACGGCCTCTACGCGATCGTCGCCGGCTCCATCGCCGATCGCTTGCGCGGCTCGCGCACGGTCGCCCGCTTCGAGCGCTGGTTCGGCGGCGGCATCCTGGTCGGCCTCGGCTTGGCCGCCGCGGTCGTTTCGCCAAACCGGTCGACTTGAGTTGCGATCCGTCGCGGCAGCGCGCTAAGGTGCGCCCAGGACGTTCGCCGGGGATGGCGGGCGCCGAGGCAATGGGGCCTCACGACTTCTCCGGAAGCCGTGGGGCCCTTTTTTTGTTGGGATCCAACACCAATCGTGGTCCAGCACGAGGAGGCATCGAGATGGCGAAGATCCATAGGAAGCTTCGACGGCCCTCTCTACGACACGATGTCGTTGGCTGGGCCGCCTGCACGGCGAATGGCGTGACGTTGTCCTGCTCGAACGACGATCGGAGATGAACGCATGACGAAGGTCGAAGTTGTGGTGATCCGCGAGCGCGTCGAGACGGTGATCGACGCGGTTGAGGACGAGACGGGCCACGTCGGCGTGACGGTGATCGAGGCCGTCGGCCACGGCAAGCAGCGCGGCGTCACGCACGAGTATCGCGGGCGCGTGTTCGAGTCGCGCTTCCTGCCGAAGGCGCTGCTCGTCTTCATCGTCGCCGACGAGAAGGTCGACGCGATCGTCGCCGCCGCGAAGGCGGCTGCGGTCAGCGGCAACGAGTCGGGCGACGGCCTTGTGTGGACGACGCCTGTGGGGAACGTGACGCACAACCGCACCGGCAGGGTGCTCGCGGAGGCGGAGGTCGGCGCCTGAGCCGTCGAGCGCCGCGAGCTATCGTCGCAGCGTGCGCTATCAGGTCGTCGACTGCCGGTGGGAGCTCGGCGCGCCGCAGCGCGGCCGCGAGCTCTATCTCGCGGGGCACGTGCCGGGCGCGTCGTTCCTCGACGTGGACGAGGACCTCTCCGATCTGTCGGTGCAGGGCGAGGGACGCCACCCCCTGCCCTCGGCGGAGCGGTTCGCGGCGGCGGCGGCCCGCGCGGGGATCGGCCCCGGGGTGATGGCGGTCGCGTACGGGTCGCTCGGCGGCGCGGAGCGCCTCTGGTGGCTCCTTCGCCACTTCGGGCACGACGAGTGCGCCGTGCTCATCGGCGGCATCGACGCCTGGGGCGGGATGCTGCGCTCGGGCCCGGAGGCGGTCGAGCCGGCGGCGTTCGTGCCGCGGCTGCGCTCCGGCGACACGGTCTCGGCGGAGGACCTCGCCGGCCGCCTCGGAGACCCGGCCCTCGTCGTCGTGGACGCGCGCACGGCGAACCGCTGGCGCGGCGAGCCCAACCTGATCGACACGACCCCGGGCCGGATCCCCGGCGCCCGCAACGCGCCCTGGGCGGAGCCTGCGCCCGAGCTGCCGGAGGGCGACCTCGTCGCCTACTGCGGCTCAGGCATCACCGCGTGCGTCACGCTGCACCGAGCCTTCCTCCGCGGCCGTGAAGGAACGCTCTATCCCGGCAGCTGGAGCGACTGGTCGGCGCGCGGCCTTCCGGTCGAGACGGGGCTCGCTAGGACGCCGCGTACGTGACGGTCACGCTCGCCTGAATCTGCTGCGTGCCCGCCTCGATCGGCACCGCCGCACCGGAGAGCTTGTCCGCAGCCGGCAGCGGCGAGGCCGATCCGCCCTCGGCGATCGACTGCACGGCTCCGAGCCTGAGGCCCGCGGCGTCGGCGAGCGCCTGCGCCTTCAGCTTCGCGTCGTCGACCGCCTTGTGCAGCGCGTCACGGTAGAGCTTGTCCTGATCGGACACGTCGAGGTTCGGGCCGGAGACGCCGTTCGCGCCGGCGCCGACGGCGGCGTCCACGACCTTGCCGGCCCGGCCGAGCGCCGTCCGCACCGTGACACTGTTCGAGGCGACGTAGCCGACGATCGTCGTCCCGTCCTGCGAGCTCTGCGGCATCAGGGAGACCTGGCTCGTCTGGAGATCGGCCGACGAGACTCCTGCGGCCTTCAGCGCGGCGATGACGGCGGTCGCGTCGTCGGAGTTCTGCGCCAGAGCGGCGGTCGCCGTCTTCGCCCGGGTCTCGATCGTGAAGCCGAACGTGGCGCGGTCGGGGACGGTCGTGACGGAGCCGTTGCCGGTGACGGCGATCGTCTTGGCGGCGGGCGTCGCGGAGTGGCCGAACCGTGGCTGGAGCACGCCGGCGATCGCCGAGGCCACGAGCAGCAGGCCGGCGAGGAACAGGATCCAGCGCGTTCGCATCTCCTGAGTGATACGGCGCAGCTCGGACGGATCGTCACACGCCTTCAGCCGTCGGCCGTTCTGGTGGGCCACCCTCCCGCGCGCGTAGCCGGGACCTCGCTCCCGGCGAAGCGCCCGAGACGTCCGCTACCCAACTCGAAGAAGGAGGGGTCCCACAGGGGAACCCTGGGTTCCCCTGTGAAGGCTAGGCGGCGGCAGTCGCCGTGGCCGACTCGCCGAGGTACGGCCCCCAGCGCTGCGGGATGCGCGGCGCCGCGAGCTTGATGAAGAGCACCGGCTGCGGCGGGCGCGGCGGGTGCGGGAGGTCCATGCCGGCCTGCTCGAGCGAGCGGTCGCCCTTGCGGAGATTGCACGGCGCGCAGGCGGTGACGACGTTCTCCCAGATCGACTCGCCGCCCTTCGACCGGGGGACGACGTGGTCGAGGGTGAGGCGCCCGCTCGTGGAGCCGCAGTAGACGCAGCGCCAGCCGTCCCGGGCGAACAGGGCGCGGCGCGAGATCTTGCGCTGGATCGCCCGCGGGACGCGGACATAGTGGACGAGCCGGATCACGTGCGGCCAGATGAAGCTGGTCGTCGCGGAGCGGAGCGGCTGGTCGAGCTGCTCGACCACCTCGGCCTTGCCCTTGTAGAGGAGCACGTGCGCACGCCGAACCGTGCAGACGTTCAACGGCTCGTAGCTGGCGTTCAGGACGAGAACCTGCTGCACCTGCTCGGGAAAATACCAGCGGCGGGCGTCGTACCGCTCGAACTGAGCGCTTCTAGGAGGACATGGCCCGCTCGACCGCCTCCTGCTCCTCGGGCGAGAGGGCGACGGAGGCGCGGCCACGGTCGAGCTCCTTGATGTAGATCCGGGCGTAGTCGCGGCCCTGGATCGCGCTCAGCACGATCCCGGTGCGGGCCGAGTCGAGCAGCGCGACCGAGGCCGACTGGTGCCCGCCGCTCTGCTGGTAGGCGTCGTAGCGGACGATCGCCGTCTTGGAGACGGAGTCGTCGATGCGCCGGTCGACGCGGGTGAGCTCTGCGGCCGCCTCGTCGACCGAGCCGTGCAGCGCGTCGATCCGGCTCTGGAGCGAGACCGCGAAGTCGACGAGGTCCTCGCGGCCGCCGCCGAGCAGCACGAGCTGTGCCTGTCGCACGCGCCGCAGGGCGAGGGCGGAGCCGAGCGCAAGCAGCAGAGCGACCGCCGCCGCCGCGGCGGCGGCGAGCGCGATCCAGCCGGCGACGGAGGCGCTCAGGTGCACCAGATGGTTGATGCCACGCTCTCGCGTGTCCGGTTGCGCGATCTGGCCGGTCCGGGCCGCTCCCGGCCGACTCGGCCCGGCGGAGCCGGGCCCCACCGTCCGTCCGCTTCGCCCCGTCGCACCGGCCCCGATGGCTCTGCCATCGCCGCCGGCACGCCGGTGCGCCCCAGAGCGACCAGCTCACGC
>Ga0315281_10000721_pt1 | contig 47157 bp, 40 predicted proteins | sample YL17G07_0_MG_FD_204540 | JGI IMG/M metagenome (GOLD analysis project Ga0315281, IMG submission 204540) | Sediment microbial communities from Yellowstone Lake, YNP, Wyoming, USA - YL17G07_0 | ecosystem: Environmental > Aquatic > Freshwater > Lake > Sediment | place: USA: Wyoming | collected...
TCTAGCTTTACTATAGAGGTTAAGATAATGATTTTGAAAATCTTCTACCGAAAATATCCGCAAAACAAGGCGTTTTGGCTGGTTTAAATTCCAAATATTTATCTTAATGTCTATAGAATTAATCCCAATATGTCATGGGACACAAATAATACTGCTATTGCTGGCGATCCAAACAGCAATGGCAGTTCCACAACCGATAACGTTCAAAATGTAATGACCCATGAGTTTGGGCATTGGCTTTTTCTTGACGACATTAAGGATGCAAATTGCAATTATGTAACTATGTATGGGTATATTGGTCTTGGAGAAATAAACAAAATAACATTAGACGTTGCGGATAAGGATGCCGTCAGTTGGCAATATCCATAAAAAAGATTTGGGTAAATGGAAAATTAGAAGGATACAAAAATGAAAAAGAAATTTTTAATTTTGATTGTCGCCTTATTGGGACTGACAATAATATTTTATGCGCCAACAATGAACAAGAAAGCGTCCCCTGTTACGATGGGTATAAATGCGTCTCTTAGAAAATTGACGCTTGATGAAAAAATTAAAGAAGCGGATTTAATCATAATTGGCAAAATCATGACTATATTGCCTGTTAAGTGGAGTTCTCCAAGCGGAAAAAAAATAAATGAGGCTACACCAGAAGAAATTTTTCAGGCTGGAGGTTTATTTACTGATTCTGTAATTTCGGTTGAGCAAATTTTAAAGGGTGACAATAAAGATTCTATTGTGCGAACCCGATCTTTTTTTGGCGAAACAGATCTGATACGTTGGGTAAATTCAAATGAACCCAATTACAAAAAGGATACCACCTACCTCTTTTTTCTTGAAAAAGATTATGGATCAACCCAAATGATTGATGCTGGATATTACATATCAGTAAATTCCAACACTGCTGTATATGAAATCACCAACAACAAGGCAATCTCAGCGGATGATAAATGGGTGTTGGATGACTTAATAAATTACATCCAAAACTCCCCATTTGTCGCTCCAAGCAATATACCTGACACCCCTGAATTGAAAGCCATCATGCAGACAGTGGAAAACGCATATGATGTTGAAGCGAAAGCATCTTACTCTTTTGATCTTTCAAAATTTTCTTCCGTTTTTGTAAATGAATCGCGTTATAGATTGAATCTCGACGCATTGGAATTTGTTAAGACATTCGTTGGAAACCCATCGTTAGAAGTATCTGGCTATTTAGATTATAAAATAGCTTACTATAATTGGTGGAAAGAAGGTTTGTCTCGGTACAATGATATTCGAGAAAAAGCAATAGCAGAGAATAGGAATATGACAAAAGATGAATTGAACGCCTTTTTAGCGTCAAAATGGGGAAAAATCCCTGGACGTATCAAAGATCCGGGAAGGCGCTTTAAGATTAGATTCGTTTCTATAAATATTGATAAAGATATAGCCACTGTAATATTCAACGCTGGTCAAAAAACGTTCGATCTATATCTTGTCTTGATTAATGGGCAATGGTATATTGCTGGAAATAAAGAAATTTCAATTCTCACTGCATCAACGGTTACAGAAACGCCTTTGCCCGTCTCTACCGCCACCGACATAGCGGTCACAGAAACCCCTCTGCCGACTGACCTGCCCACAAAGACTCCGCTTCCCGCTTTAGCGCCGTAATTGCCTCCGCCGTAAAAAAGCCATGCGACTTAATCGAGTCGCATGGCTTTTTTATTTGGTTAAAAATCCGCTTCTAAAAAAGGCGATAAGCGCGTTCTGCAAATCTCGAATGATATAATTTTTGCTATGAAACAAGAATCCTTTTTAAGCGTCGTCGGCTCGTAGTTAGCCGACAATCTGTAAAGAATAGAAAATATGACTCACATTAAAAATATTGTAAAAGTTTTAGAAAAAATATTCGCGCTCCCGTGGTATCCCCTTGCCATTAGCGCATACCCGGTTTTGGCGTTGCTCTCCACAAACTTGGGACAAGTTAAACTCGACGCGGCGCTCCGCCCGTTGATTGTCTCCGTCGCTTTTGGCGAATTGGTTTATTTTGTCGTTTGGTTGTTCCTGCGTCGCGCGCACAAGGCGGCGTTTCTGGCAACTTTAGGGTTGGCGTTGTTTTTCAGTTTTGGACACGCTTACATTTATCTCAATGAAAAATATCCCAAAGACGAACAGTATTTGTTCTGGCTTCAAATCGGATGCGGGGTTCTTTTTGCGCTCGCGCTTCTCTGGGCGACGCGCCCCAAGTTGACTTTCGTTTCCGCCGCGCCGACGGTTAACACCATCGCCGTCGCGCTGATCGTCATGTCGGTTTGGCAATCCGCATCCAGCGTCAGTCCGCAAAGCGCCAGCGCGTTGGGCGCGGATCACGCTCCAATCCAAAACGATCTCGTCGCCCCCGCGAATCCGCCCGACGTCTATTATTTCATTTTGGATTCCTACGGACGCGCCGATATGTTGAACGCCGCGTACAAATACGACAACGCGAACTTTCTGAACGAGTTGAAAAAACGCGGATTTTACGTCGGCGAATGCAGCCAGAGCAATTACATTCGCACGGACGTTTCGGTGGGTTCGTCTTTAAATATGTCGTACTTGCAAGACCTCGATAAATCATTCACGCCCAACGCCATCGCGCGCGATAAGTTGTGGGACGCGCTCAGGCATAGCGCCGCGCGGTATAACTTTGAAAGCATGGGCTATCAAACAGTTGGCTTTGCGACGGGCTTTGCGTGGAACGAGTTGGACGACGCCAATTTGTTTTTTACGCCTCCGCCCATTACTTCAGGCATGACCGAGTTTGAAGGCCTCTTTCTCGACACGACGCTCGCGCGTTATGCAAAAACCTGGGGCTGGGTGGATCCCGACGCGGTGTTGGGGCAAACTTTTCGAGACCGCTTCAACAACATCTTTGATCGCATGAGCCAACTGGCGAACATGCCGGGTCCGCAGTTTGCGTACATTCACGTTATGTCGCCGCACCCGCCCTTTGTGTTTGACCCCGCAGGCAAGCCAACCTATCCACCCGATTTTTGGAACGCGCAACGTTTGTATCCTTATGATTTATATACCAAAGGCTACCTCAATCAATTGCAGTATCTCAATAAAAAAATGCTAACCGCAATTGACACGTTGCTCGCCGAATCGAAAACGCCGCCCATCATCATCATTCAAGGCGATCACGGTCCATGGATGCAGCCGAACGATCGGCACTTATGGATTCTCAACGCGTACTATTTGCCGAACCATAACGACCAGCTCTATCCCACGATTTCGCCCGTCAATACGTTCCGCCTAGTGTTCGATGCTTATTTTGGCGGCAAATATAAAATGCTCAAAGACGTGAGCTACTTTTCGCCCACGCCCAAAGTCTATAATTTTTCCGTCGTCCCCAACAAATGCGAGAAATAATGCCAACTATTCTAATGACCGCCCCTTACATGATCCCGTTTTTGGATCGCTTCAAACCCGTCTTTGAAAAATACGGAATTGATTTGATCGTTCCCGCCGTCGAAGAGCGCATGGAAGAAGAAGACCTGCTGAAATACGCGGGTCAATTCGACGGCGCGATTTGCGGCGACGACCGTTACACTGCTCGCGTCTTGGACGCTTGCGCGCCGCGTCTCAAAGTGATTTCCAAATGGGGAACAGGAGTCGATTCAATTGACGCGCAATCCTGCGCCCGTTTGGGAATCATGCTCGGACGCACGCCCAACGCATTCACCACTCCCGTTGCGGACACCGTTCTCGGTTATATGCTTGCGTTTGCCCGCCGCCTGCATTGGATGGACGCCGCCATGAAGCGCGGCGAATGGGAAAAAATCCCCGGCAAGTCTCTCAGCGAATGCGCGCTCGGCGTCATCGGCGTTGGCAACATCGGCAAAGCTATCGCCCGTCGCGCCCGCGCCTTCGGCATGAAAGTTTACGGAACAGACATTATTGACGTTGACCATGTTTTCGTCAGCGAGACGGGCATTGAAATAACTACTCTCGACTCTCTACTCTCTAACTCCGATTTCATCTCCGTCAACTGCGACCTCAACCCAACCTCTCATCATCTCATCAACGCGAACACGCTGGCAAAGATGAAGCCCAACGCCGTCGTGATTAACGCCGCGCGCGGTCCCATCGTCAAAGAAGTTGATTTAATCGCCGCGCTCCAAAGCAAACAAATTGCCGGCGCCGCGTTGGACGTCTTTGAATTTGAGCCGTTGCCCAAAGATAGTCCCTTGCTCAAAATGGACAACGTCATGCTCGCGCCGCACAACTCTAACTCCAGTCCTGTTGCGTGGGAGAGAATTCATTGGAGCACGATTAAGAATTTATTGGACGGGTTGGGAATTGACAGCAAGGACTTGGTAAGCGGTAATTAGTAAATGGTAATTACCACAGGACTTTCGCTCAGTCAGCGTTAGAGAACGCTGACTACGCTAGAAATATTTTTTTGAGCGTAATCGGCGCTCTCTTGCGCCGATTTTTTAGAAACAAGCGAAAGTCCTGTACCACTTACTAATTACCACTTACCATTTACCAAAGGTTGGATATGTCCAAAACCACAAACACCCTACTCATCACCGGCGCGGCGGGCGGGATTGGTCGCGCGACCGTCAATCTTTTCGCTGAAAAAAACTGGCGCGTTATCGGCGTGGACAAATCAAATTATGGAAATGATTTTCCATCCAGCGGACTCTTTATTCAATCCGACATTTCGCGCCTTGAAGACATGCAATCTATCTTTGAAAAAGTACGCGGCTTTACCGATTCGCTTTCCGCGTTGGTCAACAACGCCGCGATGCAAATCGCCAAGCCTTTGATTGAAACTTCCGTCGAAGAATGGGATGCGGTGATGGCGGCGAATTTGCGCTCGGTGTTTTTGGGCGTCAAGTTTGCTCATCCCCTACTCAAAGCGAACGGCGGCGCGATTGTGAATGTCTCATCGGTTCACGCGCTACAAACTTCCGCGAACATCGCCGCGTACGCCGCGTCCAAAGGCGGATTGCTTGCGCTCACCCGCGCAATGGCGATTGAGTTCGCGCCCGATAATATCCGTGTCAACGCCGTTCTCCCCGGCGCCGTGGATACGCCCATGCTTCGCGCGGGGCTAAGTCGCGGACATGTCGGTCATGGCGACATGCAAGAGCGCCTCGATAACCTCGCGCGTAAAACCGTCAGCGGCAAAGTGGGAACGCCTGAAGAAATCGCCCGCGCGATTTATTTCCTCGCCGACGCCGAGCAATCTTCTTTTATGACGGGTCAAGCGTTGGTTGTGGACGGCGGCGCTACGGCGCGGTTGAGTACGGAGTAACGAAAAATGCAAAAAATATTTGCCAACCCTATTCGCCTAGCGCGATATTTATTCATCATCCTTGCCGCCGTATTGGACGTCCTTGCCGTCGTCTTGTTTATGAGCGTCGAAGCGACCTCGGATACGTCGCTTGCGTACACGGTGTATTCCTTCTTGATGTTTGTGGAAGCCGCCGTGATGTTAATCTGCGGGTTTGGGATTACGAAAAGCAAACGCCTCTATTGGCTGGCTGTGATTGTCCTTGCGCTCAACATCGGCTTGACCGCTTTCGACCAATTCGGAATCGTTGACTTGTTTTTTATTCTGTTCAACGCTTTTACGCTTTACGTTTTGCTCGCCTTTCGCAAAGAATTTATCGCCCCGCCATTTGAATAGGATAACTCTTTTTTTAACGCAAAGCAACTTTTATTGGACTTACGCAAAACAACGTCTTTTGAGCGTAAGCGGCGTTCTCTAACGCCGCATTTCGCCAGCGGCGCGTTTTAGAGAACGCGCCCTACGCAAAACTCTCCCTCATCCCCAACCCTTCCCCCGCAGGGGAAGGGAGTCCCCTCTCCATGCGGGAGAGGGATAGGGTGAGGGCGCGAGCGGATTTCGTCTTGCGTAAGTTCTATTTTAACAGGACTTTCGCTTGTTTCTAAAAAATCGGCGCAAGAGAGCGCCGATTACGCTCAAAAAATATTTTTAGCGTAGTCAGCGTTCTCTAACGCTGACTGAGCTAAAGTCCTGTTTAAAAAGATTACGCGGTTTGGTAATATCCAACGTCCACCGAATATACGCGCCCGCGTTTGACGACTTGCTTGACGAGATTCGTTCCGTAACGATAGCCAATGTGACGATAATCTGGCGCGGATAAAATTAGCATATCGGCTTGTTTGCTGACTTCAATCGAACCGATTTCATCGGCGCGGCGAATGGCGTGGGCGGCGTTGATGGTGGACGCCGCGATGGCTTGCGCGGGAGTTAACTTCATGTAGCGACACGCCAGCGCAATTACAAATTGCATGGATTCGTTCCATGACGTGCCGGGATTGCAGTCGGTGGCGAGGGCGAGGATGGCGTCGGCTTCAATAAGTTTTTTGGCGGGGACGTAATCTTTTTCGGCGAGACCAAACGGAGTGCAAGGTAACGCGACGGCGACGGTATCCGATTTGCCCAGCGCTTGAATATCGGCGTCGGACGTTCGCGCGAGGTGGTCGGCGGACGCGGCGCCGAGTTCTACGGCGAGAGACGCGCCGCCGAGATTGTCAAACTCGTCAGCGTGGATCTTCAGCGGGAATCCAAGCGTCCGCGCTCGGGTCAGGATTTGACGCGCTTGTTCAAGGTCAAACGCTCCCGTCTCGCAGAAGACGTCCACAAAGGGAAGCGGCAAGCGCGGCGCGTTAACCTCCCACCATTCTTTGAGCAGAGGCAGCGTTGTGTCGGCGAGTTCATCGGCGTAGCCTTGCGGGTTGTCTTTGAACTCGGGGGCGACGGCGTGCGCGCCGAGAAACGTGAAGGCGAGGTCAAGCGGACTTTCAGCGTCCAGCGCAAGCAAGGCTTTGAGCAAACGGAGCTCCGTTGCGGTTTGCAAACCGTAGCCCGTTTTTGCTTCGGCGGTGGTTGTGCCGTGCGCGAACATGCGCAGGATGCGCGGACGAGTTTGCGCGATGAGCGTTTCGAGGCTGGCGGCGCGCGTGGCTTTGACCGTCGAGAGAATGCCGCCGCCCGCCGCGAGAATATCAAGATACGCCATGCCGCCCATTTTCATCTCGAATTCGTCGGCGCGATCGCCCGCCCAGATGAGATGCGTGTGCGGGTCTACAAAGCCCGGCATGAGGACGCAACCGCTTGCGTCTAAAGTCGGCTCGTTGGGATAGGCGCTCTTGAGCTCGGCGCTTGCGCCGACGGCGATGATTTTTTCTGCGCGCATGACAACCGCTCCGTTGTGGATGATTCCAAGCGCGCCGAGTTTTTTTCCGCGTTGCGGTCCGCCTGCGAGGGTGAGGAGTTGGGAGGCTGAGTGAATGAGCATGGAGATATTTAACCACAGACGCCATGAAACACAAAACCGTCGCGGATTATCCGCGACGGTTTGCGTTTTCAGGATTTTCGCTTGTTTCTAAAAAATCGGCGCAAGAGCGCGCCGATTGCGCTCAAAAAAATATTTCTAGCGTAGTCAGCGTTCTCTAACGCTGACTGAGCGAATGTCCTAATTTTTAAAGTTTTAGGCAGACGCTGCCGTCTGCCTAAAACTTTTTACCGATAAAATTTACCAATAAAGCCTACCAATAAATCTACAGAACCTCTGATTTATATAAGTTCAGTGGAATGTATTCAACGTTGCTTGGATAATACAGGACAATGGGTAAATATTCAATGACCAAAAGTACTATTGAGCGTATCCCCCAAAGGTCATGGGTCGGATTAGCCTTTGCGCGAGTTGAACAAGGGGGCTCTCTTGGACTTGCCGTGATTCTGTACACGGATTTGACTGATTCGCACGGAAAAAGCCTTTAAAAATCCGCGTTTGTCCGTGCTTGTCCGTGTACGAAAGGTTTTAATCACGGCAGCTACCAGAGAGCCCGCAAGGGCAGTCGGATTGAAATCCGACTTACGGTAAAATAAGGCGACAACAAAGAGGCTCTCTGGGATTTGCCGTGATTCTGTCCACGGAGCGCGGATTTATTCTCTGGTAGCGGCGAAGAAAATTGACTAGCGTAATTAGTCGAGAGCAAAGCGCAACCGACAAAGGTATTCATGAAAAATCCCCTTTCCATTTCACTACTCGAAGCGCCAAACTGGCGCGATTATGAATTGCTTGATTCAGGCGACGGCTTGAAACTAGAACGCTTCGGAAAATATATTTTCGCGCGCCCCGAGTCGCAGGCGATGTGGAGGCGCGCTTTGCCGCAAAAAGATTGGGACGCGGCGCACGCGGTCTTTCAACCGACGGCGGAGGAAAGCGGCGGGCATTGGGATTTCAAAAAACAAATGGATGAAAAATGGGAGATGGAATACGCCCTCACCCCTCGCCCCTCGCCCGCTGGGAGAGGGGAATCGGTGTTGCGGTTTTTGGCGATGACCACACCGGGGCGACATCTTGGCGTTTTCCCTGAAGTGGCGGCGCATTGGGATTTTATGGCGGGGAAGATAGAAGAGAGTAGAGCGAAGAGAGTAGAAAAAGTAAACGTCTTGAATCTTTTCGGTTACACGGGACTGGCTTCGCTGGCGGCGGCGGCGGCGGGCGCGCAGGTGACGCATGTGGACGCTTCTAAAAAGTCCGTGAGTTGGGCGCGGGAAAATCAAGCGCGGTCTGGTTTAAGCGATAAGCCCATCCGCTGGATTGTGGAGGACGCGATTAAATACATGCAACGCGAAGCGAAGCGCGGCGTGAAATACGACGGCATGATCCTAGACCCGCCGAAATTTGGACGCGGACCTAAAGGCGAGGTGTGGGAAGTGTATAAATCCCTGCCCGATTTATTGGAAACCTGCCGCGCCTGTTTGAGCGACAATCCGTTGTTTGTGGTCGCCACGCTGTACGCCGTGCGCGCCTCCGCGATTCACGTCGCGCAGGCGTTGGATGAGATGATGAAAAAACACAAAGGGGAAATTGACTGCGGCGAATTAGTCGCGCGCGAGAAAAGCGCAGGGCGGTTGTTGTCGCAAGCGGCGTTTGCGCGGTGGGTCGCAAAATAAAACAAATCTCCGAGTTCTTGGCAACATCCTGTGCGTCAAGAACTCGGAGATTTTTAATTTATCCTTTTGCTTCGCTACTATCAGAGCCGCCGCTACTGCTCCCGCCGCTACTGCTCCCACCGCCGCCTCTAAGCTTCTTCAATAGGTCATACCAGAACGACGAGCCTTGCGAAACCGCTCCAGCGGTGATCCCCAAGCCGCATGTTTTCAATAAAATAAACCACGCCCAAGTTCCCGCCGACGAGCCTGAGGGAAGTTGTTCCATGCGCCACCAACCGATATTAAAAGAATAGGCGCTCAGATTTCCAACGAGTTCCATTAAATCCGCCTGCGTGCCTTGTTTCGCTACGACCGCATCCGCTTGAGCGGTAGCAATGGCGCGCAACTCGGCGTTCGTCCACAAGGTTTTAGCAAGTTGAATCGTGTCCACGCCAAACAGGACGGTTACGCCAATGGAAAGAATAATCACAAAGCTGCGCGCGCGGGCGCGGAAAGTAGCCGCGGCTTGCTCCATCACCCCTGCAAAATAAGCGGTGGTGCGCGTGCGCAAATCGTTGACGTTGGTCACGCCTTGATTGAGCCAAGAAATAAACGCCTGCTTGCCTTCCGATTCAGGCAGCTTGTCAATTAATTCGGCGAGTTGCAATAAATTCAAGTCCTTGTCTTTGTTCGCGGTTAATCCGGCGAAGTCAAAAAACGAGTCTACGAGAGTCGCGACGGGGATCTTCTCAATCTTTTTGGGTTCGGTGACTGAAGCGAACATGCTCAAAAGATTCTTGTACCGAATGGGGCGGAGCGCCTGCATTTGCGGGAGGTTAATCAGATCCTCGATTTTTTGATCGCCGACCAACCTGATTAAATATTGTTCCAGCGCTTTACCGCGCGTCTCGAACGCTTCGTTAATCAACTTTGTGACCAGCGAAATAATGGAACCTAAAATGTAATAAACGACGATGAGTCCCGTAGCGACTTCAAGAACTTGTGGAATGGACATTTTGTTTCTCCTTTGTTGACGATTTGCGCGCTTTTCAATGCGCGAGTTTTTCTAATTCTGCAAGCCAATCTAACGGCTTATCCCAGCGGATGCGTTTTTTCACGCCAACTTGATTTTTTTTAGGGCGGTCCCATTTGGGTCCAGGCGGTCCCGATTCGTCGCTCAACCAGCTCTTCACGCCCCACAAACCCTTATATTGTACCCAATCGCGCTTGGAATTCAAGAGCTCGCGCCGCCATTCTTTAACGGCGGGTTTGGTCGTCTTGCGCTGGGACATCACTCGTTTAAGATACCTGCCCGATTTAAGCCATCCCTCGCGCGCATGTTCGCCGTGCGCGCCGACGCGAAATCCGTCGCCCGACGCGATTTCCATCGGTAGCCGCACGACGTATTGGTCGGTTTTCTCGCGCTTGTGGATGAACGAATCGTCGGCGAAAAAATTTACCCGTTGCGTTTGAATCTCAGCCAAGGCGGCTTGACGAGTCTTTTGGTCGGGGTTGAACAACAAAAACAGAAAGTGAATCAAACTGTCCACCAAAAAAAGGACGCGTTGCAGGGTGCCGGGCTTAAATAAACTGGGCGAACGCACTACGCCGGGTTTGCTGTAATTGGCGTGCGAACCGAGCGCCACATAAATCACGGGATGCGTCGTCTCGTTCCCCGTCGGGTCGGCGACTTTGATCGTCGTTTTCCATTTTTCAATATATCCCACGCCATGTTGCGAGAGCAACGCCGCGTAAGGCGAATCGTTCTTGAGATAAACCGCGACCATTTCCCAATCCCCTTCGTGATGATTAATGCCGTTTGCCGCCAGCCGCCAGTCGTTGAAGGCGTAAAAGAAATGATATTGCAAAATCGTCCATTGATTTTTTTGCTTGTCGGTTTCGCGAACGACGCGCCCATAGTATAAGGGTTGCGGTTCCTTTTCTAAAATCTTGGCGTATTGCGCATACGCTTCTTGCGCGATCTTTTCCGTCGCTTGCGAGAGCATATCCATAATTAAGCCGGGAACTTCAGGGATGACGCGCCGCAGGAAGAACTTCATCGTCAAGATGAAGAGAAACAGCAACCCAATGACGTAAATTGGAAGCAGGATAAAATATTCCACCGTAAAGCTGACGCGTTCGTTTGGGCGCAGGAAGAACCAAATCGGCGCGATTTCCAACGCGATAAAAGCGAACGAATCTAACGCGGCGGGGATGATGCGCAATCGAATTGGAGAGGCGAACATAAAGATAATTAATCCAATCAGCAACGCAAGCGCAATTGTAATTTCAACGCCCGCCCGCCCCGCCAACAACCATCCGCCAACCAAGCCCAGCGCTGAAAGCGCGCGCCACCACCAGCGCGCGTCGGAGTTGTTCAACGGTTTGTTGACGAAGCGCAGATAATATTGTTCGCTGGTCAAATTGCCGATTCGCGTAATGAGCGGTTCGTGAAAATGGGCGAAAATTTCCATCACGCCTTGCGGTCCGCTTGGAAAGATCGCGCATTGTTCCAAGTATGCATCAACCGCCATTGGAAAAAAACGTTCGCTCTTTGCAAAGCGCAACGCGGGCTCGTACATTTCAAGCAATTCAAGATCGGTCATGTTGTTTTTACGGCGTAGCCCCGATGATTGTCGTGTAAAGTTTTTACCCGTTCTTCCGCTGAAATTCCTTCATGAAATCAACTAACGCTTGCGCGCCCTCGACGGTCACGGCGTTGTAGATGGAGGCGCGCATTCCGCCGACGGAGCGATGTCCTTTGAGACCGATGAGGTTGTTCTTCTTGGCTTCCTTTGCGAAAGCGTCTTCCAATTCTTCGGAGGGCAGGCGGAAGGGAATATTCATCAACGAACGCGCTTCGCGTTTGGCGTGACCGCGATAGAAGCCGCCGCTTTCGTCAATGGCGTTGTAGACCAATCCCGCTTTGAGGCGGTTGTTTTTTTCAACGGCGACGAGACCGCCCATTTTCTTTGCCCATTGAAAAACCAAGCCGACGATATAAATCGCAAAGCAAGGCGGCGTGTTATGCAAAGAGCCGCTGGCGGCTAAGGTTTTGTAATCCAACATAACGGGCAGGTTGGCGGGGACGCGTTCAAGCATATCGTCGCGGATAATCGCAACGGTCACGCCCGAGGGCCCCGCGTTCTTCTGTACGCCCGCATAAAGCAACGCGTATTTGGAAATATCAATCGGACGGCTGATAAAGTTGGACGAGCCGTCGGCAATGAGCGGAACGCCGTCGGGCGGCGTTGGCTCGGTAAACCATTCCACGCCATGAATAGTCTCGTTGGCGGTGAAGTGCAAGTAAGCGGCTTTGGGGTCGAGGTCAATTTTTTCGGGAAAGCCTTTAAAGCCCTCCGCTTCGGTCGTGGCGGCGATGTGAGTCGCGCCGAGTTTTTGCGCTTCTTTGAGCGCGGTTTTGCCCCACGACCCCGTGACGATGTAATCCGCCGAAGCGCCCGCGCCGCGCAAGTTCATCGGCGCCATCGCAAATTGCAACGTCGCGCCGCCTTGCAGGAACAGCGCTTTGTAATTGGCGGGGATCTTGAGCAGCTCGCGCAAATCCGCTTCGGCGGTTTGAATCACGCTTTCAAATTCCTTTGAGCGATGGCTGATCTCCATGACGGACATGCCCGTGCCTTTGAAATCCAACAGCTCGGATTGAGCCTGTTGCAGAACTTCAAGCGGCAGGGCGCTGGGACCAGGGTTGAAATTAAAAGCGCGTTTAAGGTCGGACATTATATTGTTACTCCTGTTGTGGTTTTAGCGTTATTCATACTTCAAGCCATTATATCTGGCTGTCAAATAATTCGCCAATCACAATTCGCATGATTTTGATTTGGGCGCGCTTCGTTTCAGTTGAAAAATCAGGCGGCGAGTAGGACAAGTCTATAGACTTGTCCTACAGGTGAACCAGCCTCTTTTGATTTTTTGATTTGCCTGAACGTCAGTTGACAAACTAAAATCTCGTTGTTAGAATGACTTTGTGACAGGATGAACTTTTGAATCGCCAGACTTCGGCAGTCTTTTTCTTGAAAGGCTTCCGAAGTCTTTCTGCCTGTTATTAATTTTACGAACTCAAGGAGAGTTTTGATGAAGGTCTTAGTTTGCGACACGATGGAAAACGAATACGTCGAAAAAATGCGCGCCGCCGGTCTAACCGTGGACGCGCGCGACGATATTACGCCGGAAGACTTAGTTAACGTCCTACCCGCTTATGACGGAATGATTGTTCGCTCGCGCACCAAAGTGCGCAAAGCGCTGATTGACGCCTGCCCCAACCTGAAAGTGATTGTGCGCGGCGGCGTGGGGCTCGACACGATTGACCATGAATACGCCGTCTCGAAAGGCGTCGCCGTGATGAATACGCCGCTGGCGAGTTCCGCTTCGGTGGCGGAGTTGGCGATTGGGTTTATGTTCGCGCTGGCGCGTTCCATTTATAAAGCGACTTCTTCGATGAAAGCCGAAAAATGGGACAAGAAAAATTTTGAGGGCGATGAAATCGGCGGCAAAACGCTTGGGATTATCGGCATGGGCAACATCGGCAAAGAAACCGCGCAACGCGCCGCCGCGCTCGGCATGAATGTGATCGCTTACGATATTAAAAAAGTCAACGGCGTTAAAATGGTCTCGTTGGACGAGCTATTCGCCCAGTCTGATTACATTAGCTTGCACTTGCCGCGCAACGAAGCGTCCGCCAATATGCTTGACGCGCCGCAATTCGCCAAGATGAAGAAAGGCGTGCGGATTATTGACTGCGCGCGCGGCGGAATCATCAACGAAGACGCGCTCTACGAGGCGCTGACCAGCGGACAGGTCGCGGGGGCGGCGTTGGACGTCTTCGCCGAAGAACCGCCCACCGATTGGAAATTGCTCAAACTCGATAACGTCATCGGCTCCCCGCACATCGGCGCGGCGACTAAAGAAGCGCAAGCGCGCGTCGGCGCGGAAGTGGCGGAGAAGTTAATTGAGTTTGCAAAGAATATCAAATAAAGTGCGACTGAAGCGTCCTATGAAAATTATCCCCGACGTCGGCGTTCAAATCCCGCAAGTGTATTTGCCCAAGCGCGGCATAAACTTAACCAAGTGGGCGGTCATCGCCTGCGACCAATTCACCTCCGAACCTGAGTATTGGCATAATGTGGAAAAAATTGTCGGCGACGCGCCGTCCACTTTGCGTTTAACCTTCCCCGAAATTTACCTTGAAAAAGAAGGCCAAGCGGAACGCGTTCAAAGCATTCAAGCCGCCATGCGCCAGTATTTGGACGAAGGCGTCCTCCAGCCGTATGACGGCATCGTTTACGTCGAGCGCGAAGTGGCGGGGAAGATTCGCAAAGGCGCGCTTCTCTACCTTGACCTTGAACGCTACGATTATCGCACGGGGTCAAACAGCCTCATCCGCGCAACGGAAGGCACGATTGTAGACCGCCTGCCCCCGCGCGTTAAAATCCGCGAGGGCGCGACGCTAGAAGCGCCGCATATCCTTGTGTTGATTGACGACCCGCATCGCACCGTCATCGAACCGTTGAGCGCGGCGAAAGCTCAATTTGAAAAATTATACGACTTCGACCTCATGCTCGACAGCGGCCGCCTGACGGGTTACGCGGTGAACGAAGCGCATGAAAATAAAATCATCGCAGCCCTGCGCGAACTCGCCAAGCCCGAGACCTTTGCGGCGAAATACGGCGTTGACAAAGACCAACCCGTTTTATTATTTGCGATGGGCGACGGCAATCATTCGCTGGCGACGGCGAAGGCGATTTGGGAAAAGATGAAACCGCAAGTCGGCATGGAGCATCCGGCGCGTTACGCGCTGGTTGAGATTGAAAACCTGCACGACGAGGCTTTGGAGTTTGAGCCAATCCATCGCGTGTTGTTCAACTTGAAAAAGGATTTATTCGGCGCGCTTGCGGCTTATTTCGGCGCGAACTTCGCCTACGCGGACGTTTCTAGCGCGGATGAAATGATTCGGCGGGTGGACGCCATTGGAGGCGGGAAACAGGCAATCGGTTTGGCGGGCGGCGGAAAAAAATTTGGAGTTATTGAAATCGCCAATCCGACGTCTAATTTGGCGGTTGGCGTCATTCAACCTTTTCTGGACGATTTCCTAAAAAATGGCGGCGCGGAAAAAATAGACTACGTTCACGGCGCGGATGTATTTGAACGTTTGGCGTTGCAACCGAACAATGTCGGTTTTTATCTGGCGGGGATGCATAAATCCGATTTATTCAAAACCGTCATTCTCGACGGGGCGTTGCCGCGCAAAACTTTTTCGCTGGGCGACGCGCGCGAAAAAAGATTTTATATGGAAGCGCGGAAGATCGTTTAAACGTTTAAACGCTTCAACGCTTTTTCAAAGTCGGCGGGGTAAGGCGCGATAAATAAAACGCGCTCGTTGGATACGGGGTGATTGAAAGCTAAAGAATAGGCGTGCAACGCGGGGCGCGCGATCATATCCGTTTCGGGGGCGCTGTACAACGTATCCCCTAAAAGCGGAAAACCCAACGCGTAAGCGTGAACGCGGATTTGATGCGTGCGTCCCGTCAGCGGCGTCGCTTCGACCAACGCGAATTCATCGCGCCAGTTGAGAACCCTAAAGCGTGTCTCAGCGCGGACGCCGTTTTTATTATCCACCATCGTCCGGTGTTTGTGTCCCACGTTAACGCGCAACGGGAATTTGGTGACGCGCTCTTTCCAGCCGGGGACGCCAACCGTGAGCGCGCGATATTTTTTCTCCACTTCATGCTTTTCAAATTGAATATTTATCGAGCGATGCGCCTCGGCGGTCAACGCAAAGACGATGACGCCGCTGGTGAATTTATCGAGCCGATGGACAACCCATACTTTTTCAAATTGTTCTTCCAACGTTTTGACAAGATACGGCGCGGCTGGTTCCCAGCCTTCGGGGAGGACGGACAACCCGGCGGGTTTGTTGACGACGAGAATTTCAGAATCTTGGTAAAGAACGTTTAGTTTATCCATAACGATATTGTACACGGAACTTATTTAAAACCGCCAACGTCAGGGGATGAAATTAAATGGGCGGCGAGTAGTACAAGTCTATAGACTTGTACTACAAGCGCGACTTCAACTTATCAGGACTTTCGCTTGTTTCTAAAAAATCGGCGCAAGAGAGCGCCGATTACGCTCAAAAAAAATATTTCTAGCGTAGTCAGCGTTCTCTAACGCTGACTGAGCGAAAGTCCTGCTTATTTGAAACACACCCAAAAACTTTTCTGAACAGCTATACTTGATTAGGGCAGGACTTACGCACACAGAACGATTTTTTCGATCTTCCACTTTCCACTTTATAAATAGTATGAATTTACCATGTCTACCACTTGCTATTTTGCTCAAAAGTCGTATAATGTGGGGAAAAGTGGTAGAAAGTGGTAGGCGAGCGCCGTTCAACGGCGTTCGTCGCATTAAAGGAAAGAATAGCACAAATGTTCTTAGGTCACTTCCAACACAACCTCGACGACAAAGGGCGCTTGATGATTCCAGCGCGTTTTCGCGAGCTGTTGGTCGGCGGTTCTTTCATCACGCAAGGCTTTGACAAATGCCTGATGGTGATGACCGAAAATTATTTCAAGCAAGTCTATGACCGCATTGAAGCCATGAACCTTGCCGACCCAACCGCGCGTCTCTTGCGCCGTTTGATTTTATCCAACGCCTATCCTGTGGAAGCGGATAAGGTCGGGCGCATCCTCGTTCCGCAAAATTTGCGAACCTTCCTGCAAATCGAAAGCGAAGCGATTGTCGCAGGTCAGGGCGAATATTTCGAGGTCTGGAAGCCCGCCGACTGGAACGAACAAATGGCGCAACTTCAAAACGTCGAAGCGAATAATGCGCGGTTTGCGACGCTTGATCTCTCGAAACAGGTAAGCGGTAAATAGTAATTAGTAAATTAGCGCTCGCTGACAATCAATTACCAATTACCAATTACCAAATGCACACACCCGTCCTTTACCAAGAGATTATAACCGCGCTCCAACCCAAGCGCGGCGGACATTATGTAGATGGCACTCTGGGCGCGGGCGGTCACGCTCGCGGGATTTTGGAGGCTTGCGCGCCCGATGGACTCTTGCTCGGTCTGGATGTTGACCCGCAGGCGTTGGCGCTTTCTCGTGAGACCTTGGCTCCTTACGAGGGACGCATTCATCTCGCGCAAGCCTCCTACATCGCCCTTGCGTCGCAACTCGCAACGTTGCAATGGGATTTTGTGGACGGCATTGTTCTCGATCTCGGCGCGTCGTCCATGCAGTTTGACGCCGCCGCGCGCGGATTTTCATTCATGCAGGACGGGCCCCTCGATATGCGCTTCGGCGTGAACGCGTTGCAAAGCGCGGCGGATATCGTCAACAACTACGACGAAAAAGATCTCGCGGATTTAATTTTTCGCTACGGAGAAGACCGCGACGCGCGAAGAATCGCCCGCGCGATTATCGCGAACCGCCCGCTTCAGACGACCCGTGAGTTGGTTGCCGTTATCGAGAAAGCCTCTCCCCGTCGAGGGAGGCGCATCCACCCCGCCACGCATACCTTTCAGGCTTTGCGCATCGCCGTCAACGACGAGCTCTCATCGGTGGCAAGCGTTCTTCCGCAGGCGCTGTCCGCGCTGAGTGTCGGAGGCAGACTCGCGATCATCTCGTTCCACTCTTTGGAAGACCGCCTCGTCAAAGATTTCTTCCGCGAACAAAGCAAAGGTTTAATCAATCCGCCTTACGAGAGAATTTACGCAGAAGAGCGTCAGGCTGTTCTAAAACTTATTAATAAAAAACCGATTATGGCTTCGGATGAAGAAATTAAAGCTAACCCCAGAGCGCGCAGCGCAAAACTGAGAGTCGTTGAAAAAATATGAACATCCAAAACGCAGTCCATCTTGTCTACGCTTATAAAGTCGCGCCCTGGCGAATGCAACGCCAGTGGATTGGCAACGCGTTGCTTGCGGTGGTTGCGCTGACGATGGTCGCCACGCTTTATTTGGACGTCACCTCGCAAGCCGCCATCGCCGGGCGCGAGATTCAAGATTTGACCGCTTCAATCGTCGTCAGTCAGCGGGCGAGCGCGGATTTGCAAACGCAACTCGCTGCGTTGACCTCCGCCAGCGTGATGGAACAACGCGCGCTGGCGCTTGGCTTTCGTCCAATGGCGTCGGGAGACGCGGAATATTTGATTGTGCCGGGATACGTCGCAATGCAACCCGATATTCTTTCATCCGCTCCGTTGCCGCAACTGAACGCCTTGAGTATTTTGCCGCAATATAACGAATCGTTGTTGGATTGGGTGGATGAAAAAATTTTGGCGTCCAGAGGTTGGCAGTGAAACAGCAATATGGGCAGCGCGCGCATGTTTTGGCGGTCGCGATGGGCGCGGTTGCGCTTGCCATTGTCGCGCAAATGGCGCGCATTCAAAACAGCCCTGAAGCCGCCGTCTTTCGCCAACGCGCGTCGGATTACGCTTATGAGCTGAGAACTTTTTACCCTGATCGCGGCGAGATTTACGACCGCAACGGGCATCTCCTCGCAGGCAATAAATCGGTTTACGAGATTGGGGTGGATTTGAGCAGGGCGAAAGATCCTCACGCCATCGCTTATGCGGTCAGTTCGGAACTTTCCATTGATTACGCTCAAATCTTGAACGTCATTCAAAAACCGCCTCAGGGACTTTCTTACGTCGTGATTGCGGATTTTATCGAAACGCAACAAGCCCAACGTCTGCAGGAATTGAAGAAAGCCTTGCAAGACAAAGCCCCCGAAGGCGCTCTTGGCGGGTTGACCGGCTTGCAATTTAAACCCCACCCGCATCGCAGTTACCCTGAAGGCGCTCTCGCTTCCAATGTGATTGGTTTCGTCAGCCGCGAAGGGCGCGGTTACTTCGGCGTTGAAGAAAAATACGACACTTTGCTGGCGGGCAATCCTGTGCAAGCGCTCGTGCCCACCGACCCCAACAAAGCCTTTGAAATTCCGCGCGCATTGAACGGCGCGACGCTGGTTCTCACCATTAACCGCGATTTGCAATCTTCGGCGGAACAAATTTTGGACGCGTCGTTAAATACTTACGGAGCGCGCAGCGGCGTGATTGTCGTCATGGATCCGCGCAATGGCGAATTGCTCGCCGTTGCGTCTACGCCGCGCATGAACTTGAATCAATTTTGGAATTATGGCTCGGTCTACAATAAAGCCAGCGACTTCAACCCGGCAATTTCAAAACCTTACGAGCCGGGCTCCGTTTTTAAGATACTCACAATGGCTGCCGCGTTGGATAGCGGCACAGTCACGCCGAGCAACACCTATCTGGACGTCGGTTCCATTCTGGTCGGCGGCGTTACCATCCAAAACTGGGATCAGAAACCCTGGGGTTTGCAAAATATGACCGGCTGTTTACAACATTCGCTCAACGTTTGCATGGCGACAATTTCCACGCAAATGGGCGCGGGAACTTTTTATAGTTACATGAATAACTTCGGTTTTGGTCATCTCACCGGCGTTGATCTGGCGGGCGAGGCGGCGGGCAGACTCAAAATCCCAGGCGACTCGGATTGGTATCCCGTTGACCTCGGCACAAACGCTTTTGGGCAGGGGCTTTCCGCCACGCCTATTCAAATTATGATGGCGGCCTCGTCCATCGCCAATAAAGGTCGTGTGGTGACGCCGCACGCTTTATACGCGATGGTGCGCGATGGACGTCAATATCGTGTTCCCGCGCAATTTGCCGGCTCGCCCGTCTCCGAGAAAACGGCGTCCACGCTTTCTGAAATGCTCGCCGTCTCGCTTGAATCAGAAGCGTCGCTCGCCATGACGCCGGGTTATCGCGTCGCGGGCAAGACTGGCACGGCGCAAATTCCCGTCAACGGCTTTTACGACTCGACGCAAACCAACGCCTCGTTCATCGGCTGGGGACCTGTGGACGACCCGCAATTTATGATCTACGTTTGGCTGGAGCGTCCCTCCGCGTCCATCTGGGGTTCGGAAACCGCCGCCCCCGTCTTTTCTGAAATGGCTCAAAAGACCGTCGTTCTTTTAGATATTCCTCCCGACGCCATTCGGCGAAAACTGGCGGCGAAATAGTTGCAAGTCAAAAGTCAAAAGTCAAAAGTCGAAGGTCAAAGGTCAAGCTCTAAACCATTCGCGGCGAAATGAAAAACATAGGTCTTGTATGACAAACTAGGCGAAAAGGCAACGGTCAAGAAATACTTGACTGTTCAAAAGGAAAGCAATGGGTAAGTTTCTGGAAGATGAAAAACCAATACAAGCGCAGTTCAAAGCTGCTTCGTCGTATTTTTCTGACAAGGCGCGTTTGGATGGAATTTATGCTGGCAAGCCCCGTGAGTTTTGTTTGCCGACTGAATTTGCAGAGCAAAATCTTGTTCCAGAAATTCGGGAATCAGCGCTTGCTCATTTTGCCGAACACAGTATCAAATGGCACAACGGGCAAAACGGAAAACCAAGCAATCACCTTTGCAGTTCTCAGGTTTGTTGCGTCAATTTTCTTTTTCCGTTTGCTGACAAACCAATTGAGTTAGCGCAAGTTTTAGGTTCTGTTTTTCCTGACATTAAAAAAATGCTTCCCATCGAAAGCGGACGATATGTTTCTTTTGAGTGGATAGGTCAAGAAAATTATCTTGGAGAGAAAGTCGCGCGAAATAATCAGCGGACGCGCGGCGCAAATTGCACGAGCGCCGATGCGATTGTGATGTTTGAACGCAAAGATAAAAAGCGACAAGCGGTTTTGATTGAGTGGAAGTACACCGAATCTTACGGCGGTAATTTTCTAAAAATTGCCGATAGCGGCACAGACCGCACGAAAATTTACAGACCTCTTTTTGAAAGCGCCGACTGTCCAATCAACAAGGATATTTTGCCAAGTTTTGATTCTCTTTTCTACGAGCCTTTTTATCAGTTTATGCGTCAGCAGTTTTTAGCCAACGAAATGGAAAAAGCGCGTGAAATGGGCGCGGATGTTGTCAGCATTTTACATATCGCTCCCGCGCATAATAATGATTTTCGCAAAGTGACGTCGCCAGAGTTGGAAAAACTTGGCGAATCCACTACAAGCGTTTGGAAAAAACTGGTAAAAACCGAAAACAGATTTATCAGCGTTAGCGTTGAACAACTTTTTGGCGTTTTATCCGAAACGCAGTTGCCTGAAAGTAAATCATGGATAGAGTATGTCAACGCCCGTTATAAATGGCTTCGCGAGCAATAAAGGAAATTAATATGCGAGAATTATCGGATAGTTTTTTTGAGCGCTTAAAATCTGGATTTCTTTCAGGGATTACTGAAAGCGTGAAAAGCGACCCTGACTTAAATTTTGAAATTCGAGACGGTTACATTAATGTCTATTACAAAGGCGGTTCTTTGCTTAAGTTGACAGAAACTGGCGGCTCTCGATACAAAGCGGATATTCTCGAAAAATTTTTGGAAGGAATAGATTTACCGTTGGATTTCAACGAAAGCGCTGTCTCTCAATTTGTAAGCGCAATACCCTTGATAAAACAAAATATTATCAAGCACGGCAACAAGCACGGCGACAAGCGCGGCAAGCAGTCGCTTGAAGTTGAATACGAACAAATGATAATTCGCGCGAATAATTTTGAATCGCGCAATAATACGGAATACTTTATCGTTGACAAGCAATATGCGGCTAAAGACGGACGATTTGATTTGACGGGTATTTTTTGGGATAGAAATCGTCGTAGGGCGAATCAAGAAGTGCCTGTTTGTTTGATAGAAGTAAAGTTCGCGCTAAACGCGGATATTAAAGAAGTTCACGAACAGATTGAGCGATACTACAAATCAATTGAATCTCGCGCAGAAGAATTTGCGACAGAAATGCAAACGGTTTTTCGACAGAAAATTGAACTTGGATTATACAAACAGCCCGCGGAACGCATTGACGCTTTGAAAACGCTTACGTTTTCAAAAAGCATAGAGAATTTTCAATTTATTCTGGTTTTGGTAGATTACAACCCAAATAGCGCTCACTTGGATTTACAAAATTTGGCTAATTTGCCGTTTGCGAATCAAGTCAAAGTTTTCTTTAGCGGTTTTGCGATGTGGCAACAAAATGTAAAACCGTTATCGAGTTACTTGTAAGGCGAGTTAATCTGTTATCCAAAGAACAAAAGGAAACATAAACTATGAAAACTGAAGGCATAAAAATTCTTGTGCAGGACGTGCTTGCCATGTTTCCCAAACCTTATGGCGAAGATATTATTTTGGAAGTCTTTATTGCCATCGAAAAAAAATCCCAAATTGCTAGGGCGTTACCACAGCCTAAACAACGATGTAAGCGACGACCCGTTCGATTATGCGACAATCAACCAGTCGATTGGAAAATATGTCAAAAAAGAAACGGGCTTGAACAACCTGCAAGAAGTTTTAGTAGAAAATAGTTTAATCAAGAGCTACAGAAAACTTGGACGCGGATAAACTCGGTCTACGGAAACCTTAGAAACCTCAGAGACCTTTGACTTTTGACCTTCGACCTTAAACCTTCACCATGCTAACCCTCGCCGATCTCCTCGAAGCGCTGACTTCCACCCGCCCCGCGAACGCGAACGCTCCCATTGCGGAGGCGTTTGTCGATTCGCGCAAGGCGACACGGGATTCGTTGTTTGTCGCCATTCAAGGCGAAAACGTGGACGGACATGATTTCATCGCGGACGCCTTTCATCGCGGCGCGACGTTTGCATTGGTTCAAAAAGACGTCCCCTTTCCAACCCTCGATTTACGCGGCGGCGAACTTTCAACCTTCAACCTTGGCACAGCCCCCTGTGGGCAACCTTCAAACCTCTGCATTCGCGTTGATAACACCATCTCCGCCCTGCAACAGATTGCGCGATTTTGGCGACGCAAATTGACCAACCTGCGCGTCGTCGGCATAACGGGTAGCGTTGGAAAATCCACCACCAAAGAAACCACCGCCGAAGTGTTAAGCAGGCGCTACAAAACTTTACGCAGTCCCGGCAACTTGAACAACGAAATCGGTTTGCCGTTGACCGTTCTCAAATTAAATCCCAGCCATGAACGCGCCGTTTTAGAAATGGGATTTTACGTTTCAGGCGAAATTGAATTTCTTTGCGACATCGCTCAACCGCATATCGGCGTGGTCACAAACATCGGCACGGTTCATGCGGAACGCGCGGGTTCGCAAGACGCGATAGCTCGCGGCAAAAGCGAGTTGGTTCAATATCTCCCGTCGGACGGCGTCGCTATTTTGAATTTCGACGACCCTTTTGTGCGTCGCATGGAAGAGAAAACAAAGGCGCGCGTTTTTTTCTACGGTCTCTCGCATGAATCCGATTTATGGGCTGACCACATCGAAGGGCTGGGCTTGGACGGCATTCGCTTTCGTATGCACTATAAAGGCGAGACGATTCATTCCCACGTCCCGATGATTGGGCGGCACTCGGTTCACACCGCGTTACGCGCCGCCGCCGTCGGTCTCAACGACGGTTTGACATGGCAGGAAATTTTTGAAGGACTTTCGCAAGGCGGGGCGCAGTTGCGTCTCTCCGCCGTGCGCAGTAAAACGGGCGCGTTGATTCTCGACGACACCTACAACGCCTCGCCTGAATCCATGCTCGCCGCGCTGAGTCTGCTGGACGAAATGGACGGGCGCAAAATCGCCGTCTTGGGCGACATGCTGGAACTTGGTCAATATGAAAAGCAAGGACACGAACTCGTCGGAATGCGCGTCGCGCAGGTGGCGAAAGTTTTAATCACGCTCGGAGTGAAAGCGCGCATCATCGCCGAGTCTGCGCGTCGCGCTGGATTGAAGTCCGTGAATATTTTTGAGTTTGAAGATTCCGAGTCGGTGGTGGACTGGCTGACAAAAAATCTCACCCCCGCCGACGTCGCCCTCGTCAAAGGTTCGCGCGGTCTCCGCATGGACAAAATCACCGCCGCGTTAGAGGTTCAATCGTGACGCGATTATTCTTACCGCTAAGAACGCTAAGGGCGCGAAGATTTTTTAAGGGTTTCTGGCACAGCCCCCTGTGGGTAGCGAACTTTGCGCGCTTTGCGGTTAATCGGAGTTTATCGTGAGGCAAATCGCGCTCTCGCTTAGCCTCGCGGGATTGTCCTTCATTATGACCGCCATCTGGGGCGGTCCCCTGCTTCGCATCCTGCGCTATTACAAGATTGGCAAAATTATCCGCGTGGATGAGCCTGGTCATCACAACGTAAAAATGGGAACGCCCACAATGGGCGGCGTGTTGTTTATTTTTCCCGTGTTGCTGTTTAGCGGTTTGCTCAACGCGGTGGAATTAATCGGCGTGACGAGCAACGGCGTGGGGCGCTCGGTGCTTGTGCCAATGGCGGTCATGGCGAGCTTCGCCGTTCTCGGCGCGGTGGACGATTGGGAAGGCGTACGCGGCAAACGCAAAGGCGACGGAATGCGCGCGCGCACGAAATTTTTATTTCAAGTCGTTCTCGCGTTGATTACCGCCTACGTTTTGAAATACAAAATGGATGTGCCTGAATTATATTTTCCAGGCTTGTTCTTTGAAATCAAACTCGGCTGGATTTATGTGCCGATAGCGGCGTTCATCATCGTCGCCGAATCCAACGCGATTAACTTCACCGACGGGCTGGACGGGTTGGCGGGATTAATCGCCTCCACCGCGATAGCGGCTTATGGCGGCATTGCGCTCATGCAGGAACAAGTTTTCGTGGCGCGATTTTGTTTTATCGTCGTCGGCGCGTTGTTTGGATTTTTATGGTTTAACGTCCACCCCGCCGAGTTGTTCATGGGCGACACAGGCTCGCTCGCGCTCGGCGCGACGCTGGCGGTGATTGCTTTGCTCACGGGTCAATGGCCCATGTTGCTCATCATCGGCATTATCCCGCTCAGCGAAATGTTGAGCGTCGTTATCCAAGTCGGTTATTTCAAGTGGACAAAAGGCAAGCGCTTCTTCAAAATGGCGCCCATCCACTTGCATTTTGAACTTCTCGGCTGGAGCGAAACCCAAGTCGTTCAGCGCTTTTGGCTGATTGGGCTAATGGCGGCGCTTGTGGGTATAGGGTTGTCGCAAGTTTAAGAGTTATCAGTGAACAGTGACCAGTAATCAGTAATCGGTAAACAGTAAAACCGTAATTAGCCACTGGTAACTGACCACTGATAACTGAATACTGATTACTATGAAAAACTGGAACTCCACCCGCCCCCTCATCCTCGGCGCCGCTCGACAAGGACTTGCCCTTGCGCGGTGGCTGTCTCGTCACGGCGCGAATGTGACGTTGAGCGATTCACGCGGCGAAGACGAAATGAACATCGCCCGCGAGTCGCTCGCGGATACAAACGTGACTTGGGCGCTGGGCGGTCATCCGTTGGAGTTGTTGAATAACGCGGACGTTCTTTGTCTTTCGGGCGGCGTCCCGTTGAATTTGCCCATCGTCGAAGAAGCCGTCAAACGCGGAATCCCGCTGACCAACGACACGCAAATCTTCATGGAAGTCGCGCCGTGCAAGACCATCGGCATTACGGGTTCGGCGGGCAAGACGACGACGACGACGTTGGTTGGAGAAATGGCGAAGAAAAAGGATGAAGGCAGAAGGATGAAGGATGAAAATTCTTCCGACATTCATCCTTCATCCTTCATCACTCATCCTTCGGTTTTTGTCGGCGGCAACATCGGCGACCCGCTAATAAACTATGTGGACGAAATGAAACCCGACGATTTAGCGATTTTAGAAATTTCGTCTTTTCAATTAGAGCAAATGACCATCTCGCCAAACATCGCCGCGATTTTGAATGTGACGCCGAATCACTTGGATAGGCATGGAACGATGTCCGCGTACACAAATGCGAAGGCGCGGATTTTGGAATTTCAAAATGAAAAAGATACGGCTATCCTCAGTCACGACGACGCGGGCGCGTGGAGTTTGCGCGATAAAGTGAAAGGCGACTTGCTAACTTTTAGTCTGCGCGATTTAGATAGCAGTTTGAACGGCGCGTATTTTCACGACGATATTTTATGTCTGCGCGACGGCAAGGCTTATGTGCCGTTGCTCCCGCGTGAAAAACTACAACTGCGCGGCGACCATAATATTGCAAACGCGCTTGCCGCATTTACCATCGGTCACGCGGCGGGATTTAAGTTGGACGACATGCTCGAAGCCGTCGAAGAATTTCGCGGCGTGGCGCATCGCTTGGAGTTTGTGCGCGAGTTTCGCGGCGCGAAGTGGTACAACGACTCCATCGCCACCGCGCCAGAACGCAGCATGGCGGCGATTCGCGCATTTAGCGAGCCGATAATTTTATTACTCGGCGGGCGCGACAAGAATCTCCCTTGGGATGAAATCGCGGCGCTGATTAAACAGCGCGGAGTCCGCCCGATTTTATTTGGCGAGGCGGCGGAATTAATCGAAGGCGCGTTGACGACTGTAGGCGTCGAAAATATCCGCCGCGCGAAAAATCTCGCGGCGGCAATCAACATCGCGGCGGAAACAGTTTCCGCAGGCGAGGTCGTTCTTTTATCGCCGGGTTGCACGAGCTACGACGAATTCAAAGATTTCGCAGAACGCGGAGAGGTTTTTAGAAAATGGGCGCTGGAACTTTCGTAACCCAACGGTTTAATGCCTTCAATCAACGCGCGCCATTTGACGTGACGTTATTGGCGTGCATGATTACGCTGATTATCTTCGGCTTGCTCATGCTCTTTTCCGCTTCGTGGGATTTTTCATTGAGCGCGTACGGCGACGCGATGTATATGTTTGACCGCCAATTAATTTGGCTGGCAATTGGATTGACGCTGACCGCGCTGTTTGCGTTTTTTGATTATCACCGCTGGCATAAGTTGGTTGTGCCGCTGATGGCGGCGACGATTGCCATGTTGCTGGTGGTTTTGTTTGTGAACGAGATTCGCTTCGGCGCGAAACGCGCGTTCTTCGCGGGTTCGGCGCAACCTTCCGAGTTGGCGAAGTTGGTTGCGATTTTATATTTGAGCGTGTGGCTGTACGCCAAGCAAGAATATTTGGCGGACGTTTCGCTGGGTTTGATTCCGCTGGGGACAATTCTCGGCGTCGTCGGCGGATTGATTTATCAGCAACCCGATTTGAGCGCGGCGGCGACGGTGATTATTTTAGGCGGTTTGCTTTTTTTCCTCGCGGGCGGCGACTTGAAACAAATCGGCGGCTTGCTGGTGGTTGCAATTATTGCCGCGTGGTTGGTTTCATCCATCAGCCTCACGGGACGCGAGCGCGTGAATGATTTTGTCGCGGGCATCAAAGACCCGTTGCAGGCGTCGTATCATGTGCGTCGTTCGTTTGAAGCGATTGTCAACGGCGGCTGGTTTGGCGCAGGCTTGGGACAATCACGCGCAAAACTCACGGGCTTGCCCGTCCCGCCGACAGATAGCGTCTTTGCGGTGGTGGCGGAAGAACTCGGTTTGTTCGGCGCGATTATTTTGATTGGCTTATACGCCGCCCTTGTTTGGCGCGGATTAGTCATCGCGCAACGCGCCCCCGATTTGCTTGGCTTTCTGCTCGCTTCGGGCTTATCCGTTTGGATTGGTTTTGAAGCGCTTCTTAATATGGCGGTGATGGTTGGGCTTCTGCCTTTTGCGGGCAACGCTCTACCTTTCGTTAGCGCGGGCGGCTCGAACCTTGTTGTGACGCTTGCCGCTTTAGGCGTCCTCTTTAATATTTCTCGTCAGAAGGGCGTAGTCCCGACGGTTGGGCGGAGCGTCAATCCGATTTACAACAATGACGTCAAGCGGGCGTGGGTCGTTCGTCCGACTAATTCTATATTTAACCGCTTGCATAACGCGAGTAAAAACATTGGATGGAGGTCTTATAGTGCGGTTGTTAATTTGCGCGGGCGGAACGGGCGGCGGAGTTTATCCCGCGCTCGCCGTTCTCGAAAGGTTTAATGTTGAAGGTTCAAGGTTTAAGGTTGACAACCTTCAATCTTCCAACCTTCAACCTTCAACCTTCCAACCTTCAACCGTCTTGTGGGTTGGCGGCGAAGGCGGCATGGAGGAAGAACTCGTGAATCGCGCGGGCATTTCCTATCGTTCTATTCCCGCCGCTGGCGTGCATGGCGTCGGCTTGCGAACCTTGCCGCGCAACATCGCCAAACTCGCTCGCGGCGTCAGCGCCTCGCGCAAAATTCTGCGCGACTTCAAGCCCGACGCGCTTTTCTTCACAGGCGGTTACGTCGCCGCGCCGATGGCTCTCGCGGGGCGCAATATCCCCAGCGCCTTGTTCGTCCCTGATATTGAGCCAGGTCTCGCGCTCAAATTTCTTTCGTTCTTTGCGGATAAGATTACCGTCACGACTTCCGCTTCGTTGAGATATTTTTCACGCCCCGAAAGAATCAGCGTCACGGGTTACCCGCTTCGCTCTGACCTTGAAACGTGGACGCGCGAACGGGCGAATCAGCGCCTCGAGTTGGATTCTTCGTTGCCCACGCTTCTCGTCACAGGCGGAAGCAAAGGCGCTCGCTCAATTAATAACGCGGTCTTGCGCCGTCTGCCCGAACTGCTTGCGATGGGTCAACTCATTCACATCGTCGGCGCGTTAGATTTTGACGTCGCGCAAGAAGCCGCCGAGAATATGCCCGAACCGTTGCGCTCGCGTTATCATCCCATGCCCTACCTGCACGAAATGGGCGCGGCGCTTGTTGCGGCGGATTTAGTCGTTTCGCGGGCGGGCGCTTCGACGTTAGGCGAGTATCCGCTGTTTGGGTTGCCCGCCATTCTCGTCCCGTATCCGTATGCGTGGCGCTACCAAAAAGTCAACGCGGATTATCTCGTCGAGAACAACGCCGCCGTCGTTTTGAAAGACGAAGACCTGCAAGCCGAACTTTTATCCGCAGTAAAAAAATTGTTGCACGACAAAGACAAACTCAATTCCATGCGCGCCGCGATGAAAAAGTTAGCCCGTCCCAATGCGGCGCGCGCAATCGCCAGCCAGTTGGTTGAACTGGCAGGAGAACCGCCGTTATGATGAGCGTCGTTTATGTTTTTTGGATGTATGTTCTGATCTTCGCCGTGATTGGCGCAATGCGAGGCTGGGTGAAAGAATTGCTCGTCTCGTTTAGCGCAATTACCGCGCTTGCCGTCAATTTGCTGTTGGAAAAATATATTCCCCTCGTGCGCGAATTAAACCCAGCGGGCAGTTCGCTTTTTTGGATTCGCGTCATTATTTTGTTGGCGCTGGTCTATTTCGGATACCAATCGGTGGTCTCTGTTCCGCGCCTTGCCTCCAAAGCCGCGCGCGAGCGCTTGCAGGATACGCTCTTTGGCGCGGTGTTGGGCGGCATTAATGGATATTTTGTCGCCGGCACAATCATCTTCTACAATCACATGGCAAATTATCCGTATCGAGACGTCGTCAGCCCGGCGACAGACCCGTCTATTGTCGCCACCATTGAAACGATGTTGAAGTACATGCCCCCGCGCTTCCTCGGCGAACCGAGCATCTACTTCGCGGTGATTATTATTTTGATATTTATTATTGTGGTTTATGTTTAGTAAATGGTAAATAGTAAATGGTAAATAGTAATTGAGTCGTCTTGCAACCCAATTACCACTTACCAATTACCAATAACCACTTACCATTTACCAATTTACCAACTATGACAAAACGCGCTCACTTCATCGGTATTGGCGGCTCAGGGCTTTCTGCCATCGCGCGTCTGCTTAAAGAAAGCGGCTACGAGGTGACGGGTTCTGACCGCGCGCTCTCGCAATTTGCGCTTGACCTTGAAAACGACGGCGTCAAAATTTATATCGGGCATCATCCCAAAAACGTCGAGGGCGCGGATTTTGTCATTCGCTCCTCCGCCGTCCCCGAAGACAACGACGAGGTTGTCGCCGCGCTCCATGCGGGAATTCCCGTTTACAAACGCGCGGATTTTCTCGGTCAACTGATGGTTGATAAAACGGGAATCGCCGTCGCGGGAACGCACGGCAAAACGACGACAACCGCCATGCTCGCATGGGCGCTGTACGCGATGGAACGCGACCCGTCCTTTATCGTCGGCGGCGTGATGAATAATTTGAAAACGAACGCGCGTTCGGGGCAGGGCGCGACCTTTGTGATTGAAGCGGACGAATATGACCGCATGTTTCTCGGACTCAAGCCGCGTATTGCCGTCGTGACCAGCCTCGAACACGACCATCCCGATTGTTTCCCGACGTTTGAAGATATGCGCTCGGCGTTTGAGCGCTTCGTGGATTTGCTTCCGCCGGACGGCTCGTTGATCGTTTCTTCCGAAGATAAAAACGCCATGTCGTTGCTTTCCTATGCGCGCAAAAAAGGATTGAACGTCCTGTCTTACAGCGTCCAAAACGACGCGACCATTAACAGCCCATATTGGATGCAGGCGCGCGGATTAAAACCCAATTCTCGCGGCGGCTTTGATTTTTCCGTGATGACGAATATGGGCGGCGCGGTTGCCGTCGCAAAAGTTTCTTTGCAAACGTCAGGCAAACATAACGCGCGCAACGCGCTTGCGGCGTTGTCTGTGGTTGCCGTGTTGGGGTTGCCGCTTCAAGAAGCGGCGGACGCTTTGAGCGAATTCACGGGTACGAAACGCCGTTTTGAAATTCGCGGCGAGCGCAAAGGCGTGATTGTGATTGACGATTACGCCCATCATCCCACCGAGATTCTCGCCACGCTGGCGGGCGCGCGGGCGCGTTATCCAAACAATCGGATTTGGGCGGTTTGGCAACCGCACACTTATTCGCGCACACAAACTTTATTCTTTGAATTCTCGCGCGCCTTCACGGACGCCAACGAAGTCCTCGTCACCGAGATTTACGCCTCCCGCGAAGCAAAACGGGAATTTTCCTCCGCTGAAGTGGTTAGCGCCATGCCGCATCCTTCCGCTCGCTACACCGGCTCGCTGGAGGAGACGACGAAATATTTATTGGAACATCTGCAATCAGGCGACGTCCTCATTGTTCTCTCTGCGGGCGACGCGAATCAAATATGCGATGATGTTTTAGAAAAGTTATAAAGTTGCAAGTTTAAGGTTGAAGGCGTAAACCTGCAACCTGCAACCCGCAACCCGCAACTCGCAACCGAAATGCTTATGCCCTCTCCCACCCTCCCCGCCCACGTCTTGCGCTTGCGCTTTGACGACGCCGTGCAAGAGAACGTAATTCTTGCGCCGTACACTTCCGCGCGAATTGGCGGCGTTGCGGATATTTTGGTGACAGTCAATTCGGCGGATGAACTTGCGGACGCGATGCGAATTATATGGGAACAAGAGACGCCCTATTTCATCTTAGGCGGCGGCTCGAATATTTTGGTCAGCGACAAAGGCGCGCGCGGCGTCGTGGTTTTGAATCACGCAAAGGAAACGATTTTTGAAAGCGGCGACCAACCCACCGTCTGGTGCGAGTCGGGCGTTATCTTGAGCAACCTCGCTAACCGTTGCGCCTCCAAAGGATTATCGGGCTTGGAGTGGGCGGCGACAATTCCAGGCACAGTCGGCGGCGCAGTCTTTGGCAACGCGGGCGCGTTCGACGGCGACATGTCGCAAAATTTAATTTGGGCTGAAGTATTGACGCAAGACGGACATAAAAAATTATCCGTTGAAGAAATGGGATATGGGTATCGAACAAGCATTTTGCGCACAGCGCCCTGCGGGAAGAACGGCAATGAAAACGCAATTATCCTTTCGGCGGCGCTGAGATTAAAAAATTCAAGTAAAGAAGAAGCGTCTGCTAGAATTGAATCGTTCAGCGAGCGTCGCAAGTCTGCGCAACCGCCCGGCGCCAGCATGGGTTCGATGTTCAAGAATCCAACCGGCGATTACGCGGGACGATTAATCGAAGCCGCCGGCTTGAAAGGGACGCGCATCGGCGCCGCTGAAATCAGCTTGGTTCATGCAAATTTCTTCGTCAATCACGGCGAGACGAAAGCGGCGGATGTTTACGCTTTGATTTGCCTTGCGCAAAAAACCGTAAAAGAAAAGTTTGGCGTTGAGTTGGAATTGGAAGTGGAATTAGCGGGTAATTGGTAATTAGTAAGTAGTAATTACCAATCCCCAATTACCAATTACCATTTACCAATTACCTAATTACGAATTATGACTTCACCCTCCTCCCACCCCCGCAAGACCCGCGTCGCCGTTATCTTCGGCGGACGTTCAGGCGAACATGATGTTTCGTTGATGTCCGCGCGCTCGGTGTTGGACGCTTTGGATAAAGAGAAATACGAAACGATTCAAATTGGAATCACTTTAGACGGGAATTGGCTGACCGGCGTCAACGCGCTTGAAGCGTTTGAGAAAAACGACGTTGCCTATCTTGACCGAGTTATTCCTTCTTCTGAACCGTCGCGGCATTCTTTGTATGTCACGCGCTCGACGAAGTTGGGCGACAAGTTGGAAACGCTTGTGGGCGTGGACGTTTTCTTCCCCGTCTTGCACGGCACGTTTGGCGAAGACGGAACCATGCAAGGATTGTTTGAACTCGCCGACGTCGCTTATGTCGGCGCGGGCGTGGCGGGTTCTGCGGTTGGCATGGACAAGGGCATTTTCAAAGACGTCATGCGCGCGAATGGAATTCCGATTGTTGATTCTACGCTTGTATTGCGAAGCGAGATTGAAAAAGATATGAACGCGGTCATTGAAAAAGTTGAAGCGCTGGGAGCGTATCCGTTTTTTGTAAAGCCCGCCAATCTCGGTTCGTCGGTTGGGATTAGCAAATGCAACTCGCGCTCCGACCTAAGCGAAGGATTAATAGAAGCCGCGCGTTATGACCGCCGCGTAATTGTTGAAAAAGGCGCGGGCAATGCGCGCGAGATTGAAGTCAGCGTGTTGGGCAACGAAGACCCGCAGACTTCCGTGTGCGGCGAAGTTTTGCCGAGCCGCGAGTTTTATTCCTACGAATCAAAATACGTGGACGGCACGTCGGGATTAATTATCCCCGCGCAAATTCCCGCCGAGACGAGCGAACAAATCCGCGCGTACGCCGCGCAAGCGTACAAAGCCATTGACTGCGCGGGCATGGCGCGCGTGGACTTCTTTGTGGACAAAGAAACGCACAAAATTTATTTGAACGAGCTCAACACGTTGCCCGGTTTTACGTCAATCAGCATGTATCCCAAATTATGGCAAGCCAGCGGCTTGACCTATCCCCAATTGATAGACCGCCTGATTGAGCTTGCGTTGGAGCGCAAAGCGCAACGGGACCGAACGGAACGGCGGAGGTTGGCATGAACGCTAAAAAATTGTTAGGACGCGGACGAGCGCGGATTTACGCGGATTCTTTAAAATCCGCGTTCATCGGCGTTTATCCGCGTCCCCAAGAATTTTCGAGGTCAGCATGAACGCTAAAAAAGCATTCACTCGAGCCGAGATTGCGCGTCAGCGTCGCGCGCAACGCGCCGCAAAAGAATTAACGCAAACTGGGCGCCGCGCTTCTCAGCCGATTGCGCCCGTCGTCGTTTCGCGTAAAGCTCTAACGCGAGGCGCCGTCGCCCCCGCGCCGGTCGCGAAGAAACGGCGCTTCAGCATTGCGCTTGGCGCAACGCCCGAAATAAATTTACGCAGACCAACCATCGTCGCGCCGAGTTTGCTTGGCGGACGCAGGCTTACATCTTTAGTTATCGTTATTTTCTTGAGCGCGACAATTTACTTCGCGCTAACCTTGCCGCTTTTTAGAGTTCCCAGCGTCACGACGTTGGGCAATCAGCGCATCAGCCGCGATGATATTACGGCGGCGCTGGGCGTTCTCGGGCAATCCATTTTTACGGTGCGACCCGACGAAGCGGAAATGCGCTTGCGTATGAATTATCCCGAATTGATTTCGGCGCAAGTGAATGTGTATCTTCCGAATCACGTTTACGTTACGGTGGTCGAGCGCCAGCCCGTGATTTTATGGAAGCAAGGCGACGCTTATACCTGGATTGACGCCGAGGGCGTCGCGTTTCGTCCGCATGGAAAAACCGACAAACTCGTATCCGTCGTTGGGTTGGCTGTGCCGCCGCAAGGCGTTACGCCCGCCGATAATCCGCTCAGCCCGCCGCCTTTTATGCAAAAAGAATTGGCGAACGCAATACTTTCTCTTGCGCCCAATGTGCCAGCCGATACGACCATGATTTACGACCAAACCTTTGGGCTGGGCTGGGAAGATACTCGCGGCTGGAAAGCGTTCTTCGGCACGAGCGTCAACGACATGCCGTTGAAGGCGCGCGTGTATCAATCCTTAGTGGAAACGCTGGTCGCGCGCGGAAAAAAACCCGCGTTTATCGGCGTGATGTATCCCGACGCGCCGTTTTATCGAATGGCGGCTGAAACTCAAGTAAAAAAACCAGTAGCGGTAAACGGCGGACAATAACGATGGAAGAGATTGTAGTTGGCATTGACGTCGGCACGACCAAGATTTGCGCGCTCGCGGGGCGAGTGGATGACGCAAAAACTTTGCGCATTCTTGGCGTGGGCGTCGAGCCTTCGGAGGGCATTCGCAAAGGCGTGGTGGTTGACCTCGCCGCCGCCTCGCAAGCGATTAAACGCGCGGTGGAAAAAGCGGAGCATACGTCGGGGCTGGAAATTACCGCCGCGTTGGTCAGTCTTGCGGGGGCGCATGTGTCGTCGGTCAATAGTCGCGGCGCGACGGGCGTCCCAAGCGGAGTGATTGACGCGCTGGACATTGGACGCGCGCTGGAACAAGCTCAGGCGGTTGCTATTCCGCATGACCGCGAGATTGTGCATGTCATTCAACGCGGCATGACGGTAGATGGGCAGGACGGCGTCCGCTCGCCCGTCGGGATGCGCGGCTACAAGATTGAAGTGGAAACGCACATCATCACGGCGGCGGCGGCGACGATGGATAATCTGCGGCAATGCGTCGGCGCGGCGGGCGTCGAGATTCAGCAATTCGTTTTGAATCCGTTGGCTTCGGCGGAAGTGGTCTTAAGCGAGCAGGAGCGTCAAATGGGCGTCGCGGTTTGCGATATCGGCGGCGGCACAACCGACTTGGCGATTTACGTCAACGGCGACGTTTGGCACACGATGGTGCTTGCCGTCGGCGGAAATCATGTCACACAGGATATTGCGCACGGGTTGCGCTTGTCCATCACTCAGGCGGAGGAAGTGAAAAAGAAATACGGTCACGCCGTTCAGGCTGAGATTGGCGGCGAGGAGTATTTCACCGTCCGCCCGTTTGGGGAAGACGCCGACGTCAGGATTAACCGCCAAGACCTCGCGCATATCATCAAAGCGCGCATTGAGGAAACGTTCGATTTGATTATGCAGGAAATCAAGCGTTCCGGTTACGACAGTTTGCTCCCCGCCGGCATAGTGTTGACGGGCGGCGCTTCGGCGTTGCCCGGCGTTAAACGCGTTGCCAGCGACGTGTTGAAAATGCCCGCGCGAATCGCGCAACCGGAGAACATCACGGGTCTGATTGATAAATTGGGTTCGCCCGCATACTCCACAAGCGTTGGCTTGTTGCGCTGGGCGACCACCATGCGAGAACACGACGTTATCGTGACGAGCGGCAACAAAGGACGTCGCAAGACAAGAGGAGAGTCTATGGATTTTGACGCAATAAAGACTTGGATGAAGCGGCTGTTGCCGTGATCTACGCAACTATCAAACTATTAAACTAAAAAACTAACTAAGGAGAAAAAATATGGAACCAAACAACAGGAATTTGCAATCCGAAGCCTTCGCCCGCATTAAAGTAATCGGCGTCGGCGGAGCTGGTCAGAATGCCGTTAACCGCATGATGGAAGAGGGCATTCAAGGCGTTGAATTTATTTCCGCGAACACCGACGCGCAAGCGTTGACGCTTTCGCGCGCGCCCGTGCGCGTGCGGCTTGGCGACAAGCTCACGCGCGGACTCGGCGCGGGCGGCGACCCCGAGGTGGGACGCAAAGCGGCGGAAGAATCGTCCGACGAACTTTACAACGTGCTCAAAGGCGCGGACATGGTCTTTGTCACTGCGGGCATGGGCGGCGGCACCGGCACGGGCGCGGCGCCCATCGTGGCGCAGGTCGCCAAAGAATGCGGCGCGCTCACGATTGGCGTGGTCACGCGCCCCTTCACTTTTGAAGGCGGCAAGCGCACCCAATCCGCCGAGGCGGGCGTGGCGAAAATGAAAGAGCACGCGCACACCCTCATCTCCATTCCGAATGATCGCCTGCTTCAACTGGCGGATAAAAAATCCAGTCTGCAAGACGCTTTTCGCATGGCGGACGAAGTGTTGCATCAAGGCATTCAAGGCATTTCGGAATTGATTACCATTCCCGGTTTAATCAATCTTGATTTCGCGGACGTTCGCGCGATTATGTCCGAAGGCGGCGCGGCGCTGATGGCGGTTGGTCGCGGCTCGGGCGATGAGCGCGCAAAAATCGCCGCCGAGCAAGCTATCTCCAGCAAGTTATTGGATATCACGATTGACGGTGCGCGCGGCGTGTTGTTCAACGTGACGGGCGGACCGAACATGACGCTCTTCGAGGTGAATCAAGCCGCCGCGATTATCCGCGAGACGGCGCACCCCGACGTGAATATGATCTTCGGCGCGGTGATTGATCCTGAAATGGGCGAAGAGATTCGTTGCACCGTCATCGCGACTGGATTTGAACGGAGCGGTGTGCCGCGGCGCGCATTGGAACGCCTCCCGCATACTAACGATAAGCCCATCTCTGTCGTCAATACGCCTTTCGCGCGCCAAAACGAATCGGTCAGCGTCGAGAATCGCTCGTCGGCGGACGTGAAATCTGCGTCGCAATCGTCCATTCATAGCGACGATTTGGACGTCCCGACGTTTTTGAGGAATAGACGATAAACAAAACCCAAATCTCGGCGCAAGCCTTTGCGCGGGTGGGCAAGGGCGGTTGTGTCAAAAAAAGAAATTTCCCGAAGCGCGAGCGGCAACGGGATAAACAAAAAGACAGTCGCCTCACAGGCGACTGTCTTTTACATTAAGGTAAAATCAACCCATTCACATCTCTCACGGAGTATCACACAATGAAAGACTTTTTCAATTCCCGCGCCGCATTAACCGTCGGGGACAAACAATACGTTATCTATCGTCTCGACGCGCTTGAAAAAGCGGGACTGACGCAACTGAGCAAACTGCCGTATTCCATTCGCATTCTGCTCGAAGCCGCGTTGCGCCAATGCAACGATCAAGAAATCACGCAAGCCGACGTTAAAAATATCGCCGCGTGGACTCCCAACGGGGTGCGAGTTGGCATTCCGTTTTTGCCGAGCCGCGTCGTCATGCAAGATTTCACGGGCGTTCCCGCCGTCGTTGACCTTGCGGCGATGCGCGCCGCCGTCGCGCGGTTGGGCGGCGACCCGAAGAAGATTAATCCGCTTGTGCCTGTTGACCTCGTGGTGGATCATTCCGTTCAGGTAGATTTTTTCTCCGCGTCCGATTCGCTTCAGCGCAACGCCGAACTCGAATTCCAACGCAACCGCGAGCGTTACGAATTTTTGAAATGGGGACAAAAAGCGTTCAGCAACTTCCGCGTCGTGCCGCCGATGACGGGGATTGTGCATCAAGTTAATTTAGAGAATCTCGCCGACGTGGTGATGTGGCGCGAGGAGAAACCATCACCGAGTCAGACCTCCGAGGTCTCGCGTAGCGCCCTGTGGGCAAAGACCTCGGAGGTCTTGATTGCCTTTCCCGACACCGTCGTCGGCACCGACTCGCACACGACGATGATTAACGGTCTCGGCGTCCTCGGCTGGGGCGTGGGCGGCATCGAAGCGGAAGCCGTCATGCTTGGTCAGCCGATGGACATGCTCCTCCCCGACGTCATCGGTTTCAAACTTTTCGGCAAACTCAACGACGGAGTTACCGCCACCGACCTTGTCCTCACTGTGACGCAAATTCTGCGCAAAAAAGGCGTGGTGGATAAATTTGTCGAGTTCTTCGGCGACGGACTGAACGCCATGTCGCTGACTGATCGCGCCACGATTGCGAACATGGCTCCCGAATACGGCGCGACGATGGGATATTTTCCCGTTGACGAAGAGACGCTCCGTTACATGCGTCTCACGGGGCGCGACGACGAAACGGTGGCGCTGACCGAAGCCTACATGCGTACGCAAGGACTCTTCCGCGACGCCGATTCTCCAATCCCCGAATATACCGACGTCGTCGAACTTGACCTCGCAACCGTCGAGCCGTCGTTGGCGGGACCGAAACGTCCGCAAGACCGCGTCGCGTTGGCGGACATGAAAGCGAATTTTCAAAAAGCATTAACCGCACCCGTCAAAGAGCGCGGCTACGAACTCTCCGATGAAGATTTGAATCGTTCCGCGACTTTCGGCACAAACGGCGGGGCGCAAGTGATGAAGCACGGCGCGGTGGTCATTGCGGCGATTACGTCTTGCACGAACACATCGAACCCGTCGGTGTTGATTGCGGCGGGATTGCTCGCAAAGAATGCGGTTGAAAAAGGGCTGACCGTTAAGTCTTATGTCAAAACGTCGCTGGCGCCCGGCTCGCTGGTCGTGACTGAATATCTGCGTCACGCGGGTTTGCTCGAACCGCTTTCGCAACTTGGATTTAACGTCGTCGCTTACGGTTGCACGACTTGTATCGGCAATTCGGGACCGCTTCCGGGCGAAGTTGCTAAGGCTGTCACAGGCGGCGACTTGGTTGCGGCGGCGGTCATTTCTGGCAATCGCAATTTTGAAGGGCGCGTACATCCGCTGGTCAAAGCGAATTATCTCGCGTCGCCGCCGCTGGTCGTCGCGTATGCGCTCGCTGGCACGGTGGACATTGACTTGAACAACGAAGCGCTCGGCGTCGATTCAAACGGCGCGGAAGTTTATCTCAAAGATTTGTGGCCCGCGCAAAAAGACATTGACGAAGCCATCGCGGCAAGCGTTCAAGCCGAGATGTTCAAAGAAAAATACGCCGACGTTTTCTCTGGCTCGGATATGTGGAAAGAAATCAAACTCGTCGAAGGCGATTTGTTTGAGTGGAGCGACGACTCGACCTACATTCATCATCCGCCCTATTTCCAAACGCTCACGCTGGACGTCCCCGCGATTCAAGCGATCAAAGGCGCGCGCGTCTTGGGCTTGTTCGGCGACTCCATCACCACCGACCACATTTCCCCTGCGGGCAACATCGCGGCGGATTCGCCTGCGGGAAAATTTTTGCAAGAGCATGGCGTTCAGCCGAAGGACTTCAATCAATACGGCACACGCCGCGGAAATGACTTGGTCATGGCGCGTGGCACGTTTGCGAACATTCGCTTGAAGAATGTGATGGTCGCGCCGAAGGAAGGGAATTGGACGAAGTATGACGGTCAAGAAATATCCATTTTCGACGCGGCGATGAAATACCAATCTGCCAATATCCCAACTATTATTTTGGCGGGCAAAGAATACGGCACGGGGTCAAGCCGCGACTGGGCGGCAAAGGGACCGATGTTGCAAGGCGTCAAAGCCGTGATTGCCGAATCGTTTGAGCGCATCCATCGCTCCAACCTCGTGGGTATGGGAATTCTTCCGCTGCGCTTCGCGTCAGGTCAAAATGCCGAGTCGCTTGGCTTGGATGGTAGCGAAGTCTTCGACTTTGACGGTTTGAACGACGACGTCAAACCGCAAAGCGAAATCACGGTCAAGGCGACAAAGTCCGATGGCGGCGCAGTTGAATTTCAAGCGACGGTGTTATTGAATACCGACGTCGAAGTGAATTATTATCGTAACGGAGGAATTCTCCATACGGTGTTGCGGAATTTGGTGAAGTGAAAAAGTAAAACGGTTGCCGTTTTTAGCGCAAGATCCGCTTCAATCTCATTTCCAGTGCGCGGGTCTTGCAACCCTTCAAAATGCTTGACTATGTTGCTACAAGCGTTTTTTCATCGCTATTTCAAATTTTCTCAACCCGCCCATTGAACCGCCCGACGGCGAAGCGTTGGGTTATGATACAACTTTAGCGGGGTTTATAAATTTAGAACAAACTTGCTGTATAATTTCTACAACAGCATGTATTACAGAAGAAAAATTCTCATCGCTTTACTTGAAGTTTTTGGCGGCAGTCTGCAAAACACGGATTGCGAAAAACTTTTGTTTAATTTCTGCCAAGAAACGGGGAAGAACTACTATGATTTTTTCCCCTACAAGTACGGACCATTTAGCTTTATGTCGTATTACGACAAGCGCCGAATGATTGACTTGGGACTATTGAAATCTGCAGATGATTTTCAATTGAACACAAAACATTCCTATTTAGGCGAACTCAAGCCTACCGACCAAGCCGCGTTATTAAAATTCAAATCGGATATTGGCGCTTTGCGCGGCGACAAACTTGTTAAGAAAACGTACCGCGAATTCCCGCAATTTTCGGCAAGAAGTAAAATTGTCGAAAAATATTTTTCCGCCGAAGAGTTGGAATAACTCCAACTTGCATGGAACTCAAATACAAAACCGTCCGTTTTCACCATCGGCTACGAAGGCTTGACGATTGACTCCTTCCTGAACAAACTCATCGCCAACAACATCACCGTTGTCGCGGACGTCCGCAATAATCCGCAATCCATGAAGTATGGGTTTTCAAAAAAGAGTTTCAAGCAATATATCGAAAGCGCGGGGATGAAATATATCCACATCCCCGAACTTGGGATTCCCTCCGCCATGCGCAAGGGACTTGGCGAATCGGTCTCTCACACAATCCTATTCCAAAAATACGAAACGGAATTATTGCCGCAACGGGAAGTTGAAATTAAACAATTGCTCGATTTAACCCGTCAAAACGAACGCATCGCGTTAGTCTGTTTTGAAGCCGACCATCATTTTTGCCATCGGCATACTTTGGTTGAGCGTTTGCAAAAAGACAAAGATTTTGAGAGAACGGTTTTCCACTTATAAATCAAAGAGGGGACAATGACCTATTTGCCCAGCGAACTCCCAAAAGTCAGAGTTTTGATTGCGGTGAACATATCTACTCTTTTGCAAGATTGATACACAAAAAGTCGGACGGATTTTCGCCGAAAATAATTGTATAATAGCGTTATCGAACAATTGTCCTATAAATGATGTGCGTTACGCAACTGGTTAGTATTTTAGGCAGTTGGAATGTTGTTTGTTTTTAAATTCTCATACCGTTGGATGTCCTCATGAACCCGTCTGCTGAATTACTTAATGTTAATATATGGCAAAAGACGCTAGGTCTTTTGCCTATACCGTTATTTGGGCAAAATGACAACCGCCGATACATTTTGCTAAATGGGTCACAAGGTAATTTTTGCCTTGATACTACAAATGATACGTCTTTGGACTCAGAGAAATCCCGAATAAGCGCTTGGTCGTCCAATGTTGGACATTATGTGACCTTAATGGGAGATAATGTTCAAGTGCAAAGATGGGATTCTTCTCGATTTAACATTGAAAAATACACAGCAACCAGCGTTTATAACAATCTAGAGAGATTTCACGAATTCCTACAATCTACTGCGCCAAACAAAGATATGTCTGTTATTGCTCATAGCATACGTTTCTTTAGAAAATTGCGCGCTACGTTAGGTAGTGACTTTAACGGCATACAGAGTTTAAAAGTATTCTTATATTTTTTAGCCAGCGCAACGGATAATAATTTCCACAGAGATGATGTTGATTTAGTCAAATGGAATTTATCTAATGAAACGCGGCAGTTAGCCAAACAAATAAATAACGACAACTGGGAAAGTCTGTTATTTGAGTTTTTACAAGGACGTAAACTAGAAAATCTGACCCCAGATTTGAATTTAGTCATACGGCATGCCTCGGGACAAATATTCCAAGAAGCCCACTACGAGGCATTGTTTATGAATTCAGGACAAATGATGTTCTCTGGTTTTCTTCCTTCGCCAGTAAAAATTTCAGGAAAGCCAAAAACGGTTGGTTCATATTTTACTCCTCCCTCTCTTGCTCGAACTTTGGTTGAAGAATCGCTAAGGCATATAAATTTAGAAAGCCCTCATATTAAAATATTTGACCCCGCCTGCGGATCGGGTGAATTTCTGCGTGAGGCATTGCGTCAATTGAGAGTAAGTAACTATAAAGGACAAGTCGCCATCATTGGGCGGGATATCGATGACGCCGCTTGCGAAATGGCAAAATTTGAAATCGGGTGGGAATTAAGGGATGTTAACTTTGAAGTTAACATAAATATTGAACAAAAAGACAGCCTTGACCCTAATTATGAATGGCCAGGCAATGTTGATCTCTTACTTATGAATCCTCCATTTGTTGCTTGGCATTCAATGGATAATGAAACTAAAAAAAGCATCTCTCTTTCATTAGGCTCGCTTAGCGATAAACGCCCTAATATGGCTTTTGCTTTTATTGTCAAAGCATCGCAATCGGTTAAGAACAATGGGGTTTTAGGATCTGTTGTACCGTCTTCCTTTCTGGATGGCGTGTCTGCTGAACGAATACGACAGAGTTTATCTAATGTGTTTTCCCCGATTCTTGTTGCTCGCCTCGGCAATCAACATCTTTTTGCAAATGCCACAGTAGATGTTGGTCTTTATATTGCTAAAAGCGGTCAACCACTTGACGTTCCGCTCGCTTTTTGGGCAGATTTTCGCTCCGATTCAAGCTCAACTGGATTACGCGCCTTAAGAAAATTACGAATTGAGGGAAATCTTTCCCTTCCATTAATTAAAGAAAATTATTCTATATATCCTTACCCTGAAATTTTACAAAAGACTAAAGATTGGTCTCCACGCCCTTATAGTTCATGGAGTCTTCGTAAGTCGCTTGATAACATGCCCAGAGTAAAAGATTTATTTGATATAAGACAAGGTATAAAAACTGGCTTTCACAAAGCGTTTGTTTTATCAAAAGACGAATTTCAATCTCTCCCTAAGAAGGAACAAAAATATTTCCGTTCTGCGATTATTAATGAATCGATTCGCGCTGGGTTTGTCAAAGATATAGCATACGCTTTCTTTCCGTATGGGCAGTATAGATTTACGGATAACGCTAAACTCAAATCCGCTGTTCCTCGGTTTTACGAAAGCCACCTCCTGCCAAATAAAGATAAACTTTTGAGTCGCGCCAGAGTCGATCCAGACAGGTGGTGGGAATACACATATCACAGGACTTGGCTAGTTGAACCTACCCCTAAAATCGTCTCAACGCAATTTGGAGATGTTGGCTCTTTTGGCTTAGACCCTTCTGGCGTATTTGTTCCTATTGACGCGCCGTCATGGATTCCTTTAGGAGAAGGAAATACAAGAAAATTCGCTAACAAGATTTGTTATGCCTATCTATCTATTCTTAATAGCGATATTTTTTCGCAACTACTTGCCGCCTCATCCACTAGTATTAGCGGCGGACAATGGGCGTTAACGAAACAATACGTTGCCGATATTGCTTTGCCAGATTTATTTGGATACAGTGAAAACAGCAATTTACTTGATGGTTTGATCAGAATAGGTAAATCTATTTACAATGGAATTTCCATGAGTAAAAAAGATGTGGAAATCCATGCTAAATTGGTTAAACAAGCTTACGCAATATCCGACACACTGTAAATTTCAGGGGAGTGAATGATATGGTCGCAAAAATAGACGACTTAGAAAAAATAATCTGCCGAGATTGCAAAAGCGTTCTTGTTGATGTTCTAAAAAATAAAGATATTGGCTTTGAAAAAGAACGGATAAGACCTCAAAGGGATCTTTTTTGGCTCAATGGAAATAATATATCCAGAGCCTCTGCTGGCGAAAGGGCTTACCATGTTATTCCATTCTTGCCTTTAAGTAATGGAATAACCTATTGGCTTGCGGTTGGCGTTCAAGTTGATATCATTAAAGGAGTTTATAAATTTCGTGACGCAAGCATACTAATCTTCGAAGGCACTGCTTTAGATGAATCTAAGACGCCAATCTTGCGAGCTGAGTGGGGATTAAGTGAAAATGGTTTACATGCGCAACCTCATTGGCATGTTTACCCCAGCTATATTAATAAAGAGATCACTCCGTTTATAGATTCAAGCAAAGTCGAAACATCTATATTTACGCCAGAGCAAACGACGGAAGACGATAGCGATACTACACATTTTCTATCCAAATTTCATTTCGCAATGGAAGCGCGTTGGCATCTTAATAACAGAGAGCATGTTATTGAATTTACTGAAAGTGGCTTAGTGAATTGGCTAAGGGGATGTTTAGAATATACAAAAAGCCAACTTAGTTATATGATGAAAGAATAAAATACAATTCTATTTTTAAAAATCTCTATTCTTTGGAAACTTATGACAAATGAATCCCTTGTAATTTCAACATAAAAAACTGAAATCTAAAAACAAAACTCCGAGACGTCTCGGAGTTTTGTTTTTCTATCCCGCCACAGGCGAGACTTGATATTCAATTTTGCTTGGCGCGCTCACCCGCCGCGAAGCGTCTAAAATTTCAAGCGAGACAAGGTTGCCTTTGTCGTCATAATCCAAAATCACGCCAGGCTTGTCTTCGTCGCTTTCAGCAACGGCGGTTTCGGAAAAGATAATCGTCAGGGTGTCGGCTACTTGATCGTAAACGACTTTCATGCAAGCATTTTATCATTTCCACTATTCCCCATTCTCTATTCCCCACTCTCTGATAAAATCCCCCTCACTATGGCAAACGAATCCCTTGTAATTTTCTCAATGAACAAAGTTGGGCGCATTGTGCCGCCCAACAAACAAATCCTGCGCGACATCTCGCTGGGATTTTATTACGGCGCGAAGATTGGCGTGCTGGGTCTCAACGGCGCGGGCAAGTCCACTTTGTTGCGCATCATCGCGGGCGTGGATAACGACTACATCGGCGAAATTTCGCGCAGTCCAAACTACACCGTTGGGTTGCTCGAACAGGAGCCGAAACTCGACGAGAGCAAGACCGTCATCGAGGTTGTGAAGGAAGCCGTCGCGCCCATCGTGGAAATGCTGACGCGCTTCGACGAGGTCAACGCGAAGTTCGCCGAACCCGACGCGGATTTCGACGCCCTCGTCGCCGAGCAAGCCAAGTTGCAGGAGCAACTCGACAAGCACGACGCGTGGAATTTGGATTCGCATTTGGAAGTGGCGATGGAAGCGTTGCGTTGCCCGCCGAGCGATACGCCCGTCAAAGTTTGTTCGGGCGGTGAAAGGCGGCGCGTCGCGTTGACCCGTTTGCTGCTCAGCGAACCCGATATTCTCCTCCTCGACGAGCCGACGAATCACCTCGACGCGGAATCCGTCGCGTGGCTGGAACATCACCTGCGCGACTACAAAGGCACGGTCATCGCCGTCACGCATGACCGTTATTTTCTCGACAACGTCGCGGGCTGGATTTTGGAATTGGATCGCGGCTTCGGCATCCCCTACAAAGGCAACTACTCTTCGTGGCTGGAACAAAAGCAGGAGCGCGTCCGCCTTGAAGAGAAATCCGAGTCGAAGCGCCAAAAGACTCTCGACCGCGAGTTGGAATGGATTCGCATGTCGCCCAAAGCGCGGCAATCGAAGGGACAAGCGCGCATCAGCGCCTACGAAAAACTCCTCTCGCAAGAGAGCGAGAAACGCCGCGAGGATTTGGATATTTACATCCCGCCCGGTCCGCGTCTCGGCGACGTCGTTTTTCAATTTGAGAATGTCGCCAAGTCTTACGACGAAAAACTTATCCTCGAAGGTTTTTCCGCGTCCATTCAGCCCGGCTGTATCGTCGGGATTATCGGTCCCAACGGCGCGGGTAAAACGACTTTGCTGAAAATGATCACGGGCAAAGAGAAGCCCGACGGCGGGACAATCAAAATCGGCGAAACGGTCAAACTCGCGTATGTGGATCAGTCGCGCACGCTTGACCCCGAGAAAACCGTCTACGAAGAAATCTCGGGCGGCGCGGATACGATTGAACTCGGCAAGCGCAAAGTGAACGCGCGCGGATATTGCTCGTCGTTCAACTTCGCGGGCAGCGACCAGCAGAAGAAAGTCGGCGTGCTTTCGGGCGGAGAGCGCAACCGCGTTCATCTCGCCAAGACCCTCACCGAAAGCGCCAACGTCCTGTTGCTCGACGAACCGACCAACGACTTGGACGTCAACACCTTGCGCGCTCTCGAAGAAGCGCTGGAAGAATTCGCGGGCGTCGCCGTCATCGTTAGCCATGACCGCTGGTTTTTAGACCGTATCTGCACCCACATCATCGCCTTTGAAGGCGACAGCCAAGCCAAGATGTACATCGGCAACTGGTCGGATTACGAGACGATGATGATGGAAAAATTCGGCAAAGATTTGACGCCGCATCGAGTCAAGTATCGGCAGTTGAAGAGATAAGTTATAAAGGAGACAGTCACCTGCGAGGTGATTGTCTCCTTTGCTTTTCAAACGCGAAGTGTCGGCGATTGAAATGATAGTTGGGCGCGGCTCGTAGAAATTAAAACGCGTGTTTATTGTGGCGGGATTTATAACGCCAATGTCTCCAAATACACAACATCTACTATTGAGGTAATAAAATGGCTAATCTAAATGATTTCAAAATTTTAAATAACAAATGTCGAACCTATTTTGATATGCTAGAAACCGAATTAGGGAGGACAATATCAGTTCCAACTGAAAAGCATAAAGAGAGATTCGGGTTTTATTTGTTCGTATTGGAGTCGATTTGCAACATTAAAGATATTTCCGACATTGTTGCGCTTATTTGCGATCAAGAATTTAATTCAGTTGTTTTTAAATGCAAAGATGATGATTTTGGACTCGATGCTGTGTTTATTAACGAGGAAGATAATTACATAAATCTTTTCAATTTCAAGTTTCGAGAGAATTTTAATGTTGACAAACAACAAAACCTGAACGAGACTTTTCTGACAACCAAAATTACAAACGCAATCATTGCTGAAAATACAAGTGGGCTAACGGGGAAGATCGAAGCCTTTTCAAACGAAATCATCGAATTACTAAATAGCACTGGCATTTGGAAGATCAGATTGTATGTCGTGAGCAACGAGACAAAGGAAATAGATGTAAATTCCACCGAAATAAGATCGCTAAAAGAACTTTATGATTTTGAAGTCGTTCCAATGGGACTAGACAGCATAACAAACTTGATGTCGCTAAGACCTGATCCAATTGACGCTATAATACATGTTGATAAGGACTCAATATTGCCATTCACGGAAAATAGCCTGTCATCATCAAAGTCATATATTATAACTTTAGTTTCCGCTAACTGGAATGAAAAAAAACGATAATGGCGCAAAGCGTGGTAATCTTGTTTTGCGAAAAAATCCCACAACGCCATTATCAAAATGAATCATACCCTAAGCGTTTTGAACGA